>OBWB01001009.1_pt1 | contig 10445 bp, 7 predicted proteins | sample 1476261 | NCBI WGS metagenome assembly OBWB01 (sample SAMEA2580038, study PRJEB22360) | human gut metagenome | biome: human gut; feature: human-associated habitat; material: faeces | place: Denmark | collected 2008/2010 | reverse complement strand
TCAGGCGTATCTAAATACAGGCCAGTATAAAAATCCAGCCACGCCAGTACGCCATAAACAACGCCGCACGACACGACTATCACCAACAAGAGATTGATGACAAACGGATTCTTTATCAGTTTTACAAAAAAGTTACTCATTTCACGTATGTATTTGTAGGCGGTTCAAAAGTAGAAAAAAAACGGCATATAGACCAATATCCACCAGAGCAATACTACAAAAACAAAGAAAGTAAAGGCTTTTTAGGAAAAAACCTCTACTTTCTTTATAAATCTTTAGAACGTGACTAATTATCCGTTGTATTCGTCAGATACCGTTAATTTAGCTCTGCCTTTAGCACGACGAGAAGCTAATACTCTACGGCCATTAGCGGTAGCCATTCTTGAACGGAAGCCATGCTTGTTCTTTCTTTTTCTGTTGGAAGGTTGGAATGTTCTTTTCATCTTTCTATATTATTTATTATTATTCGCATACTTATTCGGGCTGCAAAGATAGAGCCTTTTTTTTAATAAACAAAGGGTTGCGCAATTTTTTACACAAGAACCTTTGATATCAGACCAAAGCAAGTTAACTGCATGGGGCAAGTAAGTTAACGTCATCGGCAAATGAAGAAAGCGATGCCACCCATCTCCTTACGGAATGAATGGCATCGATAAAGCACGAATGCTATATGAGGTAAAGGGCCGGGGAGGAGGTGCAGCCTACGTGTAAAACAAATTCAATCCATTGTGTGCCGCACGCTCCCCGCATCCGTCATTCACATGATGGATGGGAACCCATTATCTTGCCAATCGAATATCAGAACCTTCGGCTAAATCTTCTATGGAAGGATTAGCTCTATAGGTATTTCCGTTTTTATTATATGTAATATTAACTGTCATACCCTTGCTGGGATTACCGTAATACGTATAAGTATACTTTCCATTGCTACAAGGCATGCTACCATTCAAACAACTTACAGTAGGAGGATATCCCTCACTCTCCCAGCTCCACCCCCAATAATATCCATATTCTATAGAACCAGTCATTGCCGGTAATAAATTGATATTCGGATTCTTCTTGTAATCACTTACAGACATCGAGACCGTATAATCTTTACTATTTTTATAAGAGAACGTTATTGTCGCATTATCGTCAACTTTCTCCAAAATAGAGCTTGCCATAGAATAACTACCCTCATCATCCATGATTGATATATTTCCAGATTTTCCTCCAGCTATACGGTATGAAATCTGCGAATTCTTACCAACAGAACTCCAGTACGATCCCCAATTGCCAGAATGATAATATGATGCAGATCCATTTATCGGGAAATCCTTCGTGCTCTTAACATTTATATTAGCTGTCTGAAAATTCTCATTTTCTATAGTTACAATTCCATTACTATTATCGACACTCGTTTTAAACGACACGGTTTGAGGACCAGAAGACACGGCTTCATAGATATAATAATACGTATTATCCTCATATACGATCAACATATTCTGATCATCACCCACGGGATAAAGTTTCGTAGCATGAATCTTACACTCTACCGGGAAACTCGGATAGTCTGAAGGAATAGTGAATGACAAGTCGATTTTCTGATCTTTGCCCGCATAATAGATTAGGGGCGTATATGGATTAAATGTATACATCTCAGAAGCAATGACAGTTATCTCCCGGGACAAAACACCTTTGCTCACTCGAATCTTCGCCGTTTGACTTCCCTTTTCCACATGAGCGACCTTCGCAGTTATTAACCCGTTCGTTATATTCAAGTTCGATAAGATATTTCCCTGATCTTCCAATATGGAAACGTTCATGTCCGTATTATTTGCCGTAGACAATCCATTGGGATAGTAGTTGGCCTGTACACTTAAATTTGAAGATGATGTAAATAAATGAATCAGTTTATCCACCACCAAACGATTTCCATTCGCATCTGAAATAATTGGGGATTCTTTCAATATCTCCGCATACAAGTCATTAGAAGGAGCGCTCTTCTTCGCATCCTCCAATGATTCGGCACCACTATTGCTTCCGCCTGTAAATCCTTTGATTATAATGCCATAGTTGAAATTTCGTTCAATCTTATAAGCTTTCTTCTCTGAATTTAATAGATGTATTTTGTAATATCTGCCATTAGAGCCATTTTGAATGATCACATAGGTAGTATTATCACTTGTGTTAGGGGATTCGAACAGATATTTTTCATTCGTATCAAAGTCTGAACCTTCCGAATATTTCATAGAAACCGGCAAAGTCAAAACCTCATTATCATTACGATCAAAAGTGTTATCACCGTTCTCATTATAGGGTGCCACCGTTCCTTTTGATGCATAGTGATACACACCATATCCTCCTATAGTGAAGCCCTGCACGCCTGCATCAACACCTACCGTTACCTTTGCGTAATTACGCAACAAACTTACACTGACCATTTGGTTAAAATCAGAAACTTCTGCCCTTCCCCAAAAAGCAAGCTCACCTGTTACCAAAGGGGCTATAACCTCTCCTTCGTTTTTTCCTTTATTTGCTTCTTCGTTAAATCCACTCCAATTATAATTACAAATAAAGTGAATATACTTAGTCGCTTTTGGAACCCTAGCAGTTCCACTTGTCAAATCCGCAGAGACATCTACCTTTCCAAGGAAAACGTTCTCCTCATCAAAAGTCATTAAAGATAAACTACTCACGCCATCTGCCGCTGTTTTTGTTTTCACAGAATAATCCGGTACAGTCAATGAGAAATTGACTACAGCAAAATCACCGCTATCTTTATTCTCTATTGATTGCTCCAATATATCCTCTTGACAAGAGAATAATGCCAGAAACATTACTGAGAATATGTATATTAAATTTTTCATTTTCCTTATGTTTTTATATTCTATAAAAATCTTTACATCTCACCATCCTTGACATCTCTAACACAACGTACCGTAGCAGCCTTTGAGGTAGACGATTGGTTATTAGTAGTTGCATCCATCATTTGGACTGCTTCTGATCTTCTGGAACTCCAATAAAATCTTCCAGTTAAAATCATATCGAAACCAGAGCCTTGTACATTCTGCAAATAATCAATCATATAGAGCTCAGCAAGAGTTGGAAGCCGCCAGTCATTATGAGTAACATATGAAGTACCAGATTTCTCTCTCTCCGAATAACCACGACAATGTTCGACAGCGTCAGTATAAGACATTTTCGAAGTAGTACCGGCATGAGATGCCAACATAAATCGAGGAGACATTAAACGATTATTGTCATCACTATCCACAGTATTCCCTTCTCCTGAGATTGCAGGATAGCCTATCACAACTGTCTGCTTTAGATAGTTCACGTATTGTTGACTCAATTTGTTAAAATCAGCTTTATCTGTTTCACTTCCATTTTTTATAATTGTACTAGATATATCACTCAAATTAGCTACTAAAACATTTACTATGTACATAGACTTATTATTCAAACTACCAGAAACAGATTCTTTAGTAGTACGGGCAGATAAGAACAATGGTGGATACTGTATTATTCTCACTTTCTCCGATAGCCCATTATTATTTCTGACCACAAACTCTATGACACGAGGTAAAAAATTCACAGGTATTGGACTAATAACTTTTATATTACCTTTTATTCCATCACCTATATCTTGAATACTTATGCCCTGTATATTTACAACTGGTTCCTGCTGATTATTTTTCAGGATATAAACTTTTATTTCATCTGAAGAAATGCTAATAGCCGAAGATGATTGGTAAAATATACTATTATCATCAGTAATCTTATTCGGCATCGTAATCTTCAACGGCGTAACTAACAAATAATTTCCTTTCTCCACATTCACATCCGTCGTTCTTGGTACCCAATCTACTATACTATAAGCCCATTTCATATTGCGCTCTTTCAAATCAAATGTTCCTGCTAACTTATATAAGTTTCCATGAACCAGACCGGTAGTTTCACACACTCCAGCCTTTCGCACCGGATTCAACTCATACTTAAAAGTCCGAGCCATCCCCTCATCCATAGCGCTTTCCTTTAACACGCCTGTTATCTCGATTACAATAGGAGAACCTTCAGTAGCTTTCTCATAAGTATAAAAAGAGAAGCTGCTGATACAGCCTTCCTCCGTTTTATCCCATGAGCTAGTCATTGATTTATTCTTTTTACTATTCGTACAAACGGTGCCTCCCGCAGGTAAAACCACGTCTGACTCCGGGTTGATCCCTGTTATTTTAAATGAGGAAACATCGAAAGAAGCTTCTTCTCCAGCAGAAAATTTCCACGAAACATCAATGCGTGCAACCAACTGATCCACTTTGATATCAAATTTATTGATTTGACCTTTATTTAGAGTTTCAGACTGTTCCGCGATTTTTATCAATTCAGAGGATTTGAAACTTCCTGCTTGCTCTACCGCCAAATCCTTGAATTGCTGATATGTCGTATAAGCCTTACAAGCTTCCCATTGAACACTCGGCAAATTAACGAGTGTCAATATCGGCTGTTTTTCCCCGTAACATTTAGCCACGACTTCTACCTCAAACGATTCCTTCGCATCCGGCTCACCATAGCTTAAACCAACCACTTTCGCTTTTTCCGGATCAAAAACCGCTATCACATAGTTATTGATTTTCTTTTCGGCATCATCCTGTGGAAATTCATAGTTCGCAGCAGCCTTTGTCTCCACACTATTTATGGACAAAGTAGCCGATATCGTAGCCTCCTCTCCTCCACTTATAACAGGCCCGTCAACCAATGTCTCCTCTGAGCAAGAAGAGAATAGCCATGTCGTGGCAGCTATCGTAAATAGTATATTCTTTAGTCTCATAACTTATTAATTTTACCCGTTTATTTTATTACTTCTTCCCAAGTTCCTGTTACCGTATTCGATATAAAGTCGTTTACCGTGCAGGTTCCTTCTGCCGTGCCATTCGTAATGGTCACATACAGTTTATATATATTCCCCGGCTGTACGCAGGCTGCGCCGTCCGTCTTTATCTTAAATGTACTTGTAGATTCCACTCCATTCACCGTATATACGACTTTCAATGCCGTTTGTTTATTCACGTCATTGCTTTCATTCGCATATGTATAAAAACGAATATCGCTAATATTCTCATACGTTGGTTTTGGGGATACACTCGAATCATTATAATCCGGATGAAAAGGATTATCATCACCTACAGAAAGCGGACCTACAGGAGAAGATCTCAGAATCACATTAGGATCAGCCTTTTTAACATATGTGCTAGTAACGGCGTTTAATAATGAAACGCTTACAACGTTAGCATCGGATACCGTCTCTTCCTTGAAAACAGGTTCCCCATTCGAATCTGTTCCAGTTTGTACCTTCTTATTTACCTTAAACTCCTCCAACTGAATAGCCGACGTAAGTTGATATACCGGTATTTCAACCTTGGTACAATTCTCTCCCTCAACACATTCATCCAATACCTTCTCCCGCACTTTATAATCAGATATAGTTACTGAACCGAACTTCACGAAGATATTAGGATCTGTCATAGTAATTCTTCGTCCCAATATATCACCGTAAGTCTTGCAGTTTGCCACAAATCCATCCAGATCTTTTTTTGCATCGGCCGATAATATATTAGCGACCGCCACAAACGTCACTTTAGGTTTATCTGTCGCATCCGCGTTTCTTACAGGAATCTTAATAATCATATGGTTTCCCAACGCATAAATATTAGGATTATCTTTCGTAGGTGCAGAGCCTATCGCATCACCTCCTTGATAGGTATTATAGAAAGCAGAGGCTATTATTTCACTTCCGTTTGTTAACGCATCTTCACCCCCTAAGAATGCCGCTATATAACAGCTATTGATAACTCCTTCTGTTGTTTTATTATTATCCGGAGCTTCTGTACCTACTGATTTAGTTTGTAGAGTGCCACCTGTTAAAGCCAAGTCGAATTCCGCATATATATCCGTCCTCGATTCTTCCTCTGTAACAACTTTGCCTACCTCATCCAGCACCTCATCCCCCATCGAGCAAGAGATCGCTAGTAGCATCAAGCAAATACTTGAGATTATTGTCCTTATTTTCATACCCCTATATTTTATTCGTTTAACTTATTCCTTATTGTCTAGAATATAAGGATCGTTTTAGTTCCGATAGGACGAAGGTCTAGGCAGGCTTGAGTAAAGAAGACATACAAGACTGAATCAACTCTTTACCTTGTTGAGAATAGGTAAAGATAATTTTCATAAGTTCTTCTCCAAAGTGGATTGATTTGCATAAGAGACTATAATATAAGGATTTAATATTAGGATAGGTTATATAGTCCTATCGGAACGAAGTTCCCAAGGACAGGCTAGCGGATTTTTTTACACTGACAAAATTAAATGGATACATTAATGAATGGAATAGGCGGAACTTTCAACTTTAAGGGGTAAAACTAGCAATTTAAGGTTTGTTGAAATAAACGATAGAGAATCCTATCATTTCGATAGAGATACCCATGCTGCCAGAGAAACATTATAGGTCATGGTTGCTTTTTTATGAATAGGAACAAAGATAATCGTTTAATTCATTATCTTTGTGGAAGTATAAACAAATAAACAAGATAACTATGAAAAATAAATCATCGTTAGTACGTTTCGATTGGGCGATCAAACGTTTACTTCGCCAAAAGTCCAATTTTGTAGTCCTCGAAGGTCTTTTATCCACCCTTCTCGGGGAAAACGTGATTATTGTCCGCATCCTAGAAAGCGAAGGTAACAAAGAGGATAGCGAGGACAAGTTCAACCGCGTAGACGTATTGGCAGAAAACAGTAAAGGCGAGCTGGTAATCATCGAGGTACAAAACAACCGGGAGCTAGATTATTTTCACCGTATGCTATATGGCACATCCAAGGCAGTCACCGAGTATATTCATGAGGGAGAGAAATACGGTACTATCAAGAAAATCTACTCCGTAAACATTATCTATTTCGATCTTGGGCAGGGAAAAGATTACGTATATCACGGGAAGACCCAATTCAAAGGTATTCATTTTGACGATATATTGAAACTATCCACCCGCCAACGGGAACAATTCGTCAAACAAGAAGCCGGCGATATTTTTCCTGAATATTACGTATTACGTGTCAACGAGTTTGACGAACTGGCGAAAACACCCCTCGACGAATGGATCTATTTCCTAAAAACAGGAGAAATAGATGAACATGCCACCGCCAAAGGATTGCCGGAAGCACGGGAGAAGTTACGGATCGATAAACTCAGCCCTTCCGAGAAGGGCCAATACTACGCCCACATGGAAGCCCTTCGATATCAAAGGAGCGTCATCGAGACCGGATGGATAGAAGGGCATGCGGATGGACGAGCGGAAGGCAGAGCAGAAGGCATCGCGGAGGGTAAAGCGGAAGGTAGAGCGGAGGGTATCGCGGAAGGACAGAACCTAGAAAAACGTCAAATTGCCGCCAACTTGAAAAAGCAAGGGCTTCCCATCGAGATCATAGCGAATTGCACAGGGCTCTCTCCCGAAGAGATAGCGGACTGTTAGCGCAAACTTAAAAAGGGGGAATCAAAAGATTCCCCCTTTATACATATCATCGAAATTCGAATGCTGTCCGTTCATCTTCTGGGCCTCCTCGCTTTCTGGATTCAGTTCCAAAGATTTCTTCAAGTCCTCGAACGCACCGGTCTTATCACCTTTCAGATTCTTGGCTCGCCCACGCTCACTATAAGCCTTGGCAAAAGACGGATTCGTCTCGATCGCCTCGTCGAAGAAAGCGATCGCCTCGTCATATTTCTTTTGCTCGATCAGTAACTGACCAGATAAGATACAAGCGTCCTCATTAAACGGATTTAGATCTAGGACCTGCTGGAAATCAGAATTCGCGGCCTCGATATCCCCTAAAGCCATATGAATACGTCCTCTCAATAAATAAGAACTTTCCTCCTCCGGCACGATCTCGATCGCTTTCTCCACATCGGGCAGCGCCTCTTTAGCTTGTCCCAGTCCTAAAAGAATCTCCGCACGCAATAAATAAGCATCGGCGAAATCCTCCTTCAAGGAGATCGATCTCGTCAGGTCGGCGATAGCGCCAAATACGTCATTCGTCGCTTTCTTCGCTTTTGCCATCATGAAATAAGCGACATGATTAGAAGGCTCTAGCTCGATCACGTGCAAACAATCGGTTATGACCTCCGCATCCTTATCCAACATAAACAATAAGTTAACGCGAGTCAAGCGGGTAGCGATATGATCCGGCTCCATCTCAACCATCCGGTTCAACACGTCCTCGGCTTTCCCTAGATCGTTCGCCATCGTATAAGCGGAAACGAGATAGCTCATCGTCTCAAAATCCTCCTGTATATTCAGTGCCTCCGTAAAGCATTTGATCGCATAAGCGAGTTTTCCCATCTTCTGAGCACGTACGCCGTCGTATTTCAAGATATCAAAGTTCTTCTGCTCGTTCTTTGCCTTATCCTCCGTCGCCTCGGCCGGTTTGGAAGAAGAGAATAAAGATGTAAAGAAATTTCCCATGGTCTTATTCCTTAATTATTATAGTTTTACATTATTAGAATTCCACCGCAAAGTTACGGTAATATATTTGAATTTTCAGCCGTACAAGCGCCGGAAAAAACACGTACGTGTTTTTGGAAAAAGTTGTACATGTTTTTCGGAAAACACGTACATGTTTTTTCAAGCTGACAATCATTCACCGAAAAGGCCGTTTCGCTTATTTATTTTCATTTTTTTAATTAAAATGTAACAGATCGTTTTCCAGTATTTTATAATTTTGCGATTGTTTTTAATTTGGCTGAAAGTTGCTCAATCCTTTGTAGAAACCTTTTAAGCTAGCCACAAATATAGAATATGGAGAATATAGAGACAGGACTTTTGTTAATGGTAGTTGGAATGACCACCGTATTTGCTATCCTTTTGATCGTTATCAATCTGGGAAAAGGACTTATCGTCTTGGTGAATAAATACTTACATTTTAAGACAATGGCAAAAAACCCAGTAGCGGCAGCCGTTCGGGTACAAACGGCCACTCCAACGCAAACCACCGCAATCGGCAGTCTTTCCGGACAGGAGACAGCCGCCATCGTATCGGCAATCAGCGCCGTGACCCGTGGACAGGGGAAAGTTATCAAAATTGAGAAAGTATAAATAATACATATTAATATCATGAAAAGAGAAATCAAATTCAGTTTGGTCTTCAGAGACATGTGGCAATCTGCCGGAAAGTATGTCCCGACCGTAGACCAACTAACCAGAGTCGCTCCGGCAATTATCGAGATGGGCTGTTTCGCCCGGGTGGAAACGAATGGCGGAGGATTTGAACAAGTCAACTTATTATTCGGCGAGAATCCTAATAAAGCGGTCCGTGAATGGACAAAACCTTTCCATGCGGCAGGTATCCAGACGCATATGTTGGACCGCGCGTTGAACGGCCTTCGCATGAGCCCGGTACCCGACGATGTACGTCAGCTATTTTATAAGGTAAAGAAAGCGCAGGGAACGGATATCGCCCGCACGTTCTGCGGTTTGAACGACGTACGGAATATCGCCCCATCTATTAAATACGCGAAAGAGGCCGGTATGATCTCACAATGCTCCTTGTGTATCACGCATTCTCCGGTACATACGGTTGAGTATTATACCAAGATGGCATTCGAGTTGATCGAGCTCGGAGCGGATGAGATTTGTATCAAGGATATGGCCGGTATCGGACGTCCGTACACATTAGGCCGTATCGTAGCCAATATCAAGGAAAAATATCCAGAGATCCCGATCCAATATCATAGCCATGCCGGTCCCGGCTTTAACGTAGCTTCCATCATGGAGGTTTGTAACGCAGGTTGCGACTATATCGACGTAGGTATGGAGCCGCTTTCTTGGGGTACAGGACATGCGGACTTGCTGACCGTACAGGCGATGTTGAAGGACGCCGGTTATAAGGTGCCCGAGATCAATATGGAGGCTTATATGAAGGTTCGTGCCTTGGTTCAAGAATTCATGGATGATTTCTTGGGATTGTATATCAGCCCGAAGAACCGGTTGATGAATTCCTTGCTGATCGGACCGGGACTTCCGGGCGGTATGATGGGTAGCTTGATGGCGGACCTTGAGAAGAACCTAGAGACGATCAACAAGAGCAATATAAAGAACAACAAACCGCTGATGTCTCAAGACCAGTTATTGATCAAGTTGTTCGACGAGGTAGCTTACGTATGGCCACGTGTCGGTTATCCTCCATTGGTAACTCCATTCAGCCAATACGTGAAGAACCTAGCTTTGATGAACGTCATGCAGATGGAGAAGGGGAAAGCCCGCTGGAGCATGATCGCCGACGATATCTGGGATATGATCCTCGGAAAGGCCGGACGTCTTCCGGGCCCGTTGGCTCCCGAGATCGTCGAGAAGGCGAAGGCCGAAGGCCGCCAGTTCTTCGAGGGCAATCCTCAAGACAATTATCCGGACGCATTG
>OBWB01001004.1_pt1 | contig 10525 bp, 8 predicted proteins | sample 1476261 | NCBI WGS metagenome assembly OBWB01 (sample SAMEA2580038, study PRJEB22360) | human gut metagenome | biome: human gut; feature: human-associated habitat; material: faeces | place: Denmark | collected 2008/2010 | reverse complement strand
GGCTCCGAGTCCGCGCACATCCGCCACTTGCGGCAGTTGGCGCGCGGGTTCCAGCTCTTGCTTCAACTGCGCTTCGATGCGCGCCACCTTCTCCTGCCAGTTGTATTCGGGAGACGTGAGCAGGCGTACCGATGCACATGCCACGGCGCATGCCAGCGGGTTGCCCATAAACGTGGGCCCGTGCATGAATGCACCCGGGGCGTGGTTGGAGATGGTGTCCGCCACTTCGTTGGTGGCCAGTACGGCGGAAAGCGTCATGTAGCCGCCGGTAAGCGCCTTGCCTATGCACATGATGTCCGGTTCTACTCCGGCATGTTCCCAGGCAAACAGCTTTCCGGTGCGTCCGAAGCCCGTCGCTATTTCATCGAAGATAAGCAGCAGACCGTGTTCGCGGCATAGCTTTGCCGCTTCGCGCAGATACTGCGGATGATAGAACCACATGCCGCCTGCACCCTGCACCACGGGTTCCAGTATCAGGGCGGCCAGCTCGTCGGCATGCTGTTCGATGGTTTCCTGTAGCGGGCGGATATCTTCCGGATTCCATTCGCCGTCGAAACGCGAGTGGGGTTGCGGAACGAAGTACCGCACGGGCAGTGCCGAGCCGAACAGCGAGTGCATCCCCGTCACCGGATCGCACACCGACATGGCATTCCACGTATCTCCGTGATAGCCGCTGCGGATGGTGACGAAGTTCTGCTTCTTGACGGGGGTACTCTGCGACGAAGCCCCTTGCCCTTTGGCATACCAGTACTGCACGGCCATTTTCAGGGCCACTTCCACAGCCACCGAGCCGGAGTCGGCATAGAATATCTTCTGCATGGACGGCGGAACCAGCGGCAACAGCAGTTTGCCCAGCTCGATGGCAGGGTCGTGCGTCAGTCCGCCGAACATTGATAGAAGACATCTTGCCGAGCTGCTCCGTGGCTGCCCGGTTCAGTACCGGATGATTGTAACCGTGCACGGCGCACCACCAGGAGGACATTCCCTCTATCAGGGTCTGCCCGCTTTCCAGCGTAATCGTTGCCCCGTCCGCCTGCTTCACCTTATATACAGGCAGCGGATGGGTGGTCGAGGTGTATGGATGCCACAGGTGCTCGCGGTCAAATTGCGAACCGCAGAACTCGTATCCGGCTTCTTCTATCAGTTTCTTGTCATCGGAAACTTTGGAGCCGAGCGTCGTCAGCAGGTCGCCCACGATAGCCGAGTTGATACCTATATATAAGGACTTCTTCACCGCATCCTTGCTCAGTTGCGAGCGTCCGCCGGCAAAGCGCAGGTAGGCGGTGGGGTTGATAAAGCGGAACAGGGCGACGGTCACCAATACCTCTTCTTCCGTCAGTGGCGGGCGGTTCTCCAGCGGAGTGCCCGGAATGGGGCTGAGCAGGTTGATGGGAATGGATTGTACCCCCAGCTCTTTCAGGGTGAAAGCAAACTCAATGCGCTGTTCCATCGTCTCGCCCATACCGATGATGCCGCCGCTGCAAATGTCCATGCCTGCGTTGCGGGCTGCCTGCAAGGTGCGCAGCTTGTCTTCCTGCGTGTGCGTGCTGCACAGGGTGGGGAAGAAAGAGGGGGCTGTTTCCAGGTTGCAGTGGTAGCGGGTGACGCCGGCATTGTGCAGGGCGCGCAGCTCTTCTTCGGCCAGCAGGCCTAAGGATGCGCATAATTGTATGGATGAGTGGCGGCGCATGTAGCGCACTGTATTACAGAGTTGTTCCAATTGTTTGGGAGAGGGTTTCCGTCCGCTCGTAACGAGGGAGAAGCGGTTGACATCCTGCCGTTCATTGTATTGTGCCTGTTCGAGGCATTCTTCAGCGGAAAGTAGGTTGTAAACGTCGGCTTGGGTGTGATAGTGGGAAGATTGTGCGCACCATTTGCAGTTTTCGGGGCAGCGTCCCGACTTGGCGTTGATGATGGAGCACATGTCAAACTCATGCTGCGAGCATTGTACGGTAATCTCGTGTGCAGCGGCGTAAAGCGCTTCACGGTCGGCGGTATTCGCCAGCCAGGCGGCTTGGTCGGGCGATATGTCTATGCCTGCCAGCACCCGGGCTTTCAGTTCGTCGATAGTCATGGTGTGAATAGAATAGGGGATAGTCCGAACCGTGTCCTGCTTCCGTAGCGAACTGTCGGCCACGTTCTTGCGCAGACAACCGATTGTGACGCATCTGCCTATGCTGGCGAATGCGGCATACGACTTCCGGCTCCAGCGGCGGAAGCGTATCGTCTGTGCAGGGGATTGATTGCGTTTCACGGGTTCGGTATTTTGTTATAGATTCTTTTGACGGTGGCAAATGTAGGAAATAAAAACGAGAAAGAATTTTATATGGCTGAAAATATATAAAGAAAAGTAGGCAGGGCGGTTGGAGAAGCGCTTGCTTCCTTTTTGCCAGCGTAAGCAATCCTTTATGGTTTATAGGGGGAGAATGGCGGATACCTCTATGGGGTACGGAAAGTACCAAAGGCTGGTATGGGAAGTACCAATGTTTGGTACGTCGGATACCAACGTTTGGTACAACGGCTACCAACATAGGGTACGATGAATACCAACCGTTGGTATTGTCGGTATCCCACGGTGATATTCATTGTACCCAACGGAGGTATAGGTTTATGTCTATATAGAGAAAGATATAATACAGTGAAAGGAGTTATAACTTCGGGTTGTAAACGTAATCCACCGCTTTTTTGGCTTTCAGCGACGCTTGTACGTCTATCAGCCGTTGGTTGCTGCTGCCACGGAAGTAGAGATCTTCGTCGCGCAGTTCTTCTTTGAATTTGCCGTCCACCAGTACGTCGATGTACTCCAACAGTTTTGCCTGGCGGGGATTGTGCAGTAACGTTTCAAATGTATACCCCGTATAGCACCAGATGTTCTTCCGGCTCTGCCGCTTAATGGCATGTGCCAGTTCGGTGAAGCCTTCGGGCTGGTACATAGGGTCGCCACCGCTGAATGTCACATCGGCAAAGCTGTCGGCAAGCACCTTTTGCAGTATTTCATCGGTGCTCATCCAGCGTCCGCGGTTGATGTCCCACGATTCCGGATTATGACAGCCCGGACATCCGTTGGGACATCCGGCTGCGTAGATGGCGGTACGGAACCCCGGACCGTCCACCGTAGTATCTTCTATTATATTAAGAATGGAAAGCACTATTCAACTTTTAATTTTCATGGATTACTCTGTCGTTCAGCTCGGCGAGCTTGGCTTGATTCCAGCGGTCGGTAGTACCTACCAGGTCGAGGCCCCCGACAGCTTTATCCCAGCGGTCGGTAGTACCTACCAGGTAGCCGGTGATGCGCTGTAGCTTGTCGATGTGGGTGCTGCCGCACTTGGGACAGGCTTCCAGGTTGACGGTAGAGTTTTCGTATCCGCAGTCCAGGCAGCGGTTGCGGTTGTGATTTACCGAGCCGTAACCGATGTTGTACCGGTCCATCATGTCCACCACACGCATAATGACTTCGGGGTTGTGGGTGGCGTCGCCGTCAATCTCTACGTAGAAGATGTGTCCGCCGCGGGTCAGGTCGTGGTAGGGGGCCTCGATTTCGGCTTTGTGGCGGGCGCTGCACTTGTAGTACACGGGCACGTGGTTGGAGTTGGTGTAATAATCACGGTCCGTAATGCCCGGCAGGCAGCCGAACTTCTTGCGGTCTACACGTGTGAACTTGCCCGACAGCCCTTCGGCAGGCGTGGCCAGTACGCTGTAATTATGCTGGTATTGGTCGGAGAACTGGTTGGCACGGTCGCGCATGTAAGTCACGATTCTGAGTCCCAGTTCCTGAGCCTCTTCCGACTCTCCGTGATGCTTGCCCAAAAGCGCCACAAGACATTCCGCCAGACCGATGAACCCGATGCCTAGCGTACCCTGATTGATTACGGACGAGATGTCGTCGTTCGGTTTGAGCTTGTCGCAGCCTATCCACAAAGCGGACATCAGCAGAGGGAACTGCTTGGCGAACGCTGTCTTCTGGAACTCCATGCGTTCATGCAGTTGGCGTGCGGTGATGTCGAGCATGGCATCCAGCTTGGCGAAGAAACGGGCGATGCGCTGCTCCTTATCCGTAATGCCCATGCACTCTATGGCAAGGCGCACAATGTTGATTGTGGAGAAAGACAGGTTGCCGCGTCCGATGGATGTCTTGGGGCCGAAACGGTTTTCGAATACGCGTGTACGGCATCCCATGGTGGCTACTTCGTGCTCGTAGCGTTTCGGGTCGTCGGCTTTCCAGTCGTCACTTTGGTTGAAGGTGGCGTCCAGGTTCAGGAAGTTCGGGAAGAAACGGCGTGCGGTGACCTTGCAGGCAAGTTGGTAGAGGTCGTAGTTGCGGTCTTCGGGCAGATAGCTTACGCCGCGTTTCTTTTTCCATATCTGAATGGGGAAGATGGCCGTTTCGCCGTTGCCCACGCCCTGGTACGTGCTTTTCAGCAGTTCGCGGATGATGCAGCGTCCTTCGGCGGAAGTATCCGTACCGTAGTTGATGGAGCTGAATACCACCTGGTTGCCGCCGCGCGAGTGTATCGTGTTCATGTTGTGGATGAACGCTTCCATGGACTGATGCACGCGGGCTACGGTTTTGTTCACGGCATGCTGGATGATGCGCTGCTCGCCGGTGAGGCCGTCCAGCGGCTGTTGCTGGTAATCGGTGAGTTCTTTCCGGTAGAGATGTGAGTAATCCTCACCGTTCAGCTCTTCCAGGTTCTTTACTTCCTCGATGAAGCTGTTGCGCACGTAGGGAGCGAGGTAGAAGTCGAACGCGGGAATCGCTTGTCCGCCGTGCATTTCGTTTTGGGCGGTTTCCAATGAGATGCAGCCCAGTATGCTGGCGGTTTCAATGCGTTTCGCAGGGCGCGACTCTCCGTGTCCGGCAGAGAAGCCGTATGTAAGGATGCGGTCCAGCGGGTGCTGTACGCATGTCAGGCTCTTGGTGGGGTAATAATCCTTATCGTGGATGTGCAGATAGTTTTGGCTGACGGCATCCAGCACTTCTTCGCTCAGTAGATAGTCGTCAACGAAAGGTTTGGTGGTTTCGCTGGCAAACTTCATCATCATGCCCGCCGGGGTGTCGGCGTTCATATTGGCATTCTCGCGGGTGATGTCGTTGGATTTGATGTTGATGATTTCCAGAAACATATCGCGCGTTTTCGCCTTGCGGGCAATGCTGCGCTGGTTGCGGTAGGCAATGTATTTCTGTGCTACATCTTTACGGCTGCTCTTCATCAGTTCCATTTCCACCAGGTCCTGAATGGCTTCCACCGTCATCTGGGCATCGCCCTTAAAGGAGATGTGGTCGGTGATCTGGCGTATCAGTTGCATGTCTTCTCCCTTGTCCGTATGGAGCATGGCCTTGCGGATGGCAGTTACTATTTTCTCTTCATTGAAGCCGACGATGCGCCCGTCACGCTTGAGTACCGTTTGTATCATGTTGATTGTATTTTTAGATTTTACAAATAGGAGTTAATTGCGAAACAAAGGTATGATAGTTTTCTGTAAGTTTTCTGTTTTGGAAAACTTTTGTTGGATTAAAAATGGTTAATGTATTGATAATCAAATATGCTTTGTTGCAAAATGGAAAACTTTGTAGAATTTGATGCTTTTACAATTGTATCTTATTGATAATTATGAGATAATATATCTGTCAATCTATTTCAAAATGACAGATGAGAAATAGGGATTTTATTTGTTGTTTTCTTAAATACTTTGGTTATATTTGCTTCTCTTTGTTCTTTGTATGAATAGGGTAAAGACTTGAATTTCTAACTATTATCAGTTAAAAGAAAAGTGAATATGGGAAAACTGTTTCCACCTTTTAAGGTCGATATTGCGGGAGCATTATGTGTACCTTTTACGTTGCGGGATGCAAGAAACCGATATCAGTACGGGCAAATCAGCCTGTCGGCATTGCGTGCCATTGAAAATAAGGAAATATGCAAATTAATGGAGCGATTGAAGCTGGAAGGTATAGAGGTTGTGACAGATGGCGGATTTCGGAGTTATGACTTTTTGGAAGGCTGGGAAGGTATCCGTTGCAGAGACAATGCTGATTCTTCATTGGAAAAGAAGCTGGAAGTGACCGGCAGAATCGGTTTGCTTCATCACCCTATCCTTGAAGATTTTGTTTTTCTGCTAAAGAATACCGCGGAAAATGTATTGCCAAAGCAGCATATACCGTCGCCCGGCAAAATGTTGATGAGGATTCTTCGTGAAACGGAAGCGGGGTGTTTGAAGTCGGTTTATCCGGATTTGAACATACTGTTGGATGATTTGGCTGTCGCTTATAAGAAGTTGTTGGAAGGGTTGTATGAGGCGGGTTGCCGTTATGTACAGTTTGAGGGAGTCAAATCCATGCTGACCGATGAAGCTGCCCGTCTTAACAACCGGGTACTGCGCGAGCGTCCCGAAGGATTGTTTGTAGCGTTTCATGCCGCAACGGATATGTTGATACGGTTGCACGGGGCGGATGCTTACTTCTTGAATTACGATTGTGGAATTTGCGACCGTAGCCGTCTGCTGTGGTTTGTGCATGAACGGGAAGCTGTGTTTGGCTTTGTGCTTTCTTATTACCCCGATGAGGAAGAACTGGATGAATTGCAGGCCAAGATGGAAGAAGTGCTGAATTATATACCGATGAAGCATTTGACACTCTGTCTGCCCGATGCGGATAACCTTCTCAATCCTTCGGAAGAGGATGAGGTGAAACAGTGGAAGACTGTGAGGTTGGCTAAGGATATGGCAAACCGTATATTCTCAGTCTGAATGCACACGCTGTTCATCTGAGCATGTTATTATGCCGGTTGCGTATTTCAGTCTGCCGGTCTGCGTGGCCGCAAGCCAATTCTATAAAATCAACGAATGTGTGTCAAAACTAAAGTCCGCTTACTATTTGTTTCTTTTTTAGGCACGGATTACACGGAAAACACGGATTTCACAAAAAAAGAATAAAGAAAATTTGTGAAATCCGTGTTTTCCGTGTAATCCGTGCCTAAAAGAAATCGTCAAGTGTATTTTGACACATCTCCGTTGGTCTTATATTCTGCCGGCTTTCTTTGCTTATTTAAGAACCTCAGCCAATTTTTCTTGCAATTCTTCTCCGTGCAAGCCGCGTGCAAGGATGATTCCGTCACCGTCAATCAGTACAGTGTGAGGAATGCTGCTTACGGCATACAACTTGGCGCCTTCGCAGTTCCAGTATTTCAGGTCGGACATCTGCGGCCAGGTAATATTCAGTTTCTTGATAGCCTCTTTCCAGGAATCACCGTTCTGGTCTAAGGAAACGCCTACAATCTCGAAATTCTTGTTCTTGTATTTGGCGTATGCCTCTACCAGATTGGGCATTTCGCGACGGCACGGGCCACACCAGCTTGCCCAGAAGTCAACGAGCACTGTTTTGCCCTTGCCCACATAGTCGGACAGTTTTACCGTTTTTCCTTCGGGGGTCTGCATTTCAAAGTCCGTAAACTTCTGACCTACGGCAGTGGCTTTCATCTTTTCTACGTTCTCCTTGATGCGGATGATGGTTTCGTCGTTGTTGTATGCTGCGGGGATTTGCGACATCAGCGGATCGAGTTCTTCCACATCCATGTAATAATGGTTCTTCTTGAGCAGGAATACTCCCACTGCGTTATTGATGTTTTGTTTGATTCCCTCTTTGGCAGTGGCGATATATTGCTCTTCCAGATCATTCATCTGCTTGGCTTTGGCTTCGCGCTGTTCGTCTGTCAGGGCTGTGTCTGACATGGACTGGTAGATGGCGTTCATCTGTTGGTTCAGCTCGTTTTGCTTGTCCCGGATGCGTTGGTAAATATCATTGTTGGCTGTACCGGTGGCAGAGTCGCCTTCGCCGGAAGTCAGTTTGATGTTGATTGCTCCGTTTTCGAGGAAGAAGTCCATCAGCACACCTTCTTTCCCGGAGGGCTGGCACGTGATATAGCGGTTCACAGCACTGTCCTGCGTTCCTTTGAAGGTGAAGGTTCCGTTGGTGATGACTGCAGAATCGAGTTTTACGAGCTGGCGGCCTTCTGCGGTTTGCAGATAAACGGTATCGCCATCGGCAGCGCCTTCTACTGTTCCGGTTACGGTGTAACCTTTGTTTCCGCTGTTACAAGCTGCGAATACGGCAGCGGCAGCGAGCAGGTAAGTTAATTTTTTCATTGCTTTGTTCATTAAATAAATAAATTGTTGCAGCAAAGATAATAATAAAAAATCCTCACCGGCATAACCGATGAGGATTTTATGTTTTTTGTCCCTTTTTTACAAGGATAGCTCTGCTTTTTATTCAGCAGCAGCTTCTGCTGCGGGAGCTTCTTCGGCCGGAGCTTCGGTTGCTTCTTCTGCAGGTGCTTCAGCGGCAGCCTTAGCAGCTTCTTCAGCAGCTTTCTTTTCGGCCAATGCCTTAGCTTTCACTTCATTTACTTTCTTTTCAGCTTCCAGACGTGCTTTGGCTTCAGCTTTCTTAGCTTCTTCTTCCTTAGCTTTCAGAGCAGCCAAACCGCTTTGTTTGTTGTTCTTCCAAGCTTCGAATTTAGCTTCTGCTTCTGCTTCGCCGAATGCGCCTTTTGCTACACCGCCAAGAAGGTGTTTCTTCATGTAAACGCCTTCGCGAGAGAGGATGTTGCGAACAGTGTCGGTAGGTTGTGCACCTTTCAATACCCAGTCAAGTGCGCGGTCGAACTTCAAATCTACTGTGGCAGGATTGGTGTTAGGGTTGTAAGTACCAATCTTCTCAATAAATTTACCATCACGTGGTGCTCTTACGTCTGCAATTACGATAGAGTAGAAAGCATAGCTTTTACGTCCATGTCTCTGCAATCTGATTTTTGTTGCCATTTAAATAAATGTTTTTAGTTAATGATTTGAATTATGCTGCTATCTCGTAACAGCGGGCGCAAAGATACGCTTTTTCTTTTGATTGACAAAGAGTTTGCCTGATATTTTCATTATCGTGCCATAAATGCGCTTCTGTGTGAAAGACGGATGTGATTGTGTCTTGTTCTTTAAAATGTCTCCCTGCCGTTCCCGGCTGTAATCTGCTTAAATTTCACTTTTTCAACAAATTAACCCTATAGGTATTATCTTCTTATTTGTCCCCCTCTCATTTTTCCCGGTTTCATTGTTTCCACGTAATTTTGCCTTATCCGACAAACGATAACATATCAGGAACAAACGGACCTATGTTGTCTTTGCCGGCAGACGAAAACTTTTAATACTAACACTAAAAACAGATTTGTAACAATGAAGAAAATTACAGCAATTTCAGTTGTTTCCCTGCTTTTACTCGCTTCCTGCGGTGGCAAGGGAAAGGATGCCGCTTCCATGGATTATGGATTGGAAGAAGCAAACGAGGTAATATCCTATTACAACACAAGCATCGACATCACCAAGAAAATGGTGGACATGGGAGAGATCTCCAAGATTATCGATTATATGCAGAAAAACGGTAAGACTCTTGTAGCGCCCGTTGTTATCCGCACGCCGGTTTCCGCAACAGACACGACTGCTTTATTGAACCCCGGCGATTGCTTCCCGTCCTCGGCTGCCGACAGTCTGAAGATGTACTACCGTCGTTTCTTCGATGTGTCCAAGCGTCTGTATGCCAATTATGATGCTTACCGCGCCTACATCAAGGCCGAAGACTATAAGGACGACAACTATGCCAAAGGTAATGAAATCTGTAAGGAAGAGAAAGAGTTGGCAGAACAGATTCCCGGACTTCGTTCCCAAATCTATGCCCTGCTTACTCCCTATGCCGATAAAGCCGAAGAGGCCACACTGATGGATAATCCGCTGAAGGACCATATCCTTGCAGGAAAGGCTTTGATTTTTGAGATAGAGAAGACTTTGGAACTCTATTCGCCCGAAGCCAAGAAGGAAGATTTGCAGGCTGCTTACAATGCTGTCAACGCCAAGAAAGAGGCTGCTTCGAAGTTGGAGAAGAAAGCGGATTTCCAGAGTGAGATGTCGAACTACGATAATTTGCTGAAGTATGTGGACAAGTTCCTGGGAGAACTCCGCAAGCAACTGCGCGACGGAAAGTTCACCGAGGATGGTTATAATGATTTAGTATCCGAATATAATGACGTAATCAGCCGTTACAATAGTTTTATAAACTGATCGGCGTTCGGAATACAGCCGGTGTCCGGGAAGAACTATGAGTATCTTCCCGGATACCTTATTAATATGGCGAGTATGGCGCAGGCTCCCATGCAGAACGGGTAGTACAGATTGCCTATGATGCTGAGCCACGTCACAGCAAATTATAGATTGCCTAGGAGGCGGGGCGGCGAGATCCCCGCCAGTCCTGCGGCTATCAGCATTTGTGCGCCGTAAGGGATAATGCCCTGAATGAGACAGGAAAATGTATCCAGTATGCTTGCTGTTTTCCGGCGGTCCAGGTGAAAGCGTTTGGCTATGTCTTTGGCGATGGGACCGGTGGTGATGATGGCAATGGTGTTGTTGGCGGTGCAAAGATTGGCTACACTCACCAGTGCGGCTATACTGAATTCCGCACCCCGCTTGCCTGTTTGATGGTGGT
>OBWB01000979.1_pt1 | contig 11090 bp, 8 predicted proteins | sample 1476261 | NCBI WGS metagenome assembly OBWB01 (sample SAMEA2580038, study PRJEB22360) | human gut metagenome | biome: human gut; feature: human-associated habitat; material: faeces | place: Denmark | collected 2008/2010 | reverse complement strand
ATATGAAAGGGGCGCGAGGGGGTGGTGGGGCGCGGGTTAGCCGGTAGCCAGCTCGAAGCCGCGCACGTAGAGATCCCACTTCTCCACCACGCCGGGCTTGGTGCGGTGGCCCTTGACCAGCGGGGAGGTTTCGACCGGGAAGTCACGCACGAAGGTGGGCTCGTAAAGCTTGTCCTCGTAGAAGTGCTCCCACAGGTGTTCGACGAGCTTGCCGTGGTTCTCCACGTCGTCGCGCTCTACGCCGAGCTTGTCGGCGATGGCGCCCAGGTGCTCAACGGAGGTGCCGGGGGCGTCCGGGCCGCCGTTCGGCACAATCTCCTCGCCCAACGATTCGGACAGGGAGTCGTACATGCTGATGGTCTTCCATTCGCCGCCGAAGTCGTATTCGGTGCCGTCGAGCAGGGTGACCTTGTGCGAGCCGTAGACGTCCATGGCGGTCTTCTGCACGAGCTCCTTGACCAGCTGGCCGATGGAATCATAGGTGCCATAGGCCTGGTAGGCCTCGACCATGGTGAATTCGGGGGCGTGCGTGGCGTCGACGCCCTCATTGCGGAAGTCACGGTTGATTTCGAACACGCGATCGATGCCGCCGACCAGGCAGCGCTTGAGGAACAGTTCCGGGGCGATGCGAAGGTACAGGTCAAGGTCGAAGGCGTTCATGTGCGTGGTGAACGGGCGGGCGGCCGCGCCACCGTGCAGGGTCTGCAGCATCGGGGTTTCGACCTCGAGGAAGTCGTGGTCGTCAAAGGTGCGGCGCAGGGAGGCCACGGCCTTGGAGCGGTTGCGCACCATGTTGCGGATGTTCTCGTCCGCGATCATGCCGATGTACGGCTTGCGGGTGCGGGTGTCTTCGTTCAGGTCCTTGTGCAGGGCCGGCAGCGGCTGCAGGGCCTTAGAGGCGATAGCCCACTCAGTGGCGAATACGGACAGCTCGCCGGTCTTGGAGGCGATGACGCGGCCCTTGAGGTACAAGTGATCGCCAAGGTCGACGAGCTGCTTGAACTGCTTGAGCGAATCGGCGCCAATCTCCTTCTTGGAGATCATGCCCTGAATCTTGGTGCCGTCACCGGCGGACAGCTGCACGAAGCACAGGCCGCCCGCGTTGCGCAGGAACAGCACGCGGCCAGCAATGCCGACCATGTCTTCGGTCTCTTCGCCAGCCTCGAGCTTGCCGTCATACTTGGCGCGGACCGCCTCGATGGTGTCGGTGACGTCCAAGTGCACCGGGTAGGGGGCGATGCCGGCCTCAAGCATCATCGCGCGCTTGGCCACGCGCATCTGCACCTGCTCGGGGTGGGCCAGCGGGCCGAACTCCTTGTTGGAGGGGTCCACGGCTTCGTCCAGCGTGGCACCGGACTTGATCTTCTCGCGGATGGTGGCGTCCTGCTTGAGCAGCATTTCCGCACGTTCGACGGTGCTCATCTGCGGGACGGCCGGGGTTTCATTCTCAGTGTTTTCGGTATTTTCGACAACTTCAGCCATGATTCATCAGTGTACGCAAGGCCGGCGATTATGAGCCCGGCAGACCGCACGGCCATCTGAACACCCGCTCACATGACGCAAAACCGGCCCTGCACAAGGCTTGAGAGACCTGTACACATGGCGAATCCACCATCACGCAACACTCGCGACATGCCGATTTGCATTGTCCACCACCACAATGTAATATCTACATCTGTTGCCAAACGGGCTGTAGCGCAGCTTGGTAGCGCGCTTCGTTCGGGACGAAGAGGCCGCGGGTTCAAATCCCGCCAGCCCGACAACTGGACCGGATTGTTGAGAAATCAGCAATCCGGTTTTTCGTTTCCTGTCCCAACAATCAAACCAAGCGATCGAACAGCGGTAAACAACCCGCCGCACACAGCGACAAACCACATCACGGCAAGCCCCCGTATTTGTTGGCGGACCACCGTAATATATCGCTCGAATCAATCGATTGCCGCACTGTTTTTGTAAGTAATACTGAAGTAATTAGAGGAACCATGAAGAAGAGTCTGCTTGCACTGGCTTCGGGCGCGTTCATTCTCGGTGCCGCCGAGTTCGTGATGATGGGCATTCTGCCGCAGGCCGCGGCCGCCACCGGCGTGGACATCCCCACCGCAGGCCATTACATTTCCGCGTATGCGATCGGCGTGTGCTTCGGCACACTGATTCTGGTATTCGGCCGCAAGGTGCCGCCGAAGGACCTCATCATATTGTTTATGGTGATTGCCTTGGTGGGCAATCTGGCTTCCGCATTCTCCGTCAATGCCGCCATGCTGGTCGTCGCACGATTCGTCGCCGGCCTGCCGCACGGCGCATTCTTCGGCACAGCCACACTCATCGCCAAGACTCTGGCGGAGGAAGGCAAGGAGGCGCAGGCCGTATCCGTGATGGTCACCGGACAGACCGTGGCCAATATGCTCGGCGTACCGGCGGGCACCTTGATGGCCGAGTTCCTTTCCTGGCGTCTTGCCTTCGGCATTTTGGCCGCTTGGGCGGCAATGACGATTGTGCTGGCGTCGGCGTGGATTCCGTACGTTGCACCGATCAAGGACGCAGGCATCGCCGGTCAGTTCAAGTTCCTCACCCGCCGTGGCCCGTGGGTGATTTTGGCCGCCGTGTTCACCGGCAATGCCGGTGTGTTCTGCTGGTGGAGCTACGTCTCCCCTTGGCTGCAGAAAACCGGCGGATGGTCGTCTTCCCTGGTGCCGATGCTGATGATGCTTGCCGGCTTTGGTATGGTCATCGGCGGTCTGCTTGGAGGTCGTCTGACCGACCATTGGAGGCATGCCGGCGCGGCCGCAATAGGTCAGTCCATCTCCTGCCTCGGCTTGTTGCTGGTGCTTATCACTCCGGGTAATCAGCCGATGACCGCTGTACTGACGTTCTGGATCGCCATCGGATTGTTCTTTACTTCCGCTCCACAGCAATTGCTGATGACCGAAGCCGGCCAGGGCGGCGGCGAGCTGATCGCCGGCGCGGCTGTACAGGTGGCGTTTAACTTCGGCAATGCCATCGGCTCGATTGTCGGCGGCGCGATGCTCACCACCTTCTCGATGAACTATCGCTATACCGGCCTGGGCGGTATGCCGCTGGCTCTGCTTGCCGTAGGGCTGCTGGCCTTCTACTCGTGGCGCTGCGAAACCGATACCGACGCCATTCACCGCTTGCGCGAAACCAAGGTGGACTGAGACCAAGCTCACAGCAAACTCCCTGACGTGTTTGTTCACAGTATTAATAGACTGAAATCAGACACGATTCAGGGAGGTCTGGCGGTATGGATGAGGAAGCACTGCTCAAACAATTCGCCGCGCAATTCGCGCATGGTCCAGACGATGCCGACGACACCGATGCGGCGGCCGCAGCACAAGGTGCCGATTCCACGGCGAACCAGGTTGCGGACGATGCCGATCAATCGCCCGCAACCTTTGATACCCAACAATTCCTGAACGGACTGGACGCGATTTTCGATCGCCACACGGCCGCCACCGAAGCCGGCCCGTACTTGGAACAGGCGATGGTGGACGCGGAAAACGCCGGCGACGAGGCCGGACTGCTCACCGTGCTCAACGAAACGATGGGCTTCTATCGCTCGCAAGGTCGGCACAAGGAGAATCAGTGGATTGTGCAGCGAGCGCTGGAACTGGCCGCTCGTATGGGCTTGACCACCGGCACATCCGAGGCGTGGGCCACCACGCTAATCAATTGCGCCACCTCGATGCGCGCGGCCAAACAATACGATCAGGCCGAGGATTTGTATCATCAGGCGCAGAGTGTCTGCCGGCATTCGCTGGCGCCCACCGACCGTAGGCTCGCAGCACTGCACAACAATCTGTCGATGCTCTACAGCGAGACGAATCGGCCCGACAAGGCGGAACTGGAGTTGCGTGAAGCGCTGCGCATTATCGAAGCCTCGAGCGTGAACCCGGACGCGGATATCGACGTGTCCAGCTCGCACACGAATCTGGCGTTGACCCTGCTGACCGAACACAAGTTGGAGGACGCGCATTGGCATGCAGCCAAGGCGCTGGAAATCTATCGCACCGGCCATCTGGAACATTCCGCGCATTATGCCTCCGCACTGGCGGGCTTCGCGCAGGTGTGCTTTGCCGAGAGACGGTATGCGGATGCGGTTACTGGATACCGGCATGCGCTGGCCGTGATCGAGGAATGTTACGGCAAGGACACCGATTACTGGCGTATCACCGCCGACAATCTGCGGCAGGCCGAGGAAGCGGCGGCGCAGGCCGGGGTGACGGTTGACAATGCAGGTGTTGCCGGCGATGCAGGCGCGCTGCCCCAGTCCGGCTCGCGGCTGCCGAACAGCCCGGCACAGGGCAAGACCGGTGCGAACGCGGCATCTTCCCCATCCACCGTTTCGGTGTCGACCGGTTCTGCGGGCGCGGCCGAGGCCGTTTCCGCATGCCCGGTGTCCGGACTGAAGCTGGCCCGCGCGTTCTGGACGCAGATGGGCAAGCCGATGATTGCGGCGAAGTATCCGCAGTATGCCGGGCGTATCGCCGCCGGTCTGGTGGGTCATGGCTCGGAACGCTACGGATTCGATGATGCGTATTCGCAGGACCACGATTTCGGCCCGCGCTTCTGCCTGTGGCTTACGGATGAGGATTACGCGGCGATCGGCGAGCAACTTGAGGTCGATTACGAGGCACTGCCGCGCAAGTTCAGCGTGGATGCGCAAGGCCGCGTGACGTTCGAGGCGCATGCCAGGTCCGATGCTTCCGGAGCATTCCCCGCCGCAGGTGCAGGCTCCACCGTCATACCCGATGCGGCAAACGCACCCACCCCCGGCACCGCTACGCACGATACCGCCACTGCCGAGTCAGGCGCGGCGTCCTCTGATGTGGCGGAAGCGATGACGACTCCGATTGATGCACCGCTCTCCCCCGTCACGCCGCGCGCACAGGGCGCGAATCGCCGTGACGGCGTGTTCCGCATCGGTGACTTCTTTGAGTCGATCACCGGGTATCACACTGCGCCGGCGCAGACCGCGCCGCATGAGTGGCTAATGCTTCAGGAATCGACCTTGGCCGCCGCCACCAATGGCGAGGTGTTCGCCGATCCCACCGGTCTGTTTTCCAAGACGCGCCAAGGGTTCAAGAACATGCCCGACGATGTGCGGCTCGCGCTGATCTCCAAGCGACTCGGCATGATCGCCCAGGCCGGTCAATATAATCTGCCGCGTTCGTTGAAGCGCGGCGACGGCGCGGCCGCATGGCTGTCCATCCACGAGTTCGTGCAGGCCACCGCCTCGTTGGTGTTCCTGGTTAACGTGCCGATGGTGGTGGGCTATATGCCGTATTACAAGTGGCAGTTCGCAGCATTGCGCAAGCTGTCTGGCTCGATGTTCGCGCTGTTGCCGAACGTGGGCGAACAGTTGGAAACCGTGATGCGATTGAGTTCGGCAGCCTGCTATGGCGGGGCCGGATTTGGCGAAGGCGGCAAGGGCGCGGCTCCAGCAATCGAGAAAATCAACGATATTGTGGAGCAGATTGCGGTGGATATCGTCAAGGAACTCAAACGCGAACACCTGACCACGTCCGGCGAGACCTTCCTCGAATGGCAGCGCCCGTATGTCGAGGACCACATCGCCTCTGATGATCCGGTGCTTAAAAGTTTGTAGATTCAAGCTCCCTCTGCCACGGCTTCGCCGTGCCACCTCCCTCATCAGAGGGAGGTATCAGTGAAAGGAACGTCGATGACCAACGAACTGACTGATGATGAACTGCGCGAGGCTATTGTGCGTCATGAATGGGATCAGTTCCAGCGCACCAACAATGAGGGTGGACGCGCGGCATGCCAAGGCAACTGGCCGGTGTTCCACCAGATGCGGTTGGCCCAGTTCCTCACATGGGAGCGGCCATTACTCACCAGCTATGCCGCTGATCTTGACGCGGCCGACCACGTGGGCCGCAACCTCGTAACCGAAAAATACGGCCGCATGATGGCCTCCACCGCACCGGAAAATTTCACGAAGAACATAGAGCCGTATATTCCGCGTCTCTCTGAAGAGCGCGCGGCCCGTCAGGAACAGGTCATCGCCCAGCAGGTCGCCTGGGCCAAGGATTTCCGCGAGCGCTACCCCAAGCTCGGCGAGGCGATGCGCGCACTCACCACCACCGAAGACACACCATCTGCCACCTCATTCGAAACCTATCTGCGCGGCGAGCTTGGTACGTATTCCGACCAGACCTTCGAACGTTACGAAGCGATGATTGGCGAGCGCGCCGCAGCCAGCCCGCAACGCAATATCACTGAGGAAACCTTGTTGCACACAGTCCAGCTCGGCGGTTTCGACACCTTAGAGGAGGCCGAAGCCTCCCAAGCGTAATACTCAGCCATTCACTGTGTATCGGACACCCCGACTGATGTACGTCGGCCGGCCATACCCAGGCCAACGCAATCTGCCGATCGCCCCACACCCAGACCACCAACGCAGCCTGCCCGCCAGGCCCCATTTACCAGCGCACATCGGCAGAATTACAGCGAGAATAGGCCCCAAAATGCCAGTGTCATCAGTGTGGCGAGAGTGCCGAGCGCTACCATCACGCATATGACGCGCCGCACACCGACGATATCGGCGCGGCAATACCAGACACGTTCCATTTCCCAAGCAAACAGCACCACCAACAGCATGGTCGCTATTCGCAGCACCACCCATCCGACGGCAAACAGCCGCGGTTTGAGGCAAACCAAACCCAGCCGATACGCCTACGGCGCTCATATAGCCGTACAACAGCCCAGTAATCACCATCACCGCTGTGCCGATACCGGCAGATAAGCCGGCAATGCCGTGCAACATGCGCCGCTGGGCGGCCCCCAGCTCACTCGGCGTCGCATGCACGGCCCGCACAGTCGCCACACTACGTCGCCCGGCCAGCAACGTCTGTAGCCAAGAAAACACAGTCAAGCCAATACCTAATATCGCCGCCATCACGATCAGCACGGGCCCTGCCACCATCAGACCGGCCAGCACGCCAAGCGAGCCGACGATACCGGATCTGGTACGTTGCGACGCGGCGAAGCGCTGGTGAGGTGTTGCACCGGCGACTTGAGGCGTTGCCCATCCATCGGCTTTGGTTCCGGCAGTCACACCGTTCACCCAATTTTCCAGCGCTTGCGTATAGCCTTCGGCCAATGGCAGGTTCGGGGTGAATAAGCCCTCACCAGCCCGCATCTGATGGTTGCCGGCAAAATAGCGTACGGTGACGTTCTCGTTGCCGGACTTGTTGGCCGTAGCGATGATCCGCTGCGCCCCCTGTTCGATGGGCATGGCCGTATCGTAGGTGCCGTAGTTCACCAGCACCGGCATGGTGAGGGATTTCAGATACCGGTCGGCATCAAAGTCGGCATAGGCTAGATCAAATGGCGCGTAGTCCAGCGACATCAATTTGGCCATGTCTTTGACCACGGGCTTGGGCGCGCCGGCCTCATGCGTATAGGCGCTGACAGCCATGGCCATTTGCTCACGTCCATTGAACACCGGTGCGGATGTAAGTACGGCAAAGGCAATGTCTTGCCGTTTCGAGGTTAGAATCGTGGCGATCCAGGTGCCTTCGGATTCGGCGTAGATGCCGGTTTTGGCGGGGTCCACGCCGATTCTGCCACGCAACACGTCGAGCGAACGCCCGTATTCGCGAGCAAAACGCGGGTAGTCGCGATGCAGCACGGTGTAGTTGTCGTTGCGCTTGGCCGGCACCAAGGTCACGATACCGGCAGAGGCCATGGCGTTGGCGATATCGCCGAAATCCTCGGCACCACTGGTACCGGACCCGTGAATGAACAGACAAGCCGGGCGTGGCCCGGGAGCGCCGACCGGTTCACGTAGTACGGCGGGTAGCGTGACGCCGTCGCCGGTCTTGATGGATAGTCGGGTTTCACGCGTACGATATCGCCCCTCGTGGGGAATGTTCGCATGGGCAGGGGTGATGGTGGTGTCGGCAGAAGCGATAACGATGTGCTTGGTGTAGGGCCGTGTGTTCCATTGCGGCATCATCGCCCAGCCAAGTGTGGCGAATACCAGCGTCATCGCCATCGCGGTGACGATGACGTTCGCTACCCGCCGCACCGAAATCCGCTTCATAGTTACTATGCCTCCCCCCATCAGCATAGAACGGTCGGCTCTTATCGGTCGGCTCCCGTCATAATGTGCTTCTACTGGGACCGTAATGCAATGGTTGTAACACTATTTTCTCTTCTTGACGGCACCGACTATGGCCCATACAACGGCCACTATTACCAGAATCAGTCCCACTACGGCGCAAATAATAGCCGTCAGCAATTGCGGATTCGGCGAGAACAGCGAAATCATCCGATCCGGAGATATGTACCCGAAAACCAGCGCGATCACGCCGATAATCACGCCTAATAGTCCGAATACCACAGTAGGCGCGCTGGTGCTCTGTTTCTGGATGTTCTTGGCACTCTTGACATCCTTAGCATTCTGGACGTTCTTGGCGCTCTGGACGTTCTTGGCGCTCCCCCCAGGCTGGCATGGTTTGCCGGCGGTCTGAGACTGCCCATAGGGAGGTCGTGCTGAAGATGCTGCGTACATCGGCACATCATCGGCAGATGGAATCGGCCCACCATCTCCCTCCACGGCATCGGCAACTGTTTCCAGGGCAATCCGATCTGTGGTTGGTTCGATGGGCGATGGAGAGGCAGCTGTTGCCTGCGTATCCACATCCGAGACCGACGCATCCGCATGATTGTCGGGGACGGGCAGCACAGCCGTTTCGTCATCATCCGCTGCGGATGGCAGCACCGTGGTATCGGTTCGGTCATCGACGGTCACCATGGTTGTGGTCGCGGTGGTCGCGTCGGTTTCGGAAGGTATGGCCGTGGTCGGTGTCGCATCCTCGATGGAGGCGAATTCCTTGGTTTCATCAGTCATGATTCCATCTCCTAGTTGCAACGGCTTGATCATTCCGATTGTTCGGTTGTGTTCTTGCTTGTACTGTTGCCGTCGTATATATCGGCAAGCGGCTGGAACGTAGAGCCTTCCCAATCGGAGGCGTACACCACGTTGACACGTGCTTCCACCACATAGGGAATATTGATTTTTAATTCTGGGCCGTTGTCCGGCATGGCGGATTCCTTATACAACCATTCGTGATCAGGCCCATTGGTGGCACTTTCAGCTTCGAAGAAAACAAAGCTTGGACCCATGTAGTTGTTGTATACCATCTCGTATTTGCCGCCAACGTCACTCGAAGTGGAGTAGTAGGAGTCGGCGGTGCCGAAGGCGTAAGTGCAGGAATCCGGCAGAACGATATGCACTTGCGCCTGTGTTGCGGCTATGGTGATGGTACCGACCGGGCAATTACTGATGGAAGTTTTGCCATCCAGCATCTTCACCGTGTGCGGTCCATGTGTCTTGTCCCAATCGGACCAATCAATGATTGCCTGATCGGTGTTGTAGTTTTCACCGCTGAACGCCACACCTTGCTGCAATGTTTCAAACGTGGCATCGCTGGCATCGGCAACGAAGATGCCATCCTTTTGCACATCGTTCATGCCGTCGCTGTTTCTCGCACTGACAGATTGGCTCAGTGAAACAACAGTATTGATGCCGCTGGCACCAAGATCACGGTAGTACACGCCATACGTGCCTGAAACGATGGTCATGCAGAGCGCGCATCCACCGGCAACCAGTCCGAGAGGAATCAGACCACCGGTACGCCGTCCTCTGAATCCGAGAATGATGACCACCAGCCCCATCACTATGCATACTGCGGCAATCCAGATGGTGCCCAGACGCATAATGCCGATAATGCCCATGTCGTTTACCCAAATCAGTCCCATCAGACCGGCAAAGGAGAGGAAGGTAAGGCCCAGTATGCTCAAGACCACGATTGGGCCCGCCGGCTTGCGGCGCTTGGACTCGGTGGGGGCATAGGCCGTCGCATTCATACGGTCGGGGGCAAACGGCCCGTTGGGTACTGTGCCGGGCATCGCGCCGGGCACAGTACCCGGCATCACGCTGGGCATCGACTGATAGACAGGCTGTGAAACAGGCTGTGAAACACTAGGCGCGGTTTGTGAAACAGGTTGTGAAACAGGTTGTGAAACAGGTTGTGGAAAAGGTTGCGGAGCTGAATACAAAGGAGATTGAGGTACTGGTTGCGCGGCTGGATATGACACAGGCTGTGAAACCGGTCGCGGCGCAGATGCCCCGAATCCGTACCCTTCCTGCTGGCGAATGCCGCTTTTGGCCAACAGCCATAGCGCTAAGGCGGCGAGCGCAATACAACCCCACCCCGCACCTGGAATCACGATTGCCACGGCGAGGAACAGGAAGCATCCCAGACAATTCCAGTCCCATTGGCCGGCAATGAGGTCCTCGGCCAAGATGTGCCCATCGCGTACATCCGGCATCAGAAACCAGCCGAGTGCGTACAGAGCTGCGCCAAAACCGAAGAACAATGTACATACAATCACCAACGCACGTACTAATGTGGGGCTCCAGCCAAGCCGTAAAGCGATGCCGCTGCATACGCCGCCGATCCACCGGTCGTCGCCGCGAACCAGTCCACTGGATCGCACCCAAGTGAAGAAGCGTCGCGATGTCTTGTTTTTTTGCGGACCAGGCTGCGGCTGTGGCTGATATGGATTCGCGTTTGGATTGCTCATGATTCCATTACACCGCCCGACCACTGCCACAACGCTCGGGGAACACCCTGATTGTTCCCTGAACACCGGGTAAAACCCCGGCCGCAACGCCCTGAGCGCGGCACAATAGGAGTATGACGTCATCTCCCGAACCATTGCTGCCCGCGCGCATGCCGTTGATGCGCCCCCGGCAGGGCCGTTGGCTCACCGGCGTGTGCAAGGGCATCGCCCTGCACTTGGGCATCGGCGTGGCATGGGTTCGGATTGCGTTCATCGCACTGACCGTCCTCTACGGCGCAGGCATCATCGCTTATGTATTCCTGTGGGTGTTCATGCCTGCCGGAGACCCGGTGGCGGCTGCGGCTCGCACAGTGCCCGTTAATCAGGCGCCGCTTGCGCGAGGCAATCAGCCACTTGCCGCTCATGACGACGAATCGGCTGGGGGGCCGGGGCGGTGGTCCGATGCCACGGAATGCTGA
>OBWB01000969.1_pt1 | contig 11216 bp, 8 predicted proteins | sample 1476261 | NCBI WGS metagenome assembly OBWB01 (sample SAMEA2580038, study PRJEB22360) | human gut metagenome | biome: human gut; feature: human-associated habitat; material: faeces | place: Denmark | collected 2008/2010 | reverse complement strand
GTCAAGGCTGGGTGGGACACGTAACGGATTCGCTGCCGCAAGCCTTTGCGCTGGCCAAAGAGGCCATGGACAGTCACACTCCGATTTCCATCGCCTATCACGGCAATGTGGTGGACCTTTTGGAATATGCCGTAAAGGAACAGATACATATAGACCTGCTTTCCGACCAGACATCCTGCCATGCGGCATACGACGGCGGCTACTGCCCCGTGGGACTGACCTTCGAGGAGCGTACCCGGATGCTGCATGAGAATCCTGCCGAATTCCGCCGTAAGGTGGATGCCACGTTGAAGCGCCACTTCCTTGCCATAAAAGAGCTTGTCGGCCGGGGCACGTACTTCTTCGATTACGGCAACTCTTTCATGAAAGCCGTTTATGATGCCGGCGTTCCCGAAATAGCGCGCAACGGCAGCGACAAGAACGGTTTCATCTTCCCCAGCTACGTGGAAGACATTATGGGGCCGGAACTCTTCGATTACGGCTACGGGCCTTTCCGTTGGGTATGTCTTAGCGGCAAGCACGAGGACCTGGTAAAGACCGACCGTGCCGTCATGGAGTGCATTGACCCTACCCGCCGCGGACAGGATTTGGATAATTATAACTGGATACGCGATGCCGAGAAGAACAACCTGGTGGTAGGCACGCAGGCGCGCATCCTCTATCAGGATGCCGAGGGACGCATGAAGATTGCCTTGCGCTTCAACGAAATGGTGCGCCGCGGCGAAGTAGGGCCCATTATGCTGGGACGCGACCATCACGATGTCAGCGGTACGGACTCTCCTTTCCGCGAGACATCCAACATCAAGGACGGCAGCAACGTAATGGCGGACATGGCGGTGCAATGCTTTGCCGGAAACTGCGCGCGGGGCATGAGCCTTGTGGCGTTGCACAACGGCGGCGGAGTAGGTATCGGCAAGGCCGTTAACGGCGGCTTCGGCATGGTGTGCGACGGTTCCGAACGGGTGGACGAAATCTTGCGCTCTGCCATGCTTTGGGATGTGATGGGCGGTGTGGCACGCCGTTCGTGGGCACGAAATGCACATGCCATGGAGACCAGCGAAGAGTTTAACCGCACCCATGCGGAAGGCTATCACATCACGATGCCTTACGTGGCGGATGAAGAACTGATTGATAAATATATAAAATAATAGTAACAGGCTTATTTATAGAGGAGATAAGGATATAAGAGTATTCTTTTTTCAGACAGACGAACCAAAGAACATAAAGGATATTCAGAATATAAGAGAACCAAAGAACAAATGCGCAAAAATATATAAGGTTAAGAGGATAAACTCAACTGTGATGTCCGGCAGGTATCCGCCTGCATAGTTTATGTCCTTTGGTTCGTCTGTCTGAAAAAATAATAGGTCTGTCCGGAGATAATATCAAAGAAAAATACCGTCTCCTCTGTAGTAAGCTCCAAAAACATAACCGTTATGAACCGAATCGTAGAATGTGTCCCCAATTTCAGCGAGGGACGTGACTTGCAGAAAATAGACCGTATTGTAGCCCCTTTTCGTGGCAAACAAGGTGTGAAGTTGCTGGATTATAGTAACGATGAAGACCACAACCGGCTGGTGGTTACCGTAGTGGGCGAGCCCGAACCGCTCCGCGATGCCGTGCTCGAAGCCATCGGCGTGGCCGTACAACTCATCGACCTGAACAAACACCAGGGGCAGCATCCCCGTATGGGCGCTGTGGACGTTGTTCCTTTTATCCCAATCAAGAATGTGACCATGGAAGAGGCCATTGCGCTCTCTAAGGAAGTGGGTGCGGAAGTGGCAAAACGTTATAACCTGCCTGTATTCCTCTACGAGAAATCCGCTTCGGCACCTCACCGCGAGAACCTTGCGGCTGTCCGTAAAGGAGAGTTCGAGGGCATGGCGGAGAAGATAAAGCTTCCCGAATGGCAACCCGATTTCGGTCCCGCCGAACGTCATCCTACCGCAGGTACGGTGGCAGTAGGAGCACGCATGCCGTTGGTAGCCTATAACATCAACCTCAATACGCCGAGTCTGGAGATTGCGCACGACATTGCCAAAAAGATACGTTTTATCGGCGGCGGGCTGCGCTACTGCAAGGCTATGGGCGTGGAACTGAAAGACCGGGGGATTACCCAGGTATCCATCAACATGACCGACTATACCCGCACGGCGCTTTACCGTGCCTTCGAACTGGTACGCATCGAAGCGCGCCGCTACGGTGTCAGCATCGTGGGCAGTGAGATTATAGGCCTCGTACCTATGGAAGCGCTGATTGATACAGCTTCCTATTACCTCGGACTGGAGAACTTCTCGATGCAGCAGGTGCTGGAAGCCCGGATAATGGAATGAGTGCAGGAATGCGCAGACTGCGCGAGTAACCGGAAGAAAATGAAACAGAAACAGCTATGACAGAAAATCTGATAATCTTCAATGCCCGTGTCGTAACTCCCGTCGGCTTTTCCGCCCGCCGCGGCAGGGAAATGGAAGAACTTTGCATTATCGATGACGCTACGGTGGAAGTTACCGGAGGCGTCATCACCTACGTAGGCCCTAACCGTGGCGAGGAGCGCGACGGCTATTATCAGCGCTACTGGCATTACAACGCCCGCGGCAAGTGCCTTTTGCCCGGCTTTGTCGATTCGCATACGCACTTCGTGTTTGGCGGGGAACGTGCCGAGGAATTCTCCTGGCGGTTGAAAGGCGAGAGCTATATGTCCATTATGGAGCGTGGTGGCGGCATTGTCAGTACGGTGAAAGCTACGCGTGAGTGCAACTTTATCCAACTGCGCGCCAAGGCAGAGGGCTTCTTGAAGCAGATGAGCACTATGGGAGTTACCACCGTTGAGGGCAAGAGCGGCTACGGCCTGGACAAGGAAACCGAGTTGCTGCAACTCCGTGTGATGCGCAGTCTGAATAATGACGAGCACAAGCGTGTGGACATCGTTCCTACGTTTCTGGGCGCGCATGCAGTGCCTCAGGAATACGACGGGCGCACGGACGATTACGTGGATTTCATTATCCGTGAAGTCATGCCCGCCGTTGTTCAAAACCGGCTGGCAGAGTTTTGCGATGTCTTTTGCGAGCAAGGCGTGTTCTCTATCGGACAGTCCCGCCGCTTGCTGACCGCCGCCCGTGAAATGGGACTGGCACTGAAACTCCACGCCGATGAAATCGTACCGCTGGGCGGTGCGGGGCTGGCTGCGGAACTCTCTGCCGTCTCCGCCGACCACTTGCTGCATGCTTCCGATGCCGACATCCGTGCCATGGCGGATAAAGGCGTGGTTGCCACATTGCTCCCTCTTACCGCCTTTGCCCTGAAAGAGCCGTATGCCCGCGGGCGCGAGATGATTGATGCGGGCTGTGCCGTAGCATTGGCCACCGACCTCAACCCCGGCAGTTGTTTCTCCGGTTCTATCCCGCTGACCTTTGCGCTGGCATGTATCTATATGAAGATGAGTATCGAAGAAGCCATAACCGCCCTCACGCTGAACGGAGCAGCCGCCTTGAACCGGGCCGACAGCATCGGCAGTATCGAGGTGGGAAAGAAAGGAGACTTTGTGGTGCTGAACACGGACAATTACCATTTCCTGCCCTATTACGTGGGGATGAACTGTGTACACACCACGGTGAAGGAAGGTGTGCTTTATCCGGTGCTTTGAAACAGAAAACTAATACTTTATACTTTATATTTAATACTTAAATCCCATGTTAGTCGATTTAACAGTCAAAGAGTTTTTGAATAAAGTGGCGGGCAGCGATGCTGTCCCCGGGCGGGGGAAGCATCGCCGCATTGAATGGAGCCGTCGCTTCGGCTTTGGCGGCAATGGTTGCCAACCTCACTATCGGCAAGAAAGGCTATGAGGAGCATGAAGAACTGATGAAACATATCTCCGAAGTGGCTTTGCAAGTAAAAGATACCTTCATCGGCGACATAGACCGCGACTCCGAAGCCTACGACAGCGTATTTGCCTGCTTCAAGATGCCGAAGGCCACCGATGAGGAAAAGGCCGCCCGCAGTGCAGCCATTCAGGAAGCTACGAAGTTTGCCGCACTTGTGCCTATGCAGGTGGCGCGCAATGCCTTCGAACTGATGACCGTCATTATGGACGTAGCCCGCCTGGGCAACCGCAATGCCGTAACCGATGCCTGCGTGGCAATGATGTCGGCCCGCTCTGCCGTGTTGGGAGCCTTGATGAATGTGCGCATCAACCTCGGTTCGCTGAAGGATAAGGAGTTCGTTGCCAAACTGCAAGCCGAAGCCGATGAACTGGAACGCCTTACCTGCGCCAAAGAAAAAGAATTGTTGGACGAAATCAATGAGGAGCTCAAAGTATGAAGAATGTCTATTATGTCGGTTCGGGCGAGCTGACTTTCGAACTTATCGAACGCATCATTAACGAGAACCTGAAACTTGAGCTGGCTCCCGAAGCTAAGGAACGCATACAGAAATGCCGCGACTATCTGGATAAGAAAACCGTTGAATCGGCAGAGCCTTTGTATGGAATAACTACCGGGTTCGGCTCGTTGTGTAGTAAGAATATATCGCAAGACGAAGTGGGCATCTTGCAGGAGAACCTTATCAAGAGCCATGCTTGCAGCGTGGGCGAGGAGATACGTCCGGTCATCATCAAGCTGATGCTGCTGCTCAAGGCACATGCGCTTTCTTTGGGGCATAGCGGTGTGCAGGTGATTACCGTACAGCGCATCCTCGACTTTTTCAATAACGATGTGATGCCTATCGTCTACGACCGCGGTTCGCTCGGAGCATCGGGCGACCTTGCACCGCTTGCCAATCTTTTCCTGCCGCTTATCGGTGTGGGCGATGTATATTATAAAGGTAAAAAGCGCGAGGCAATCAGCGTACTCGACGAGTTCGGCTGGGAGCCCGTCAAGCTGATGAGCAAGGAAGGACTTGCTTTGTTGAACGGTACGCAGTTTATGAGTGCCAACGGTGTCTTTGCCATCCTTAAAGCCTTCCGCCTCTCCAAGAAAGCCGATTTGATAGCAGCCCTTTCATTGGAAGCCTTTGACGGCCGTATCGACCCCTTCATGGACTGTATCCAGCAAATCCGTCCCCACAAAGGACAAATCGAGACAGGCGAGAACGTCCGCAAGCTGTTGGAAGGCAGCGAACTCATCGCCCGTCCCGGCAAGCATGTGCAGGATCCGTACTCTTTCCGTTGTGTTCCGCAGGTGCATGGCGCCACGAAGGATGCCATCAGGTATGTGTCTTCGGTACTGCTGACCGAAATCAATTCCGTAACGGACAATCCTACTATCTTCCCCGATGAAGACCGCATCATTTCGGGTGGAAACTTTCACGGGCAGCCGTTGGCTATTTCGTACGACTTTCTGGGCATCGCCCTTGCCGAGTTGGGTAATATCTCCGAACGCCGCATTGCCCAGCTCATCATGGGGTTGCGCGGACTGCCGGAGTTCCTGGTTGCCAATCCCGGTCTGAATTCGGGTTTCATGATTCCCCAATATGCCGCCGCTTCCATGGTGAGCCAGAACAAGATGTACTGTTATGCCGCCAGCAGCGATTCCATCGTATCCAGCAACGGACAGGAAGACCATGTGAGTATGGGCGCCAATGCCGCAACAAAACTGTTCCGCATCATGGACAATCTGGAACATATCCTTGCCATTGAATTGATGAATGCCGCGCAAGGTATCGACTTCCGCCGTCCGCAAAAGACTTCGCCCATTCTGGAACGTTTCCTGTGCGAATACCGCAAGGAAGTTCCCTTTGTGAAGGACGATATTGTAATGTATAAGGAAATCCATAAGACAGTGGCATTCCTCAGCCGCACCAAATTTGATTATTAGGATATTTCTCCTTGTATATCTGTTATATCCCTAATTTTTATTAACCGTTTGAGAAAAGAAAGAAAACTTAATTGCTTAATTAAGTTTTCTTTCTATATTTGCTTGTTTTTATTTTGAAAAATGGATAAAAAGAGTTTTTGAATTTTAAAAGAAAGAGAAATGAGCGAATATACCAAGCATCTTGTCCCCCGCCCGGAACTGAGAGAGCGGATTATTGATACTGCGGTGGAAGCTTTTTCTGCGCACGGCATCAAGAGTATTACAATGGATGATATTGCCACTTCACTGGGCATTTCCAAACGTACCCTTTATGAAGTCTTTTCGGATAAGGAAACTTTGTTGGAAGAGTGCATACTGAAAGGTCAGAAGGAAGGGGATGAATTTTTGAAGAATGTACTTGCCACCTCCGGAAATGTATTGGAAGTCCTGCTGAAATGCTATCAGCGCAGCATCGAACAGTTCCATGCCACCAATAAGAAGTTCTTTGAAGACATCAAGAAGTATCCCAAAGCCTATGCGCTGATGACGAACCGTCATAACCAGGATTCGGAAGAAACGGTAAACTTCTTTAAGGAAGGTGTGAAGCAGGGCATTTTCCGTGATGATGTAAACTTTGCCATTATCAATCTGTTGGTAAGGGAGCAGATAGACGTGTTGATGAATACGGACATCTGCAAAGAGTATTCCTTCCTTGAAGTCTACGAGTCTATAATGTTCACTTTTCTGCGCGGAATCTCTACGGAACAGGGGGCGCACGAGCTGGAAGCGTTTATCCGGGAATACCGTAAAAAGGTTTTGCCCGCAGACAATGACACGAAAACCAAATAGAATAACAATTAATAGTTTATGAAGATGCAGAGATTTTTTGAGGGTAAAAAATGGCTTTTGCTTATTGCCATAGTCTTGGCAGGCAGCCATGCACGGGCGCAAGGGACGAAGGATACCCTGACCTTGAACCTTGACAAAGCCTTGGAGATTGCTTTGAGCGACAATCCCACCATTAAAGTGGCGGAAGAGGAGATTGCCCTCAAGAAAGTGAGCCGTAAGGAAACTTGGCAGAACTTGTTGCCCGAGGCAAGTATTACGGGAAGTATGAGCCATACCATCACGGCTCCGCAGTTCAGTATCGGCGACCAAATCGTGAAAATGGGACAGGACAAGGCGAATACCGTTGCGGGAACATTGAATATCAGTTTGCCATTGTTTGCCCCTTCCGTCTATCGTGCCATGTCGATGACCAAGACGGATATAGAGCTGGCTGTGGAGAAGTCGCGGGCTTCCAAACTGGATTTGGTGAACCAGGTGACCAAAGCCTACTATCAGCTGATGCTGTCGCAGGACTCATACGAAGTTTTGCAGAAAAGCTATGAACTGGCGGAAGAAAACTATCATATTGTCAATGCCAAATATCAGCAGGGGGCGGTAAGCGAATTCGATAAAATCACCGCTGAAGTGCAGATGCGTAGCGTGAAGCCGAGTGTCATTTCCGCCGGAAATGCCGTTACGCTTTCCAAACTGCAACTTAAGGTGCTGATGGGCGTTACCGCCGATGTAGAGATTAAGATTGACGACAGTTTGGCGGCTTATGAAAGCATCGTGTTTGCCAATCAGTTGGAGAATGACGCTCACGAGGGCTTGGTGAACAATACCACCATGAAGCAATTGGAGTTAAACCGTCTGATGCTTCAGAAGAATATCAAGTCCTTGCGCACCAACTTCATGCCGACGATAGGATTGGGGTATTCTTATCAGTACCAGTCCATGAACAACGACAGTTGGAACATCTTCGATTACCATTACAGCGGCAGCTCCTCGCTGGTATTCAATCTGACTATTCCTTTATATAAGGCAAGCAACTTTACGAAACTGAAATCCAACCGCATCCAGATGCGCCAGTTGGACCAGAACCGTATCGATACGGAACGTAAGCTGAACATGCAGATTACAAGCTACCAGGATAATATGGCAGCCAGCTCGGAGCAGGTATCCAGTAACAAGGAGAATGTGATGCAGGCCGAAAAGGCGGTGCAGATTGCCGGCAAGCGTTATGAAGTGGGCAAGGGTACGGTACTCGAACTGAATACTTCGCAGGTTCAGCTCACCGAGGCGGAGCTTACTTACAACCAATCCATATATGACTACCTGGTGGCTAAGGCCGACCTTGACCAGGTATTGGGAAGAGACTATATCATCAGTAATCAGAAATAAAACAAGAACAACGATATGAAGAAACGTTTTCAATTGATTGCCCTGCTTGCAGTAGCACTGTTGGGTGCTTGCAGCGGTGGAAAAGATAAAGTTGCCGTTGAGCAGGTGGACGAAAAGCCGAGAGTGAAGCTGGCGGATGTAAAAGCACGTCCGGTAGAGCAGATTCATGAGTACACAGCTACCGTAGAAGCAGAGGTGAAGAACAACATAGCTCCTTCCTCTCCGGTACGCATCGATAGGATATTGGTGGAAGTGGGCGACCGCGTGTCCAAAGGTCAGAAGCTGGTCAGCATGGATGAGGCAAACCTGAAACAGACAAAGTTCCAGTTGGATAATCAGGAGATTGAGTTCAAGCGTATGGACGAACTGTATAAAGTGGGCGGTGCATCCAAATCGGAGTGGGATGCAGCCAAGATGGCGCTGGACATAAAAGAAACGGCCTACCGCAATCTGCTGGAGAATACCGCGTTGCTCAGTCCGATAAACGGTGTTGTAACTGCCCGAAACTATGACAACGGCGATATGTACAGCGGCGGCGAACCCGTGCTGGTGGTAGAGCAGATTATGCCGGTGAAGTTGCTTATCAATGTTTCCGAAACTTACTTCACCCAAGTGAAGAAAGGCGCTCCGGTAGCCGTGAAGCTGGATGTTTACGGAGACGAACCCTTTGAAGGCTATATCAGTCTGGTGTATCCTACAGTAGACCCGAACACCCGTACTTTTCCGGTAGAGATTAAACTTGCCAATAAAGACCGGCGGGTACGTCCCGGAATGTTTGCCCGCGCCACGCTTAACTTCGGAACCAAAAACAATGTGGTTGTACCCGATTTGGCCATCGTGAAGCAATCCGGTTCCGGCGACCGTTATGTATATGTGTACAAGGACGGCAAGGTTACCTATAATAAGGTAGAGCTTGGACGTCGCATGGGGGCCGAATACGAGCTGATTTCCGGTGTGCCCGACAACTCCCGGGTGGTTATAGCCGGACAAACCAAACTGGTGAACGGAATGGAAGTAGAAATAGCGGTTAGCGATTAGTGATTCGTGATTAGTGGTTTGCCGGTAAATAAGTTGCTAATCTCTAAATACTAAACGTTAATCACTAATCCCTAATCATTAAACGCTAATCCCTAATCCCTAATAATATGAGTTTATATGAAGGTGCGGTTAAGAAACCGATTATGACTTCGCTCTGCTTCCTGGCAGTGGTGATATTTGGTCTATTCTCGTTGTCCAAGTTGCCTATTGATTTGTATCCGGACATTGATACGAATACGATTATGGTGATGACAGCCTATCCGGGAGCAAGTGCTTCGGATATCGAGAACAACGTGACCCGTCCGTTGGAGAATGTTTTGAACTCAGTCAGCGATTTGAAGCACATCACTTCCCGTTCTTCGGAGAATATGTCGCTGATTACGCTGGAGTTTGAGTTTGGTAATGATATTGACGTGCTGACAAACGATGTGCGCGACAAGCTGGATATGGTTAGTTCCGAACTGCCCGATGATGTGGAGAATCCTATCATCTTCAAGTTCAGTACGGATATGATTCCTATCGTGCTGCTGTCCGTACAGGCAAACGAAAGCCAGTCGGCGCTTTACAAGATACTGGACGACCGTGTGGTAAACCCTCTGGCGCGTATTCCCGGTGTGGGTACGGTGTCTATCAGCGGTGCGCCGCAGCGTGAAATCCAGGTGTACTGCGACCCCTATAAGCTGGAGGCGTACAACTTGAGTATCGAAACAATCAGTTCCATTATCGGTGCGGAGAACAAGAACATACCGGGCGGTAATTTCGACATCGGCAATGAGACTTATTCCTTGCGTGTGGAGGGTGAGTTTGGCGACTCCCGTGAACTGGCGGATGTGGTGGTGGGCACCTATAACGGTGCTACCGTTTACCTGCGCGACGTAGCCCGGATTGTGGATACCGTGGAGGAACGTGCGCAGGAAACCTATAACAACGGTGTGCAGGGTGCGATGATTGTGGTTCAGAAACAGTCGGGCGCCAACTCGGTGGAGATTTCCAGGAAAGTACAGGAGGCGTTGCCCCGTCTGCAGAAGAACCTGCCGAGCGATGTGAAGTTAGGCGTCATTGTGGATACGTCCGAAAACATCCTGAACACTATTGACAGTTTGACGGAGACGGTGATGTACGCCCTGCTGTTCGTCGTGATTGTGGTATTCCTGTTCCTGGGACGCTGGCGGGCTACATTGATTATCTGTATTACGATTCCGCTTTCTCTGATTGCTTCGTTCATATACCTGGCAATATCGGGGAATACGATTAATATCATTTCGCTTTCGTCACTCTCCATAGCCATCGGTATGGTGGTGGACGATGCCATTGTGGTGTTGGAGAATGTCACGACACATATCGAGCGCGGTTCCGACCCGAAGCAGGCAGCGGTTCACGGAACGAACGAGGTGGCTATTTCCGTAGTGGCTTCTACACTGACGATGATTGCCGTATTCTTCCCGCTGACTATGGTAACCGGTATGTCCGGCGTGCTGTTCAAGCAGTTGGGCTGGATGATGTGCGCCATTATGTTTGTATCCACCGTTTCGGCTTTGACGCTGACGCCGATGCTCTGTTCGCAACTGCTCCGCTTGCAGCGTAAACAGTCCAAGATGTTCCGGATATTCTTCGGACCGATAGAGCACACATTGGATGGCTTGGACAACTGGTATGCACGTATGCTCAACTGGGCGGTGCGTCATCGTATGGTCGTGCTTGTCGGTTGTGTGATATTCTTTATCCTGAGCCTGTTCTGTGCAAAGACCATTGGTACGGAGTTCTTCCCGGCGCAGGACAATGCCCGTATTGCCGTACAGTTGGAGTTACCTATCGGTACGCGTAAAGAAGTGGCGCAGGAGGTTTCGCAGAAACTTACCAATCAGTGGCTGCAGAAGTATAAGGGTGTCATGAAGATATGCAACTATACCGTAGGGCAGGCCGATTCGGATAATACCTGGGCTTCCATGCAGGACAACGGTTCGCATATCATTTCCTTCAATATCAGTTTGGTAGATCCGGCAGACCGTGATGTTACGCTGGAGACAGTCTGCGAGGAAATGCGCGAAGACCTGAAGGCTTATCCCGAATTCAGTAAGGCACAGGTTATTTTCGGCGGTAGTAATACGGGTATGTCGGCCCAGGCATCCGCCGATTTCGAGGGATATCCTTGATATC
>OBWB01000964.1_pt1 | contig 11243 bp, 8 predicted proteins | sample 1476261 | NCBI WGS metagenome assembly OBWB01 (sample SAMEA2580038, study PRJEB22360) | human gut metagenome | biome: human gut; feature: human-associated habitat; material: faeces | place: Denmark | collected 2008/2010 | reverse complement strand
GAGGTGTACACCCCGCCGCCACCCGCGCACCCGGCGGCCCCGCCGATACTGTTTACCAAGGATCTGCCGGGACCGCTCAGCCTTAACCGTCTGGCCGCCTTCGGCACGTTACATAAGCTCGACGATTCCGCCGGCTACTGGATCGAGCATTCGGGCACACTGTATGGTCGCGCGAAAATCGTCGCGGAGGTCGCCCCGTTTGGCACTGTGGTGTGTTCGATGACCGCCGCTTGGGTATGGCTGGGAGGCCCCGACTTTCCGAGTACCATAGACGTGATTTCCACATCGCACTTCCGCTCGGCATCCGTCAGCCGCCGTATCCGCGTATTCAAAAGATTGACGTTGCCGGAGCAAATCATCAAGCTCGGCGGGCTGCCTGTCACCACGCCAGCCCGTACGGCTTGCGACCTGGTGATGAGTCCTGAAGACATCCCCGATCCTTCCACCGTCAACGCACTGGTGTGCCAGCTGATGTCCGCGTACCAGTTTCGGCCAAACGACTGTCTGCAAATCGTCAAGGAGCATCGGCATCACAAGTACGCCGGACGCGCACGCATGTTTTTTGAATCGGTGCAGCAGGAGATGGACGAACCGGCTTTGGAGCAATGCGCATGACGAGGGGGTTCATTGTCAGAGGCCATCGCAGAGGCCGCCATGCCGCTCACCGTTTACGGCATTTGCGGCAGGCGCAACGGTTGCCTCGCCACGCGGCGGCGGCACACTCATCCGAATCCGCATCGCGCGCAATCTCGGATATGACCGCGCCGCCTGAACCGCCCATCAGACTTACGCCCGCGGTGGCATGTTCGCCCGATACGGATGTTGCCGTGCTCTGGCACATCGCATATCACGTGCCCGAACTGCGTAAATGGCTGGTTGCCAATCCCAAAGCCGACGCGCCTTTGCTGGAATTGGTCTCGCAGCGTGGTGGGCCCGGGGTCCGGCAGGCGTTGGAAATATTGTTCGAGTCGATGGAAGCGTAACGGGGAGATAATCGCCGGCTGCTGCGCTATCCCTTGATTTTCAGCACAGCCGCATACACCTGCTTGCGATTGGCCAACGATCCGTCAGCCAGTGGATGCTCCTGCACCACTTGCGCGATGGCGTCCTTGATACGCAGGCCGTCCTCCAAAGCACGGTCGATGGAGAGCACGGCCATGTCATCCACGCTCAACGTGCTGGGCGCGGCCGCTTCGGCCTCCTCGTTGGACGCGCCGCCGATGACCAGCACCATCTCGCCACGGGGCGGATCATCAATCACACTTTGGCGAATCTCGTCAATCGGGCCGCGACGAATCTGCTCATAATCCTTGGTGAGTTCGCGGCACAGGGCCATCGGGCGATTCGGGCCGAACGCGTCCAGCAGATCGTCCATCGAATCGGCAATGCGATGAGGCGTCTCGTAGAACACGATGGTGCGGCGTTCGGGCAACAGCGTGCGCAGATACTGCACGCGCTCGGAATGCTTTCGCGGTAGGAAGCCTTCGTAGCAGAAGCGGTCGGTGGGCAGGCCGGAGAGGGCGAGCGCGTCGAGCACAGCGGAGGGGCCGGGCGCGCAGGTGACGGGCAGACCGCGTTCAATGGCACGGCGCACGATGGCCAAGCCGGGGTCGTTGATGGTGGGCATGCCGGCGTCGGATACGACGAGCACGGTGGCGCCGGTTTCGACCTGGTCGAGCAGGCCGTCGGCCTTGTCGCGCTCGTTGTGGTCGTGATAGGCGATGACGCGACCGTTCACATAGACGCCGAGGCGACGGGCGAGATCGTAGAGGCGGCGCGTGTCTTCGGCGGCCACGATATCGGCCCGTTCCAAGAGGGCCACCAGACGGGCTGAAGCGTCGCCGACATTGCCGATCGGGGTGGCGGCGAGCACCACGGTGCCGGCGGGGATGGTCACGGCCGATTCGCGGGATTGGGCGACGGCGGATTCGCCGGCATGAACTTCATCATTGCGTTCAGGCACTTGCGTCACGCTACCGTCAGCGTCATACTGCTCATTCAACTCATCTGCGCTTGTCATACTCCCAGTATTGCCCATGCCACAGAGCAATCCACGACAATCCATGGCGAAATCGAGGCATTCTCCCTTTGCAGGGGCTGATTTCACATGTTCCGGAGGTCTACTTCCGTTTCAAGGGGCTCCTCATCCGGTGAAGCACCAGTACAAACGGCTTTGACGCAACGCTATTCCGCCATTTTGGCGGCGTATCTACTTGACCATCAGCCCCTCGAAACGCAAGTAGACCTCCGGCAAACCCCAAATCAGCCCCTTGAAACGCGAGATGGCAGAATTTCAACGAAAACAAATGAAAAGACCCTCTGCGGTGGAATGAATGCAGAGGGTCTCGTGGAGCTGACGGTAGTCGAAACCGCGACCTCTTCGATGCGAACGAAGCGCTCTACCAACTGAGCTACAGCCCCTTGGATGTTACTTTGCTCCGCAAAGCAACTCGCAACAATATAGTACGGAGTACGGTCAAACGCAATTTGACGCCGAAGTGTCGCACGCGTGTCGACACGGTAACGTTTCGGTGTCGCAGACGGGGCAAGTCACCCACACCGCTCCGCATGGATACCGCGGCGGCACCCGGCAACGCCATCACGTCTCCAGCACGCCCAACACCTTCTTCTCGTTGTAGAACGCGAACACGATGCCGCCCAAGCCGCACAGCACGGCCGCGCACACGGCGGCGATGCGGTAGCCCGCGCCGGACGCCATGCCGATGGTGGAGACGCCGGTGAACAGCAGCATGGCCACGGACTGGCCCATCTTCATCGCAAAGGTGCGGGCCGCGTAGAACATGCCCTGACGGTCCTGGCCGGTGGTCTTGGAACTGGCGTCGGCGATATTCGCCACGATGGCCTGCGGCAGGATGCCGAACGCGGCCATCGGAATCGCGCCGACCACCGAGAGCACCAAACCCTGGGCCATCGCCGGAATGAAGCCGAGCACGGCCGAACCAAGGGCGCCGGCAAATGCGAACGCACAGGTGAAGATCACGAAGGCAACCAGCAGCAGCCTCTTCTTGCCGACCTTATTGGCCAGAATATTGACCGGCAGATAGAACAGCACAGAGACGCCGGTCATGAGCACGAAGTAGATGGTCGTGGTGGTTTCCGGCAGCTTGAGCAGGCTGGTCACGAAGAACGGCAGACCGGTCTGGAAGGTGGTGATGGCCACCCAGTAGACCACGTCGGAGCATACGAACTTGCGGAATTCGCCGTCGCCGAACGTCTGCTTCAGGGATTCGATGGTCGATTCGGAGGTGGGATGGGAGTTGACGTAGTCCTTCTCGCGGATGGCCAGCGGCGGCACCAGCATGCACACGAACGCCACGGCGGCCATGATGGTGAAGGTCACGCGGATGGCGGTGATGCGGCCCATCATCGGCACGAACGCGCCCCAAATCACCGGCGCCACGTACGCGATGGCCGTGCCGGCCACCCAAGTGAAGGAGATGGCGGTGGAGATGGTGAGTTGCTGCTTGGAGTCGTGGCCGAGTTCGGCGATGAGCGCGTTGTACGGCGTGCAGTAGAACGTGAGGGCGATGTAGTAGCCGATCACGGTGACGAACAGGAACGCCGCGTTCACCCAGCTGGTGCCGTTGATCGGGCTCCAGAACACGAGCACGGTGACCACCGCGAGCGGCAGGGCGGCGAATTTCAGGAACGGCATACGGCGGCCGGATTTGGCGTCGCAACGGTCGGAGAGAGACGCCACGGCCGGGTCCACGAACGCGTCGAAGAATCGGGCGAAGGCGGTGATGCCGCCCACCACGGTCACGATGCCGAGAACGACCAGGCCCTGCGGCACGAATACGGTCTGACCTTGGGAGATGGTCTCCTGGTCAGGTTGGTAGAAATACACGAGCCAGTTGGAGATGATGCCGGAAAGCAGCGCCCACCCGAACTGGCCGACCGCAAACGCCCACACTTTGGCGATGGGGAGATCTCTGATGGCTGACTTCGCCGGTGCAACTTGCACACCCGTTACACTTGCTGTAGTCGCATTGCCCATTCTCACAACCTCCGAATCAACATTGACACAGTGTCAAAATCCAGTATACACCGGCACACCATGCGCTCTACGATAGTGGGCATGACAAGTCTGACCGAGCAACTGCCATACGTATACGCTTTTCCTGATGCGTTGGGGACCGGATTACTGGTGCACACCGAGAGCGTATTGGACGATGAGATACGCGATCGTATTGGCTCGTTCATCCATGAATATGAGGTTGTATTATCTCGATTCCGCGATGATTCCATCGTCGGCCGGATGCGCACGGCCGCACATGGCGGCACGTTCGATTTTCCCGACTGGGCATCGGGTCTGTTTGGCCTGTACGACCGCCTGTTTGCGGCAACCGATGGGGCGACCGACCCGTGCGTGGGCGAGGATTTGATTCGGCTTGGCTATGACGAGTCGTATTCGTTTACGCCTGCGCCAGATGCCGCTGAACATGCAGGCGCGATCCACGGACGAGCCATTTGGTCAGCCGACGTTGAGCGGCATGGCACCACACTTATCGCCCACAGCCCAGTCGCGCTCGATTTTGGTGCGTGCGGTAAGGGGTATTTGGTGGATTTGCTTGCGGGGATGTTGGGTGATGGCGCGGGCCACCCTCAACCCATTCAATACGTCATCGACGCCGGGGGTGATTTGCTAGTGCACACGGACGAACCAATCACCATCGCCCTTGAAGATCCTGCCGATCCGGCCAACGCCGTAGGTACGGTCGAAATCAGCCACGGCGCATTCTGCGCGAGCTCCCCCAGCCGCCGCCACTGGTCTGACGCCGCAGGTCACCAACTTCACCATCTGCTCAACGCCATCGACGGACTACCGGTTGACGATGTAGCCGCCACATGGGTGGCCGTCACGCCGCCATCGAGCGCCATAACCACGAAGACATCGACGCATGGCAGCAATGCCTCGACAACGGCAAACCGCGATACCGACGATTCGTCGAACACCGTTGCGGCACACGTCCCTGTCACACTGGCCGACGGCCTCGCCACCGCCCTGTTCACCACCCCGGCCACCCAGCTGCGCGCTCACTTCCCCTTCGAATGCGCCATTCTCAACGCCAACCGCACCGCCGCCCAATCCCCCAATTTTCCCGGCGGCTTTTTCACACACTAATGTACGAAATCATCAGTATCACATCCAGTGGAGCATTCCCTCGGGTGGACCGATGGGTTGCTCCCCTCAGTCAGCTACGCTGACAGCTCCCCTCGGAGAGGGGAGCCGAGTATAGCTAATCCGCTAATCCGCTAACGCAGGAAACAATCCGTCAGTCAGCGAGCGCGAACTGGCTGTTGGAGAGGTCGGCGTAAAAACCGCCCGCCGCCAGCAGTTCGTCGTGCGTGCCGCGCTCGATCACGTCGCCGTGGTTCATGACGAGGATCATGTCGGCGTCGCGAATCGTGGAGAGGCGATGCGCGATCACAAAGCTCGTACGGCCCACGGTCAGCGCATCCATGGCCTTCTGAATCAGCTCTTCAGTACGGGTATCGACCGAGGAGGTGGCCTCGTCGAGAATCAGAATCGGCGCGTCCTGCACCATCGCGCGGGCGATGGTCAGCAGCTGCTTCTGGCCCTGGGAGAGCGACGACTTGTCATCGAGCACGGTGTCATAGCCGTCCGGCAGCGAGCGGATGAAGTGGTCGAGGCCCACGGCCTTGCACGCATCCTCGATTTGCTTGTTGGTCACGCCAGGCTTGGAGTAGGCGATGTTCTCGCGCACAGTGCCACGGAACACCCACGTATCCTGCAGCACCATGGAGAACTGGTCGTGCACGTTCCAGCGCGGCACGGACTTGGTGTCCACGCCGTCAATCGAAATCGAACCGCCGGAAATCTCGTAGAAGCGCATCAGCAGGTTGACCATGGTGGTCTTGCCGGCACCGGTCGGGCCGACGATGGCGACCTTCTGACCGGCCGAGACTGAAGCGGAGAAGTCGTTGATAATCGGCTTGCCCGGCTCGTAGCCGAACTGCACGTGGCTGAATTCCACGTCGCCCTTCACTTCGTGGCCGTTGGTCCCAAGCAAAGCGGACTTGTCGGATTCGTCCTCCATCTCCGGCTCTTCAAGGAAACCGAACACGCGCTCGGCGGCGGCCGCGCAGCGCTGCAGGTTCTGGAAGGCCTGCGCAAACTGCGAAAGCGGCTGAGTGAACAGGCGGATGTACATCATGAACGCCACAATCACGCCGAACTCGATCTGCCCGTCGAGCGCGAGCGCCGCGCCCACCACGCACACCACCACGTAGCCGAAGTTGCCCACGAAATTCATGAGCGGCATCATCAGGCCGGAGAGGAACTGCGACTTCCAGCCGGACTCGTAGAGGTCCGAGTTGTACTTCTCGAAGCGGCGGATCGAATCGGCCTCGCCGTTGTATGCCTTGACGATGAGGTGGCCGGCGTACATCTCCTCCACGTGGCCGTTGACGTCACCTAGCGCCATCTGCTGCCGGGCGAAGTACTTCTGGGAGGACTTCATGATGGCCATCATGATGATCAGGCCGATGAGGCTGGCACCGATGGCGCACAGGGTCATGATCACGTTGTTGTAGAACATCATCACCAGCGCGCCCACGAACAGCGTCACCGAGGTAATCAGCGAGCCGAGCGACTGCCCCAGCGTCTGGCCGATGGCGTCCACATCGTTGGTGATGCGGGACAGCACGTCGCCGTAGCTGACCTTGTCGAAGTATTTGAGCGGCAGTTTGTTGATTTTGACCGAGATCGATTCGCGCAGTCGCTGGGCGGTGCGCTGGGTGACGTTGGCCATCATCCAGCTTTGCACGTAGCCGAGCACGGCGTAGCCCACGTACAGGGCCACCAAAGTCCAGGCGATGTGGCCCACCGTGCCGAAATCTACCGAGTTCATCACCGGTCTGCCGTTAACGATGGCGGGCAGACCTTTGACGATCTCGTTGGTCATGTCCTTGAGCTTGTCCGGGCCGACGATCTGGCAGACGGTGCCGGCCGCGCCCAGGATGAGCGCGATGATGATGACGGGAAGATAGTTGCGGCAATAGTTCACGAGCTTGCCCATGACTTTGCCGAAATCATGGGGCTCTTCGACGGCACGCCTGCCGCCCATTGGTCCTCTTGGCATTTGTTTTACTCCTGAAAAGTCCGTATTGACCTCCCTCTGATGAAGGAGGTGGCGCGAAGCGCCGGAGGGAGAGAAGCCGTACGCGACTACCCCTCAGTCAGCTGTGCTGTTTTATTCGCTCGCTTATCAGCTCGTCTTCGCCTGGGAACAGCCCACTGGGCTGTTCCCTTTACGGCTCAGCCCCTGACATGGGGAGCTACCGCTGCCGCCCCCCCTACGCCGTAAGCTCCGACTGGCTGAGCTGGGATTCGGCGATCTGGCGGTATACGTCGCAGTTGTCGAGCAGTTCCTTGTGCGTGCCCTGACCCACGACCTTGCCGTCGTCGAGCACGACGATGCGGTCGGCGTTCATGATGGTGCCGATGCGCTGGGCCACGATGAGCTTGGTGGAATCCTTAGCCTCGCGGGCGAGCGCGTCGCGCACTTCGCGGTCGGTCTTGAAGTCGAGCGCGGAGAACGAGTCGTCGAAAATCAGGATTTCCGGGTGACGGTACACCGCGCGCGCAATCGACAGGCGCTGCTTCTGGCCGCCGGACACGTTCGATCCGCCTTGGGCGATCGCGGCGGAATACCCGCCGTCCATGCGCGCCACGAACTCGCTGGCCTGCGCCACGTCGGCGGCGGCCCTGACGCGATTCAGCTGCTCGGCCGGTATATCGGCACCTTCCGCAGCCTTGCCAGCGGCGATCAACGCGGCCTCGCGCTTGCGCCCGGCCGGGGTGGAGGTATCGGCCATCTCGACCTCCGCCGGGTCGCCCGGCTGATCGCCGTAGCTCACGTTGGAGGCCACGGTGCCCTTGAACAGCACGGACTGCTGCGGCACGTAGCCGATCTTGTCGCGCAGGGCCTTCAGGTCGTAGTCGCGCACGTCCACGCCGTCGACCAACACCTGGCCTTGGCTGGTGTCATAGAAGCGCGGCACGAGATTGATAAGAGACGACTTGCCGGAGCCGGTGGAGCCGATGAACGCCACCGTCTGGCCCTGCTCGGCGGTGAAGTTGATGCCTTCCAGCATCGCCTCGCGCGAATCCGGGTAGGTGAAGCTGACGTTGCGGAATTCCACGGTGCCCCTCTGGCCGGTTTTGGCCACGTCGGCGGCGGTTTTGGTGCCGTTCTCGACGATTGGCTCAGTGTCGAGCACCTCCATGATGCGCTGCGCGGACACGTCGGCGCGCGGCCAGAGCACGAACACCATGCTCATGAGCAGGAAGCTCATGATGACCTGCACGGAGTAGTTGGAGAACACGACCATGTTGGAGAACACGGTGAGCTTGTCCTTGAGCCCGGCGGCATCGATCAGGTAGGTACCGATCCAGTAGACGGCAAGCATCAGACCGTTCATGATGGTGTTCATCAGCGGCATCATGAACGCCATGACGCGGTTGGTGAACAGCTGGGTGTCGGTGAGGTCCTTGTTGGCCTTGGTGAATTTGGCTTCCTGGTAGTCCTCGGCGTTGTAGGCGCGCACCACACGCAGGCCGGTGAGGTTCTCGCGGGCCACGAGGTTGATGTTGTCGGTCAGGGCCTGCATGGCCTTGAATTTCGGCATGACCATGGCCATCATGACGGTGATGGACACCAGCAGGACCGCCACGGCGATGCCGGTGGCGAGCGTCCATTCGAAGCCTTCGCCGGCGATCTTGCACACGGCCCATACGGCCATGATCGGCGACTTGACGATGAGCTGCAGGCCCATGGTGATGAACATCTGCACCTGCGTGACGTCGTTGGTGGAACGGGTGATGAGGCTGGCGGTGGAGAACTTGCTCATCTCGGCTGGGCCGAAGGACTCGACCTTGCGGAATTCGAGCGAGCGCAGACGCTGGGTGAACGAGGCGGCCACGCGCGCAGCGATGTAGCCGGTGATGATGGCACACGCCACGGATCCGAGCGAGATGAGCAGCATCTTGCCGCCCGCGATCCAGATGTCCTTCATGTCGCTGCCCGGCGTCTCGACCAGCGTGGTGATGTCTGACATATAGTCGGGCAGTTTCAGGTCGAAGTAGACCTGCCCGACGATGGTCACCAGGGCGATGAGCATCTGACCGATCTCCGCTTTGGAGAGGTATTTCATGATGCGAAACATTGGTTTCCCCTTGTGTTGGTTGGGTTGGTTATTGGTTATTGGCGATTGGTTCTTAAGTTGGCTGGGTTATCGGTGATTATCGGTTCACGATGTCTTAATAGTTTCCATTGTTTGATTACTTACACTGTGAGATATTACGCGCACTTCTGCATGTTCGCTGTGAGCGTCCTCAATTAGCCTTGCCGATTAGTTCTCCGCGCGCTTAGCTGCCATGTGTTCAGCCACGCGCTTGTCCCGCTCCACGAATGCCTCACGCACTTGTTCAGCCGTCGGCCGAGGCCGCCCCGGATGGCAAATCGACATATATATGGTGAACTCAGACACCAGGTCAACGAATTCGCGCGTGCGCCGCTCCCCCATTTGCGAGAAAATCCAGCAAATTGCGGAACGCATTTCCTCTATCATCCGATGAGACTGCTCGCGCCCGGAATCAGTGAGATTCACGCGAATAATGCGCCGATCCTTGGAATCAATGTCACGCGTGACCCAGCCTTTTTTCTCCAGAGACGACAGCACAGTGGAGATGCGGCCGGAACTGGCCTGCAGCGCCGATGCCAATTGCGATGGCGTTTGCGTCCCCTTCATGGACAGCTCCCGGAGCACGAACTGCTCACCATGGGCTCCACGAGTGAATTCCCTCTGCATTGTCGAACGATTGCCCCACACGCTGGCATACAGTTCACTAACTGCTTCCTGCTCAAATCCCATAAGAGCACCATCCATTCCCATTCGCCACACGGCAGAGCGCCGCAAACACCCCAAGAATATCTCACACCGTAAACAATTCATTACTAGAAACTATTTTTGGAACGCATAATGCACACACTCCACGCTCTTTGATATTCTGAAAGCCGCATAGATATTCACTTCGGGGCGTCGTCTAAGAATATTTGCTGGGCCAACGGTAGCGACGTTGGCATTGTGCTCCATGAGGTATCTGGTCGAAAAGGCGGACGAAGACAGACCAGTTGGGCGGAGCGCGCCCATACCTCAAAACCATTGCAATTATTGGCTTTGACCATTTTCGTGGAGTCACGAAAATGGTCATGAAAAACATAAGGACACACCCATGAACCGCGACGAAATCACACGCAAAACCAGCGAACTCAGCACTCCCGATACGCCTGCTATCTCATTGCTCAAAACGGTGATCCAAAGAAAGAAGAAGTGGCACTTCTCCAGAGCTATTTTGCCGTTCAGACTCGCAAAACGGAAATCATTGAGCAACGCATGGGAGAAATCAGCCGGCTCGCCGGCCGAGAGGCCCTTGCCACTGCAGAGAGAAGAAACTCTATCCGTATACCCAAATCACACACAACAAAACCGCACAAGAGCACATGTACACGCCCAACCACGCCGCAGAACGCCGGCAAGGATGTGATACAGGCCACAGAAAGCGTTGTACCGCCTAGGCAATGCAACAATTGTCCGCTATGCTCTGAAGGCAGATGGCGGCACGGATGCCATCCCAAAGAGGGGGTATGACCATGATTCGGGGTATGAACCTATGCAGCATCGCCGGCTGCACGCACGAAGCAGAAGAAGCGGGCATGTGCAACATGCATTTCACATCGGCGCTGGTTCACGGAGCGCTGCACTACACTGCGGGCGGACGTCCGTCGCACTGCTGAGCGCAACAACAAAGCAAAACAACCAGTAACGCTCAACGGCTTCCACATGTTCATGCTCTAATTGCATGTACTTGCAGACACAATGGCCGGTCTGAGCCAGCTGCCCTCGCATGGAGCAGCTGGCTCAGACCGGCCATTATTGTTGCTTTGTACTGTTTGCACTGTATTGCGCCTGCATTGCGCAAGCTCGGGCGCACTCGGGTGCACTCGCTGAGTGGCGTGAATCGCAGATTGCTCAATAGCAACGCAATCCACGCTACTCAGCAGTTGCCATGGTTATGCGCGGCGTTTGCGGATGACGAGCAAGGCACCAGCCGCAGCTGCCAGCACCACAACCACGACCGCAATGGCAGCCACGGCAGCCACCCCATTCCGAAGGGGCCCAGCGGCGATACTGAA
>OBWB01000949.1_pt1 | contig 11383 bp, 10 predicted proteins | sample 1476261 | NCBI WGS metagenome assembly OBWB01 (sample SAMEA2580038, study PRJEB22360) | human gut metagenome | biome: human gut; feature: human-associated habitat; material: faeces | place: Denmark | collected 2008/2010 | reverse complement strand
CCTCCAATTATTTAAGTAGAACTTTGCTTTTCTTTGCGTCTTATGCCGATTTTTCCATGAAAAACCTTTGCAGCAAGGTCTTTTTCCTCAAATTCCATATTTAATGCTCTGGTGATAATTATATTCATCGGCTATATTATGAAAAAAAAGGAATAAAACCTCAAAAATAGAAAAAAAGTTTAGACTATCTGCCAATTGCTTTCTAATTCAGGTTTTTAACACATCTTCTGATAGATACGGATGTGATTACTTAACCGGAATATAGCCGCTCTTTTTTATAATCTCCTGTCCTTCGGGTGAAAGAATAAACTGAATCAAGGGGGTGACTGCCTCTTTGTTTTTTACATTGTAATAGTAATAAAGAGGGCGCACGATCGGATATGTTTTGTTGGTGGCATTTTCTACCGAAGGCGTAGCATAATGGCTTCCGTCATAGGATACGGAGAGAGTCTTGATACGTGGAGATACATAGGCCAGACCGACATATCCGATGGCTCCTTTTGTCTGGCTGACAGACTGGATAATGGCACCGGTGGCAGGCATGGAAAGGCTGCTCGACATATAATTTTTGTTTTTCAATACGCTTTCCTTGAAAAATTCGTAAGTTCCGGAAGATGTTTCACGGGAGTACACTACTATTTTGCGGTCGTCTCCGCCCACTTGTTTCCAGTTGGTGATCTTTCCACGGAAAATGTCTTCCAATTGCTGGCGGGTAAGTTGTTTCACAGGATTGGAAGGATGTACCACTACGGCAAGAGCATCATAGGCTACAATGATTTCGTCTACATCCTGTCCGGCTTCCTTGATTTTCATCTTTTCGCTGAACTTGATCGGACGGGAGGCCATGGCGATGTCCGTTGTGTTATCCATTAAAGCGGAGATACCTACACCGGTTCCTCCGCCGGTCACTGTGACACGGGCGTCAGGGTGCTGGTTCATAAACCGTTCTGCTGTCTGCTGGGCGACAGGCAATACAGTGTCGCTGCCTTTGATACGTTGTGCATTGACACTAAGAGAGAGTAGGGAAAAGGCGATTAATAAGTTTCTTCTCACTTTCATAAATTATTCTTTTTATTGCTGGTGCAAATAAAACAATTGGATATTACATTCTTGTTTCATGTAGGGTGGAAATAGATGTTGTAATACAAATGTAATATGATTGAAACATTTCCTTCAAACGTTAGTCACATCCCCTTAATAAGGAGATGCTTTCTTTGCATCAGAATTCAAATAGGTATGAAAAAGTTTTTTGAAAAGATTATAGAAGGTGTCCTGACTTGTAGCGGTTTCGTAACGAGTATTACAATTCTGCTTATCGTTCTTTTCCTGTTTACTGAAGCTTTCGGGCTATTCAAAAGTAAAGTGATTGAAGAAGGATATGTGTTGGCGCTGAATAAGAGTAATAAGGTAAGCGTGCTGACTCCGGCGCAGATAAAGAATGTTTTCGATGAGGAGATAACGAACTGGAAAGAACTCGGCGGGAAAGACCTGCCTATCCGGGTTTTCCGTCTGGAGGATATAACACAGTATTATACCGAAGAAGAACTCGGCCCCGCTTATGAATATGCAGGTGAGAAGATAACGGAACTAGTGGAAAAGATGCCGGGTATTGTGGCATTTGTTCCGCAGAAGTTTATCGTTCATCCTGACTCGGTGCATCTTATAGAGGATAACACGATCTCGGTAAAGGATGTTTTTGCAGGTGCCGAATGGTTTCCGACGGCAACTCCGGCAGCACAGTTCGGATTTCTGCCTTTGATTGCCGGTACGTTGTGGGTAAGCTTGTTTGCTATTCTTTTTGCATTACCGTTCGGACTTTCGGTTTCTATTTATATGTCCGAAGTGGCAAATCCGAAGGTACGGAGCTGGCTGAAACCTATTATTGAATTATTGAGTGGTATTCCTTCCGTTGTATACGGCTTTTTCGGATTGATCGTTATTGTTCCGTTGATTCAGAAACTGTTTGATCTTCCGGTGGGCGAGAGTGGATTGGCAGGAAGTGTCGTGCTGGCTATTATGGCATTGCCTACCATAATTACGGTGACGGAGGATGCGATGAGAAACTGTCCGCGTGCTATGCGGGAGGCGAGTCTGGCATTAGGAGCTTCGCAATGGCAGACTATATATAAGGTAGTGATTCCTTATTCTATTTCGGGGATTACTTCCGGAGTAGTGCTTGGCATCGGACGGGCTATCGGTGAAACAATGGCGGTGTTAATGGTGACGGGTAATGCTGCCGTAATTCCGGCTACCATTGCGGCGGAATTGGGAGAAGCTCCTGCCGGTGGTCCGCATTATCAGGCCTTGTTTATGTTGGGCGTCGTGCTGTTCTTCATCACACTAATTATTAACTTTAGCGTGGAATACATTTCTTCTAAAGGATTAAAACGTAGTAAATAAAATGGAAATTTGTAGTAATAATAAGGCTAAACATCGTTCGCAGAAGCTGGCTTTCGGAATTTTCCGCTTGTTGAGTCTTTGTATTGTGCTGATACTCTTTGCAATTCTCGGGTTTATTATATATAAAGGCAGTGGTGCTATCAGTTGGGAGTTTATCACTTCAGCACCTACGGACGGTATGAGGGGTGGAGGTATCTGGCCGGCTATCGTAGGTACTTTTTATCTAATGGTAGGTAGTGCGTTGTTTGCTTTCCCGGTAGGTGTGATGAGTGGCATCTACATGAATGAGTATGCGCCGAAAGGAAAATTGGTACGCTTTATCCGGGTAATGACGAATAACCTGAGTGGTATTCCCTCTATTGTGTTCGGTTTGTTTGGTATGGCATTGTTTGTCAATTATATGGGCTTTGGTGACAGTATCCTAGCGGGTTCTTTGACGTTAGGCTTACTTTGTGTACCTTTGGTGATACGTACTACGGAAGAAGCGTTGAAGGCTATTCCGGATAGTATGCGTGAAGGTAGCCGGGCATTGGGAGCAACAAAGTTGCAAACGATCTGGCATGTAATTCTGCCTATGGGAATGCCGAACATTATCACCGGGCTGATTCTGGCTTTAGGGCGTGTTTCGGGTGAAACGGCTCCTATTCTTTTTACTTGCGCCGCTTACTTCCTGCCGCAGTTGCCGACCGGTATTCTTGACCAGTGTATGGCGTTGCCTTATCACTTGTATGTGATTTCGACCAGTGGAACGGATATGGAGGCGCAGTTGCCGTTAGCTTATGGCACTGCATTGGTCCTGATTGTGATTATCCTACTGGTGAATCTGCTGGCTAATGCTTTGAGGAAATATTTTGAAAAAAGAGTAAAGACGAATTAAATAATATATGGATACAGTAAAAATAGATGCGCGTGATGTGAATTTCTGGTATGGTGATTTCCATGCTTTGAAAGGAATCAGTATGCAGATTGAGGAAAAATCGGTTGTTGCGTTTATCGGGCCTTCCGGTTGTGGAAAGTCTACCTTTCTCCGGCTTTTCAACCGGATGAATGATTTGATTCCCGCTACCCGCTTGGAGGGGGAGATTCGTATTGACGGACAGAATATATATGCGAAAGGAGTGGAAGTGGACGAACTTCGTAAGAATGTGGGAATGGTGTTCCAGCGTCCTAATCCTTTTCCGAAAAGTATCTTCGAGAATGTGGCTTATGGACTTCGTGTGAATGGAGTGAAGGATAATGCATTCATTCGTCAACGGGTGGAAGAAACGCTGAAAGGGGCTGCGCTTTGGGATGAAGTGAAAGATAAACTGAAAGAATCGGCCTATGCTTTGTCCGGCGGGCAGCAGCAGCGTCTTTGTATCGCTCGTGCAATGGCGGTATCTCCTTCAGTGTTGTTGATGGATGAGCCTGCTTCTGCACTCGACCCTATTTCTACGGCTAAAGTGGAAGAATTGATTCACGAATTAAAGAAGGACTATACGATTGTGATTGTAACGCATAATATGCAGCAGGCAGCTCGTGTAAGTGATAAGACTGCGTTCTTTTATATGGGTGAAATGGTGGAATTTGACAATACGAAGAAGATTTTCACGAATCCGGAGAAAGAGGCTACGCAGAATTATATTACAGGACGTTTCGGATAGTTTGTACCGGAATGGCGGGGATAAATAGGAATATTAACACTTATATATAATAGACTATGGTAAAGTTTATAGAATCGGAACTCATTCTATTGAAGAAGGAAATTGACGAGATGTGGACGTTGGTGTATAATCAGCTTGACCGTGCCGGGGAGGCTGTTTTGACACTCGACAAGGAGTTGGCGCAACAGGTAATGGTCCGTGAACGCCGGGTGAATGCCTTCGAACTAAAAATAGACAGTGATGTGGAAGATATTATCGCACTATACAATCCGGTAGCAATCGACCTTCGTTTTGTATTGGCTATGCTGAAGATTAATACGAATCTGGAACGCTTGGGAGACTTTGCGGAAGGGATTGCCCGTTTCGTGATACGTTGCAAAGAACCGGTGCTTGACGCTGAGTTAATGACGCGTCTGCGTTTGGGTGAGATGCATGCTGAGGTACTTTCAATGTTGGAACTGGCAAAACGTGCCTTGCATGAGGAGAGTATTGAAATGGCAACTACCGTATTCGGCAAAGATAATCTGCTGGACGAAATCAACGCACAGGCAACGGGAATCCTTGCCGATTATATCATTGAACATCCTGAAACAGTACATACGTGTGTGGATTTGGTGAGCGTTTTCCGTAAATTGGAACGTTCCGGCGACCACATTAATAATATCGCCGAAGAGATTGTTTTCTTCATTGACGCCAAGGTATTAAAGCATAGCGGAAAGATAGACGAGAACTATCCGAATAGATAATTTTTTGCAGTTTTTTAAACAGAAATTAGGGCTCCTTAAAATTTTATCCTATATTTGTCTCCTATAACGGGTAAGTTACAGGCGTTTTTGCGTCAAATGATAATAAATCCAAAGAATTTTCAAAAAGATGTTATATGACATGTTTTATAATTTGGAGAGTATCAGTAAAAGCGACTATATTTGCACCGTTATCCTGAAAACAATCTTTTTACCTTAAAAAAAACTAATACCTATTGAAAACTGAAAAATGGAGCTTTGTGAAAAGCCCCATTTTTTTTTGCTCTTATTTTCTTTCCTGCCGGCTTATTTGTATCTTTGAACCCTATATAAAAAGAGTATTTCAAATCGTAAAATCGTAAATTATGTTTTCCGGAATTGTAGAAGAATATGCTACCTTGGTAGCACTGGTGAAAGACCAGGAGAATATACACTTTACATTTAAGTGTTCGTTTGTGAATGAGTTGAAAATCGACCAGAGTATTTCTCACAACGGTGTCTGCCTGACAGTAGTAAGTCTGACGGATGACACGTATACGGTGACTGCCATGAAAGAAACATTGGAACGTTCCAATCTCGGTCTGTTGAAGGTAGGAGATAAGGTGAATGTAGAGCGTAGCATGATGATGAACGGCCGTTTGGATGGGCATATTGTTCAGGGACATGTAGACCAGACTGCAACCTGCATTGATATCAAGGATGCAGAAGGAAGCTGGTACTTTACATTTCGGTATGCGTTTGATAAAGAAATGGCAAAGCGCGGATATATTACTGTTGATAAGGGTTCGGTGACCGTGAACGGTGTTAGTCTGACGGTATGTAATCCGACAGATGATACTTTTCAGGTGGCTATCATTCCTTATACTTATGAATATACCAATTTCCATACGTTTACAATCGGCAGTGTGGTGAATATCGAGTTTGATATAATCGGCAAGTATATCAGCCGGATGATTCAATACAAATAATATGGAATATACAGACTTTCTGCAATTGGTACTTTCCCGGCAGAGTGACCGGGCGTATGATAAAGAACGTCCGGTAGAAGCGGAGAAGTTGGAGAGGATTTTAGAGGCGGGTCGTTTGGCTCCTTCTGCCTGTAATGCACAGCCTTGGAAGTTCGTGGTGATAACTGACCGTGAATTGGCTTTAAAAGTGGGTAAGGCTGCTGCAGGACTTGGGATGAATAAATTTGCTAAGGATGCTCCAGTACATATCCTGATTGTAGAAGAGTCCGCCAATATCACTTCTCTACTTGGAGGAAAAGTGAAGGATAAGCATTTCCCGCTGATTGATATTGGAATTGCTGCTGCTCATATCACATTGGCTGCTGAAAGTGAAGGGCTGGGATCGTGTATTTTGGGCTGGTTTGATGAAAAGGAGATAAAGCGCTTGACCGGCATCCCTGCTTCCAAACGTCTGTTACTGGATGTTGCGATCGGATATCCGGTAAAGGAGAAGCGGAAGAAGATGAGAAAGCCGCAGGAAAAAGTGGTTTCTTATAATCGTTACTGATTCTAAAAGAATAAATATTTCCAACTTGTAGAATAGCTATATAACAGAAGGCGTCGTTGGTTTTAAAGGAACGACTTCTTTCTTTAAAACCAAAAATGAATGTATTAGGTCGCTGATAGATAGTTTAATATAAAAGCCCCATATTTGGGGCTTTTATATTAATATACTTATTTCTTTTTTGACAACTCTTTCAGTAGATGATCTACTGCTGCTTTCAGTTGAGCATCTTCTCCTTTCAGGCTGGCTCCCGGTTCGTTGTAGACCAGAATGTCTGGTTGTAAAGTTTGATTTTCGAGATATTTTCCTTGCATATCCATACATCCTACCTGTGGGATACCGAATACGATAGATGGGTCAATCTGTCGTTCCCACCATACAGCAGTCATGGTTCCTGCAACGGGAGTACCAATCAATTTGCCGATGCCTAATGTCTTATATACGTATGGAGTACCGTGAGCATTACTGTAATTGTCTTCACAAGCTAACATACATGAAGGCTTCAGCCATTTGTTGAATGGGTCGCTTCCGATATATTGTCCACGTGGAACGAAACGCTGGTATTCTTTTCCGCTCAGAAGGGTAACGACGTCATCGTGCAGCCAACCGCCGCCATTATGACGGGTATCTACTATGACAGCTTCTTTGTTGCGGTAACGTCCCAGTAACTCGGAGTACATTTTACGGAAGCTCGGACTATCCATTCCTTTTATATGTACGTAGGCAATACGACCGCCAGATAACTCCTCTACTTTCTGTGCGCAACGTTTCACCCAACGTTTGTAGAGCAATTCACTTTGTGCCCCATAGCTGATAGCTTTCACAGTTTCTTCAAAACGCTTTTTGGTGGCCGGGTCATATACGGTAAGTATTACTTTGCGTCCTACCTTGCCTTCAAACAATGGGAAGTAATCAGCATTGGCTTCAATCGTTTTTCCGTCTACTTTTTCGATGATACATCCTGCTTTCACATCAGTTTTCTTTTGAGTGAAAGGACTCTGATCCAGAATTTCTTTGATTTTCAGTCCTGTACCACTATATGATTCATCATAGAAGACGCCCAATGTAGCGGTAGATAATGCACTGCCTCCACCTGCATAACGGGCTCCCGTATGTGAGGCATTCAGTTCTCCGAGCAGTTCGCTCAGCATTTCAGCAAAGTCATAATTATTATTGATATGTGGCAGGAAGCGTTGGTAAGCTTCTTTATATCCTTTCCAGTCGGTTCCTTGAAGGTCTGCGACATAGAATTTATCATTTACCTGTTGGTAGACATGGTCGAAGATATATGCGCGTTCGCCATAAGGACGATAATCGAAGAAGGCTTCAAATTCAATCGGAGTGACTTTGCTGCCGGCGATTTCGATTTTCTTTAGTTGGCTTCTTGTGCACATAAAGATGTTCTTACCTTCTTTATCGGGGATCAATGCACCTCCACCGACTCCTTTGAGCAATATTTTGGTGGTATTTTCTTTTAATTTATGTTCCCACAAATCATAGTCACCTTCGAAAGCTGCCAGATAATAGAGTACATCGCCTTTCGGAGTTAGTACTGCGTCACTAAGACGGGAAGAATTGACTGTCAGGCGGACAATGCGATCGAAACGATTTTCGAGGTCGAAGGTCAGCGGCTTGACTTCTTCTTTTTTCTTGTCTTCTTCTTTCTTGGTATCTTTTGTTTTAGCGTCTTTCTTATCTTTCTTCTTTTCAGCTTTCTCTTTCTCCTTCTTGGCCTTTTCTTCTTTCTCTGTTTTTTCAGCCTCTTCAAGTAGGGCGAGGTCCTCTTTGCTCATGGTGAAACGGTTGTATGCATCTACATCGAAGAACATGATATAGGTATCGCTTTCGCTTCCCCAGCTACCGTGACTACGGTATCCGGAACGGTCACTGTTCCATATCATGGCTTTTCCACCCAATACCCATTTGGCATTGGTGTCGCTGTATCCGCTTTCGGTAAGGTTCACCATTTCTCCTTTTCCGTCAGCTTTCAACAGTACCACATCTTTATTATTCCAGCCGCCTATACCAATAAAATCAGAGAGAATCCATTTACTGTCGGGACTCCATTGGAACCATTGGTCACCGTCTGCATAAGAATACTGGTATTTGGCATCCATAACAGTACGTACAGCTTTGCTTTTCAGATTGATAACACGAATAGCCGTACGGTTTTCAAGGAAAGCAATCTCCTTTCCGTCAGGGCTATACTGTGGTTGGAAAGAAGCGATGTTAGATTTAGTCAAGCGTTCTTCTTTCAATTCGGTGGCATAAGTGAACTGCTTTTCTTCTTTACGTACGATCGTTGATGTGTAAAGTTGCCAAAGTCCGTTACGTTCCGATGAGTAAACTAAAGTACGTCCGTCGGGGGCAAAACTGATGTCACGTTCCTGGTCGGGAGTATTCGTAATTTGCTTCGTTGTTTTGTAGTCGATAGAAGTGACGTATACATCACCGCGCATGATAAATGCCACTTCCTTACCCTTAGGAGAAACGGCAATGTCAGTTGCGCCGTACGATCTGATCTGGCGGATGATGTCTTTGTCTATCTTATCCGACAGGATAGTGATATTTACTTTTTGTGGCTGTCCGCCCGGAACAAGCGTGTAAATCTCGCCATTATAGCCGTAGCATAATTTACCTTCGCTTGCCATACTCAGAAAGCGTACCGGATGTTTGGTGTGGAAAGTGATTTGCTTGGAAGTATTTGTTCCAGGGGTACGTTGGAAGATGTTGAACGAACCTTTTTCTTCACTCAAATAATAGAATGACTTACCGTCGGGAGCCCATACCGGTTCACGGTCTTCACCTCCGAAAGTGGTTTGCTTCTGGTATACGGGCGTCTTTCCGGGAGTATAGCTCCAGATGTCACGGGCGATAGGGGATACCTGATGTTTACGCCAGTAGTCTTCATATCCTTTTTTATCCTGATAAAGCATAACTCCTTCCTTATTAATAGAGATACACATCTTCCAACTGGATGAAAACATGGTGGGACGTCCTCCTGTAACGGCCACTTCGTATATCTGCTGGAATTGTCCCGAGGGAAATCCGGCATCCTCGGCAGAAGGGGCGATATTAGCTGTGAACAGGATATGCTTGTCGTCTTTATAAGCGACAGGCTTTTCGCTGCCGGAATGAGTGGTCAATCGTTGGGGGACTCCTCCCTCTTTGGCGACAACGAAAACATCAAGACTCCCCATGCGGTCGGATGCAAAAGCTATCTGCTTTCCGTCGGGACTCCATACCGGAGTGGTGTCAAAAGCCGGATTCGTGGTGATTTGGGTGGCACGTCCGCCGGTTGACGGTACTGTGTAAATGTCTCCCTTGTAGGTGAATGCAATGGTTGTTCCGTCCGGAGAAAGAGCGCAATAGCGCATCCATAGTGGAGCTTCTTGTGCCGCAATTGTTCCTGCAAAGCAGAGAGCAAATGCACTTAGTAGTAGTTTCTTCATTTTTCTTTATTATAATTGTGTTAATTCATTTCTAAAGGTCTAAGGAGGCGCTATTTATAAATCTTTGAGTAGTACTTTACTTGCCTTTTTATAGTATTCTTCTCTCGATTCTGTCAGCACCTTCCATTCATCGCTAAATTCTTCGTCTTTATCAATCTTGAAATTCTCGGAACCGTATGTGTCCAAACGATCAAGCAAAATTGCTACATTTAATTGGTTGATATCCATAGAAGGCTGATAACCGATATCTTCACTTTTTTGGTCGGTTACTACCTCATGTATCAGGTCTATTTCCTGTAATTGATAAAGTACTTGGTTCGTCAGCCGGATGGGTATCTGATGTTCTTCCGATATTTCTGCCGCCGTATAAGGAGGATCGTTCTTTTCGAACCGTTTGGCGATGAGTGACATAATCAGGATAGAGATAAAATCCCGGTAACGCCTGCTGATATTACGTGTGTCCTGGTCGAAGCTAAAACTGCGGATGTTCTGTCCCGCGTATGCCAGTTCAGCACCGAACAGGCAGATAGTCCAGGAAATCTGTAACCAGAGCAGGAATAGAGGAAGTGCGGCAAAGCTACCGTAGATAGCATTGTATTTTGATACCCACAACTGGCTGTTGATATATAGGAACTGGAAAGCCTGATAAGCGGAGCCGGCCAGAATACCGGCAATAAGAGCGTGTTTGAATTTTACTTTCGTGTTCGGCATGAAAATATACAGCCCGGTGAACATCATCCATGTGAGAACGAAGGGGATAAGCCGTATCATGAACTTCATGACAGGAGCAAGCAGGACGAAATCATCCATTTGTTTGAGTATGGTACTCATAAACAGGGAAAGTCCTCCGGAAACAACTATCAGAATCGGCATCAACAGGAACATGGAGAAATAATCCGTAATCTTGCGATACATGGAACGTGCTTTCTTTACTTCCCAGATACGGTTGAATGTGATTTCAATATTGCTGACCAGATTGATGACCGTCCATAACAACATCACTAAACCTACTCCGATGAAAACACCTCCTTTGGTTTGTGAGAGATAGGAATTGACAAAAGAGAGAATGGCTTCTGTCGTTTCTATATTTCCTCCGAAGCCGTTGCGGAACTGGTGTTCCATTAGGTTGTCGAACCCGAAGCCACGGGCTACGGCAAATAAAATGGCAAGTATCGGCACAATGGCGAGCAGCGTGCTGTATGTTAGCGCAGAGGCCTTGTTAGCCATTCGGTCTTTGGTGAACCGGTTGATACAAAGATAGATCGTTTTTATAATATTGTAGAGCGAGAACTTAGTTCTGGTCACTTCGTCTTCCGTGATGCGCCAAATGTCATACGTAAGAAACTTCCATATATCAGTGATTTTCTTCTTCATGGCTCAGGGTTTTAAAAAGAAAAAGCAGTCAGCCTATAAGCCGAGTTCTGTACCTTATATAAATAAGGTGTCTGTCATTTATCTGAGTGACGTGTCACCACGGCACTTTAGCGGTCTACCCTCCGACATGGAGCGAGCAACTCTCATAACGCCGGTTTACATGACCTTACAACTCCTAAGACGTACAGCCCGACATGTCACCATGCGGCTGGTGGGCTCTTACTCCACCTTCTCACCCTTACCTCTCCCCGGAAGGAGG
>OBWB01000948.1_pt1 | contig 11436 bp, 9 predicted proteins | sample 1476261 | NCBI WGS metagenome assembly OBWB01 (sample SAMEA2580038, study PRJEB22360) | human gut metagenome | biome: human gut; feature: human-associated habitat; material: faeces | place: Denmark | collected 2008/2010 | reverse complement strand
GTATTACCGCCGCCATTGCAAACGTACAATCCCGATAAATCACGACCAATAAAATCATGACCAGAATTGCAACCATCCAAAACCAGAAATCTTTCGATTTCAAAAACTTAAATACTCTATTCATTACTAATTGTTTTTAAAAGATAAATAATCGGTTAATTATACTTGCTGATGTTAATTCATTAAATGTTTATTTGATTTTACATGTCCCACACACTGCGACGACGTCTCAATCCGAATCCCGGAGTCAGGTTCTCTTCCTCTTCACTCCTTGACGAACGGTTATTATGCAATCCCGGCAAGGCGTCTCCATCCGATTGTCTTTTCTCCAGCAAAATGCGTTCGTTACGACCTCTTACTTCTGCAGCCCTCTCTGCACATCCCAGATCATTGTCATAATTGACCCCTTTGAATAATATTTCCAAAACATCCGGTGTAAAGTCGCTCATAAACACATGTTCACAGATATGATGCACTCTCTCGAGAAAATTATCGAAATCATTGTCACTCATATTTTTCGATTCCTTAAACCGGGTGATCGCACGCTTACTGTGTTCCCAATTTTCGGCCATCTCCTTTTCAAGTTTACGGTTTGCCGACATACGGGCAAGAAACTCATCATTCTCTTTTTGTAATTGCGCCATACGATTTTCATCATTGGCACACTCCAATACATCTTTTCCGAAATACCTCACACAAGCGACCAATGCGTCTTCTCCGGATATTACATCAGAAATAAATCCTCCCATTTTCGGATTACTGATAAAAAGTGTGGCAAGTTTCGTCTGGTCATCCCGTAACTTTTCATACCGGTCGCACAAATGCGTGTCATACTCTACTAAAGCATCAAAAAACGTATCGTCGCTGTCTAAAAGACGGTCGGGAAAACGTTTTCTCAATTTCTCCAGAATAATCTGGTGCGAACTCGCTTTCGGTCGTTCATTCACTCTTTCTTCAAAACTTCTCATAATCGTTTGTTTAATAATAAATAATAAAAACCATACAATTGTAGTATTTTTACAATACAAAGAAAACAACATAATGAAGAAGTTCTATGCTATAATTATAAAAAATAGCATATCTGAGCAAAAAAGATGGTTTATATACCATTTAAATAACCAGAAAAAAGAGAGACTCCATTCAAAGAATATTAAATTATAGGTTTTATATACAGAAATTATCCTGAAGCGACTTTCTTGTTATGAAAAGATCGTGTACCTTTGTAAAAACAAAAAACAAAAGTCTGTCAAAATTTTGCATAGACATTTTTGGGATTGTTTTGAGGACATTTTTCAGTCCCGACAAGGAGCATTGAGAACTGCGTAACATGCAGATACAGGGAAATAGTTCCCAAAGGACAGATAGATTTTTTGCTATCGGAAAATTTAGACAGGCTCTTAGAACATTCAAATTATTTAAACATAAAAAAGTATGGCGACAAAACCTTTTAAGTATCAAGAACCTTTTCCTCTGGGAAAAGACACTACCGAATATTATTTGCTTACCAAAGATGGTGTATCGGTAGAAACATGCCACGGTAAAGAAGTTCTTGTGGTAGAGCCCGAAGCGCTTACCCATTTGGCTAATACGGCAACCCGTGACGTAGCATTTATGTTGAGACGCGAACATAACGAAATGGTAGCCAAAATACTTCATGATCCTGAAGCCAGCGAAAACGATAAATACGTAGCGCTCACCATGTTACGAAATGCAGAAGTTGCATGCAAAGGACAACTTCCATTCTGTCAGGATACCGGAACGGCAATTATTGTCGGGAAAAAAGGCCAACAGGTGTGGACAGGAGGTGGCGATGAAGAAGCACTTTCTTTAGGTGTGTATAAAACCTATACCGAAGAGAACCTTCGTTACTCGCAAAATGCGCCGTTAGATATGTACAAAGAAGTAAATACCGGCTGCAATCTTCCCGCACAAATCGACCTTTATGCCGTAGACGGGATGGAATATAAATTTCTTTTTGTAGCCAAAGGCGGTGGTTCTGCCAATAAAACTTACTTGTTTCAAGAAACAAAAGCTCTGCTTAACCCCGACACTCTGGTTAAATTCCTTGTCGAGAAAATGAAAACTTTAGGAACGGCAGCTTGCCCTCCTTATCATATAGCGTTCGTAATCGGCGGAACTTCAGCCGAAACCAATCTGAAAACGGTAAAACTGGCATCGACCAAGTATTATGACAATCTTCCTACAAGCGGGAATGAATATGGTCGGGCATTCAGGGATGTCGAACTCGAAAAAGTAGTTCTCAAAGCTGCTCAAGAATCTGGTATCGGAGCACAATTCGGCGGCAAATATTTTGCACATGATGTACGAATCATACGCATGCCCCGACACGGAGCTTCTTGTCCGGTAGGTATGGGAGTTTCTTGTTCGGCAGACCGAAACATTAAAGCTAAAATCACCAAAGACGGACTTTGGATCGAAAAACTTGATGATAAACCCGGAGAACTGATTCCGGAAGAATTACGTCAGGCAGGAGAAGGCAATGCTGTTAAAATAGACTTGAACCGTCCGATGAAAGAGATTCTTGCCGAACTCGACAAATATCCGGTTGCTACACGACTTTCTTTGAATGGAACGATTATCGTCGGTCGTGATATCGCCCACGCAAAAATCAAAGAACGCTTAGATGCCGGTGAAGATATGCCTCAATATCTGAAAGACCATCCGATCTATTATGCCGGTCCAGCAAAAACACCTAAAGGAATGGCATCCGGATCTTTCGGTCCGACAACTGCAGGCCGAATGGATTCTTATGTCGATCAATTCCAATCAAAAGGAGGATCGATGATCATGATAGCAAAAGGTAACCGCAGCCAACAAGTGACAGATGCATGTAAAGCTCATGGAGGGTTCTATCTTGGAAGTATAGGCGGACCGGCAGCTATTCTGGCTCAAAACAATATCAAAAAAGTAGAATGCTTAGAATATCCTGAACTGGGAATGGAAGCCATTTGGAAAATTGAAGTAGAAGATTTCCCTGCATTTATCCTCGTAGATAATAAAGGCAATGACTTCTTTAAACAGATAAAACCCCGTTGCAACGGAGGTTGTAAACTCTAATTCGGTCATTCCATAAATCACAATAAAAAAGGCGCGAATTGTAATCGCGCCTTTTTTATTGTGATAGAAAAAAACAGGAAAACTCTTTCCAGCTTTCATCCATAAAATACTATCTTATTTCCTGTCCCCGAAAATACGCAACAAATACAAGAACAAGTTAATAAAATCAAGATATAACGACAGAGCTCCCAGCAATGCCAGCTTCTGGGTCTGCTCATTTATTTCCTGATTAGCCAACATCTGTTTGATTTTTTGTGTATCATAAGCTGTCAGACCGACAAAAATCAACACTCCTGCATAGGTTATGATCCAATATATCATTGCGCTCTGCATAAAGATATTAACCACCGATGCAATAATCAAACCGATAACCGCCATAATCAAGATATTTCCCCAAGAAGACAAATCTTTTTTCGTAAAATATCCATATAAACTCATCGCTCCGAAAGTTCCGGCCGTAATAAAAAAGGTTGAAGCTATCGAACTACGAGTATAAACGGCAAAAAGGACAGACAGCGTAAGGCCGTTTAATAAGGAATAAAGCATAAACAAACCGGTCGCCGTAGTAAAGGACAAGGACATGATTCGCGCCGAAACATACCATACTAAACCGAGTTCTGCTATTAACAAAATAAAAAACGTAGCTCTACCGCTGAAAAGCAAAGATGACAATGTCGGAGAGTTTACTACGGCTAACGCCGTAATTCCCGTAATAGCCAATGCCACGGTCATCCATAAATAAACATTTTTGAGAAGAGTCGCTTGTGCGGCTTTCATCTCATAACTTGAAACATAATCCATATCCATATTCTATTATTATATAGTTATTTCTATTTTGTACTACCGCAAATATAAGATTTATTTAATTGTTAACATTATACTCTTGAAAAAAAGGTCTTATTTTGAAGAATATAAGAGTTTATTTAATATTTTTCAAGACCTTACAGGCCGACGTATCGGTACACGTCTCCTATTAAGACGCACCCTCAATAAGCTCAGATTTTCCTCAAATTGAGATAATTGATAGGATGCCTTATCGGGAATGCGATCGATATACCAATAAAACAACACATAGGAAATAAAAGCCTCACGTATCGTACGCTTTACTACCCCATCCGTTCCCGGAAATACTTCGTCAGGCAATACCAGAACAAAACTAAATGTATCCTCCTGAACAGGAGGTACGCATGTCTCCGAAAGATATGCAGAAACAACACCATTAATTCGGACACAAGCTTCCTGCATACGATCACGGGCCCACAACAACTCCCGATAAGGTAATACCCAGCGATCCCCCCCCCCCTCAGTAGCCGCCCCATCAGAAGATAAAGAGACCGCCATATAAGATGTCCGCTTCAATAATTCCTGCATTAATTCATCTACTCCAATGACGACATGTACACATATTTTTTTCATAACATCTAATTTTACGATTTCAATACACGAATACAAATACCCATAACCAATAAAACAAGCAATATCCAAAATAGATTAAGAGAAATGGAAAACGGTTCTTTTTCCACACTTTCTTTTCGATCTACTTCCACATGAACACTATCAAGCCGATCATATAGAACATCCTTTATAGATTTACTCTCCGAGATAACTTCCTGCTTAGCCATAGATTGCGAACGCAACGTGACCGTACGCTTCTCCTTGACAGGCAAACAAGAAGTTGTATCATCACTGCCATACAAGACATGTTCCCAAACAATATCCCACCTCCGAGAATCAAATCCGGATTTGAAAAACAAATCTTTTATCGAGTCTCTCACGATAAACTGCGAAACAGAAACCGTATCCGATTCTATTTTCTGATCGGACAACCGATGGGTTGATCTACAAGAAAAAAAAGAAAATAGAATACATAACATACAACATAGCTTCATCATACAGTTTCTCCCCGCTGATTACGATATAAAATGAGACGAGCTGTCTGCATTCCGAAAAAGAACCGGGAAGCATTCTCCTCAGCCAATATAGTAAACAAAGCATCTTTAAAAGAAGCCAAAGGCTTTTCTTTCATATACTCTGCCACCCGCTGTGCCAGTTCCTGATACATAGATACTTTGAGCTCGTTACGACGAGCCAAAGGCAAACGGTTCATAATGCGACGGACATTACGTGCCGCTTCTTCAAAAGAAATATAATACCGGCCCTTACCGCTATGCAAAGCCCTAAGTATTACATCATCACGAGATACATACGGAGCTGATGTTCCGAGTGATTTCAATTCATCTTCATAAGCCCGAACAAAATCTTGTTCTTTGAATTTTCTAAAATAATCTTTTTTCATCCTCTATCATTTTTTTGATCGAGGTATTGGGTTCTGCCGTTAATCACTAACGGTATTCATGTTATTGGGATATGGCAAAGATAAAAACAATATTGTAATTATACAACAATACAATGGTTGTTTAACAACAAATATATAAAAAGGTATGACTTATTGTGTAAAAACTCAATATACTTTATTATATAAAATGCATAAAAAAGAGGTTTCTGTCAACAGAACCTCTTAAAAGCTGATCAGCAACCTCCACAGTAAAACATCAGTGAATGATAACCTCAAAGTAATCGGGACTTTATCGAGATCGGCAACTCAGGCATAGCCCCATTTTGAGTACACACATAAGCAGATACCTCAACCGCCTGTTCATGAGCTTCCCGTATACTTTTCCCCTTTAAAATCGCAGAAATGAACGTTGCCGTAAAAGAATCACCGGCACCTACTGTATCGGCAACCTCAATTTTCGGAGTATTCACAAAAGAGACATTCTCCCGGGTAAAAACATAACTTCCATTTACACCACATGTCAAGATAAGAATTTCTAAACCATACTCTGATAAAAGAGCCCGACACTTATCCTCCAAATCGATGCCCGGATATTCAAACATACGACTCACCGCGATCAACTCTTCATCATTAATTTTCAAGATATTGCATCTTTTCATAGAATTACAGAGAATTTCCTTATCATAAAACCCCTGCCGCAAATTCACATCGAATACTCTGTATTGTCCTGCCGCATCGGACATAACATCAAGAAAGCGGTTTATCGTTTCACGAGAGACAGTATTCCGTTGGGCCAATGAACCGAAACAAACCGCACGAGTCTTCTTTGTCAACTTTTCCAAATCAACCGTAAAGGGAATATTATCCCACGCTACATTCTCCTTTATCTCATAACAGGGAATTCCGGCTTCATCCAACTCGATCTGTACCGTACCGGTCGGATAAGGAACTCTTTGAATCAGATAATTAAGATGCCTGTTATTGAAACTTTCTAAAATTTCATTACCTAACTTATCATCACCGACAGCACTCACGACATAGCCGTCAAAACCATATTGCGACACATGATAAGCAAAATTTGCAGGAGCTCCGCCAATCTTTTTCCCTTCAGGCAGCATATCCCACAATACTTCTCCCATTCCTACAATAACATCATTCATGGCATTATATATTCTTCACATAAATATGTTTGATACGTTTGTTCTCAACCTCCCGTTCCTCTATCTGAAAATATTTATCCAAAGACTTCATCAACGGAGTCAGTTTTAAAAAACCATAGTTGCGGGGATCAAAATCAGGTTTCTTCTTCATAATCAAACCTCCCACCTCAGCAAGAAATGCCCAACCGGTATCATCGGCCAAATCATCAATAGTCGTTCTGAACAAATTGATCAGATCCTTTCCGATAACCTCTTTTTCTGTAGCTTCCGACTGAACCGAAAGATCAACTCCAAAGTCTTTTTTACCCGGAAGATCAGTATCCCCGACCTTCAAAATCTCCAAATAAATAAATTTATCACATGACACGATAAAAGGATTCGGAGTTTTCTTTTCACCGATACCGATAACAAGCATCCCCGATTCCCGTAACCGTGTAGCCAATCGGGTAAAGTCGCTATCACTGGAAACAATACAAAAGCCATCGACCTTTTCGCTATGCAATATATCCATGGCATCGATAATCATTGCCGAGTCGGTAGCATTCTTTCCTGTAGTATAACTATACTGCTGAATCGGAGTGATTGCATTCTCCAAAAGAGAAGATTTCCAACCGGAAACTGTCGGTTTCGTCCAATCTCCATAAATTCGTTTAATTGTCGGAATACCGAACTTGGCAATCTCATTCAACATTCCTTTTACATTCGAATAAGGGATATTATCCGCATCTATCAAAACCGCCAACTTCAAGTCTTTATTATCCTTCATCTCTTCACTCTTATATTAAACCATAAACAAATATAGTGAATATCTACCGACAAAACAGAAAATAAGATTGATTTTCAACCTATTTTTTATATCCAGATTTTCAAATATTCTTTTTGTTCCATAAAAACACTAATCATCAGGCAAAACTTCAGAACTTATCTAAATTTTGTTCGGATCAGGTTTGAGGGATTCTTTCGAAGATACTCGTCTGCATCTACGAGGGAAATAGCAAACTATCACAAGCGAAAACAGAAAAACAGAGCGGAGAAAAACGTAGGATAGCCTGATAATACTTCCGTATTATAAAAAGCTCAATATATTAAGTAATTACATCATAGTGAAGATTTTTTACTTAAAAGAAGTTTCTCGAACAAGACGTAAGTCTGCTCTAATCCCACCTATTCTGCCTATGTTTGGAAAAGAAAGATCCCTGAACTTCGATGAGGTTCAGGGATTTTATATCGTTCTTCTTTCTTAGAAAGTGATGCCACCAGGAATCGAACTATCCGCTCAAGTGGCTGAATATCTTTGATTTATGAATCAGCAAGTAGTATAATCTCCCGCTATTGCTCCACTAAAGGCTAGCTGTGTCTTGCGCAATTTTACGTGGAAGCTTCCTAAGACAAAGATAGGAATTTTAATTTGTATTTCTGTTAAGTTTACCCGTATATTCATCAACAAATCTTGAGTATGCTTCTTTTATTTCTTCTCGTGTGATAGATGGATTATCATTATGTTCTTTAACCCAGTCTATTAGGAATTCTGTAATTTTTACTTCATAAATATATTTTAAACTTCCTTCATCTTTCCTGAACGTAAATGGAGAAATCATTTTAGGATATGAATTTGAAATTAAACTTGGGAAATATTCTGTGTCTACAAATTTCAAGTCATCGGCATCTTTTAATTTAAGAGCTTTATATTTATCTTCACAAGGTATAATATATCTCAAATTGGCAGGAATAAATGAAAAGATGTCATCATCATCGTCTTGTTCTTCGGTTGTACTTTTACCAGTAATATATTCCAATAATTTATTTTCATAAATGATGTGTTCTGGTTTTGTTTTAGATAAATGCAGGATACGACAATTTTTGTCTGAAGATTCTTCCTCAGAAATATATTGGAAATATTTCTTAAAAATACGATATAAAAATCTGGAAATAGCTAATTCGTCATATCCTTTATCATAAATATAAAGTACATTATCTTTTATATCATATGAGTTAATGGGGGTGTCTGGCCCATATGCATAATCGTATATATAAATATCGTTACAATTATCTACAAAGTATTCAAGTGTATACTGATTACCATTAATCGTTATCTGATATTCTTTCCATTGTTGATAAGTATCTAAATTTAGGTATTCATTATAATCATCTTCCCAATAGTAATTAACAAACATACTAATCATGTGCTGAATATCTGTATTTGAAGATTGCTCCTTTGCATATTTAGGTATTTCTTTTATAATGCACTTTTTTAGAACTTCAAAAAAATCAAATTCAAATTCATATTTTAGATAGTTTCGATCTAGGGATACGATATCCTTTGCATTACATTTCAATATATTTACTTCGAAACAGAGGAAGTTGAAATCTATTCTGCTTTCAATTCTTTGTCCTTTATAATAAAAAATCGTTTCATTGTTCTTTACTTTAGGAATTATATTAAATTGAATTTGTTCTTCTTTATTAAAAAACTGAAATGTATTATTTATATTTTTACTTTTATCGTTCAATATATATTTGTCTCCCTTTATTGATAAATAAATGCTTAGGCACGAAGCTTTGGCGAATTTATGTAATTCATGCATAATAAACTCTAGTTCAGCTGATACCTTTTTATGTTCAAATGGATCAATATATAATTCTCTATAGAATTTATATGTATTTATTTTAGTATCAGTATAATATTGCTTTTCTTTTTTGGGAAATATAGGACTTGTCTTAATTATAAAACTTAAAATTGTCCCTGGTTTTCGTTTATATGTTGATGCTACCTGTTTTACAAGAATGTCACCACGTCTTTCAGAATCAGGATTAGAAAGTTCTATTTCTAATTCTTGCTGAGTAAAGAAACTTTTAGTATTAATATGGACTAAATCTGTTATCATAAAAATACTTTGAAAACCAATACCAAATTCTCCAGAAGGTTGTAACCATTCTGGCATCTCAGATATGATTTGATTTCGTATTTTATTTTTTCTGCTACTCCCTGTTATTGACAAATATTCTAAATCATTAATTGATAATCCTATACCATAATCTTCAATTGTAATTTTCCACTCCATATCCTCATTGTCATTCTTGGAAACTTCTTCAATTGTAACGTTAATTGGATAGTTTTCCAACATGTTTAATAATTTAGGATCATTGGGAGAATTAAAGTCATCATTCTCATTTTTCTCCAACCAAAGTCTTAATAGAGAGGCATCAACAGAGTTTTGTAAAATTTCTCTTAAACATTGCCATGGAGTTTGATATAATCCAGCACCTTTTAGTAACTGTAATGCTTGTTCATTATCAACTTTAAATCTAGGTTTCTCTTTATCATGTATATATCTCCACGTGTTCAAATTTACTTTAAGGTTCTTTATTGTAGGGAGATATCCCATAGATTTATTAGGAACTATGTTGTTCCAATTTAGCATCTGATTTACGATTTCTTGTCTAATATATTCAAACCAAGATTGAGTTATATTAGCAACATTATAATCATCGCAACTTGCTGTAATATCTATAGTTGTTGTGTCAACGCTAAAATGTGTAATTGAAAAATGCTTTTCTTTGTGTAACAAAGAATCTTTTGGTATAGATTTTACTGATCTTAAGAATACATCAGAAAAGCGATTATTATCTAAATCTAATAGGTCACCAAGCCTTAATAAGCAAGCAATATATCTGGGATGAGCATCATTAATATCTATTCCTACTTCATTATGAGGCAATTCTAATACTTTATTGAAATCTTCGGTGTGTGAAGCGCAAATTGCTCCTAATATTTTTATAAGCCTTTGGGGTATAACGCCTCTTGGCGAATTAAGAGATATTTCTTTTTCTGGATTTATTATTATTTGTTCGGAACGATTTGCATGAAATCTTCTAAAGTAATCTGCTAATAAGAACTTTACGCTATCATATATATTAATATTAAATGAGCTATCTTTTAATACTAATTGTCTATGTTCTTCCTTGAAATGCGAAGCATAAAGATATAATGGATGTGATAAATCACTTTGAATATCAGATATGTAAGATAAAAAATCTTTACTTTTTAAAGCCTCTTCAATACGATCAGCAGGAATAGCCATTCCTATATCGTGATAATAAGCGGAAGTTAATAATAACCAAATATCTATTGCTGTAAATTTCTCAATAACATCTTCTCCTACTATTCTAACAATATTATTGATGATCGTTTCTGAATGAGATTGATCATGCATGCTATAGTGTGGAAATATTCCAGCGATTAATGATAATGCTCTTGGTACCAGCTTTTTATCATAAATCCATTGAGTATATAATATATCACTTTGAGAGTCTTTTGTCTTTTCAAATAAAATATTTTCTAATTTGTGAATCATAACTTATAGTATATTAAAACATTATTTATCATATGAATGTGGAAATATACAGTAAAGTATTGATATATACAAATTTAATTAATGATTATTGTACTGGTTTTACCATTCTCTCAATAAAATATATCTCTTCATCGGAGAGCTCGTATTTTCTATAGAACTGGAAAACCACCGAAATAGGAAAACGGAATTTCCTTTGAAAATTTGTATTACTGGAATACGGCAGTCTTTTTTTCTTTTCGTCCGATCTTTTTCACCACATTCAAGCAGGTCTGCAAAAGTACTCTTTAGCACCTGAAAAATGATTTTGTAAACAGTTGAAAGTAAATGAAGTATAAAGCTAATGGTGGTTTTTTAAAGGGGCTTAGAAAAACCACCGAATGAGACATTTTTAAATTCCTAAATCTGCTTTTTTGTGGGTAACAGAAATAAAAAAATCCCCTGAAATTGCTGAATTTCAGGGGATTTCAAGAGTATAAAGTTTTTTGTACTTTGTTTTGGTGGTGCCACCAGGAATCGAACCGGGGACACAAGGATTTTCAGTCCTTTG
>OBWB01000937.1_pt1 | contig 11599 bp, 9 predicted proteins | sample 1476261 | NCBI WGS metagenome assembly OBWB01 (sample SAMEA2580038, study PRJEB22360) | human gut metagenome | biome: human gut; feature: human-associated habitat; material: faeces | place: Denmark | collected 2008/2010 | reverse complement strand
GGCACGTGCGCCCCCCCCGGGCCTCCGCCCCCGGCGGGCCCAGACTGGCGGCCGCCTGCGAGGCATCATCGGACGCGCCGGCGTTCTCCCATTCATCCACCAGACTGGAGTCGATCGAACGCACGACCACGCGCAGCCATGAGATCACGTCGCGCAGCTGATCGTCGAGCTTGTCGTCCGGTACGGTGCGGGCGAGCGCCCGGTAGGCGTCGGACAGGTAGCGCAACAGCGTGCCCTCCGAGCGGGCGATGTTGTACCGCGAGATGTATCCGGTGAAGTCGGAGGCGGTCTCGACCATGTCGCGTACCACGGATTTGGGGCTCAGCCAGTAGTCGTTCGCCCACGGCACGTCGTGCCGGTACTGATCGAACGCCGCGTCAAGCATGTCCTCCAGCGGCTTGGGATAGGTGATCTCCTGCAGCCTGTCCATGCGCTCGTCGTATTCGAGCCCGTCTTCCTTCATCCGGATCATCGCGGCGTCGCGCGCCTGCCGCTCCTGCGCGCGCAGCACCTGCTTGGGGTCTTCGAGTGTGGCCTCGACCATGGAAATCACGTCAAGCGCGTACATGTCGGATTCAGGGTCGAGCAGTTCCAGCGCGGCGAGCAGGAACGGGCTGAGCGGCTGGTCGAGCGCGAAATCGTCGGGCATGTCCACGTCGAGGAAGTAGTCGAGCCCACCGTCGTCGCGCTCTTCGGTCTCGATCACCTTCGTGTCGAACAGGGTCTGGAATATCTCGTCGGCACGTTCATGCAGATGCTCCTTCTGGTCCGGCGTCTGCGCGGAGTCGTCGATCAGCTCGTCGACGCGCCGGCGCGCGTCACCGCCCTGCGTGACCTCGTTGAGCACCATCGAATGGGTGATCTTCATGTGCGGGACGAGTGTTTCCGGCGCGGCGTCAATCAACTTGTCAAACGTGCTCTGGTTCCACGTGACGAACCCTTCCGGCGCCTTCTTGCGCTTGACTTTCTTGAGTTTCTTCGGATCGTTCCCGGCCTTGGCGACGGCCTTGGCGTTTTCGATCTCGTATTCGGGCGCCTCGGCGACGACCAGTCCCTCCGTGTCGAAGCCCATGCGGCCGGCGCGGCCGGCGATCTGATGGAACTCGCGGGCGCGCAGGCGACGCATCTTGGTGCCGTCGAACTTCGTCAGCGCGGTCAGCACGACCGAATGGATCGGCACGTTGATGCCGACTCCCAGCGTATCGGTGCCGCAGATGACCGGCAACAGCCCCTGCTGCGCAAGCTGCTCGACGAGACGACGATATCGCCGAGGCGCCCCGGCATGGTGGATGCCGACGCCGGTACGCAACAGCCGTTGCAGTATCTTGCCGAACGCGGTCGTGAACTTCACGCCCTTGATGGCCTCGGCGATGGCCTGTCGCTGCTCCTTGCTGGACACGCCGGTCGAGGCGAGCGACTGCGCGGTGTCGAGCGCCGCATCCTGTGAGAAATGCACGACGTAGATCGGCGTCTCGCCCTTGCGGAACGCCAGTTCGACGGTCTTCTCCAGCGGATCGAGCGTGTACTCGTAAGTGAGCGGCACCGGGCGCGGCGCGTCGGCGATCACGTCCACGTCAGTGTCGGTCATGTCCTCCAGCTTGTCGGCGATCGCGTCGACGTTGCCGAGTGTGGCGCTCATCAGCAGGAACTGCGTGTCCGGCAGCGTCAGCAGCGGCACCTGCCACGCCCAGCCGCGCTCCGAGTCGCCGTAATAGTGGAACTCGTCCATGGCCACGCAGCCGATGTCCGCGCGACGCCCCTCGCGCAGCGCCTGGTTGGCGAGGATCTCGGCCGTGCAGCAGATGATCGGCGCATCGGCGTTGATATGCGTGTCTCCGGTGATCATGCCGACGTTGTCGCGGCCGAACACCTCGACCAGATCGAAGAACTTCTCCGAGACCAGCGCCTTGATCGGCGCGGTGTAATAGGAGCGCCGCCCGGTGCACAGCGCGGTGAAGTGCATGCCAAGCGCCACCAGCGACTTTCCGGAGCCGGTCGGCGTGTTGAGGATCACATGGTCGCCTGCCAGCAGGTCCATGATGGCCTCTTCCTGATGAGGCCACGGCTCGACGCCCTTGACGTCGGCCACCCAGCCGAAGAACCGCTCGTAGATCTCGTCCGTGTCGATGTTGCGCTCGCCCTCGTCCCACGCGGGCGCCAGCGCCCCCAGCGAACCATAGTGTTCTGTATCTGCCATAGTGGTTCCCAGTCTACACGCCGGCGCAGCTCGCGGAATCGACCGGCGGGCGCAAGTTCACCCCAGCAGCCGCCGAACCTCGTCCGGATCGACGTCCGGATCGAGTCCCGGCCATGTCATGTTCATGTTCTTCAATGTGGTGCGCAGCAGCTCGGAGACCACGGCCCTCGAGTACCAGCGGTTGTCAGCGGGCACCAGATACCACGGCGCGGTCTGCGTGCTGGTCTTCTCGAACACCTCCTGCCACGCGCCCATATAGTCGTCCCAGCGTTCGCGCGCATCCAGGTCGGACATGTCGAACTTCCAGTATTTGGTCGGGTCGTTGAGACGCCCGAGAAAATGCCTCTTCTGCTCCTCCTGGCTCACGACGAGGAAGATCTTGAGAATCGCGCAGCCGTCGGCCGCCAGCGAACGCTCGAACTCATTGACCAGATCGTACCGGCCGCACCATTCGGCCTCGGGATACGTGCCGTACACATGCGGCATGACGATGTCCTCGTAATGCGAGCGGTCGAACACCGCGATCCACCCGTTCTTTGGCAGCTCGCGTTCCACCCGCCACAGGAAGCCGTGCCGCGTCTCCTCGTCGGTCGGCTTGCCGAAACCGTGATAGTGGATGCCCATCGGGTCGCCCTGCCGGAACACGTGGCGCACGATGCCGCCCTTGCCGGAGGCGTCCATGCCCTGCAGCACGATGAGCAGCCGGCGGCGCGAGCCCTTGACGCCGTTCGCATACAGCAGCCGTTGATATCGGGCGATCTCCGATGAGCTGAGCGTGATGAACCGTTCAGCGTCATCCCTGCCGCCTGGGAAGCCGGGTGTGGAGTCTCCGGCGACATCGTCGATATGCACACCGTGATGGAACATGAGACGCTGCGCGGGCGGCAGCGACCATACAGCGCTGAGCAGCTCACTGGATTTGGCGGCGTTCGCGAGTCGTTCAGCCACCGTCGTGCTCGATTCGATGGTTTCGATGCGGTTCGTGGCGAGCCGCAGTACCTTGTCGATGCGTTTGTCCGTTTTCTCGGACTTCGCTCCTTTGCCCGACTTGTCCGGCTTATCTGTCTTGTCCGATTTTCCGTCGCCTTTGGCCATGCCCCGATTGTACGTCCCATGCGCCGCCTTGTGAAGCATTTCCGCGGCGGAATATCGAACGGCCGGACCGGCGCATCCCCTGTCGGGGAGTGCCGGCCCGGCCGTTATCGGGTCAGGCTGCGGGACGCTGTCCGCGTATTCCTGCGCGGACCGTAATCTACCGGGTCATTACGCGTCGTCTTCAGCGTTCTTCTGCTCGGCATCGCCCTCATCTCCACCCTGCGGATCGGGATGGGCCTCGTCGAAGCCCTGCTCGTAGCGCGTGCGCTGCCAGTTGTGGATCGAGGCGTTGCTGCCGCGATGGTGCGCGTGGTATGTGAGCGGCGTGCCGCGCAAGGGGCGCTCCTCGACCTCCTTGGCGACGGCGATCTGGTTGACGTTGGACGGATCCATGATCGCGATCGGCGGAACTGGTTCCGGTTCGGCCGGCGCCGCGGTGCGCTGCTGCATGCGCGACGGCAGCCATTCGGCCAGACGCGACAGCAGCCAGCAGACGATGAAGTACACGACCGCGGCCACGACCAGCGTCTGCAGGATGTTGAAGTACATCGAGCCGAGACGGCGCGACTCCTGCAGCAGATCGGTGTACATGATGATCGATCCGAGCGCGGTATCCTTGAGCACCACGACCAGCTGCGTGACGGCGGCCGGCAACATCGCGTAGACGGCCTGCGGCACCTCGATCTGCATCAGCGACTGCGTCTCGGTCAGTCCCAGTGCGAGCGACGCCTCACGCTGCCCGTTCGGTAGGTTGCCGACGCCGGAACGCACCAGCTCGGCGACCACGGAGCCGTTATACAGCACCAGGGCCAGCACCACCGCCCAGTAGGACGGGCTGGACAGTCCCGCGAACGCGAACCAGCGCCAGAAGAAGATCATCAGCAGCAGTACCGGCACCGCGCGGCAGAACTCCACGACGACCGACGAGATCGCCCGCAGCACCACGTTCGGCAGCAGTCGGCCGACGCCGAACACCAGGCCGAACACCACGGAGCCGACAACGGCGACGATGGACGCCTTGACCGTCATCCACAGGCCGGGAAGATAGAAATCGGTCCACGCCTCACGCTCCAGCGCGGGCTTCCACAGCTCCCAGCTCAGCTGGTTCTCGCCGTCCGGCGGGTTGTGCAGGCGCATCAGGATCAGCACCAGCACGCCGACAAAGATCAGCGCGGCGACCCAGTTGACGATGCGGATGGTGCGGCGTCCCTTGGGACCGGGCTGGTCGAACAATACGGAATTGGAAGTATCAGCCATGTCGTCACCTCCGCACGGCGAGCTTGTTGGACAGGTACGTGGTCAGCATGCCGATCGGGATGATGAGAATCACATAGCCGAACGCGAAGATCAGGAAGATCTGCACGATCACGTCCGGGTGGAATTCGATCATCGTGCTCATCAGCGACGACGTCTCCGTGGCCACCGACGCGGCCGCGGCCACCGTGGAGTTCTTCAGCAACGCGATCAGCGTATTGCCGAGAGGCGCGACCGAGCCGCGGAACGCCTGCGGCAGGATGATCTGCGTGGCCGACTGCATGAAGCCCAATCCGAGCGCACGAGCCGCCTCGGCCTGGCCGATCGGCACGGTGTTGATGCCTGAACGCAGCGACTCGCACACGAACGCCGCGGTGTACAGGCTCAGGCCCGTCACCGCCAGCCAGAAGAAGTTCGTGACGAACGTGTCGGAGAACGTGAGCTTGAGCTGCGCGTAGGCGCCCAGCACCATGAACACCATGATGATGGTCAGCGGCAGGTTCTTGAACAGTTCCACGTAGGCTCCGGCGACGGTGCGCAGCGAGGATATCGGCGAGATGCGCATCATGACCAGCACCACGCCGAGAATCAGCGAGAACAGCGCCGACCACAGCGTCAGTTCGATGTTGACCAGGAACGCGGCGGGAACGTCGTACTCGCTGAACAGTTGGATGAATCCGTCCATGCTACTTCTCCCCCTCGGTCGGTTTCGGCGGGTTGTACTCCGCGTTCGGCGTGTACGACGTGCCCTCGGTGTTGTCGGCGATGGCGCGCTCCCAGGAACCGTCCTTGATCATCTCGGTGATGGCGGCGTTGATCTTCTTGGCGAGCGCCGTGTCGCCCTTCTTGATGCCCACGCCGTAGTATTCCTGCGTGAACGGCTTGCCGACGACGCGCAGCTTGCCGCGCGAGGCGGAGGCGAGGCCGGCGAGGATGATGTCGTCGGTGGTGACCGCGTCCACGATGCCGGAGAACAGCGCCGTGGCGCATTCCGCATAGCCGGGCTGCTCCATGAGCTGCACTTCGGAGGCGAACTTCTCCTTGACTGTGGCGGCCGAAGTGGAACCGGTGACCGAGCACAGGCGCTTGCCGTTGAGGTCTTCGGGGCCGTTGATGGAATGGTCGTCCTTGCGCACGAGCAGGTCCTGCCCGGCCACGAAGTACGGGCCGGCGAAGGAGACCGCGTTCTTGCGCTCTTCGGTGATCGAGTAGGTGGCGAGGATCATGTCGACGTCGCCGTTCTGCAGCATGGCCTCACGCTGCTTGGAGGGGGCTTCCTTCCAGACGATCTCGTCTTCGGAATAGCCGAGCTTCTTGGCGACGTACTTGGCCACGTCCACGTCGAAGCCGACGTATGTTCCGGATTTCTTGAAGCCGAGGCCGGGCTGGTCGAACTTGATGCCGATGCGTATCTTGCCGCTTTCGTCGGCGCCGCACGCGGCCAGCGACATCGTGCATGCCACGGCGGCGAGCGCCGCGAGCGCGCGGCGGGCGATGCGCCTGATGCGAGTGTTGAATACCGTCATATGCGTCACGACCAATCAGTGCGTGAGGATCTTCGACAGGAAGTCCTTGGCGCGTTCGGTCTTCGGATGGCCGAAGAACTCGTCGGGCGTGTTCTCCTCAAGGATCTGCCCGTCGGCCATGAACACGATGCGGTCGGCCGCCTTGCGCGCGAAGCCCATCTCGTGGGTGACGCAGATCATCGTCATGCCTTCTCGCGCGAGCTCGACCATCACGTCCAGCACCTCGTTGACCATTTCGGGGTCGAGCGCGGAGGTCGGCTCGTCGAACAGCATGACCTTCGGGCGCATGGCGAGCGCGCGGGCGATGGCCACGCGCTGCTGCTGGCCGCCGGACAGCTGGGAGGGCATCTTGGACGCCTGCGAGTCGACGCCGACACGGGTCAGCAGATCCATGGCGAGACGCTCGGCTTCCTTCTTGTCCATGTGGCGCACCTTGATGGGCGCGAGGGTAACGTTTTCAAGGATCGTCTTGTTGGCGAACAGGTTGAACGACTGGAACACCATGCCGACTTCGGCGCGCAGCTGCGCGAGCTGTCTGCCCTCCTGTGGCAGCGCCTTGCCGTCGATGCGGATGTCGCCCGACTCGATGGTCTCCAGGCGGTTGATGGTGCGGCACATCGTCGACTTGCCGGAGCCGGACGGCCCCACGACGACGAGCACTTCGCCTTTGTTGACGGTCAGGTTGATGTCTTTCAATACGTGGAGGTCGCCGAAGTACTTTTCCACGTGAGTCAGTTCGACGAGAGGTCGTCCTGTGGGTTCATTGCCCGGTACCAGCGGCACCACGGGGAGTATTGCTTCTTGTTTTTCTGACATATTGAGCAGTATAAACTATTGAAGGCACAAGCAGTTCACATTCTCGTCCAACATGCGACTCGCCTGTGCGACTCGCCCGCGGCCGCGCGGCGTCTTACTGCCGGGGCTTGCCCAGACCGGGGACGAATCGGACGCCGGGAATATCGGCGAAGATCGAGCCGTCGACCACCAGTTTGGACGGGCGGATGCCGGAGCCGAGATACAGCTTGGGAATCGACAGCACATGCTGGTCGACGAGCAGCGGCCAGTCATCGGGCAGTCCGATCGGCGACATGCCGCCCGACTCCATGCCGGTCGCCTCGACGGCCGCGTCAATCGGCGCGAAACTGACCTTGGACACCTCCAGCGTGTGCTTGACCACGCCGTTGAGGTCGGCGTGCGTGTCCGCGGTGACGAAAGCCGCGGCGAATTCGGGCGGCGCCTTGCGGATCTTGTGCGTGTGCACGACCGAATCTCCAACGATCTCGCCTACGCGGTCATGCGTATCGATCATAACCTCGACGCAGGGCTGCTGGAGGAAGCGGAAGCACAATCGCTGCGCTCCATCGTCATGCGGGCGCTGCATGACACGCATGACGTCATCAACATGCCGGATCGACATGGCAGCGGCTTCGATCGGTACCGGCGGCTGGGGGTGGTCACCGTAAACAGACGCACGATGTTCAAACCGTATTCGACTCAGTACAATGCACGAAACACGTGCACGGCCTCCAACCGAGCGGCGACGCCGAGCTTGACCTTCGCGTGCCGCACCACCACGGACACCGTCGAATCCGCTATTCCCAGGCGCTCCGCAATCTCCGCCGTCGAATAGTTGTCGGCATACAGACCCAACACCTCACGCTCCCGCTTCGACAGTGTCCGGGACCGTCGCGCCGATGCCGATACTATCGACCCATGTGCCTGTTCCGTGGTCGGGAAACCCGGGAACGGCCGTACCAGGACATTCCGCATGGCTTCGGCGAGTTCCTTCGGCGTCACGCTTTTGGCAATCAACCCCTGGGCGCCCGCATCGATCGCCAGCTGACGGTAATGATCCAACGAATACGATGTGATGCCAAGTACCACGATGTCGGCTGATGCAGCACGAACACGCCGGCAGATCTCGGGACCGGGAATGTCGGTCAGCGGCATATCCAGCATGGGCAATGCGAACCGGTCGTTATCCACGATTCCAATGGTGATCACGATCCCATTGCTGATGTGCTTTGGCCGTCATTGCGTTCCTAAGTGCGCGCCGAAACGACGACCGCGCGCACTTAAGAACGCAAACCGGGCCATTTGCGTCGCTATGTGCGCGCACTTGTCGTTTCGGCGCGCACTTAGGAACGCAAAACAGCAGTTCGGCAATCCTCACGGGTAGCAGGGCGCGGACAACTGCGAAAAAAAACGGCCTGTGCACTGCGCAGACGGATATGCAAAGAGGGCCCCGACCTGCATGGTCTGGGCCCTCCCGTCAAAGAAGACAGCGAGATGTTACTCAGTCTTCGGCATCCGGGTCGTAGTCGACGCCGGTCTCGGCACGCTGCTCGTCACTGATCGGAGCCGGGGCGCCGGTCAGCGGGTCACGACCGCCACCGGCCTTCGGGAAGGCGATGACGTCGCGAATGGTGTCGGCACCGGCGAGGATGGACACGGTGCGGTCCCAGCCCAGGGCGATGCCCGCGTGAGGCGGGGCGCCGAACTTGAAGGCGTCGAGGAGGAAGCCGAACTTCTCCTTGGCCTCTTCGGGAGCGATGCCGAGGACGTTGAGGACGCGGTCCTGAATGTCGTCGCGGTGGATACGCACGGAACCGCCGCCCATCTCCTCGCCGTTGCAGACGATGTCGTAGGAGTCAGACATGGCGTGCTCGGGATCCTGATCGAACTTGTCGATCCAGTCCTTGCTCGGCATGGTGAACGGGTGGTGCATGGAGGTCCACTTGGAGTGGCCGACAGCCACATCGTCATCATCCGGGTCATCCGTGGGCTTGAACAGCGGGAAGTCCACGACCCAGGTGAAGGCGAACTTCTTCGGATCGAGCAGGCCCTCGCGACGGGCGAGCTCCACGCGCACGGCACCCAGCAGCAGCTGGGAGGATTCGCGGGAGCCGGCGGCGAAGAACACGGCGTCGCCGGACTCGGCACCGACGGCGGCCATCAGGCCCTCGCGCTCGGAGTCGGACAGGTTCTTGGCGACGGGTCCCTTGAGCTCGCCGTCCTCGGTGAAGGACACGTAGGCGAGGCCCTTGGCGCCGCGCTGCTTGGCCCACTCCTGCCATGCGTCGAACTGACGACGCGGGGTGGCGGCACCGCCCTTGAAGACGACGGCGCCGACGTAGTCGGCCTGGAACACGCGGAACGGCGTGTCCTTGAAGTATTCGGTGAGCTCGACGAGCGGGTTGCCGAAACGCAGGTCCGGCTTGTCGGAGCCGTACTTGTCCATGGCATCCTGCCAGGTGATGCGCTGAATCGGCAGCTGCACGTCGTAGCCGGCGGACTTCCAGATGGCGGCGATGACCTTCTCGGCCATGGCCATCACGTCCTCCTGATCGACGAACGCCATCTCCATGTCGAGCTGGGTGAACTCGGGCTGGCGGTCGGCGCGGAAGTCTTCGTCACGGTAGCAGCGGGCGAGCTGGTAGTAGCGCTCGACGCCGGAGACCATGAGCAGCTGCTTCAAGAGCTGCGGGGACTGCGGTAGCGCGTACCAGGAGCCAGGCACCAGACGGGCGGGCACGACGAAGTCGCGGGCACCTTCCGGGGTGGACTTGATGAAGGTCGGGGTCTCGACCTCGGTGAAGTCCATCTCCTCCAGCGCGTGTCGGGCGGCCTTGGCCATGTCGGAGCGCAGCTTGAGGTTGTGCTGCATGGACGGACGGCGAAGGTCGAGGTAACGGTACTTCAGTCGCACGTCTTCGCCGGGAAGCTTGTTCTCGGACTCGTTTTCGAGCGCGGTGGACACCTGGAACGGCAGCGCATCGGACTTGGCGAGCACATCGATGGTCTCGACGACGACTTCGATCTTGCCGGTGGCCAGATGCGTGTTCTCGTTGCCGTCCGGGCGCAGACGAACCTCGCCGGTGACCTGGATGACGAACTCGGAGCGCAGCGGGCGCGCCATCTCCTCGTCGTAGATGACGATCTGCACCAGGCCGGTGTTGTCGCGCAAATCGATGAACGCCACGCCGCCATGATCGCGGCGACGATCGACCCAACCTGCGAGCGTCACCTTCTGACCGACGAGTGCTTCGGTCACCTCGGTGGCATGATGTGTTCTGTAAGCCGTCTGGCTCATGCTTCCTCTTTCTTATGCAATCTATGCAATGGTTTCCCTGCAACGCGCGCCCGTCCCCGGCAGAGGACGGGCGCTGACGAAAATCAGTCGATTACAACGGTTTGCCGGGCATACACAGTATCCGGTTGCCACGACTTGGGATCGGCCGGCTGCTGATCGCCGGTGACGATGTTCTTGACCTCGTCGGATGCCGTGTCGTCGCCGTCCGTCGCGCCGGCCGGGAACCACACATACGGGATGCCAAGCTTGTCGGCATATTTGATCTGCTTGCCGAGTTTGGCCGCGGTGGGCGCGACGTCCGCGGCGATGCCGCGGGAGCGCAGCGTGTTCGCGATGAGGTTCGCGGCGGAGCGATCCTGCTCGTTCCACACGGCGACGAGCACGGATGCCGGGCAGACGCGGCTGGCGTGCGCTCCGGCGGAGTGCAGCATGTACGACACGAGACGGCTCAGGCCGATGGACAGGCCGACGCCATCCCGTATTCGTAACGGCCGCGGGAGCAGATCGAGCCAAGCGACGCCGCCCCGTCGAGGAAGGTCTCGTATACGGAACCGGTGTAGTAGTCGAGTCCACGGGCGATCTTCAGGTCGGCGATCACCGCGCCCGGGCGGATGAGGGCGGCTTCGTCGACGATCATCGCGAGCGTGTCCAGTCCCTGCCGGGCCAGCGCGTACGCGTCGGAATCGGCCGCGATGCCGTGCGCGGCGCACAGCGCGTCGAACTTGTCGGCGAGCCCCTTGCCGTCGGCGGCGGTGAGTTCGGCCAGTTCCAGGCAGGCGCGGGCCTGCGCTTCATCGGCGCCGCACGTGTCGACGAGCAGCTTCGCCACTTCGTCCGCGCCGATCTTGTCGAGCTTGTCGATCTCGCGAAGCACTCCCTCGATGTCGGTCAGGCCAAGTCCGCGGTAGAAGCCTTCGGACAGCTTGCGGTTGTTCGCGTGCACGGTCGCCTTGGGTAGGCCGAACGCGCGCAGCTCCTCAAGAGCCGACACCATGACCAGCGGCAGCTCGACCTCGTAATGGTCAGGCAGGTCGCCGTTGCCGATCACGTCGATATCGGCCTGGACGAACTCGCGGAAACGTCCTTCCTGCGGACGTTCGCCACGCCACACCTTCTGAATCTGCCAACGCTTGAACGGGAACGCGAGGTCGCCGGAATGCTCGACCACATACCGGCTCAACGGCACGGTCAGATCGAAGTGCAGACCCAACCGGTCATTGACCGGCGTGTCGGATTCGTGCCCGACCTCCTGCAGACGGGACAGCAGGTAAATCTCCTTGCTGGTCTCGCCTTTCTTGAGCAGACTGGAGCCCTGTTCCACCGCGCGTGTCTCGATGCCGATGAAACCGTTGAGCTCGAAAACCCTACGGAGCGTGTCGATGACACGCTGCTCCACAACACGTTCAGAGGGGAGCCACTCTGGAAATCCTGATA
>OBWB01000892.1_pt1 | contig 12178 bp, 8 predicted proteins | sample 1476261 | NCBI WGS metagenome assembly OBWB01 (sample SAMEA2580038, study PRJEB22360) | human gut metagenome | biome: human gut; feature: human-associated habitat; material: faeces | place: Denmark | collected 2008/2010 | reverse complement strand
AAATAGCGAGGACGGGGCAGAGATTATCGAAAAGATGCTTGCCGCCGATGTGATCGTGATGGCTACGCCGGTCTATTTCTATGCCATGAGCGCACAGATGAAGACGCTGATAGACCGTTGCTGCGGTCCTTATACCGAAATGAAAAACAAGGAGTTTTACTTCATCGCCACGGCCGCTGAAGACGATAACGGCATCATGGATCGCATTGTGGCCAACTTTATGGGATTCCTCGACTGTCTGGAGAACCCGACCGTGAAAGGAACGCTATTCTGCGGTGGTGTGTGGCACGTGGGCGAGATCGAAGGGAACCCGACCTTGAGGCAAGCATACGAGCAGGGAAAACGAGTATAATACTCTTGATCGCGACCAATACGTCCGGGTATAATCCATACAGGCGACCTACTTCTATGGGGAGCGAATACGGTAGTCCTTTTCTACGAGACCTTTTCCTCGTCTTACAGCTATACCCGTTTAGGGAAGATAGAGAATCCCGCAGGGTTGGCCGACGTACTTGGCAGAGGAAACGTGAGGGTTGTCCGCTTCTCCCTAAGTAAATAACGCTCCGATACCGCATAAATACCTTATCGGTAGCAGATGAATTCTTGTTCGCATACTGTATAATTCTACAAACCACGACGTGGTCTGTACAGATCAAGACGTGGAATATACAAATCACGACGTGGTCTATATATTCCACGGTGATAATTTGGAAATAGATCAAGTAGTAAGTATATTTGTATATAGTAAGAAGAATGTTTTTAACTTGAAGATACAAACAATTATACCTAGTAGCAGTTATGGCAGAATATATCAAGCAAGAGATGTGCGACCTGAACGGGACGGGGGAAAAGCCGGTGTATTATCGGATGAAGATACAACGGAACATGGACATGGAGGATTTCGTGGAACGGATCACCTACCCCGGATCGGGCTTGAGCAGGGGTAGCGTAATACAGGTGATGACGACAGTAGCGGAACATCTGGCCTATTGCATGGCGGAAGGGCAGTCGGTCACGTTGGATGGCATCGGTACGTTCACGCCCCGCCTAGGCGTAGCGAAGGACAAGGAGATCGACTCGCTGGATGGTGACGAACCGAAGCGTAACGCACGGAGCATCGAGGTGAATGGTATCAACTACCGGGCCGACAAGGAACTGATACGGGAGACTAACCTGCGTTGCGATTTAAGACGGGGAGGTATCAGCCGTGTCCGGAAATCGCCCTTCACCGAAGAGGAACGCCGGACACGGGCATTGGATTACCTGGATGAACACCCATTCTTGCGCATACAAGACTACATGGCTGTCACCGGACTAAAACGTAGTAGCGCAAACCGTGAGCTACTACGCCTCAGTAGCGACCCGGCGAGTGGAATCACCCTATCGGGTTATGGAAGCCACCGGGTGTATGTCCGCAGGAAAACAGAGGGCGATCACTAATCCACTTGATGGTGTCCCGGGCCGAGATGCTTGCGAGTGCCGTTCGGTCTTATCAGTTCGGCGGAGGTGCCTTCCGGGATTTGGAGATCGAACTTCAATCGCTTGCCTTTCTTCTTGATGCTTACTCGGATGGTTCCATAATGGGTCTCTAGGCTGGCAGAGGCTTCCGATAAGGGACCCAATTGAGGCGAGATCTTAAAGGTACGGAAGCCGGGAGAGGTTGGCTCGATACCGCAGACCTTCTGGCTCAATAAGGTAAGCGGGCCACCGCTCCAAGCGTGATTGATCGTGCCGCCACCGAAGCCCTCGGCTCCGATGCCCCATCCCTCGAACAAGGTCGTGTATTCGGCATAATCCAGCATACGGGTGTAACGTTGCTTCATCCGTTCCAAGGCAAACGTCGGCTCGCCCATCTGGAAAAGGGCCTCTAGGACATACTTCTCCATATAAGGGCTGGCGTGATACTCCTTTTTAAGTACCTTCGTCAGCGCCGGATACTTATCTTTCGAGGCCAGTCCAGAAACAACCGCCATGGCTTGGGAGCGATCGTCCGTCTCCCCCTTATAGCCGGGGGAGCGATAGGCGGAACCTGTCCAGAACTTCGTGTCGAAACAACGTTCTATGCTACGCATCATCCGGGAGATCTCATCGGTATCCTTATCCTTGCCGAGTTGCAGGGCGAAGGCTCGCTCCGCTTTCAAGGCCAGATAATACCAGCAGTTGGTCAATACACCCATATCGACATGCTCGCCCCAGTCGCCCCAGCTCCAAGCGCCTTGACGCTCGATCACCAAGCCACTCTTATCGACTTGCCAAACCTCGTGCAGGTAACGGCGCATCCGGTCGTATATCACCGGGACGAAACTACTGTCGGCACTATAATAATATTGCGTATAAAAACCGTACCAACCGATAGACGCCAACATCTGTAAAGGAAGCTCCTTATCCCAATTACCCGCCGGAACCGGAGCGTAGAGCGTTCCGTCCTCCCGCTGCCAATTCATTAATTCATGGATGCCTTTTACGGCTAGTTTCTGCCCGGACGGAGAAAGGGCGTAGAAAGCCTCGCCTAGCTCATTCACCTCGTCGCCCCACCATTGGGCACGTTCACGATCCGGACAGTCCATATAATTATCACGCATCGTTATGTATAAGGTGCGGGCAGAACGTTGCCAAAGCTCGTCGTAGAACGGGTCGTCACAATGGAAAGAGCCGGCGAGGTCCGTGTTGTAACCGGTCTCACGGTATTTCACATCCAGCACCTTCACGCCCTCAGGGATGATGTAATAGACCTCATGGCCGTTCATCCAGCCATAGCTTTCGTATTCCTGCTCACCCTCACGGGTGATATATTCGGCACGTACGTTGCGCTCGCTTCCTCCCTCGTAATTATCCATCCGGATGTGGATAGTCTTCCCGGCCTCCGCCTCTACTTTTAGATACGGAGTGATCTGGGCATTATAGGGCAAACGACAGAACAGGGTATCGCCTCTCAAGGATTCCCGGACGGATACATAGGATAACAGGCCGCTGTTTTTCCACTGGGGTATCGGACGTTCCACCAGCTCCCCGAAAGGAGCTTTCCCCGCCTTACCGACGCAGACCGCCCCCGGAAGGGAACCTTCGAAACTCGTACGGTTCCAGTTTGTTATCGCTTGACGGGCATCGAAGCGGATATTACTCTCCGGCATACGGTAATTCGGGAAAGGGGCCTCGGTATTTTGATAGGCCTCATACAAGGCACACTGCCAGCTCGCGTCGGAGACGATCTCCAGTCCCGGAGCGATCGCCTCGAATAACAAAGCTGCTTTCCCACTGTTGATATGACTGAAACCGTCTTTCCCGAAATGCCAGAGCAAGATAGCGATGGTGTTCAAGCCTTTTGTCAGGTAAGGGGCGATATCTACCGGATCGTAATAAGTCCCGGAAGGAGAAGGTCCTCTTTTCAAGCCACCCTCGAAGACAACCAGTTGGTCGTTGATCCAAAGCCAATACTTGGAATCGGCGGCGATACGGGCGATGAGTTGATTCGGGACATCCGTCACAGCGAATGATTTACGGTAGATCAACCAAGTATTCGTAGCGCTTTGGCAACGCTCGGTATTGATCCATTGGGCTTTCCAAGGGAAGGCAGCGGGACAACTGTCCGAGGCAGTCACTTTTATCCAGCTGAAAGATAGGAGAAACAATAGAAGAGCAAGAAGTAGCTTGTTCATACGTTTAATCTTTAAGGTTCTCAATTATTTGCTTTCGAAATCCCCAGTTGTAAAGACGGGGCGTGCCCCCTCCCCTCCCCGCTAGGCCGTATCGTAAATCATTTGTTTGTGGGGGGGGGGGGGGCACGCCCCGTCTCTACAACTAGGTAAAATAAGCCAATATAGGCGATGTCATTACCGGCTTACTAAAGTCATACGGTTCTTATCACACCGGATATGAAAACGTATGCGTACCGGCGGATACGGTCTCGGTCTGATCGCCTACCACGATATCGGCGGAGCAATCAGCCGGAATCGTCACGGTAAGCATAACCTTATCCCCTTCCCGTTTCCATTCGCTGGCGATACGGCCGCGTACGGAATGGTACTCACCTTTCGCCCAATCCAGTTCTTTCACGAAATGAGGCGTGATACGGATATGACGGAAGCCCGGAGCCGAGTCGTCATGATTGATACCGGCCAGCTGGTTCATCATCCAAGCGGAGACATCTCCCATAAAGACGTGGTTCAAGGAAGCGTCGGCAAACTTCGGACTAAGTGTCCACGTCTCCGGCAATGTGGAGTAACCCATCGTCTCTACCCAATACCCCCATGAAGGCGCCTCGGTCTTCGTGATCATCTTCATGGCATCCTCGATATAGCCATATTTCGTAAGCATGGCCGGAACGGTCTTACTGCCTAATAGACCAAAATCCAAGAAATAGTTATTTCCCGCTACCACCTCACGCAGCTTATCCGCCACGAGTTGTTCCTTTCCTTCCGGTACAAGTCCCAGATACAAGGCCAAGGCTTGCGCCGTTTGGGTCCCTTCGGCATACACACCGGTCTCGGCGTTGAAGAACTTCTGGTTGATCAAGGATTTGAGCGTATTCGCTTTCTCTTGATAAGGAGCGGCATCCTTGCCCAGTAAAGAGGCGAAGCGAGCCATCAACTTATAATCCAGATAATAGTAGGCGGTAGAGGTATATTCATTATTCGTCGTAGCTTTCCAATACACCCAGTCACCCAAGCCAAAAGGCAAGTAACCGTCTTTCTCTTTCGTCTTCAAATAATCCAGATATCGCAGCATCGTAGGATATAAGCGTTCTATACTGCGAGACTCTCCATAATAATCATACAAGGCGTTCGGGATGATAAACATGACAGCGTCCCAAACCGGACCCGGCCACTCGCCATATCCCCAACCGCTGGAAGGAATGATACCGGAGATCTCACCCGCCTCACGCTGGTTATCGATAATATCATTCATCCATTTCTCATAAAGCGTGATACCATCGAAGCCCAGCAAACCGAGGTCGATCGCGATATGCGCGTCGGCTGTCCAGCCATTCTTCTCCCGTTGCGGGCAATCGGTCGGGATACTGTGCAGGTTACTGCGGTAAGCCTGCATCGTAGCCTCCCATATCTTATTCAATAGAGGATTCGAACAAGCGAAGGAACCGGACGGACGGACATCGGTATGCATAAACAAGCCGGTCAAGTTCTCTTCCGTTAAAGTAACGGGACGGCTGCTCTCCACCTCCACGTATTGGAAACCGTGATAAGAGAAGGAAGGCATGAAGATCTCCTCCTCTCCCGTACCTTTCAAGGTAAAGACATCCATCTGGAATACCTCGTCCGGTTTGACCGGATGATAATATACATTGATATTGCCTTGCTCCAAGCGACCGTCTGTCTTCAACAACTCACCATGTTTTAACGTGATACGGGTTCCCGCCTCACCTTTCACCTTCAAGCGGCAAAGGCCGGACATGTTCTTCGGGAAAGAATATACATATAACTGATCGGAGAAACGTTTCATCGACACGGGCCTCACCTCTTCCGTGATACGGATTCCCGGCATTTGCTGGGCTACCAACAGAGGTGCCGGAGCCTGCGCCGGAAGTGCCGCTTCCCATTTACTATCGTCGAAATGAGCGGTTTTCCATCCGGCCTCTTCCAGCCGGGCATCGAATTTATCGCCGCTGTATATATTATTATAGATATAGGCCCCGGTGGAAGTCTTCCAAGTCTCGTCCGAACCAATCACCTCCGTCGTACCATCCGTATAGGTAATACGCAACTCACATAGCAGGCGGGGACGATTCCGCCAGCGTGCCTCATGAAAATTCCAGACCGCCACGGACTGCTCATTGTACCAGCCGTTTCCCAGAACAGCGGCCACGGCGTTGTCGCCTTGCTTCAGCAAAGAGGTAACATCATGCGTCACGTACAAAATACGTTTATCGAAATGCGTATACCCCGGGTCCAGATAATTCGTTCCGACCCGCTCGCCATTGATGAATAGCTCATGATACCCAGCAGATGCTACGTACACACGGGCATCCTTCACTTCCTTGCCTACCGGGAAAGACTTGCGGAACAGAGGGGCAGGCTCGAACTCCTTATCCTTATGATCGGTAATCCAAGAGGCGGACCAATCCGAGGGATCGAACTTAGCGGTCTCGAAAGAAGCCGTCTCCGAGGTAGCGCACGGACGCCCTTCACCATCCCATACCGTAACATTCCAGTAATAACGGGTATGAGGTTTCAGGGCCATTCCTTCCGCATAGGGCCGCAAGTCGTCCGGACTCGTACCGATCCGTACCTCATAGCGGGAAGCCTTAAAGCCCTCCTCATTTCCGGAGTATTCCCATGTAAAGCGAGGAGACGAAGTATCCAAGCCGATAGGCTCCGTAAGGTATTCCGTACGGAGATTCGTAGGTATCGTTAATTCATTATTGCTTTTGCAACCGCCTAATAAGAGGGCGGCGAAAGCGTAGATGCAAATAGTTTGTTTCATATATTCTATAATTATATACATTCTACAACTAAGTATAAAAGCTACGGGGTAACTCGTATCTCTTCAGGAGCGTTGATATGGCTTATCACCTTACCGTCCACACCTTTCTCATGTCGGATCTCGATCACCCCGTAAGGTGTGGGGAACGTACCTTCCACCCATTCGAGATCTCCCAGATGTGGGATGATACGTACCGTACGGCAACCCGGTTCCACCACTTGTACGCCCAATACGTACTCGCTTAACCACGATGTGGGACCCGAAGCCCATCCATGGCACAAGCTATGGCGGAAACCTTGATAGCAATACGCCCCATAATCCCCATGAATGTCTTTTTTCCCAGCGGGAACCAGCTCATCAATACGCCCTGCGTCAGGAAGCCATTCCATATTGAAATCCTCCCAAAACGTCGTAGCACCTACATCCAGCATAGCTCCCCAATACGTACGGATCACATCTAACGCACCTTGGTAATTACCAGCCAACGCCATCGCCCGTAGCATATAATACCCGTAAAACGTAGAGAAGCCTTTCGCCCCGTCCACCGCCAAGCAACGCTCGTTCGCCTCCTTAGCATCCATGATACCCGCCAGAGCCATCAAAGCGGCGGCCTGTTTATCCCCGGGCGTAATCCGATCTTTCTCCGAAGGGAACCGGGATTTCTTCCGAAGGGAAAACTCAATAGCCTTGGAAGCTACCGCACGGCACTCCGAGGCCAACGCATCCTCGCCTAAAACGGTACATAACTCCTCTCCCGCACGCATGGCTTGTATCATCAGCGATTGAAGGCCGGCATCGATAGCGGGTGTATTCTCACTGGAAGGCCAATCCAAGAAACGGTTCCCATCCAGTCTCTCTTGTCCGCTTGGGTCAACCTTCGAGATCAAGTGACGCAACAAAGCAGTCATATAAGAGCGTTGCTCTTGTAGATACGCAAGATTCCCTTGGTAATAATACCAATCCCTCTGGATCAACAACCACCAGATCGAGTACGAACTGATACCGTTCATCCAACTAGGCAGCGGCGTAATATCCCGAATCAAATCCAAGCTCTTAGGAACCACCTCATTATAACCGAAGACGGTACTGACCGTCATTACCTCCGGATGTAAATCCCCCACCCAGACCAGACGATCCCGTTTTACGCCGTCCCATAGATATTCCTGCATATTCAAGTGGACCGTGTATGCACCTGTCTTCCAGATCCGGTTCAACCGCTCGTCATTACAACGGAAAGAGCCCAGATAAGGAATATCCCGAAACGTAGAGATCGCACGGACCTCTTTTAATTGCAACTCCGTAGAATCACCCAATACATCAATACGCACGAAACGGAAACCGGAATTACCGATCTCCTGCACGCCCAGCCAAGGGAGCGATACCACGAAATCCCGCATCGCATGATCGTTGCTCGCCCCGTTCGCACCATCTATCTCGCACATAGCCTCACTAACGGACTCGCCGAAACGAACCCGTACGGAAACCGGATCGTGAGACGGCGGCATACCGGTCACCAGCTGAAGACCGCCTTGCAACTCCTTCCCGAAATCAAGCAGCAAAGCGGGATGTTCGGTTGGCGTACTTTTCAACACACACAACCGATTATTCGCCAAATCCGACTGTCCGTTGCCCGGAACAAGCAAATGGTTCGCTCCCGTAATTCGCGAACTATCTTGCTGCCAGACAATACGGACCGGAGCGATATACTCCCGTGTCCGATGGTCTCGCTGCTGGGCGAACAACGTGAACGAACCGATCCCTATGAATAGAATGATTAATTTCTTTCGCATACGCTAGAGTCCAAAAGCCGGAACCAAGTCATCCAATTGCTGCTCCGTCATACCTTCCGGCTCGTAACCGGTCATGCGGGCACTAAAATAGATCTGGGCGGATTTACTCAACGTATCGATCGCATCGAAGCACTCGATCAGGTCCTCACCGACGGCAAGGATACCGTGCTTCTCCCAGAACACCACGTCGTGCTCCTCCAACTGACGGATCGTAGCGTGCGCCAACGCCAAAGTGCCCGGTATCTCGTAAGGAACGATACCGACCCCTTTCGGCACGATAATCCGACATTCCGGGATCATACTCCATAACGTGCGGGTAATCTTCTCCGAATCCAAGAACGGCTTACAATGCGTCATGCCGATAATATCCGTCGGATGCGTATGCAATACCACCCGGTTATCCCGTCCCTTCGCACGCAAGAAATTGTGCATCAACAAATGGGAAGGCAACTCGGAAGTCGGTTGGATCGGTTGCTCCGCTAGGATATCATACGATTTCCCATCGGCGGCGATACGGATCAAAGAGCCGTTGGCGAAAGGATCTTTCGCCACGTAACGCATCCGTTTTCCGGTACCCGTCACATAAAAGACGTGCCCGCATAAGGCCGTCATCGCCTCTTGCAAGGGAATCGAGGAAACCAAAGCCGGCAACGCCTTCTCCTCCTCGCTCAATAAAGTAGTCAGGTTCACCGATATATTCCCGCCGTTTCGCTCAGCCCAACCCTTGGTCCACAAATAGCCGGCGACCTCGGCGATACGATCTATTTCCGCCATCAGGCGTTCATTGTTTCTTAGTGTTATCATGTCTATTTTAATTAAACTATATTTGGATATAATAAGGAAAGGATCAAGATACACATGCCGGTAATCAATACCACGATCGTCCGGCGATCCACGCCCTTCCATTCTTTTAATAAGATGCCCCAGACATTACTGAAAATAACATTCAACGACATCAGGATACTCCACGAGAAAGCCAGCATAACCGGGGAATCCGAGAAATAGCTCTTTCCCATCCCCAGTCCGAAGAACTGCGAGTACCAAAGCACGCCTGCCAAAGCGCAAAATAAGACATTATTCAGCAATGTACCTCCCGATACCGAGAAATAATCCTTGCCCGTCCCGTTTTTCACGTTCTGGAAAATACAATACACAGCGTTCGTACAAAAGCCGCCCAAAGTAACCAACAGTATCACGGGATTCAAGGCGAACAGATCGCTAGCTCCCGCCTCTTTCGCTTTCGCCAGCACCTCGTTTCCCGATTCCAAACCCAAATTGAAGCAGGCGCTCATCACACCGGCAAGCAAGGCTACCGCCAAGCCCTTAGTCAAGGCAAAATCCTTCACCGCCGCTTTCTTCTCCTCCTCACTCATATTCCGGGCCCGCAGGCTTCCGGCGTAACCGATCACGGCGATACCTGCCAAGGTAATGCAAACACCGGTCAACAGGATCAATCCGGTTCCCTCAAACAGGTTCGTTCCACCGAACAAAGCCGGGAAGAGCGTACCGAAACCGGCGCATGTACCCAAGGCGATGCTCTGTCCCAAAGCTACGCCCAGATAACGCATACTCAACCCGAAAGTCAACCCGCCGACACCCCAGAGCATGCCATAGATAACCGCTCCCAAGCTACCCGGCGAACGCCATAGTTCCAGCAAGGTACTCCCTTCCGGTACCGCCAACATCGCTCCGAGATAAGGGAAAACCAACCAAGCGAAGATACCTTGCACCAGCCAAAAGCTTTCCCAACTCCAATCCCGGATCTTATTGATCGGCACGTACGAGCTACTCTGCCCGAAACTGCCGATCGCGATGATCAACAACCCGATCCCGATCTCTATCATTTCCGTCTTGAGGTAACGTCGGACTCATATTTCTCGATCTCAGCGATATAAGACTCTCCTACGGGGACCCCACTTTGCAGACAATACATATCCCAAACCGCACCCCAAGGCAGACTCTTCGCTTCCTCCTGCAAGGCAAGACGCTGGAAATACTTACCCTCATCCTCGTACTGGCGAAGCAAGGCGATCGGCTCCAGCAAAGCGAGCATAAAGGCTTTTTGCGTGGCACGGCTACCAATGACATAAGCACCGATACGATTGATGGTAGCGTCGAAATAATCCAAACCGATATGTACCCGGTCCAAGGCGTCGCAACGCACGATCTCACGGGCTAAATCCTGCACATCGTCATTCAAGATCACGACATGATCGCTATCCCAACGGATCGGACGACTTACGTGCAACATGATCTCGGGCGTAAACAGCAATAACGAGGAAACCTTGTCGGCGATACTTTCCGTCAAATGGAAATGGCCGGTGTCCAAGGTAACGATCTTGTTCTTTTTCGCCCCGTAACCCAAATAGAAATCATAGGAACCTACCGTATAACTTTCCAGACCGATACCGAAGAGTTTCGCCTCGATACAATCTTTCATCCATTTATATTCGGTAGCGAATATCTCATCCAGCGATTCCTCCAAGATACGGCGATAACGTAAGCGGCTGGCCGGTACTTCCTTGCTCCCGTCATGTATCCAAAGGTTCATCATGCAAGGATCGTTCTGGGCTTTACCCATCTCATCGCTGATCCAGCGACAACGCTTCGTATGCTCGATCCAGAAGTTACGGATATCATCACTGGGGTTCGCCAAGGTCAAATCTCCGCTTTTAGGGTGCGAGAAAGAGGTACTGTTGAAGTCTAGCTTGAAATCATTCTCTTTCGCCCATTGTATCCAGCTCTCGAAATGATGGGGTTCTACCTCGTCACGGTCTACTTTCTCCCCTTGGAAATCCCCGTAGATCTCATGCAGACTAAGCCGATGATTACCGGGGATATAGGATTTCGCCTTCAATACATCCCGACGCAACTCGTCGATAGTACGGGCACGTCCCGGATAATTGCCGGTCACTTGTATACCACCGGTCAAGGAGCCGCCTTGGTTCTCGAAACCGCTTACGTCATCGGCCTGCCAGCAATGCAGGGATAGGGATATTCTCTTCATATCCTCTAAAGCTTTACGAACGTCTACACCTACGGCCGCATAACGTTCTGCCGCTACTTCAAATGCCTGTTGAATTAAACTGTCTTTTGTCATGGTATGATGTTTTTAAATTTATATGTAATGAATCTAGTTGTAGAGACGGGGCGTGCCCCGTCTCCCACCGTCTGATAGTATCTTTAAGTTGCCGTTTAGAGAGGATGAGACGGGGCACGCCCCGTCTCTACAACTGGATGAAATTCCTTGGGTGGAAAAGCGGAGGCAATCAGTCTTCGCATCTCCCAGCAATCCGCCAGCAGTCCCGCTGATTTAGCCTGTATCAAGCAATTTCCAATAGCCGTAGCCTCAGACGGGCCTGCCAATACAGGAATACCGATAGCGTTGGCTGTCAACTGATTCAGCAGATCGTTCCGAGAGCCACCACCTATCACATGCAATCGTTCAATCGGATGTGGCGACATCGATTTGAGTATTTCCAGCACCTCTTTATAACGATTCGCCAAGCTATAAAATATACAATGTACATAATCGGCGTCCGAAGCGGGAACAGCCTGTCCGGTTTCCTCACAATAGGCCGTGATCTCACGTAGCATACTCTCAGGATTGGCGAAACGAGGATCATCCGGATTGATCAAAGAAGTAAATTCGCTCAACTCCGCCATCCGAACCATATCATCGTACGAATAATCCAATCCGGACCGCTTCCATTGTTCCCGGCAACGTTCCAATATCCACATACCTGTAATATTCTTCAAAAAGCGAGTCGTACCCTCGATACCCCCCTCATTCGTGAAATTATTCTTGAAAGAGACCTCGTTGATAATCGGCTTCTCCACCTCGATACCCATCAAGCTCCAAGTACCGCTACTCAAGTAAGCGAAATTAGGAGAAGAAGCAGGAACAGCGGCTAAAACCCACCGCCCACCCCGTCACACCTACCGCAGGA
>OBWB01000890.1_pt1 | contig 12191 bp, 10 predicted proteins | sample 1476261 | NCBI WGS metagenome assembly OBWB01 (sample SAMEA2580038, study PRJEB22360) | human gut metagenome | biome: human gut; feature: human-associated habitat; material: faeces | place: Denmark | collected 2008/2010 | reverse complement strand
GCCAAGCGTGGTGCCGTCCACCGGAAGAAAAGCGATGGCCAGCAGCAGCCAAATGACGTTGCGTTCCTGCGTTGTCAGAAATCGCAGGAACGGCCGATATTGCGGCCGGCCATGATGGTTGCCCGCGTCAATGGTGTTGTTGTGTACGCATGCTTGGTTCATGTGATTCTCCCTCCCCCCGTCAACCTTACTCGTTCATCATGATGTATGGGTGCCACCCGTTGTTCATTTGTAAACGCAACGCCTTCGCCAGGCTTGTAGGTCTGGCGGCTCGTCGGCGAATGGCTCAGCGGGCGCGCGGTAGCCGAGCACTCGCATGGGCCGGTCGACCTTGTGCTGCACGGGCCGGCGATGTAGTGCCTGCCCCTGCTGGGCACCTTTATTTAATCGCATACATGCCAGGCAACATTATGCTTGTTCACGCTCGGAGTCAGACTCAACAACATGCCGAACGAACCGTCGGCAAGCGGGCAACTGATCCGATGACGCCAACAGCACACCAACAATATTTTGTCTCATCATTCCGACTCGAGGGATTGCCAATTATCTGGAGGAAGATCTAGTTTGAGATATTCATACGAATTCGTTTTGATTTCAGAAAGAACGCCTTTGGCGTTGCGAATCCAGTTGTTACCCTTATTGTCTCGAAAGGCAATAACCGATTCAACACGAACATGCATTCCTTCGCCCGGATAAGGAACATAAGTCGTAAATCTCCCAGGAGGGACGGTACCTACACAAACAGTATTATTTGTCCCGCTCAAATAATCGGCACCAGCCCCTTGATATGTTCCAGAAGTTAAAACGACATCATAGATCGGCTGATCCGAACCATTATTGACGGAAACCTTCATTAATGGAGAATTCTCCACCATCTGAACGCCGCCTTTCGAATCATGTACCACCCAAGACGATATCTCATTCGCTTGTTCAAATTTGGCAATCTGCTGGTCATGATTCTTCACATAGTCATATGACATAAAAGCAATAACGATGGAAATCACGGAAATACCAACCGTGAATATGTCTGAAACATTGGTAAGCCCCGGATGTTCAGTATTCAAAAAAGTTCCAATGGCTTTAATCATTCCACCAACATTTTGCCGAATATAGTTCATGCATTGATCCCTTCCCCGCCGAAACAATATCCCCATTCTCCGACTCACACCTATCTAATCCTCAACGGCAGCATACCACACACTCAAACATTTGTTCGATTTTATCTTTTAATAGAATATCCCAGTCGGTTTGGGTGTGTAGGATTCGGAGGGAAGAGAGACCACAGACTAGAGGAGAATTGTGAACAAAAAGAACCAGGACGCGGAGAACGACAACCGCATAAACGCCAAACACGGCGCACCGGCACATTCCCGAATCGCAAATGGGGGGGGGCAGAGGAATTCCAGCATCGAGCTGCTGCGCATCATCGCGATGTTCATGATTCTTATGTACCATTTTATAACCCAGAATGGTTTTCCTATCAACAAGCTCCCGCTGGCCATGGAAATTTTCTTCCGATTCTTCATGGCCAGTGGCGGCAAGGTCGGCGTCGTCATCTTCTTTTCCATCTCTGCTTGGTTCTTCCTCGACAAGGAACAGACCATCAAATCCAACCTGAAACGCGTGTGGATCATGGAACGCGAACTCCTGTTCTGGAGCCTTACGCTCATGGCGTTCTATCTCATGCTCGACCGCGCCTGCATTGACGCAAAGCTTATGATAAAGAGCATCGCACCACTCTCTATGAGTTTATGGTGGTATGCTACAGCCTATGCTATTTTCTTGGCACTGTTACCCTTTCTATCCAAAGGACTGAAAGCTCTCGGTAGAAAGTACCATCTCGCACTTGCCATAACCGTACTAATAATTTGGGGATTAACTAGCTTTATTCCAGGATCCCTAGGAGGATACCCCAGCATCAATTCATCGCTCACCGGTGTTTTTGGGTTCATCTACCTATTTATCATCATCTCCGCCTACAAGTGGTATATGAAGCCGTTTACGCTCAAAAAAATTGGTGTACTGCTTGGCACGGGAATCGGACTCTCCCTACTGTTTGAAATTGTTTCCATCGTTTTGCACCATTTTGGATTCGCTTCAAGCTTCGTCATTACCAGCGATTGGAAGCTTCCCATGGTCATGATCGGATTCGGCATCTTTCTGCTGTTTAATAAGTGCACTTTCCATAGTCAAGTCATCAACCGCATTGCGCAATCCGCATTCGCAGTATATCTGATTACTGTCTACGATGCCTCTATAACACTATTATGGAAGCGACTATTCAACCTTGGGAATCTATACCAGCGACCATTTGCAATTCTGCAAATCTTAGGTATTTTGCTGGCGATCTATATGGTCTGTACCCTACTTGACTTCGTTCGACAAGTATTGTTCACTATCACCATCGACCGTCGACGCGGACGCTGGTTCGAACTGCTATGGGACATGGTATACAAACAAATCTGCAATCATTCCCACACACCGATAGCCGATTCGTCCAGCATTCAAGCCCAGAACTGTTAAAACGATAGTGTTTGGCTCCTTGAGCATTCCCAGATGGGACTATGGATGTTTTCTTAGAAATATCACACAGAGGGCTGCGGACGTTTTCTTGGAGACAGCCACACAGCCCTTTATCAACAAAACATCAATAAACTCGTTTTTGGGGTTCCATTAAAAATCCGAAGTTTTCTCACGCATTGAATTTGACACCAACCTTATCTGCGTAAAACATAGCGAGACGCAAAAGACCCAGCATTCTTAACTTTAAAAGCAAAAGCGGAAGCGAAAATTTAACTCGTTTGCCCAAAGGGAGCATATCCACCGCCTTACGAGTTACAGGATTGTCATAATACTGCTTGACCAGAGAGTATGCCTCTTTATCATTTTGTTTCACGGCATAGGCCATCATTTGCAGTAAAGAAAGAACCACCGACCCTGCATACATAGGCAAAATAGACAAAGAAAATTGCTTATAAATCTCCGATTCCAAAAGATTCCTAGCTTTTAATAGACTAATTTTGTTATAAAGCATTTTGCTGCTATTTATATTAGACATCAACCCACCGCTAGGCTTGATAATATAATTATATAATGGCAAATCAACACTAACCATATGTTTGGCATATCGCATATATTCGCAATTAAAGATACCATCCTCATTGAGGACAATACTGTCATTGCAAATAATATTATGTTGCTTAATAATATCCATTCGATAAACATGACGCCACATCATACCTCCCTCATGACCATCATAGAAATCACCCCCCCCCCTGATAATAATGAACAATACTGTCAACCGATACACCAATAATTCTTGGAAAATAATTATGCAATATTTCTTCTGTTGAATTAAATAAATAGTTATCACGAAGATGAACCGTCTGCCATTGCGTTGCATTCTGTGCAAGGTTTTTTTGACGGTATGCCATGACGCAATAGTCAGCTCGTTCATTCTCCATAAGAGAAATGATTCTGTCTAAAAATTCCGGCTCGACCGTATCATCAGGATCAACCCATGCCAAATATTTTCCATGTGCATGCTCAATACACGAATTACGAGCTTTGGAGACACCCCCATTATGCTGTCGATAGACTTTAACGCGCGCATCACAAGAGGCAATACGATTTAAAATTTCAGGGGTTGAATCCATAGAACCATCGTCGACACAAACAAGTTCCCAGTTAGAATACAGACCATCCTGAACACTCCGAATCGCACGCTCAACATCCGCAGAAACGTTATAGCATGGCATACCAATCGACACCAACGGCATAGCTGATTCATTCATCTTAGATTCACTCCATTCTTTATTTACTTGCTTTCTTAATAATTATGTTGAAAAGAGATTCACTCAAAAAAAGTTAACTTATATTTCAAAATGTATCTATTGAAAATAGATTTATCTTTTCCAGATATAATATTAGCACGATTATCGGTTATCAACTTCCATAATCTTTTATCGGTAATCCTGATGCGACAGATTCGATATAGGCATCCATCAAAGCCATGGCGTATCTTGCATACACGCAATTAAAACTCGAAGGAACTTTTTCCTTTGTAATACTATCAAATTCATTCTCAAGTTCATCCAAATTTTTCCGGAGTCATCGGTAGATCCGTCATCGACAAGAATCACTTCCAATGGCTGATACGTCTGTCGTTCCACAGATTCAATACAGCGTCGTACATATTTAGCTACGTTATAAACAGGTATAATAACGCTAATAAGCGGATATTACTTTCCGCCATCATCATTTGAACATATAATCTCCTAATAACTTTATTTGCACTAACAAATAAAGTTATTGAAAATATAGTATATATTATGTAAGCATTACTTTTTTTGAAGTCTACTCAGAATAACCGTCGTTGTGAATTTCTCCTGCATCAATATCAAAGCAGCAAAATACACAATTGTGAAAACAGACCCTTGCAACAGCAGTCGGACGAAAAGACCGCCATCAGAAACAAGGCCCCTAACCGGCAATAGAACGCAGGAGGCAACAGCGGAAGCAGCTATGCACTTCAAGATGTTCTCCCCACTGAACATCTTGGAAAGATCATGCCGCAGGTAGAAACATAATACCAAAGCGCCTACGGCCTCACCTACCGTCGTGCCAATAGCTGCGCCTACAGCACCCAGTGGCGGGATAAGTGCAACTTCCAGAACCGTCAACGAAACCAGTCCGATCACAGTAGCTAATGTAGGAATACGCTCTTTCCCCTGAGGAACCAAAACATTATTGCTGAGCATCGTATAAAGCGCGCTGAAGAAAACTGCCAGCATAATCACTCTCATAGCCGGTACGGCAGGTTCGTACGTGTCGCCCGACAGGAATCGGATGATTTCATCCGCATCAAAAATGCAGAACACCACTACATAGAATCCGGCAACCATAATAAACGAACTATCTTTTCTAAGTAGCTCGTAAAACTCTTTGGTCCGGCCATTACCGAAATAATTCGCCAAACGAGGAAGCAAAACCGTACCCAGCGCAGAGATACAGGCAATAAGCATCTGCTTTATCTTGACGGACGCGCCGAAATATCCGTTCTGCGTGTCATTGCTCAGAAAGCCCAGCATCGCCGTATCCATGTTCGCATATAACGACCATGCCGCAGACAACAGAAACAAGCCGAAGAGTGGCTTCACATGCTGGCGCAAATTACATTCGCGAAGAGGAACACGATCCACAAGTTTGAAGGATCGAAGATAATTCAAAATCATTGAGCCATTTCCGCCAATGACGGTTATAATCGCATAAACCACGTAATCTCCATGTTCATGAACGAACATGAACATCAAAATGATTCCAACAATTTTGAATGCAACCGAACGCACTGTGATGTAGGAGTATTCTTCCAGCGCCTGATACAGCCAGTCCATCCCAAGCGCCTGAAGCCAGATATTGCTGGACAGAACCAGCAGCAATCCTCTGTATTCTTGGAATTTGGGTACGATTCCAATCATCACAAGTAGAACAACCAACGATAAAGCCGTGGCCAGCATGCTGATGGTGAACAATTCTTTGACCGTACGAGACAATTTCTTCCTGTCATCCCGTACAATCGCACATGTACGAACTCCATACAAAGGCATTCCCAGAGAAGCGAACAACATAAAATAGTTGACTATCGCGGTAGCAAAATTGATTTTGCCATTTCCATCTGCTAGAAGAACTCGAGAGACATACGGGAAAGTGATTAAAGGAAAAATAAAATTAGAACATGTCAAAAAGGCATTCATTATAAAATTTACTTTAATCGACTTTCGTTTATGCCTTGACATCGTCCCATCCTTTATATTTGATTAATTCCAATTCACGAAGTCCTGTTTCCTTAAAACATGAAAAAGAATTTACCTAACTAGATCATTATTCAATAAATTACAACAAATTAACATCATTCTTTAAACTTTTTCGCCTGACAATATTTAATAAAATCTTCAAAACTATCGAATAACCGCTTACTTTCACTGAAAACCTTAGCGGAAAGGTCGTAACTTCCATCTACAAAGTGCATTACGCGGTCGAACTCCGCACAGCTTACTCGACCTTCTTCATCAGGTCGTTCAAACAGCCAAAAATATTCTCTAAAAAATTCCTTATCCGGAATTTCACCAGGATGGGTTTTAACATAAGCGTCAAACAAATTGACTGCTTCTTCTAACTGAGCATTCGTCCTTTTTTCCTTGTACACGGAAAGGGGCATAAGAACTCGACAAGGATTCCCCGCAGCGACAGAATCATCTGGTATATCATGCGTGACCACCGACCCCGCACCAATAATGACATTATTCCCGATGTGAACATTCTTGAGAATAATCGCATTCATGCCGATAAAGACATTGTCACCAATGGAAATCTGACCAGTATTGCCGAGGACCTCACCGTATGCTCCTTTCAGAACACTCCAATCATATCCATGATCGGCGATCACAACACCGTGCGTAACCTGCACATTACGCCCAATAGTCAAGTTGCAGGGATTATTGATACCTAAACAATTGCTCCTTGGGTCAAAGAAGTATGTCCCCTCACCAATTCTGGCACCTTGTTTTTTCCAGAAATTAATAAAGTCCTGCGAACTGGCTTTTTCTTTTAAAACGAAACGTCTTAATAAATTACGAATCATCGTTTAACTTTCATCAAATTACTTATTTTCTTCTGTATCTTCTTGAGATATATATCAATCCAGAACAGATTGAATATATTAAACCATCGTCCATCAAGTTCATTTCTAGATATCGGCAGACTATTTACCGCAACGAATCTGTCAGGCCGTATTTCCACTATCGAAGATGAAGGCACAGGATCATGCATTTTCCGCGACTGCAAATGCATATATAGATAAGGCCGAATCACCGCCGTACGGCTATCCTTGTCCCATGAGACAGAGACGATGCCTTTATCACACCAGTAATACCGCGTTAAATCATAGACCTCGCCTTCATGGAAACTTTGCATATTCGGGTCATATACAGTGCGCTTAATCTTCGCACTCCTTGTGTCAACGTTGAAAGACAGGTCTTTTTCATACAACTTGGCTCCATCTTCTCTGAATAGAACATGCACGTTCAAGCGATCCGGATTCATCCAACATTGCACATTCTCATCGAACACGTATATCTTGCTTGTAGTGAATGCCTCTTTGTAAATATCACGCCCCTGCAACGGTTTCATGAAGCGCCGGTTGTTTTCAACTGTATTACGGTAGATCGTCAAATGACCAACGGCAAAAACCTTATCATATCCTTCTTTAAGAATCGGAGTCAGCAACGTCTCCAAATCACCGAAAACAAGATCACAATCGCAATGCCCCCAATATTCGTAGTCTTGAATGTAATCTTCAAAGAGGAAACCATATGCCGGCTTGAAATCACAAAGCTTGTATGGCTGAGGGATGCACACATCAAACCCTAGTTTTTTCTTGGCGTTGGCCTTAAACTCCTCCAAAGTCATTGGCACCACATGCACATTGGAAGGGTACTGGTATGATTCCGTGGAATCCGTGAAAATCAGAAAATCATATGACGGATTCGCGCCACACGAACGAAGGAACAGCGGAAAATAATTATTGAACTTACCGAAATAGGGAAGAATCAATACACATTGTTTTTTCATCGGGCACCTCCTCGCCATACGTGTTGTTTTGTGCTCTGCCTCAATAGGAAGAAACGGCTCACCGTATCCACCATTAGTAATTTCGTTCGCAATGAAATCGATGAGGCAAACAACCCTTTACGAAAAATCCTACTGAATTCCCGTCTGATGCGTTCGAAAACCTTGGGATCAATAACGTATTGTTGCTTCAATGCTGTCCTATAAATATTGGTGCAGCTTTCCACCCGCCATCTGAACAGAAAGCGCATATCGAATCGAGGAAACAGCGACGGCAGTTCTGCCTCATATCTCTCGGCTGTATCGTAAATGGCATAGCATTCTTTACTCAACGGTTTGGTGGTATAACTGTCAGACCGAAGGGCATATACATAACCTGCTTCACCTATGTGAACAATATTCCGACATCTAACGAAGACATGCGGAAGAATATACGCTTCTTCCATCAATTGACCTTCGGGGAATCGAATTGGGGTTGTTCCCGAGAACAGTGAAGTCCGGAAAATCTTGGCATATACCGTGAGCCCCACCGGACCATCTGAAGCCAAGCATGAGCTCATCGCCTCGATTGGAGTCATTGCAGCCCGTCCCGGCAAAATACCATAGCGGTCAACAATTTGCCCCTGTTCGTTCTGACGCACGATACCGCAGCAAACAAGGCCAGTCGCTGAGTCGGCAAATTCGTTGAGCATTGCTTGATACGAACCGCTAATGACCTGATCATCACTATCAACAAAAGTGACGAACTCACCAAGCGCATTGTCTAAGCCTACGTTACGCGCCGAAGATACTCCACCATTCTCTTTGCGGAAATATCGAATCCTCGTGTCACGCTCGGCATAACGCCTGCATACATTCGCACTTCCATCAATTGAGCCATCATCAATCAGCAAAACCTCTAACGGCACATCTTGCGACAGCACGCTGTCTATGCACTTTGCGAGATATGACTCAGCATTGTAAACGGGAATGATTACCGAAAGCAGTCCTTGTTTCATGCTGTTTCACTCTTTTCATCAGGAACGCAGTCAAAGCCCTTACGGGTCAAAAAGCCTATGGCCACGCCAAAGCATGGGATATATGACGCATCGAGTTTCAACGTTGCATTACTCCACATAGAGATAATGCAGACCACACACATGCAGATGCCTGTCAGGTTCAGGACGGCATCATACTTTCTGTATATCCAACGCTGCTTACACAAACAGATCAATGCAATTATGAACACAAGTACGAAAAGGCCGAAGCCTATATAGCCGGTTTCTATGAAAGTCCATTGATGCGTGAAGGAGCGGTAACTCAACTCGCCATATCTCAAATAGAATGGGGAATCCAAGAAAGCAAACTGGGAGTGCTCAGCACTTCCGAAACCAAAGCCAAACAACGAAGTCGCAAAATCATTATTGAAGAAATTCTTAACAATGAAAGTGAACGCTCCCAGACGAGGAATACCGTAGCTATCCGCCCATGTAGCGGTAAGATATGTTCTGCTGGTATTCCAATCAGTCAGAAACTCAAGAATGTCTGGCATAACTATGGCAATATACTGAACCAGGAAGATTCCTGCGATAAATGCCACAGCAATAAAGCACAATGTCTTGAGAGACCACCGTGAAATCAATATGGAAAGAACTAAAATAACGATGAAATACAGGAAAAAGGTTTTCTCCTCCGCCATCGCGGCAATCATAATTGAAGTCACCGCGACGAATGCGACAGTCCATACCGGTTCACGCCCATTCAGATATGCATTCAAATAATATGCGAACAGCACAGCGCTGAACGTGTTTGCACCGGCACCGTTAGCGAAAAGCCCATGGACGAAATCAGGATTGCCGCCGCTCGTCACCAAAGATTGAAAAATCGCCAAAAGAAGATTAGGGAACTGCAGCCCCAATAAGACGTGGAACAGCTTCGTCATGTCTTCCACATGAAGCACAGCAATCACGCAAAACAGGTAAATGAGTCCACGAAACGTATTGCGCACGGCCCACATCACCAGTAACGGCGAAACAAGATTAATGACCGCTGTGAAGATATCCATGACGAACAATGCGCATACCGCTCCCCAGAGCATATAGGAATGTTCTTTGCGCAGAATCGGCAGGAACCGACCCTGAATTCCAAATATTACGGCAATCAGCACTACATCATTAAGATATCGTATGGTTCCCGGCAAATGGAGGTTCTCAATCAACGCCTCCATCACAATGGAGTAGAACAAGATAAAGAAAACACCAAAACGAGCATCTAATGGAGTGCGCAATAGACCTTTACGTCTACTATGCCCCGCAGTTTTCAACATAGCTTCAGAGTTCATAGCGCAACTTTCAGACCGGCCAATGATAGCATAAGCCACGTTGCCTTCATACGCAGCAATCCCGCGAACACCGCTTGGGGAATAGGCAGTTTCCAGAATGGATACCCGGTAACGGAAGTGCGCACGGAAACATCATCAGTCATTTTCCGCATCGCCTTTGATTTTTGAACTGTTGACGCATGGGATCCGGCTATGGTCTGACAAGCCACACGCGTATAATCTATGATGCCACGTCTGGCACGCAGAAGACATTCATTCCGACACGTTGAATCCTCGCCATCAGCCATAACCAGCAATTCGTGGAACAGTTCCAGATATGAATCGACCATGTGCTCCGAGAACGTTCGCGTTATCGAACTTTGCCCGTCACAGCGATAGTTGTACCGGGTCTTCCCAATCGCGGTAATGGCCGACGCCATTCTGCATGCTTCGGTATTGAAGAACTTGTCTTCCGAACGAATATTACGGAACCGAAGATTGTTGTTCACAATCAGCGAACGCCGATATACTGCGGTCCATACCGATACCGGCACCGGATCCCACTTCTGACGGTTCGGCAACGGCCCATAGAAGGAACGACGCAATCGGAAAATCTCTTCTTGTCCAGTGAGCACCTGGTCAGCGAAAGGATTCACATTCCTGTCTCCTTTTGCACCATCAACCATACATTGCATTCCCGAAAAACAAATATCGGCATTGCGTTGGGTCGCAGCAGCATAGAGTTCTTCGAACATCTGCGGCTCGATCCAATCATCAGAGTCAACGAATCCGATGTACTCCCCCGTCGCGACTTCCATGCCACTGTTACGGGCCGGTCCCAGTCCGCCGTTCTCACGATGCACAACCTTGACTCGCGAATCCTGCTTGGCGTATTCTTCAGCCATATCACCACAGCGATCCGGTGAACCATCATCCACAAGAATGATCTCAATATCTTGCAAAGTCTGTTTCCGTACGCTTTGCACGCATGTATCGAGATACTTCTCCACGTTATACATGGGAATAACCACGCTGACTTTCGGTTCGCTCACGCCTTCTCCTCATGCTTGCCGTTGATAAGCTTTTCATACAGATGCATGTAGTACTCTGCTCTGCGAGGCCAAGTCAGACTTTCAAAGCATGCTTTGATATTCTGCATATCGGGACGCATTTCGGGATGCTCGGACCACTCACGCATCGCCTGAGCGAAGCCCTTCGCCCCATCCTGAGTCTTGACGTAATTGCAGACCTTATCATTCAAAGCGACTGTAGCTCCGACCTGATTAAAAGTAACGACTCCTAGCCCATTCTGCATAGCTTCAGCAAGAACCACGCCAGTTGCTTCACGAACGCTTGGCATCACAAAAAAATCAGCCCATGCATACTGCTCCGCCATTTCCGTGTAAGGAATTTCACCCAGCACAGTGACATTATTCATCAGCTCACGCTGAGCAACCTCGTCACGAAGTTTCTGCTCCAGATGGCCCCATCCGCACATCCGCAACTCATACTTGGTAAATCCCTGCCCCTTCAGCACGGCGCAAGCATCCAGTAATAGTTCGACGCCTTTACGCGGAATGTACCTGCCGACATACAGGATGTGCGGCACCTCATGGTCCGTCCTTTGGTGCTCGCGCCAAACTTCAGGCCAGCATCCCACCTCAGTTTTCACGATATCGTTGCTTGCATCGATTCCATGATCAATGAAATACTGTCTGCTCTCCTTATTCGCAAACAGATGCATGTCAAAGGAACGATATGCCTTGCGGAAAGAAGGCTTATGAATAATGAGCCAATTAGAGCAACGCCGAATCATCTCGAACAATGCAACCGGACGAAGATACTTGTTCAGCGGCTTCGGCGCGTACTCAGCACCGCCCTGCGGACCGGAAACCTTCACCGCATCCGTTTCGCCAAGTTCAATAAGGGAACGGAATTCGACAGGCGCTATCTGATGAATGACGTCGAAATGATATCGTCCATCAAGATCGTGGACCATTGGAGCGACACGTTTCAGCCAGATACCATGACGCCCTGGATAGAGATATCCCTTGTAAACCTTCTTATAAAGTGAAGGAATATCGCAGTAATGCACATGAAGCCGGAGTTCCGGATGCTTTGAAGAATAATCTTCAATGGCTTCCTTCTGCTCGATCTTGGTAATCAAATGCACGTCATTATCGAGGTTCTGGCTCATCGCCAAAGGAAGATTCCAGCCTACGGCTTTCTCCCTACCGCCACAAAGCGAGCTCCGCCGGTGGAGGAA
>OBWB01000874.1_pt1 | contig 12419 bp, 8 predicted proteins | sample 1476261 | NCBI WGS metagenome assembly OBWB01 (sample SAMEA2580038, study PRJEB22360) | human gut metagenome | biome: human gut; feature: human-associated habitat; material: faeces | place: Denmark | collected 2008/2010 | reverse complement strand
ATTTTTATAGTCAATGAAAAAAAAGAAGGCGCATCGTGTATTACGACACACCTTCTTTTTTGTGCCTGCAAAAAAATGGGGCAAGCCCTAACTTCTCTCAGCCAGAACTTGCCCGTCTCCCTAATTTTTTGTATCTTAGGGAGTCAAGTCAAGATATCCCAAAGATAATGTTTAAAGGTTACACATCCAACGATAATCTGCTTTTACCTCCATGTTTAGGCGATTTTATCCCCCAGAACGATCCGGTCCGGGTTGTTCACCGCATCATTGAACAGATAAACCTTGAAGAACTTTACCGTAAGTATTCCCCTAAAGGCTGTTCTGCGTACCACCCACACATGATGTTTCAGATTCTTATCTATGCTTATTTGCGTAATATCTATTCCAGCCGTCGCATAGAAGAGTTCTGCCGCAATGACATCCGTTTCATGTGGCTTACCGGCAATGTGACTCCTGATCATAACACCATCAACTGTTTCCACAGCAGTCGTCTGAAGGATGTGCTGAAGACAGTTTTCGCCACCATTGTAAAGTTCCTCGTGGCGGAAGGGTTTGTAAGTCTGGATGTAGCTTTCACTGATGGAACAAAAATGGAGGCAAACGCCAACCGTTACACTTTTGTCTGGGGCAAGTCCATACATACCCGTATATCTAAAATAGCAGAATAGCTTGAAGATATATGGAATTGTGCAGAATCCCTCACCAAACAGGAACTGCGTGATTCCGCTCCGGTCACATATCAGGATATCACCCCTGAGAAAGTGGAAAAGGCACTCGAGCAGATAGATGATGCCCTGAATGGAGTGGATGCCGACAAGAAGATGAAAGTGAAGGTAAGACGTGTAAGGAAGTCATGGTCTGAACAGTTGAGGAAATACGAATCACAGGGAAAGATACTTGACGGACGTAACAGTTATTCAAAGACTGACAATGATGCCACTTTCATGCGTATGAAAGAGGACTACATGAAGAACGGACAGCTTAAACCCGGATACAATCCCCAGATCAGTACCAATAAACAGTTCATCCTGAACTATACCCTCCACCAGTGTGCAGGTGATACCTCCACTTATCCTCTGCACATGGATGATTTCCATTCACTTTACGGCAGATACCCTGACGTGTCTGTCTGTGATGCCGGATACGGAAGCGAAGAGAATTATCTGTACGCTTTCAAACATGGCATTGAAACCTTTATAAAGTACAATTATTTTCATAAGGAGCAGAAAAGAAGCTTCAAAAACGATCCGTTCTTGTCTGCCAACTTTTATTATAATGAAGAAACCGACGGCATGTACTGTCCGATGGGACAGAGAATGGAAAGACTTTCCGATGCAAAGCGGGTAACAGACAACGGTTTTGTACAGACCATATCAAGATACAGGGCATGTAACTGTAACGCCTGCCCGTTAAGATGCCGGTGTCACAGAAGCCGGTCAGAAAGGATAGTACAGGTGAATCACCGCCTGAGAAAAATCAAGGAAAGGGAACGTGAAAAGCTCCTGTCACCGGAAGGTCTTAAATACCGCAGTCAGCGGCCACAGGATGTAGAAGCCGTATTTGGAAACCCCAAGAACAACAAGCACTTCAAGAGGTTTCACCTTCGTGGACTTAAGAAGGTGGAAATTGAGTTCGGCCTGCTGGTCATAGCACACAATCTTGCAAAAGTAGCCTCTTAGGAGGCTTATGGCAACGAAAAAAACTATTTGAAAGAATGAAATCTTCAAAAAGAAGCTTGTAAACTCCTTTTTTTGAGAAGAATCCAAAATAACTTCAATCTGAAATAAAACAAAAAAAGACCATCTCAAGTTTATTTTGAGACAGCCTCTTTTTTTATAGAGAGAAGCAATAGAGGAAGATCACTCTACCCTATCTTATTCTCAATCAATTAGACGAACCAACGTACATAACAGAAGTCCTGACGATGCGGAAGATCCGGGTTCTTCGGGAACATACGGTAAGATACCTTAAAGCTACCGGCATTCGATAAACTATGTACCACCTGGAATGTATACAAGTCACCTTCTTTCTTAATTACACTGAACGGCTCTACCGAATAAACATGTTGTTTACCGTCGGCAGTCGTATAAGTAGTAACCAATTCAAGTCCTACGGCATCATTCAGACCTTTTTCGTCAATTACATAAGTAATGACATATTCTTTTCCGCTTTCGATATCGCCGGTTTTCAGCTCTTCCACCTTATCGCAAGATACGATTTCAATAGAATCCCATTTAGTAACCACTTCTTCTTTCCAAGCAGCAATTTCTTTCGCTTTTGCATTGTCGTTAGCAGACAAAATAGCGAAACGTTTAGCCAACTTATTGTAGAACTTCGAATAGTAGTCATCCAATTGACGTTTCATTGTATAATGGGGAGCAATCTGAGCGATAGAATTCTTCACTACCTTAATCCAGCCTTCCGAATATCCTTTCTTATTGCGAGCATAGTACAACGGAAGAATTTCAGTTTCAAGAATACTGTAAATAGTAGCAGCATCTAATTGATCCTGATGTTCCTGATTTTGGTAAGTACGTTTTTCAGTTAACGCCCAACCTGCACCTTCGCGATAACCTTCCAGCCACCAACCATCTAATACAGAGAAGTTAACAACACCGTTCATCAATGCTTTTTCACCTGATGTACCGGATGCTTCCAATAGACGAGTCGGAGTATTCAACCAGATATCAACACCGGAAACCAGACGACGAGCCAACTGCATATCGTAGTTTTCAAGGAAGATGATCTTACCCAGAAATTCGGGACGACGTGAAATCTCGATAATACGCTTAATCAAACCTTGCCCTGCACCATCATGCGGGTGAGCCTTACCTGTAAACAGGAACTGCACCGGATAATCAGGATTGTTTACGATCTTGGAAAGACGTTCCAAATCGGTAAATAGCAAGTGCGCACGTTTGTAAGTTGCGAAACGACGACCGAAGCCAATCAACAACGCATTCGGATTAATCTTATCCATCAACGAAACGATACGTGAAGGATCTCCCTGGTTCTTCAGCCATGTATCACGGAATGATTTGCGGATATAATCAACCAGCTTATTCTTCATCGTCATACGAGTCTTCCAGATTTCTTCATCGGGCACGTTATAGATAGCTTCCCAAATCTTAGGATTAGACTGGTCAAACCAGAAGTTTTCGTTGAAATATTTAAAGTACAGTTGTTTCCATTCTGTTGCACTCCAAGTCGGGAAGTGAACACCGTTAGTAACATAACCTACGTGCATTTCTTCCGGGAAATACCCCTTCCAAATAGTGGAGAACATTTCTTGAGAAACTTTTCCGTGGAGCCAGCTCACACCGTTCACTTCCTGAGAAGTGTTGCAAGCAAAAACAGACATACAGAAACGTTCACCCTTGTCACCCGGATTATTACGTCCGAGATCCATCAGGTCGTCCCAGCTAATACCCATTCTGGCAGGATAACCTCCCATATATTTACCAAACAGTCCTTCATCAAAATAGTCGTGACCTGCCGGAACCGGAGTATGAACAGTATAAAGAGAAGAAGCACGAACCAACTCGATAGCCTGATCGAATGTCAATCCCGTAGCTACATAGTCACAGATACGCTGAACATTAATCAGTGCAGCATGTCCCTCATTACAGTGATAGACATCTTTCTTGATACCCAGTGCTTTCAGAGTCAGGATACCACCGATACCCAACAGGATTTCCTGCTTCAAACGGTTTTCCCAATCACCGCCATAAAGCTGGTGAGTAATAGGACGGTCGAACTCGCTGTTCATTTCATTATCCGTATCAAGCAGATACAAAGAAATACGTCCTACATTTACACGCCATACGTTAGCATGAACATAATAATCCAAATAAGGAACGTCTACCACTAAAGGATTGCCTGCTGCATCCATTACACGTTCGATAGGAAGTTGACCGAAGTTCTGTGCTTCATAGTTAGCAATCTGCTGACCGTCCATAGACAAAGTCTGCGTAAAGTAACCATAACGATACAAGAAACCTACTGCGCAAAGATCAACATTGCTATCAGATGCTTCTTTCAAATAGTCACCGGCCAACACACCCAGACCACCGGAATATATTTTCAGGACGCTACTTAAACCATATTCCATGCTGAAATAGGCTACTGACGGACGTTTTTCATCCGATTTCACATCCATGTAATCTCTGAATTTTGTATAAACATCATTCATTCTTCTCAGAATCACCTTGTCTTTTGCCAAAGCCTCCAACTTTTCGTAGCTCATGCGCTCCAACAACAGTACGGGATTCTGTCCACATTCTTTCCAAAGTTCCGGATCTAGATCTCTAAACAATTCTGTCGCTTCAAAATTCCATGCCCACCAAATGTTACGTGCAATTTCAGACAATCTCTCCAACTCTACCGGTATACGTGATTTTACAGTAACCTCTTTCCAGTTGGGAGTATTCACATTACTAACTTTAATTTTCATAATGTTCTTATTTACTTATTGATGAATAATTTTTTCTTAACTCAACTGACGCTTCATCGCATTGCACAAAGCAATATCGTAAGCCTCATAGTAATATTGTATAAAATGTTTCCACAGAGCCTGTTCCGCCACTTCAGCAGCCCGCTTGCGGATTTCTTTTATTTCTTTTTCCGACTTATCCGCAAATAGCGTAATTGTATCTTTGATACCATCCGCCACCTCCGAATAATTATAGTCAGAACGGTGCAGCACTTCTACCCCGTCATTGATACCATGCTGATTCTTCAAGCTATTTACCCAAAGCCCGAATCCCGCCAGATCAGTAGTTATTGTTGGAACGTGGAAGGCTACACTCTCCAGCGGAGTATATCCCCATGGTTCGTAATAAGAAGCATAGACACTCAAGTCCTGTCCCAGCAATATATCATAATATTCTTTGTTCATAATACCGTCACGCCCGTCCAGATAGCAAGGAACAAATATCACCTTTACCTTATCTCCGGGACGATTACCCATTCCCAGATATTTCAGCATATCCAACACCTGGTCATGAGTCATGTTATGCAACCAATGAGTGATAAACGGCACCTCGAGCGGAGTATCAAACTTCTCTTTACTCTTCAAACGTTCCTGCAAATCTTCACGGGGATCTCCTACCCAACTGGGGACATTGATGAATGCCAGAACATTCTTATGCAAGTTTTTGTCCCTGTTCAAGCGGTTCAATGATTCCAAGAATACATCAATACCTTTATTTTTGAATTCATAACGCCCACTGGTTCCGATGATTAACGTATCATCCCCCATATTTGTTCCCAATAATTTATTGGCAACGTTTAGCATCAAGGCACGTGCACGTTTACGTTTTCCCGTAAATGTACTTCCTTTCGGTACGAAATCGTCTTCAAAACCATTCATCAACACTACATCTGCCGGTTTGTCTAACAGTTCCTTGCACTCATTGTTGGTAATCTGGCTTACAGTTGTGAAGCAGTCTACATAATGTGCAGTCTGCTTCTCGATAGAATGCTTTGACTGCATATTAAGTTCCTGTGCCATTTGGTCACCATTATAAGCAAACAGATAGTCATACAGCGGCTTATTGTTACCTGCTATGGAACGGCCGATCGATGTTGCATGAGTCGTGAAAATAGTACCAATTTCCGGCACAGCCTCCTGTATATAAAGTGCTCCCATTCCGGTCATCCACTCATGTGCCTGATATACCACCTTATCCGTTTCTGTCAGGTTGTAGCGGTAGAAACTTTCCACCACCTTTCCTGCAGCATACGAAAACATAGAAGCTTCGTCGTAATCGCCATAAGCATGCAACGAATCTACTTGAAAACGATTCCACATATCTGTGTATATATCGTCCTTCTTCTCAAAAAAAGGTTGAAAATCGACTAGAATGACAATCGGCTCACCTGGTATATTCCATCGTCCGACACGAACCGAAAGTTCGTCTTTCTCAAATGCATGCTTTTTCCAGGCAGCACACAAATTATCTGACTCAATGAATAGAGGGTTCTCTTTTCCTTGCCACACATCAGGACCTATGAAAAAAATTCTGTCGCGAAACTTTTCCTGCAATGTATTCGCCCGTGTCGACAAGACAGTGTATATCCCTCCCACTTTATTACATACTTCCCAGCTGGACTCGAAGATATAATCGGGGGTTAATAAATCTTTTACCATATAATATATTAAAACTCTTTTTAGTATGCGAGTGCAAAAGTACACATTATTCTTTGAAAAATAATACTTTATGCGAAAAATATGAGTTAATAAGAAGAAAGAAAAGTTGGTTGACAAAGAAAAAAGAACATCCCCTTGCAAATGCAAAACGGCATTCACAAGGGGATTGAAAGTTCTTTATTGAAAAAGTTTCTTGCAGAAAAAAATTATGCAAGCGCACTACCGATCAAGAAAGTTGCAGCTAAAGCAACGATAGCATAAAGTTCTGGGAATACGGCCAAAATCAATGTATTACTAAAAACATTGTGTCCCTGGCCGATAGCAGCGATACCGTTTGCACAAACCTGTCCCTGACGAATAGCAGAGAACAACGCAACCAATCCCAAAGCAATACCTGCACCAAGAACGGCTGAAGCCTGAATAGCAGTAATTTCAGGAGTCAGGATGCCGAAAATGGTCTGGAACATAAAGTAACCGGCAAAACCATACAAACCCTGTGTACCCGGAAGTGCAGTCAACACAAGGAAGTTACCGAATGCACTATCATTCTTCTTCAATGCGCCGATAGCAGCGTTACCTGCAATAGTTACTCCGTAAGCACTACCAATGCCTGACAAACCAACCATAACCGCGATGCCAATATAGGCAATAAACAAATTCATTTCCATAATCTTATTCTATTTTTTATTGTTTAATTCTTTAATTCTTAATTTTTAAAAGGCTTGTACTCTTTGCCGCCACCTTCATAACCGGAGTTCTTGAAAAACTCAACGAACGTCAGACGCATCGGGTGAACCATTGCACCGAGCACATTCATAAACATATTGATTGCATGACCGATAACAAAAATCAGCACCATTACAATAGGTCCTGCTATTACATTATCCGGACTCATACCTACCGCCAGACTGTTGAATACTCCCGCCAGAATACCTCCTGAAAGTCCAAGGGCAAAAAGACGAACGTATGATAAAACATCTCCCAGCAGACCGGTAACCATGTTATATGAATCCCACAAACCGAGTCCGATATTCATAAATATGTTCTTTCCCGGAGTGTTGAAAAGGAATATCATAGCACCGGAAATACACAGAACAACCTTATATGCCGTACCTCCCATCGACAACAACTCCGAAGAAGAGAATAAAGCCGAAACAGCCGTTGAAACCAGTAGGATAATCCATCCGATCGTTGCTATTGCATATTTGAAACCAAACTGGATTGTCTGATTCACAGCTTTCAGTACCATACCGAACAGAATCTGGATAACACCCAAAATCAGCGACAGCCGGAACATATCGTTGTTGTCCATCAGGACCGCATGTTTCAGACGTTGCACGATAGGCCAATCCAAATCATAGATATTCGCTCCGAAGAATGTACCCGTCAGCAAACCGCAGAAGAAGGTTGAAGCAGACAGTACCTGTATCAGTGAAATAATCGACTTCATTGACGGAGTTACCTTCTTTGCCAGTAAGCGATATGCCGTTGCTCCGAGGAACAAGAAAAGTCCATATCCCGAGTCTCCCAGACAGAGTCCGAAAAATACCATAAAGAACGGGGCAAAGAACGGAGTCAAGTCCAGTTCATTATACTTCGGAAGCATATACAGCTTACAGATCGGTTCGAACCAGGCAAAGAATCCTTTATTATTCAATCGAATAGGAACATTATCACCCGGCATCGGATCCGTAATCTCATAATATACATGTGCGTCATTCAGATAAGCCTCTATTTCCACTTTACTGTATGCGGGAGCCCATCCTTCAATCAACATCAGCTTATCACCGGCAGTTTGTTCGGAACTCAATACAACCTTAGAGAATTCAATCTGACTCTGTAACTCTTTCAAAGCTGCCTTCAAAGAAGGAATATCCGTCTCGGAAAGTGCAACGAGTTTCTTTTCATTCCCTTCGATTGCCTGTTCGGTCGTATCATAAAGCGCTTCAAGACGTGACAGAGAGTATGCAGGAAGTTTCGCCTGCTCCACATCCAAGTCCACTTCCTGTCCGGCCTTCGTTACAGTCACAAAGAATACTTTGGAAGAAATACGGTTCACAATCATTGCATTGTATTCCGTTTCCCATTCTTCTTTGTAATTTCCTTCCGAACAGCTATAGAAACCGATTATATAACCGGCGTCTTTCAGTTTCTGAATGCCGGTCGGCTCAAAGTTACCCCAAACTTCCAATACTTCTTTCTCTTTCGCATAGCTTTGTAGCTGTTGGGACAACTTGCCGTGTTCCGTCTGCAGAGCATCCACCTCGTCCAGTACTTGCATACCGCGGGTAGCCGTTCCACCTTCCGTAGCAATCACGGCATTCTTTTCATGCTTCTGATTTTGAAGCAACTTCAGAGTAGCCGCCAAGCGGTTGAAAAGGCGAATATTCTCCTGCAACTCCGTATTATCGGCAGCACCTTGTTGCTTCTCCACAATGTGAACCACACCAAGTTCGCGCAGACTGTTCAGGAATTCTTCGTACTCCTTGTGATAAACCAGGAATGTGAGTTTCTTCATTTTTGTAATCATGCTTCTACCTCCTTCCTTTTTTCTTGATGAGACTTCATGATCTTTTGCGAAGACTTCGACAGGTTTTCTTCATCTTCCATAAATCGTTTGATCTTTCGCAATGCATCCTGATAGCCTGGTATCTGCACCTTCTCAAAAAGGTTCACTTTCTGAGTGGTCTTTTTCCTTGCATGTTCTAACAGATTCAGCTTGGCGAGCATAAACTCGCGTTCGATTGCCGTATGGGCCAGTTCTTCCAACAAATGGATACCGTCGGCATACCACTTGGGAGCGTTGAACATACTGTACGGACGTATCTCGAAATCTATATTTTCGAGTAGCGGTACACGTACACCCGCAATCTTCTTCACGCCAAGATGAACATCATTCACCTTTATCAATGAAGCGTCAAACTCATTCCAAAGGGCGAACATGGCTTCATAAGCTTGAGCCTATCCTCCAAATCGGCAGCTTCCGTTTTACAGCGCTTCACTTCCATGCGGAGGGCACTTTCCTTATTCTTGATAATAGGAAGCGTACGTACCCGCACTTTCAGTTGCTTTTCGAGCTGCTGAAGGGAGGTTTTGTTATATTGAAACTTTATAGCCACGTTGTTATTACTAATTATCAGTTATTACTAGTGCTAATTATTCACCTTTCGGCCAGTATTGATCTACCAGGTCTTTCTTAATATTTACTTCTTCCGGACGGAAGTATCTGCCGAACAAGCCCCAAGCTACGTCTAACATTTCAGTCGTATCAAGATTGACATCAATGGCCAACAACTGGTTGGAATAGTCTTTCGCGAAAGCCAACGTACGTTCGTCGTAGTTCGTCAGGTCGAAACCGTTTTCCATTTTGGTCTTCGCATTAGCAGCATCGGCATACAGACGTACAGCAGCATTCATCACCTGCGGGTGGTCCTTACGTGTCTTTTTACCGGTTACCAACTGTTTCAAACGAGACAATGAACGGAACGGATCGACAATTACCTTACCAATATCACTATCACGACGCAGGAACAACTGGCCTTCCGTGATATAACCTGTATTATCAGGCACAGCGTGCGTAATATCGCCACCGGACAAAGTAGTCACCGCAATAATCGTAATAGAACCACCAGAAGGGAACTGCACCGCCTTCTCGTAAATCTTCGCCAAATCGGAATAAATCGAACCCGGCATAGAGTCTTTTGAAGGAATCTGGTCCATACGGTTAGATACAATTGCCAACGCATCGGCGTAGCTGGTCATATCAGTCAACAACACCAACACCTTCTCATTATTATTTACTGCAAAATATTCAGCAGCAGTCAACGCCATATCCGGAATCAACAAACGTTCCACCGGAGGATTCTCGGTCGTATTCATGAAACTCACAATACGGTCAAGAGCACCAGCATTGGAGAACACATTCTTAAAGTACAAGTAGTCGTCATTCGTCATACCCATACCGCCCAGAATAATCTTATCTGTTTCAGCACGCAATGCCACATTTGCCATTACTTGGTTGAAAGGCTGGTCGGGGTCAGCAAAAAATGGAATCTTCTGACCGGACACCAGCGTATTATTCAAGTCGATACCGGCAATACCTGTCGCAATCAGTTCCGACGGTTGTTTGCGCCGAACCGGATTCACTGACGGACCACCGATTTCCACTTCCTGTCCTTCAATCTCGGGACCACCGTCAATCGGGTCACCAAAAGCATTGAAGAAACGTCCTGCCAACTGCTCACTAACCTTTAATGTAGGAGATTTGCCGAGAAATACGACTTCAGCATTGGTAGGAATACCCTCTGTACCTTCAAATACCTGCAAAGTGACATCGTCACCAGCAATCTTAACCACCTGTGCCAGTTTACCATCCACAGTGGCAAGCTCATCATACCCTACTCCCGTTGCTTTCAACGAACAGGTAGCCTTAGTAATCTGAGTAATCTTGGTATATATCTTTTGAAAAGCTTTTGTTGCCATTTATATATTTACAATTTAGCTATTTACAAATTACTGTTTAATACTTCTTTCGGCAATCAATTCCTTCAATTGCTGTTGGAATCCCTCATACTGCTCTGATTTGAACTTCGAGTAGTTCATCTGCTTACAGATATTAATCATCTTCTTGAAGTAATCCATTACTTCGTTGAAGTTATCAAATTCAAACTCCGTATGACAGATGTCAATCACCATATTCAAGATATCCTCCTGACGTTCCATAGGTGTTACGGCATCGATTTCATCGAATGCATCCTGCTGCAAGATAACAAAGTCGATCAATTCCGATTTCCAGAAAGTAACGTGATATTCTACCGGCACACCGTCGTCACCAAGGATATTAATCTGTTCGGCAATCTCCTTACCACGTTGCAAACGGGTTTTGAGTTCATTCACCTTACCAATCCATTCATCATTGATATGACCTTTGATATATTCTTCAAATTCCGGATATTCGATATATTTAGAATAAGAATCAATCGGGTTCACAGCCGGATAACGTTTCTTATCAGCACGGTCCTGCTCCAAAGCGTAGAAACAACGGGCCACTTTCTTCGTGTTTTCAGTTACCGGCTCTTTCAAGTTACCACCGGCAGGAGATACCGTACCGATAAAAGTAATTGAGCCCGTTTCACCATTAGAAAGTTTCACATAACCGGCACGGCCATAGAAGTTTGAGATAATAGCCGAAATATCCATCGGGAAAGCATCTGGTCCGGGCAACTCTTCCATACGGTTGGACATCTCACGCAACGCCTGCGCCCAACGTGAAGTAGAATCCGCCATTAACAACACTTTCAGTCCCATAGAACGATAATATTCTGCCAATGTCATTGCTGTATATACAGATGCTTCACGGGCAGCAACCGGCATATTAGAAGTATTGGCGATAATGATCGTACGTTCCATAAGTTTACGTCCCGTGTGCGGGTCCACCAGTTCTGGGAATTCGGTAAAGATCTCCACAACCTCGTTCGCACGTTCACCGCAAGCGGCGATAATTACGATGTCAGCTTCCGCTTGTTTGGAAATAGCATGCTGAAGCACCGTCTTCCCTGTACCGAACGGCCCCGGTATAAAGCCGGTACCACCTTCCACAATCGGATTCAGCGTATCAATCACACGCACACCGGTTTCCAACAGTTTGAAAGGACGCGGTTTCTCCTTGTAATTCGTCATGGCACGTTTCACAGGCCACCTCTGAATCATAGTCACAGGAATATCATTTCCTTCCTCATCAGTCAGGATAGCAATCGTATCCTCAATCTTATAATCACCTTCCGGCATGATAGTCTTTACAGTAGCAGTTCCCTGCAATGTAAACGGCGCCATCATTTTCAACGGCTGGAAGTTCTCATCCACCTGCCCCAGCCACGCGGAAGCTTGTACTTTATCACCCGCGTTTACCAATGGAACGAAGTGCCATACACGTTCTTTATCCAACGGATACGTATATTGTCCTCTCTTCAGAAAAACCCCGTCCATCTTGTCAAGGTCATTTTGCAGACCGTCGTAGTTTTTCGATAACATACCCGGGCCTAATGTCACCTCAAGCATGTGTCCTGTAAATTCGGCTTCGGCGCCCACTTTCAGTCCACGTGTACTCTCGAACACCTGAACATATACCTGTGAACCTACAACCTTAATCACCTCCGCCATTAACTTATCGCCACCGGTAGAGATATAACAAATCTCATTCTGAGCTACCGGTCCGTCAACGACGAGGGTCACCATGTTGGCAATAACGCCACTAACAGTTCCTTTTGTT
>OBWB01000869.1_pt1 | contig 12502 bp, 9 predicted proteins | sample 1476261 | NCBI WGS metagenome assembly OBWB01 (sample SAMEA2580038, study PRJEB22360) | human gut metagenome | biome: human gut; feature: human-associated habitat; material: faeces | place: Denmark | collected 2008/2010 | reverse complement strand
GCGAGCGGCTCCTCGATGATGCGGCCGTTGTTTGCCGTGGCCGCGAGCGTGATGGCGTTCTCCTCACGCTTCTGCAACAGCATGACGTACAACGTGGCCTTGATCTCCTGCTGGCGGGAGATCGTCATGAACTCCTTCTCCTGCCTCGGGGCGTCGCTGATGCGGCTCTCGAACTTGCTCGCCTGACGGTCGATGTCCGCCTTGGCGATCTGGAGACCCTTCAAGACACTGTTCACCGTCGTCCTCACGTTGCGGCGCATAGCCTCGATGCCGGCGTTCATGTTGATGATGGCCGGGTTGCTGTCCGAAGAGGTGCGCAACAGGCGCTTGCGCTCGATGATCATCGTGTTGTACTGGTCGATGACAGAGGTGAGGTTTTGATCCCGCAGGCCCACGTTGGCAGGGATCACCTCGTCCATGTTCGCAGGATCGTCGATATAATTGCGGAGATACTGCACCAAGTTGATCTGCGTGGCGTTCTCCGTACGTTGTTGCTCATACCTCGAGCTTTCCTGCAAAGCCATCTGGGCGTCGCTCGTCAAATTCGTCAGGCCGGAGCGTTGCTTGAAGGCAGCGAGCTCGCTCTCCGTAGTGCCCAGCTCGCCGTTGATGATGCCGATGCGCTCCTCGATGAACTCAGCCGTCTTCTGCGCCACCTCGTTCTTCTCGTCGTTGGCGTCCTGGTTGTAGAACGACACCAAGCGATTGATGAAATCAACGCCTCGTCGCCTCACCGTGTTCCTCAAGGATACCTTGGCGATCGTCGTCGTCTTGGACGAGGGTGTCACGCTCAACTCCTTGCCGTAAGCCTCGGCAGTGGACGTGGGCGTATGGACGTGGGCCACCAGCTCGATCTCCCCGCCCTCCAACTCCGGTATGGAATCCATGCCCGTGAAACTGAAAACCCCCACGGGGGTGGGCATTATGGCGGGGAGCCTGTCGAAGCCCTGCTCCATCGTCTCCTCGTCACCCTCCTTGTCGATCTTGTACTCCGCTCTCACCGTTAGCTGACCCTCCTTCGTGTAGCGCATGCGCAGCTCGACGGGGGCCACCAGACGGTCCGCCTCCTCGGGGGTGATGAACACGTTAACGGGGGAGTTCTTGTATAACGGGGGGTTGAAGCCCAAGGCGTTCGACTCCTCCATGTCGATATACAGGCCCATGTCGTTCACCACCTTCTTGATCAACGTGCGGGACCTCAGGATCTCGACCTCGTTGTCGAAGTTGCTCGTCATCGAGAGCATGCCAAGGTCCTGTATCGCAGCCAAGCCGCTGGCGGCGTTTGCCCCCTTCTTCTCGTCCTCCTTGATCAGCACCGACGACGTGACGTTATACACCGGCGTCTGGTAACGCAGGAACACGTACATGCCGATACAACAGGCCAGCACGCTCGCCACGAACCAAGGCCAATAAACCATATACTTGAAAAACACGGCGTAAAGATTGATCTCACGATCCTCCCCCTCCGGATTGTTATTGTTATTATTATTATTGCTTGTATTTATACCATCGTCCACCATCTCTCTAAATTTTCAATTCTCAATTCTCTATTTTCAATTATTTAAGTATGTTCACCAACAGGCCGGCGATCGAGACCAAGATCGAGATCGAGCTCACCCACAACGTCGTGCTGTTTCCGATATCGGAGTTCTTCGCCTTCGTCTCGTTCGGCGTGACATAAAGGATGTCGTTCTGTTTCAAATAATAATACGGGGAGGTCACGATACCGGCGTTGTTCAGGTCAAGGTTGATGATCTCGCGCTTCCCGCTCTCGTCCTCGCGGATCAGCTTCACGTTGTCACGTACGCCGTAGATCGTCATGTCGCCGGCCATCGCCAACGCCTCCAGAACGTTCACCTTCTCGTTGCCGATCGTGAAGCTGCCCGGACGGGCCACCTCGCCCAAGACCGAGATCTTGTAGTTCGCCATGCGCACCGTCACGATGGGCGCCTCCTTCAAGTAAGGCCTCAATCTCTCACGGATCAGGCTCTCCGCCTCGTTCTTCGTCAAGCCGCCGACCCTCAGCGTACCGATCACAGGGAAGTCGATCTCGCCGGAGTTGTTCACGAGGTATTGCTGCAACGTGGGTTGCGTCGTCGTGTTGATGTTCGTCAGGGCCGCGTTCAACGGGGTCTGCACCGTCAGGTTGAACGGGGCCGCCGCCTGAGGGTCCGTCGTGTTGACCGTGATGCTCAACAGGTCCTTGGGCATGATCTTGGCGTCATACAGGGGAAGCGTCCCCTCGAGATCGTTCACCGCCTCCGGGTTCTGGAGGTAGGGCACGTTCTTGTAAGACGTACACGCCGCCAGCAAAAGGGGCAGCGAGAATAGGAACAGTAGTCTTTTGATCTTCATATTATTTTGTTATCGTTTTTATTTCTTTAAACACGGATGACACGGACTTAACGGAAAAGGCGGGACAGGAAACCTTTGGGTTTCTCCGGCTCGTATTCCGACTCGTATTTACGCGTCAAGTCCTCATAGCTCAGTCCCTTGGTCACCATCTCGTAGATCGTGCCCCAGTCCGGGAGGCCGCCGAGGTTGCGGTCGTCGATGAAAACGTCCGCCTTCAGCTTGCGGGAGAAGTGGTTGTTCCGGTCTCTCTCCTCCTCCGGGTAGTCACGGTTCACCGCGTAGAACTCCAAGCCACGCTCACGGCAGAAGGACAACGCCTCCTCCAAGAGCCCGCCCTCACGGACCGTCCACAGGATCAGCTTATGCCGCTCCGATTGTAATTTCCTCAACGTCTCGATGGCGAAAGGAAGCTCACGCCCGATCGCCGGATACTTGTGCTCGACGATCGTACCGTCGAAATCTACCGCTATTATCATCTCTTTAATTCTCAATTTTCAATTCTCAATTATAAAAGGGCCGGACCACCGGACGGCCGGAGTGGTATATGTTAAAGCGGGGTCAGCCTATCGGCCAAAGCCAAGGGGTCTCCTAGCCGCTAGAGACGGCCATTGCCATCCGGGGGATCCGACCGTTTCTTTTCTGCCCTTATCTAATTCTCGCTTAACCGGGGCAATCCCTCCACCTCGCCGGCGTGCCATTCACGGTAGTCCGCCAAGGGAAACCCGGGGACGGTCAATAGCTTGTAATCCGACCCGTCTCTTCTCAAGATATGCTTGCGAGTATATGAGCGGAGCGAGCGATCCGTAACGGACACCATCACGATCGGGAACGGGTAGGCGTACAGGCGCAACGGAGTGGTCTCGCTATCCGGGAACGCACGATGCAGCTGGTAGGCCGAACGCTCGAACGCTACCCAGTAGGGACCCGTGCAATACAGGTGTATTGAGTTTCGGTTCGCACGCTCACGATCCATGATCTCTGTCAAACGCTCACGCAACAGGTTCATCAGCCGGATGCCCGAAGGGACGCCGCATGTCTCTCTCTCTTCTCTCATATCTTTTATTCATCGCCGTTCCCGTGCCCGAACCAACGGTCGTAATCACGTAAACGACGTATCAACACGGACTTGCTCCTCTTGGGCGAGGCCTCCTCCATCCAAGGGTCAACCAGCTCGTGCGCCATGCGCTGGTAGAGGCTGCTGTCCGTACAGCCGTACAGCGTGACCAGCAACAAGGCACGGGATTGCCCCGCTTTTATCACCGGGAGCATGCTGCGCATCGTGGAGCGCAAACGATCGAACTCATCCGACTCGCCCAAAAGCAGATAGGCAGGAAGGAGCAAAGAGTAAAGCTTGCAACGGATCACGTCGGTCTCACCACGGAGAGAGGCGTAGCCACGCAGGACCTCACGGGCCAGACGGGCATCCTCATCCACTACCACGCCAGAGGCATGGTAACGGCCCAAGGCATCGTGCAAGCCCTCCGACAGACGGTCGTTGTCCAAATGGGTATAGACGTGCTTACCCTTGGTATTCAGCTCGATCAACTCGTACTCCCCAGCTCTCACCTCGAACAAGGGGACCCACAGACAGTCGAGGATACGCACCATCACGTCCTTATGCCCACCGCCCGGCTGCACCACCACCTCCGCCTCCATGTCGGTAAAAGGGCCGGAGGTGATACGCACACGGTCGCCTTTCAACAAGCGGCCGCTATCTGGCACGTATACGGGAAGCTCGTTGGAGTAAGAAGCTGCGACCCAACGCAAGGTATCCATCTCACGATCCGAGAGGTACGGGAAATAAGACCGCCCGCCGGAGGAAACCCGGGGGAGGAAATTATACAGGGGAAGCGTACGCTTCAGGCGGAAGATCTCGTCCTCCGAGGCGTGGACGAACACGTAGTTGTACAGCAGGGGCCGTTTCGTGTTGACCATCTTACCGCCCACCTTCCTCGCCTCGACATACGAGGGGGAGAAATACTCGAACAACGCCTCACCACGACGCTCACGGCGGGAAAGCTCAGCGTCCAGCCCCTTCGAGGGGCTGATCCTGTCACGCCCGCCACCGGCGGTAGGGAGCGTGAGCACGTACCAGCGGACGGCCTCCTGGTCACGTCGCTTCAGAACATGCGCCATGAACCTATCCGAGCACTTGCCTGTCAATATATCCATCTCTATGATTATCTTTTCTAGTGGTTATCCCGTGGCCCGAAAACAGACCCCACGGCAATTCAGAGCCCTACCAAGAATCTTTTATATCATCTTGATAAACAGCGTTTTATATTTTTAAATATGGCATTACTGAAAATTACCATCTCTTGAAATCTTAGGCTACTTGGGGAGTAGCGTATTCTTTCACGGCGCAAATGTAGTAAAAAATAACTAAAAACAAGCAAACAAATGCGCTTGTTTACTCATTGTAGGCGTTTGATCCTCTCTATTTTTTGATTTTCCTGTTTTATCCTAGACGTATAGACATGGTGATGCGGGTGAAATGACCTCTTGTTCCCGGTATCATTCCACCATGCCTTATAATCTGTGTGTATTCCTGTAGAGACGGGGCACGCCCCGTCTCATCCCCTCCAAATGGTAACTTAAAGCTACTATCAGACAGTGGGAGACGGGGCGTGCCCCGTCTCTACAACCGGGTGATAACCGTTCTCGCACCTTTTAGGCTACTCCCCAAGTAGCCTACTCCCTTTACCCTACTTTCGGTACATGATTGTACACACTCTCAAAACAAATTTTATTCACCGCAGACATCTTTTCCAACGAGAAACTTTTCAAATAGATTTGCGTAGTCTTGATCGATTTATGGCCCAATAGTTCGCTGATCATCTCAATCGGGACATCCTGTTCCTTCAAAATCATCGCAAAAGAATGACGGATCGAATATGAGGTGATCGGGATAGACACACCGCAGGCTCTCGCCAACCTCTTCAAATTCCGGTTAAAATGGGCCAAAGCGGAAGTGTACTCCTTGTAGGCTTCTTTTCCCACTTTTATCCCTTTCAAGAAAGGAAACAAATAGGGTGAGTCCTTACCTACATCACTTGACAGTTCCCTCAGCGACTCCCATGCGGTAGATTGTACCTCTATAAGCATCGGAGTACCCGTTTTCTGGCGTTTATATTCCAAAACCCCACCCCGGACATTCTCCTTTTTCAGATGAGCGAAATCCACGAATGCCATACCGCAAAACTGGAACATCAGGCACAATGCCTGCCGTGTTTTTCTCAGTTCCGGATCATCTAATGAGGCCGTCATCAGAGAACGTAATAAATCCTGTGGTAACGCCTTTTTGCGTTTGCTCTCTATACCCGTGAAAACTCCCTTAAATAAATAAGGGATATAGGGGGCCAACCCTTCCTCCACCGCCATGTTGTACACACAACGGATCCGACGCATATAGGTCGACACCGTGTTCCATGTACATCCTTTATTCAACAAAAAGGCCTGATAACGCCGAAGGTTCTCCTTATTGACATAGATATAGGGAATTACCTCCAACCCACAAAACCGCATGAATGAGTTCAATGCATCCTGATAGCTCTTCGCCGTGGAATAACGCCCATCCACACGCAATTTATAGATATACAACCTCATCCCTTCTACTAAATCCTTTTTCTCCATACTATCGCTATTTTTTCGTGATAAAACTTAGCAAATGTAATACAGATCCGGGAGGTTGAGCATATACAAAAAAAGGCGAACCAACCGGTCCGCCTTTATAAAATCTCCATTTCTAGATTATTTCAGTCCTCTATTCTTCAGCAACGGATCCGTACCCGGTTCCTTGCCACGGAAATTCTTGTACATATCCATAGCGTCGTCGATACCGCCCGGGGTCAAGACATATTTACGGAATTTATCGGCACATTCTTGATTAAAGATGTCGCCGGTTTCCTTGAATGCCTCGAAAGCGTCGCAATCCAATACCTCAGCCCAGATGTAGCTATAATAGCCGGCGGTGTAGCCGCCACCCATCGTATGGTTGAAGTAAGTCGTACGGTAACGGGAAGGGATTTGTTTCAGCAAACCACGACGGCCTAACGTCTGTTGCTCGAAATCCATCACGTTCAAGTTGGCCGGAACATTATTCGTCTGGTCAACGAACTTGATCACCTTCTTATCCGCAGCGTCACCACTGATCGCATGGAAATCCATATCCAGATAAGAAGCCGCCAGATACTCCGTCGTAGCGAAACCTTGTCCGTACTTACCGCTCTTATCCAACTTCTCGATCAACTCGGCCGGGATCACCTCGCCGGTCTGGTAATGTTTAGCGTACACCTTCAATACTTCCGGCTCGAATACCCAATGCTCCATAACCTGTGAAGGCAACTCCACGAAATCACGAGGAACACCGGAAACACCGGAGTAATGCACGTCACGGAACAAGCCGTGCAAACCATGACCGAACTCATGGAACAATGTATTCGCCTCATCAGCGCTCAACAACGCAGGTTGTCCCGGAGCGGGCTGGCTAAAGTTACAAACGATCGTTACGACCGGAGCCACACGCTTGCCATCCTTATAAGCCTGCGGACGATAAGAACCACACCACGCACCACCACGCTTGCTGGCACGAGGGAAGAAATCGAAATAAATAACGCCCAAATGAGAGCCATCCTTATCTTTGCACTCAAAAGCCTGCGCTTCCGGATAAGGCAACGGAATATTACGGATCGGGGTGAACGTGATACCATATAACTTATTAGCTACATAGAAAGCACCCTCACGAACATTATCCAACTTCAAGTAAGGACGAACCTCATTCTCATCCAAATTGAATTTAGCCTTCTTGGCCTTCTCGAAATAATAACGCCAATCCCAGCCCTCGGCCTCGAAATTGCCGCCTTCTTTCTTGATCTCGGCGTTTATATCGGCCAATTCCTCTTTCGCTTTCGCCAAAGCAGGCTTCCAAACCTCATCTAACAATTGATAAACCTTATCCGAGCTTTTCGCCATACGATCCTCCAACACGAAAGAAGCGTAATCATCATAGCCCATCAACTTCGCTTTCGCCAAACGAGCGGCAACCAAATCACGAACCACTTCCTTGTTATCGTTCTCATTATTATTATTACCACGGTTGATATAAGCGTTGAACATCTTCTCACGCAACTCACGTTTATCGGAATATTGCAAGAACGGCATCACGCTCGGGTTCTGCAAGGTAAATACCCATTTGCCTTCCATCCCGGCATCCTTAGCCGCTTGAGCGGCGTTAGCGATCAAGGTCTCGGGCAGACCGGAAATATCCTCCTGCTTGTCGATCACCAATTTGAAAGCGTTCGTCTCTTTCAGCATATTCTGTCCGAAAGTAAGCTGTAACATGGAGATCTTGCTATTCAACTCACGCAATTTAGCCTGATCCTCAGCGGAAAGATTAGCGCCACCCCTGACGAAGTCCTTATAAGTCTCCTCCAATAACTTCATTTGCTCCTTATCGAGACCCAACTCATCCTTCTTATCATATACCGCCTTCACACGAGCGAATAATTTCGGATTCAAGTTGATATCATCACTATATTTTGACAATAGCGGCGACATCTCACGGCTTAACGCCTGCATCTCATCATTCGTATTCACGCTATTCTGTCCACCGAAAACGATCTGGACCTTCCGAAGCAACGCACCCTGCTCATCCAAAGCGACAATCGTATTCTCGAACGTCGGCTCCTCCGGGTTATTCACGATCGCCTCGATCTCCTTGCGTCCCTCTTCCATGCCTTGCAATAGGGCCGGTTTGTAGTGCTCGAACTTGATTTGATCAAAAGGTGGAACTCCAAACGGGGTGGTATATTCCGCAAAGAACGGGTTCTCACCCTCCACGGTCTTCTTTTCGGAAGTACCGCAGGCAGTAAGCATAACGGCTAATCCTGCTGCCATAATTAATTGTTTCATCTTTACTGATTTTTTGATTTATGAGTTATAAATTGTTCTGCTCATTTTAGCCCTCTGTTCTCCAACAGCGGATCGATGCTAGGTTGTTTGCCACGGAAATTCACGTACATGTCCATAGCGTCGTCGATGCCGCCCGGGGTCAGTACGTATTTACGGAATTTAGAGGCAACCTCCGGGTTGAAGATATTACCCGTCTCCTTATAAGCTTGGAAAGCGTCGCAATCCAACACTTCCGCCCAGATATAACTATAATAACCGGCTGTATATCCACCTTCCATCGTATGTCCGAAATAAGTGGAGCGATAGCGAGACGGAATCTGACGGATCAGACCACGATCGCCCAAGACCTTCGCCTCAAATTTCTCAATATCCAAATCGGCAGGGATCTCTTTCAATACATGATAATCCATATCCAGATAAGAGGCGGCCAGATACTCCGTCGTAGCGAATCCTTGTCCATACTTGCCACTCTTGATCATCTTGTCTACAAGGGCTTGCGGTATTACCTCGCCGGTCTGGTAATGTTTAGCGTACACTTTCAATACCTCCGGCTCAACGGCCCAATGCTCATCGACTTGCGAAGGTAGCTCCACAAAGTCACGAGGCACATCGGACACGCCATAATAATGAACGTCGCAGAATAAACTATGTAGGGCATGACCGAACTCATGGAATACGGTCTCGGTCTCGTCGGCCGTCAAAAGCGCCGGTTGTCCCTCCGCCGGTTTACTGAAATTAAACACGGTAGTAACCACCGGGGCTACCCGTTTCCCATCTTTATACGTTTGTGAGCGGTAACCGCCGCACCATGCGCCACCTCCTTTGCCCGGGCGGGTAAAGGAATCCATATACAGCACGCCCAGATGCGTACCATCTTTATCCTTGCACTCGAAAGCGAGAGCGTCGGGGTCCGGTTTCGGGATGTCCTTGATCTCGGTAAACGTGATACCGTATAATTTATTGGCTACATAGAAGATGCCCTCACGTACATGTCCCAACTCAAAATAAGGACGCATCTCGTTCTCGTCCAAGTTATATTTCGCTTTCTTGGCTTTCTCGAAATAATAACGCCAGTCCCAGCCCTCGGCCTCGTAATTACCGCCTTCCTTCTTGATCTCGGCGTTGATATCGGCCAATTCCTCTTTCGCTTTCGCCAAGGCAGACGGCCAGATTTTATCGAGCAAGTCGTACACGTTCTTCTCGTTCTTCGCCATATTCTCTTCCAATACGAAAGCGGCATAATCCTCATATCCCATCAATCGGGCTTTCTCCAGACGAGCGGTAACCAGCTGCTTAACGACCTCCTTATTATCATTCTCATTATTATTGTTGCCACGATTTGTATATGCCTTGAAGATCTTCTCACGCAAATCACGCTTATCGGCGTATTGAAGGAAAGGCATCACGCTCGGATTATGGAGGGTAAACACCCACTTACCATCCAGACCATTCTCTTGGGCCGTTTGCGCCGCCTTGACGATCACGTCTTCCGGCAGACCGGATAAATCCTCTTTATTATCGATCACTAATTGGAAAGCGTTGGTCTCTTTCAGGGTATTCTGTCCGAAAGTAAGTTGGAGCATGGATATCTTCTCGTTCAGCTCACGCAACTTCGCCTGCTTATCCTCCGGCAGATTGGCTCCTCCCCGGACAAAGCTTTTATAGGTTTCCTCCAACAGCTTCTTCTGTTCCTTATCCAGATGGAAGCTCGCCTGATTCTCATATACGGATTTCACCCGGGCGAAAAGCTTGGGATTTAAGCTGATATCATCCGAATGTTTGGATAAAAGGGGATAAAGCTCACGTTCGAGCTCTTGGATCTCGTCCGTGGTATTCACACTGGATTGGCCACCGAAAGCATACATTACTTTAGTAAGCAACTCGCCACTTTGGTCTAAGGCCACGATCGTATTCTCGAATGTCGGCGCATCCGGATTTGCCACGATCGCCTCGATCTCCTTCGACTGCTCTTCCATGCCTTTCAAAAGAGCCGGCTTGTAATGAGCCACCTCTATTTGGTCAAACGGAGGCACCCCGAACGGTGTCGTATACTCCGCAAAAAACGGATTGGGTGTAGCGCCTTCCGCTACATCGCTTTTCTTTGAGGAGGAACAAGCTCCCAAAATAACCGCTAAACCTGCGGCCATAAGCGTTTTATTCATGCCATTGTTATATTAGAATTACAATGGACAAAGATAACGAAGTTTTGCGTTACAATTCTATTTCAAATTGTTATTATTTAGAATCCGGAAAAAGATTTTCACAATTCACACAAAAAAGATCCCCAAAGGGAGATCTTCCCTTCGGGGACCCAATATGCTTTCATTCAATGTTCAATCGAATCGCTCTCTATACCGTCCTCGATATTTTCATTTTCGATCGTTTCTTGTAAATCTTGAATGTCATTAGACGTGTAATCATCCGACAATACCGAATTGGTAGACATGGTCTCATCGTGAAGATCATCGCTCTCATCCCATAACGTTTTCATTATATTCTCTGACATATCTCTTATATTTTAAAGTTATATGCCTATTCAACAACCTCGACAAAGAAATTGTTGTTCCAATAAAAATAGTTCACTAATTTTAGCGAGATTAACGCAAGAAATAATATGAATCGAATTTGTAGTCTTTTTGGTATTCAGTATCCCATCATACAGGCGGGAATGGTTTGGTGTAGTGGTTGGCGGCTAGCTTCAGCGGTTAGTAACGCCGGTGGATTAGGATTGATCGGGGCAGGCTCCATGCACCCGGAAGTGCTCCGGGAACATATCCGTAAATGCGAGGCGGCGACCGACAAGCCTTTTGGCGTGAATGTCCCGCTGATGTACCCGGAAATCGATACCTTGATGCGGATATTGGTGGAGGAAAAAGTGAAGATCGTATTTACCTCCGCCGGTAACCCGAAAACATGGACAAAGTATTTGAAGGATCATGACATGACGGTCGTTCACGTGGTAAGCAGCTCTAAATTCGCCACGAAATGCGAGGAGGCCGGAGTGGATGCCATCGTTGCCGAAGGCTTCGAGGCAGGCGGGCACAACGGACGGGAGGAAACAACTACGATGTGCCTGATCCCCGCTGTCCGGAAAGCGACCTCCCTCCCCCTTTTGGCGGCAGGAGGTATCGGAAACGGTCAAGCGATGCTAGCGGCACTCGCACTAGGGGCCGACGGCGTACAGATAGGCACTCGTTTCGCCCTAACCAAAGAAAGCTCGGCACACGAGAATTTCAAGAAACTATGCTTGAATCTTAAGGAAGGCGATACGAAGTTATTATTAAAGAAACTGTCTCCTACCCGTCTGGTAAAAGGAGATTTCGCTACGGCAGTGGAAGAAGCGGAAGCCCGGGGAGCGTCCGTGGAAGAATTACGTGAGTTATTGGGCAAAGGACGTGCCAAGAAAGGAATCTTTGAGGGCGACCTAAAGGAAGGCGAGTTAGAGATCGGACAGGTAGCGTCTTTATTCTGGGAGGAATTATCCGTGGAAGAGGTGATGAAAGAATTGATCCGGGACTTTAAGCTATCCTTAGAGAACGTAAAAACACAGTTGTGTTCGTGAGAAAACACAACTGTATCTGTGGATAAACACAACTGTGTTCAAGAGAAAACACAGTTGTGTTCCTTATCATAATCGATACTTATACAATTGCGCCATGACCTTTTGGTATTGGTTTTGCAATTGCAGGTAGTTTTGCACGCTTTGGTAATAGGTCGTCACATCCACGAAATACTCGATCATAGAGATTTGCCCGGCCTGTATAGCCTTGTTCAACAAGACCAAGCTATTCTGCCTTTTCAGCACATCCTTATATTCATCGATAGATTTCTTTAAGGAGACAGACTGGTCATATAGCTGCCTCAACCCATTCTCTACCGTGAAAGAAGCGCTCTCCAACTGCATCTCCGTATAGCGGGCCTGAGCCTTCGCCTGTTTCACGTTATTACGGTTCGAGAACAACGGGATGGTGATTCCTACCAAGAAACCATTGAAACGCTCTCCACCCGAGGCGGGATTCATACGATACCCTAACTCAAAGCCGGGCAGACCTTTCGCCTTATTCACGCTCACCTGCCGAAGGGCTGTCGTCTGGTCGCTACGCAAGGTCTGTAATTGCGGATCGGATTGCATCGCCTCCGTCCGCAGCTCATCAAAGGAAAGCACCTCCCTATCCGGCAAGGCGTAAACCGTATCCGTAAACTCGATAGCGATACCGCCGTTCAGGGTAGCTAGCTC
>OBWB01000865.1_pt1 | contig 12622 bp, 10 predicted proteins | sample 1476261 | NCBI WGS metagenome assembly OBWB01 (sample SAMEA2580038, study PRJEB22360) | human gut metagenome | biome: human gut; feature: human-associated habitat; material: faeces | place: Denmark | collected 2008/2010 | reverse complement strand
CGGATACAAAAGGCGAGTAAAATGAAATTCTCTTCCGGTCAGGTGAACTATTTCGGACGTATTCTGCAACGGTTGGGAGTGAAATCGTACAGGAAAACGCGCGGAGTTTATTATCATGTGGTGGCTGTCGCTCAAAAAGAGATACAGGGCAATTGCGAAAGACTTGCCGGAAGGAAGACTTTATGACTCGGGAAATGAGAGTTTGTCGGATATATGATCGCTTTCTTACAAGCTCTTTTCGATAAATCGCGTTAATAATTCGGTGAAACTGCTGTCTGTTAATCGGTTTTATTGTATCTTTGCGGTCTTAACTTATTTAATGGCAAGTAATGAAGGAATTTCTACAATTGATGCGACGTTTTGTGTCGCCTTATAAGAAGTATATCGGCTGGGCTGTTTTGCTGAATATTTTATCTGCTGTATTCAATGTGTTTTCATTCACTTTTTTGATTCCTATTCTGAGTATCCTGTTCAAGACGGAAGGGGCTGATAAGGTCTATCATTTTATGGAATGGGGAAGTGGTGATTTGGCCGATGTTGCTAAGAATAACTTCTATTATTATATCAGTCAGATGATAATAGATAATGGACCTACTATGGCGCTTATCTTTTTGGGACTGTTCCTGATGATTATGACATTGTTTAAAACCGGTTGTTATTTCGCTTCTTCGGCTGTAATGATTCCGTTGCGTACAGGAGTGGTGCGTGATATCCGTATTATGGTGTATGCCAAGGTGATGCGTCTGCCGATGTCATTCTTCTCGGAAGAGAGAAAAGGAGATATTATCGCTCGTATGAGCGGGGATGTGGGTGAAGTGGAAAACTCCATTACCAGCTCGTTGGATATGTTGATGAAGAGTCCGATTATGATTATTCTGTATTTTGCGACACTGGTCATCACCAGCTGGCAGTTGACTCTCTTTACGATCGTTGTGTTGCCGGGAATGGGTTGGCTGATGGGTGTGGTAGGACGAAAACTGAAACGCCAGTCTTTGGAGGCGCAGAGCAAGTGGAGCGATACGATGTCGCAACTGGAAGAAACGTTGGGTGGCTTGCGCATTATCAAAGCTTTTATTGCGGAAGACAAAATGATTAACCGTTTCACCAAATGCAGCAACGAACTTCGTGACGCGACAAATAAGGTTGCCATACGTCAGGCTATGGCGCATCCTATGAGTGAGTTCTTAGGAACGATTCTGATTGTAGCTGTGTTATGGTTCGGCGGTACATTGATTCTGGGACAAAACGCATCGATTGACGCTCCGACATTTATCTTTTATATGGTGATCTTGTATAGCGTAATCAATCCGTTGAAAGATTTTGCGAAGGCAGGATACAACATCCCGAAAGGTCTGGCTTCAATGGAGCGTGTAGACAAGATTCTGAAAGCTGAGAATAAGATCAAAGAAATTTCGAATCCGAAACCGTTGAAGGGACTGAATGACAAAATTGAGTTTAAGGATATCACTTTCAGTTATGACGGTAAACGGGAAGTGTTGAAACATGTGAACCTGACAGTTCCTAAAGGTCAGACGATCGCACTGGTAGGACAGTCGGGGTCGGGTAAATCGACGTTGGTGGATTTGCTGCCGCGCTATCACGATGTGCAGGAAGGAGATATCACAATCGACGGAACCAGTATACGTGATGTTCGTATTGCCGATTTGCGCAGTTTGATCGGTAACGTGAATCAGGAAGCAATCTTGTTTAATGACACATTCTTCAACAACATCGCTTTTGGTGTGGAAAATGCAACAATGGAGCAAGTGATAGAAGCTGCCAAGATTGCGAATGCACACGATTTTATCATGGAGAAGCCGGAGGGATATAATATGAATATCGGTGACCGGGGCGGTAAGTTGTCCGGTGGTCAGCGTCAGCGTATCAGTATTGCCCGTGCTATCTTGAAGAACCCGCCGATTCTGATTCTGGATGAGGCTACTTCGGCACTGGATACCGAATCGGAACGTCTGGTACAGGAAGCGTTGGAGCGTTTGATGAAGACGCGTACAACGATTGCCATTGCTCACCGTCTTTCTACTATTAAGAATGCGGATGAAATCTGCGTGCTCTATGAGGGAGAGATTGTAGAACGCGGCAAGCATGAGGAACTCATTGAACTGAACGGATATTACAAACGCTTACACGATATGCAGCAACTGTAACGGAATAATTATAATGGAACTTTTTTAAGTTGAATCTAATGAAAGGAATCTCTATAAAACGTTTTGAGTGCTACCTCTTATATCTGTTATCCATACACGTGGCAGCTCTCTTCATTTTCTTTATTTTCCGGTTCACACTGTTCTGTTCCATTGACTATCAATTCCCGGCAGAAATAAAGGGAGATGTTCTTTTGCAGTCCGGTGCTTTCCTCCGCGGACTCTGGTTTGACAATGTAATAGCTTGTTATATCCTGTTGCTCCCTTTGGTTGTTTTGTGGATAGCCGCTCTTTGTAACTACACCGCTAAATGGCTGTTTAGGTTTACAACGGTTTATTTTAGTTGTTTTTATTCGGTATCTTTTGTTATCGCTGCTGCCAATATTCCATATTTTGAATATTTCTTCAAAACGATTAATTCTTCTATTTATAATTGGTTCGGCTATGGCGGTACAACAGCTGGTCTGATGTTTGGGGAGTCTTCTTACTATTTTCCGATATTCCTCGGACTCCTGTCTATCGTGGCATTTGTTTGGGGAGCTTCTTCCCTTGCATCCTATTTCTATCGTAGGGCAGAAAAGGCTGCACTACAGATAAGTCTGTTGAGCCGGGTAGCTGTGTTGGTAGCAGGTGCAATTTGTATCGGGCTTTGCCTGTTCGGCATTCGTGGGCGTATGGGATATAACCCGATAAAAGTAAGTCAGGCATATTATTGTGAAGACCCGTTCCTGAATCAGTTGGGAGTGAATCCCGTCTTTAATCTGCTGACAAGTACACTGGATGATAACCGGAAAGAAAACCGGACTCTGCATCTGATGTCTGAGGAAGACGCTTTATCAAAAGTACAGAAATATTTGCATAGGCAAGGAATTGACCGGTTGTCTCCGATCGCACGGAAAGTAGAACGGGAAGGTACGCCTAATCGCAGGAACGTAGTTCTGGTCTTTATGGAGTCTATGTCCGCTAATCTAATGGGGACTTTTGGATCGGATAAGAAACTGACTCCCTATCTGGACAGCCTTTATCAGCAATCCTTGAGTTTCAGTCATTTCTACTCCTCCGGTATTCATACCAATCATGGTATTTATTCCACGCTTTATTCTTTTCCGGCTATCATGAAACGGAATGCCATGAAAGGTTCTGTGATTCCTGTCTATTCGGGACTGCCTACCGTATTGCAGGAGAACGGATACTGTAACCTGTTCTTTATGACTCACGAATCGCAGTACGACAATATGAATGCATTCCTTCGCACGAACGGGTTCGACGAAATTTACGCTCAGGAGAATTATCCTTCGGAAAAAGTAGTGAACAGCTTCGGTGTGCAGGATGACTTCATGTATCAGTATGCACTTCCTATTTTGAATGAAAGGGCCGGGACGGGGAATCCGTTCTTCAGCGTATTGCTGTCTATCAGCAATCATCCCCCTTATGTGATTCCGCCCTATTTCCACCCGCATAGTGATGTGCTCGAAGAGCAGATTGTAGAATATGCCGACTGGTCTATCCGGCAGTTTATGCAGGCTGCGGAAAAACAGCCGTGGTTTGACAATACGATTTTCGTTTTTCTGGGCGATCATGGTAAAATGGTGGGAACACCTGAATGTGAAATGCCCCAGTCTTATAACCATATTCCTCTGATGATTTACGGGAAAGATATCAAGCCGGGGGTATACGACGGTTTTGGTGGGCAGGTGGATGTATCTCCTACGTTGTTGGGGCTGCTTAACATAAGTTACCTGCAAAACAATTTCGGTGTCAATCTGTTGGAAGAAGAACGTCCTTGTATGTTCTTTACGGCGGATAATCTGATCGGGGCAAGAGACTCGGTGAATATGTTTATCTATTCGCCGGACAGCCAACAGGAATTCAAGTACAAACTGGAGGAAGGTAAGCTCCGCGCTGCCACCGGTACTGATGAGGAGGCTTTCCGGAACTTGAAGGATTATTGCTTCTCTATGCTGCAAAGTACGGAATCCCTGGTAAAAGAACACAAGACATTAGATAAAGTATCCGTCAAGAAGTAAGTGCTTTATGAAAACAAAGCCGTTGGTGAAAGAGTTTATACGTTTTGGCGTGGTCGGCGTGCTGGCTACGGCATTGCATTATGGGATTTATTATTTCCTGCAATCTTTTATCAACGTCAATGTAGCCTATACGACGGGATATGTAATCAGTTTTATTGTCAACTTCTATCTGACTTCTTATTTTACGTTCGGAACCACTCCGTCATGGAAAAAGTTGGTTGGTATGGGAGGGGCGCATCTGGTTAATTATTTGTTGCATATCATTCTGTTGAATGTATTCCTCTATCTGGGAGTTTCTAAAGCATGGGCACCTGTGCCGGTGTTTGCGATAGCGATTCCTGTGAATTTCTTATTTGTTCGGTTTGTCTTTAAACATAAAAAGCTATGAACGGCGTGAGACTTGTGATTGTAGTTCCTTGTTATAATGAGGAAGAAGTATTGAAAGAAACGACTCGTCAGCTATCTGATGTGCTTGCCCGAATGGAGCAGGAAGGGAAGGTGGCCGAAGGAAAGATTTTGTATGTGGACGACGGAAGCAAGGATACTACCTGGAAACTGATAGAGCAATTGTCTGAATCTCATAGGTGTGTGGCAGGCTTGAAACTGGCGCATAATGTCGGGCATCAGCAGGCTCTCTGGGCGGGATTGGATTTTGTGGCGGCCGGCGATTATGATGCGGCTGTATCTATCGACGCTGATTTGCAGGATGATGTGAATGCTATTGTGGAAATGGTGGATTATTATAATCAGGGGGCCGATGTGGTGTTCGGTGTACGGCGGGAACGTAAAACGGACACGTTCTTCAAGAAACATACCGCGCAGATGTTCTACAAACTGATGCGGACAATGGGCGGGGAGATTGTTTACAATCATGCGGATTTCCGCCTGATGAGCAAGCGCTCCCTGAAGGCATTGGTGTCTTTCCCCGAACGTAATCTTTTCCTCCGGGGCATGGTGTGTATGCTCGGATATCCTACCGCTTCTGTCTATTACGACCGCAAGGAACGTTTTGCCGGTGAATCGAAATATCCGTTCACGAAGATGTTGAACTTCGCCCTGGACGGAATCACTTCTTTCTCTGTCAAACCATTACGCCTGATTACCACATCCGGGCTTATCTTTATGCTGGTTTCTTTCCTGGCCATTATCTATGCTTTGGTGGAGTTTATTGGCGGAGACGTAATCCGAGGCTGGACTTCGCTACTCATTTCTGTCTGGTTTATCGGCGGCGCTATCCTGACTGCCGTCGGAGTGATCGGTGAATATATCGGTAAAATATATAAGGAGGTGAAACGCCGTCCGCGTTATCTGATAGAAAAAGAAGTAAACCTGTAACGGGTTTACTTCTTTTTCTGTTATTCTATGCTGATCCTATGGCTATTTTCTCTTGAAACGATACAGGTAAATAATGTCACGGATGTCACATCCTCTTTTCGTGCTCTGATATACTTCTTCAAAAGTATATTCGGATTCATATTTGGGCTTGAAACCTTCAAAATCGCGTCGTCCTACCAATAGATAGCCTTCGGCCGGCATATCCTTTTCAAACAATCCTATCTGGTCGTTGTGATAGAAATTGACCGTGTAGAAACGGAGCATATCGACAGCTACATAAGAATAGATCTTGCTGCCCGAAGCTATTTCCCGGATATCTTCCGCCATTCCTTTGTCCGATTTGGTGTTCAGTATGGCGGGCTGGTAAGCACCATCCAATGACATGAAAAGCGAGAATGTAACGAAAAGAGTGGCATACACTACGTTCATTCCCGATTCTTTTTTCCTGATTGTCCGGAAGAAATAGATGGCTGCAATTAATGGCAGGCAGATGACGATGATGTGGCCTGCGTTGAGTGAGATATTTGCCAACGCGTTCATGAAGGCTATATTCTCGGCGGCGTGTCTTCCGTGGAAAATACTGTCGGGCACTAATCCTAACCGCACGGCTATAAATGTGACAAGGAGAAGAATAGCGGCGACGGAGAGAAATCCGCCGTATATCTTAACTGCTTTTGAGTTTTTCCGGACCAGATACATGATATATTCGGCAAGGAAATAGGCGATGAACGGATAAATGGGTAACAGGTAAACACTGCGCTTGCTCTTTGGGATGCAGTAAAAAACGAAAATGAGAACAATGCTCAATAAAGAGAACAAGCGGGTGCTGTCCATTTCGCGGATATATGTTGTGAACCTCTGCCACCATTCGCGGGGTTTTCCGGTTATTTTCCCGTATGTAAGGCTGAATAAGGAAAGCAGAACCAACAATGTGTAAGGGGCATAGCCGGATACGACTGTAATGATATTGTAGTAAGCAGGATTCTCATGGGATTCGTAGCTCATTTTTCCCATGAAACGACCGAAATTCTCCTCCATAACCAGTGAGATGAAATTATCTCCTCCCTGTTGGTAGGCAGCGATGTACCAAAGGGCGGGCAGGATACAGGACGTAATGGCTACCAGTGCCATCGAGAAAAAGGCTTTGAAGAAACTGGTACCCCGGATCAGCAGAAAGACCCCGGTGACCATGCAAGGCAGGAGGATACCTACGGGACCTTTGGTTAGTGTGGCACATCCCATAAACAAGGTGGCTATCCAGGGGAATCCTTTTTGCCCTTTCTCACACCAACGGTAGAGTTGGTAGAGCGCGAGTACGATAAAGGCGGTCAGCATCATGTCAACGCGGCAGTTCATACCGGCACGGTGGACTTCAAAATTAGACAGGGTAATTAAGCCCATAAGGAGGGCGACTGAAGCTCCCCTGCGTTTGGCGTAGAATAAGAATCCGCCTAACACCATAGCTATCAGTGCCAATGCAGAGGGCATACGTGAAGTGTATTCCGTTACTTTCCCGGCAATAGAGGAAAGGGCGGCAATACACCAGTGAAACAAGGGCGGCTTGTAGGCGATGTCCCCGCCGTTGTTGACGGGAAGCGTCCAGTTACCGGTTTCAATCATGGAGTATGCAACGATTGCTTCGCGGGGTTCCCCTTTGGTATGGAAATCCGTTAATCCCATAAAAGGGAGAAGAGTAACGACGCAAACGACCGCTAAAATAATAAATTGCTTATTTTTCATACATTTATTGATGTGTTTGGATACAAAAATGCTATCTTGGGTTCAAAGATAAAAATATATTTTGGGGTGTTTGGTCTTTTTGTCTTATTTTCTGCCAAAATCTGCCGGAATCTCTCCCCATTCTTTGGTTTCCCATTTCAGAATACGGGTGGTGTATGTGTTTTCCCGAAGCCATTTCTCCGCACGTTCTATCAGTTTGAACAGTTCCTCTGTTTCTGCGGTACGCGGAAGCTTGGTCTTACATTTCTTTTGCCGCACCCAGCTGATTGCATTGACGCTGTCACTGTAAATGGGCATATCGAATCCCTTCTGTTTCAGTAAAGCCAGTCCGTGTACGATAGCGAGGAATTCGCCGATATTATTCGTTCCTTTCGTCGGGCCGAAATGGAAGACTTCCTGGCGGCTGGCTATGTGGACTCCGCGATATTCCATAGGACCGGGGTTGCCGCTGCAGGCAGCGTCCACCGCCAGACTGTTGTCAATCACGCAGGCGGGCAATGTTTCCGAAGAAACTTTCTCGCTTTTCTTCTTGGCGTTTTTTCCGATATAGGCGTAAGGGGAGGTGGCCAGTGCGCGTTCCGCTTCTTCGCGGGTGTCGAATGATTTGTATTTGGCGCCTTCGTATCCTTTGATTTGAAGCTGGCAGTCCGTCCAGGATGTGTAAACCCCGGGCGTCACGCCTTCCCATACAACGTAGAATTTCTGTTTAGCCATTTTTCCTTTTTACAATGAATTGATGTCTGTATATTGACAGCGCGAAGGTACAAATATATTCTCTAACTGAACAAGTCAACAGAGCTACTTGTTATAAAAATAAGAGAGTTTAAGAATATAACATTTAGAAAGGAGCTATTATGGAAAGATCTTTTAGTGAAGCTTTGAAACATCGCCGGACTTACTATTCAATTACTAATCAGTCGCCTATCCCGGATCAGGAGATTGAGTGTATCGTCAATATGACCGTACGCCACGTGCCGTCTGCATTTAATTCGCAGTCTACGCGGGTGGTACTTTTGTTAGGGGAATCACACAAGAAACTGTGGCAGATTGTGAAAGATGCGTTGAAGAAAATTGTGCCCGCGGAGGCTTTCGTAAAGACGGAAGAAAAAATAGATAACTCGTTCGCTTGCGGATATGGGACTGTGCTTTTCTTTGAAGACCAAAAGGTAGTGAAAGGACTTCAGGAGGCTTTCCCATCCTATCAGGATAACTTCCCCGGCTGGTCGCTGCAAACTTCGGCCATGCATCAGCTGGCTATATGGGTCATGCTGGAAGATGTCGGTTTCGGAGCGTCACTGCAACACTATAATCCGTTGATTGACGACGAGGTGCGTCGTGCATGGAATCTGCCCGGACATTGGCATCTGATTGCGGAAATGCCGTTCGGACTTCCTGTGACTAAACCGGGTGAAAAAGAGTTTCAACCGCTCGAAGAACGGGTGAGGGTATTCAAATAACTTCGTTTTTAATACTTGGATTTTAATAAAATGACTAATTTTGCTCACAAAATTAGTCATTTATGGTTCGTATCTTCCTTACCGGCTATATGGGTGCCGGAAAAACGACATTGGGTAAGGCATTTGCCCGTAAGATGAATGTACCGTTCGTTGATCTCGATTGGTATATTGAGGAGCGTTTTCACAAAACTGTTGGAGAGCTGTTTACCGAACGTGGTGAAACCGGATTCCGGGAATTGGAGAGGAATTATGCTCCATGAGGTGGCCGAGTTCGAGAATGTGGTAATCTCTACGGGGGGGGGAGCGCCTTGTTTTTTTGATAATATGGAATTTATGAACCGGGTGGGGAAGACGGTATTTCTGGATGTTCATCCCGATGTGTTGTTCAGACGGTTGCGTATCGCCAAGCAACAGCGTCCCATACTTCAGGGAAAAGAGGATGATGAATTGAAAGCGTTTATCATCCGAGCACTGGAACAACGGGCTCCTTTCTACACGCAGGCGCAATATATTTTCAATGCCGACGAACTGGAAGATCGCTGGCAGATCGAAACAGCCGTGCAACGATTGCAGGAATTGTTGGGACTATAAGCTATTTTACTTTCACAAGTCATGTCAACCACATGGTTTCTCCCTTTTCTTTTTATCTGCTCTTTATCTTTTTGGGTTCTCTTTTTTGTTCATTCAGTCAATATTTGTACCTTGGCGCTCGTTACGAGATTTTTCTATTGACTATTAACACAAGAAAGAAGATAAAGAGACTGTTATGGGAACTTTGAAAGAGAAATTCGAGGAGTTGTCCGCCGGGATTAAAGCCTCTGGGAAACCTGCTGCGGCATGGTTCCCGAAATATACATCTACTTCATTATTAAATGCTGATAACTGGTGGGAAGCATTGGCTGTATGCGAATATGCGTTGGACACCCGGGAGGATGAGAAACTGACGGAAGGTTTCTTTGAATTGATATTCAGTGCATTCGACTGTAATGTCGAAGTCGATCTCAACGAAGAAGAATATGAGTTCTGGTGGGAGAAGGTGATGCGGGTGTGCGAACGTGTGGCTGTGTTCAGCGGAGCAGGCTGGGCGCAGAAAGGTGCACAGTACTCCGAGGCCCGCTATGGAAAGCGGGATATGAACTATTTGTTCCCTTGCTACGAGAAGGCTGCCGATATGGGCTGGGGTGAAGCGGAAGCGACTGTTGCCTATTGGCGGTATATGGGGTTTTATTGTGAGCAGGATAAGGAAGAAGGAGAACGACGTTTTGCGGCTCTTTCTTCACCCGAAGCTATTCTTTGGGGGAAACATTATCGCGCTTTTGCCGAAGAGTTTACGGGCAACAAGGAGAAAGCGTTGCAGATACGGCAGGATTTGCTTGCCGAACTGCCCGAAGGCGACCGTTTGCGTGCTCATGTGTATGCGGCAATGGGAGACGCACTCGACAGGGGAGAAGGCAAGATAGCCGAGGAAGCTGTCTGTTATGAAAAGTCTTTGGAAATCGTTCCCAATCTATATAGTCTGAAAAATCTCGCTACTCTTTATTTCCGTTATCCCGAACTGGGTAAACCGAAAGAACTGGCTTTCGAGATTTGGGAGAAAGCCTGGCATGCCGGAGTATGGTCTGCCGCCAACTTCCTGGGATACAATTATCAGGAGGAGGAATGGCTTGATCTGCCTAAAGCAATAGAATGGCTGGAGAAGGGAATGCTTTATTGCGAGTTGTATAGTGCGTATGAGTTGGCATTGATTTACTTGTACAATGATGATTATAAGAATGTGGAACGTGGGCTGATGTGTCTCGAACGTTGTGTGGAAGGTGATTATATAGAAGGTATCGAAGGACTGGCGAATGTATATTTCAACGGTGATCTGGTGGAAGAAGACATGAGTCGTGCAAAACAGTTGCTGGAAAAGGCACTCGAACTGGGTTCGGGAAATGCGGCCTATCGTTTGGGTTGGATGTATGAACGTGGCTTTCTGTCTGAAGAACCGGATTATGTGAAAGCTATGGAATATTACGAGAAAGCAGCTGAACTGGATAATGTGGACGGATACTGCCGTGCAGCGCTTTACTTGGCTAACGGATATAGCGGTGTGACGGATGCGGTGAAGTCGAGAGAATATTACGAGAAAGCGGCCGGAATGGGTTCATGTTTTGCATTGGTAGAACTGTCATTCTTATACGAGAATGGCAACGGAGTGGAAAGAAGCTATGAGAAAGCTTTTGAACTCTGTGAAAAAGCGGCACAGGAAGGCTATCCTTATGCAATGTTCCGCGTAGGTCTTTATCTGGAAAAAGCTGTATTGGGTGAGGCGAAGCCGGAGGAGGCATTTGCCTGGTATACAAAAGCTGCCATGGCGGATGAAAATGAAGGAATCTTTGCTCTGGGACGTTGTTACAAACAGGGAATCGGTACGGAGGAGGACTGGGACAAGGCACTCGAGTGGTTCGGAAAGGGGGCAGAGAAGAACGAATCCCGCTGTCTGACTGAATTGGGGCTGGCTTATGAGAACGGTAACGGTGTGGAGGAAAACCCGCAAAAGGCTGTGGAATATATGACACGGGCAGCGGAACAGGATTATGGTTACGCCCAGTTTAAAATGGGAGATTATTATTTCTTCGGGTGCGGTCCTTGTTTGGAAGATAACAAGAAAGCCGTGGAATGGTACGAAAAGGCTGTTGCGAATGAGATTCCTATGGCGATGCTGCGCATGGGGGATTATTATTTGTATGATTATGATAGTCTGAACGAGTCGGAAAAGGCGTTTGCTTACTTTAAGAAGGCTGCCGAATATGAATGGTATAACGAAGGACTGGGTATCTGTTACGAAATGGGTATCGGTGTAGAGGATAATGAGACGGAAGCCTTTAAATATTATACACTGGCTGCGGATAACGGTAATGTGACGAGTATGTATCGTACCGGGCTTTGCTATTACAACGGAGTGGGTGTGAAGCAGAATTATGCGGAGGCTTACCGTTGGTTTACGGATGCGGCCGGTAATGAGAATATCGGTGCCGCATATTATCTGGGTAAGATGCAAATGTATGGCGAAGGCTGTACGCCTGACCCGGAAGCGGCTGTGCAATGGCTGTTGAAAGCAGCCGAAAAGAATAATGATAAGGCTCAATTTGAACTAGGAAACGCTTACCTGACGGGAAATGGTGTGGAAGAAAACGATGATGTAGCAATGGAGTGGTTCGAGAAGGCTGCTGAAAATGGTAACGAAAAGGCCCTTAAGATCACCGGAAGGAGGAGAAAATAGTAAGTAGGCATGGAGAAAGAAGGGAATAATCTGTTTCAAGTCAATCTCAAAGGAATGATTGCCTTGTTGTCAGAGCATATTTATAGTAATCCGAATACCTTTGTCCGTGAGTTGTTGCAGAACTGTGTGGATGCTATTACAGCTTTGCGCAATATTGACGAGAATTATGCAGGACGTATTGATGTCTTTCTGAATGATGACAAAACGGTGATATTCCGCGACAATGGAATCGGGCTGAAAGAGGAGGAGGTATATCGTTTCCTTACCGTTATCGGGGAAAGCTCGAAACGGGATACGCCCGATGCGGATGACTTTATCGGAAGGTTTGGTATTGGTTTGCTGTCTTGTTTTGTAGTGACGGATGAGATCAAGGTGGAGAGCCGGTCGGCAATGGGTGGGCAGGCTGTCTGTTGGTGTGGTAAGGTGGACGGTACGTATGAACTGACGTCATCCGCCGAAGAACGTCCTATCGGTTCGCAGGTGGTATTGCATCCCAAGAATGACTGGATGCATCTTTTTGAATATGATACATTTAAGAAGATATTGGTCGGCTATGGAGAGGTGTTGCCATATCCTATCTATCTGCATCATCAGGATGAGGAAGAGGTGGTGAATACGCCTTCGCCTGTATGGCTT
>OBWB01000861.1_pt1 | contig 12718 bp, 9 predicted proteins | sample 1476261 | NCBI WGS metagenome assembly OBWB01 (sample SAMEA2580038, study PRJEB22360) | human gut metagenome | biome: human gut; feature: human-associated habitat; material: faeces | place: Denmark | collected 2008/2010 | reverse complement strand
GCGGCGAATAAGTTCTTCTATTCCGCTATCGTCCAATAATTTTTCTGTTGCGACTTTGTAAAGAGCCACCTCTTGGTAGAATATTTCGTCTTCGGTATAGAAGAATGCTCGGAGTACATCAATGCGTTTTTCTATTTGTTGTACGACTTTTTGTATCGTATCTCGATCGCTGTTTGTCGTAATGATAAATTTGTGTATCCCTTCGATTGCTGAAGCAGAAACAGAAAGACTTTCGATATTCAGACGGCGGCGACCGAAAATAATCGATATCTGATTTAGAAGACCGACTTGATTTTCTGTATATACCGTTACTGTATATAATATAGATTCCATATGCTTCGTTCAATTAATATTTTTCAGTACTGTTTAATAAAATATCGGTAACGCATCCGCCTGCAGGAATCATGGGGAATACCATGCCTTCTTCTTCTACAGCGACATTTAATAAGTATGCTCCTTTGTGGGCGATCATTTCGGCAATGGCTTCGTCTAATTGAGAACGGTCTGTAACATCGCGTCCTTTGATGCCGTATGCGGCTGCTATAGCCTTGAAATCAGGATTAAGCATGTGCGTTTCGGAATATCTTTTTTCGAAAAACAATTCTTGCCATTGGCGTACCATGCCTAGGAAATTATTATTTAAGATGATGATCTTTATATCTGTCCCTGTTTGCATGACTGTACCTAACTCTTGAATGGTCATCTGAATGCCTCCGTCTCCGGTAAAAAAACAAACGGTACGTTCGGGTGCTCCCATTTTAGCTCCAATGGCTGCAGGAAGACCGAATCCCATAGTTCCTAAACCTCCGGATGTAACAATGCTTCGCGTACGAGTATAATTAAAATATCGCGCTCCCATCATTTGGTTTTGTCCTACATCGGTAACCAGAATGGCGTTGTTGCCTGTTGCTTCAGAAATCTTTCGGACTACTTCACCCATTTTTAAAGCTCCGTTTTCGGGATATACTTCCGGACGGACGACTTTTTCATATTCGGTTTTCTCACAGATTTCAAATTCCGATAGCCATTCGGTATGTTTATTTATATTAACTTTGTCGAGCAGTGCCGAAAGTGTGGATTTTGCATCCCCTAATACAGTGACATCTGCATGAACATTTTTGTTGAATTCTGAGGGATCTATATCGAAATGGATCACCTTTGCTTGTTTCGCATATGTGTCTAAACCTCCGGTTACCCGATCGTCGAAACGCATTCCTACAGCAATGAGAAGATCACATTCATTGGTTTTTATATTCGGACCGATATTCCCATGCATTCCCAACATCCCTTTATTTAGACGATGGGCGGTCGGTATTGCGGACAGTCCTAATAATGTGCAGCCTGCAGGAATGTCGGCTTTTTCCATTAATCTCAATATTTCATTTTCGGCATGGCTCAAGATGACACCTTGCCCTATCAGAAGCAGAGGCTTTTTTGACTGATTGATTAATGTTGCCGCACGGTTTATTTCCTCTTTGTTAATTGGGGGATAGGGATTGTAGCTTCGTATGAAATTGCATTTTTGATAATGAAATTCAGCTGTTCCTACTTGCGCATCTTTGGTGAAGTCCAGTACTACAGGCCCTGGACGTCCCGAACGGGCAATATAGAAAGCTCTTGCTACGGCCCAAGGAATATCTTCGGTACGGCGTATTTGATAACTCCATTTGGTAACCGGTTGAGTAATTCCTACGACATCGGTTTCCTGAAAAGCGTCAGTACCTAATAGTGAGGAACTAATTTGTCCGGTAATAACAACCATGGGAGTGCTGTCTACCATGGCATCGGCTACTCCTGTAATGATATTTGTTGCTGCCGGACCAGAAGTTACCAACACTACACCTGTTTCACCGGATACTCTGGCAAAGCCTTGAGCTGCATGAGTCGCTCCTTGTTCATGTCTTACCAAGACATGTTTTAGCCTGTCTTTGTAATTGTGCATACAATCAAAAACCGGCATGATAGCTCCTCCGGGATAGCCATAGATCAGTTTTACATTTTCTTCTAATAAAGAACGGATCAAAGCTTCTGATCCTGATATTTTATCTGTTGCCATATAAATATTTTCTGCAAAAAATTATTGCTTTTATTCTATAATACGTACCGCTCCTTTATCGGCCGAGCTAACCATAGCTGCATATGCTTTTAATGCTTTAGAGATATTCCGTTCTCGCTTTGCCGGAGTAAAAGCTTTTTTCCCTCGAGCTTCTTCTGCAGAGCGGCGTTCGGCTAATTGCTCGTCACTTAGTTTGACATTGATCGTACGTTTCGGGATATCGATTTCGATAATATCTCCATCCTTGACAAGTCCGATATTTCCTCCGGCTGCCGCTTCTGGAGAAATGTGTCCTATCGATAATCCTGATGTTCCTCCGGAGAAACGTCCGTCGGTGATCAGAGCGCATTCTTTTCCTAAATGTCTAGACTTTATGTAAGAGGTCGGATATAGCATCTCTTGCATGCCGGGCCCACCTTTCGGACCTTCATAAGTGATGACGACAACATCACCTTTTTCGACATCACCCTTTAAAATTCCCTTGCAGGCCTCTTCCTGTGATTCGAATACTTTGGCTTTCCCGGTAAAGTGAAATATGCTTTCATCTACTCCGGCTGTTTTTACAACACATCCGTCAATTGCAATGTTCCCTTTGAGTACAGCAAGACCTCCGTCTTTTACGTATGCGTGTTCAAAATCCCGAATGCATCCGTTGATGCGGTCATTGTCTAAAGAGTCATACCGGTTGTCTTGAGACCCCATTTTGAGATTATATTTGTTACCGGGTGCGCTTTTCCATAGTTCGGCAGCTTCTTCTGTGTATTCTGACCCGTCGATGGCATATCGGGCGATTGCCTGTTCCAAAGTCAGACCATCGACTCGATGCACATGGGTGTCCAATAATCCCTGTTTTGCTAATAAACTCATAATGGATAGAATGCCGCCGGCACGATTTACATCCTGAATATGATAATGTGAGTTGGGAGCGACTTTGCAAAGTACGGGTGATTTGCGAGATAGACGATCTATATCGTCCATTGTAAAATTGACACCGGCTTCTTGAGCTATCGCTAATAGATGTAGTACTGTATTGGTAGATCCTCCCATAGCAATATCGAGAGTCATAGCATTAAGGAATGCATTGCGTGTGGCTATACTGCGGGGTAGTACCGATTCGTCTCCATCTCGGTAATATTTGTAACAGTTCTCAACGATCTGCGCTGCTGCTTTGATAAATAATTTTTCTCTGTTGACATGGGTAGCGACAATAGTGCCGTTACCGGGAAGTGCCAGACCTATGGCTTCGTTCAGACTGTTCATGGAGTTTGCCGTAAACATCCCAGAACATGAACCGCAAGTCGGGCAAGCAGTACGTTCTACTTCAGCAACTTGCTTATCACTTATAGTTTCGTCTGCCGATTCTATCATCGCGTCGATAAGGTCAAGAGAACGCCCGTTTAGGTTACCGGCTTCCATAGGGCCTCCGGATACGAATATTGTCGGGATATTAAGCCGCATGCTTGCCATTAACATACCCGGGGTGATTTTGTCGCAATTACTGATGCAAACCATTGCATCTGCCTTGTGGGCGTTTACCATATATTCGACACTATCGGCGATAAGATCACGAGAAGGGAGAGAATATAACATACCGTCATGTCCCATAGCAATACCGTCATCGATCGCTATTGTATTGAATTCGGCTGCAAAGCAGCCTGATTTTTCAATCTCTGTTTTGATTTTTTGTCCGATTTCATGCAAATGTACATGTCCCGGGACAAATTGTGTAAACGAATTAACAATAGCGATAATGGGTTTTCCTATCTGATCTTCTTTCATCCCGTTGGCCCGCCATAATGCTCTTGCTCCGGCCATTCGGCGTCCTTGTGTGCTGGTTGCACTATGCAATTGATGTTTCATTATTCTTATCGTTTTATATACAAAAAGACCTTTCTACTATATGAAGAAAGGTCTTTTTACTTTATTTTATTTATGCTATTCACATAAAGTAACTACATACCTTTCTTCTTTCACTCCCGCACGACGACATCGAGTAGAGATAAACCAAGAAGGTTAATGATATGTAGAATAATACTAATCATAATCGTTATTTGTATTACATTGTCATTTTGTATTACGATGCAAAGGTATAGCTTTCATTTTATATTCCAAATAAAATAGTAGAAAAAAAACATTGATAGTAAAAAAATATCATATATAGTCCTGTTTTAATGATAAATTATTATAAAACAAAGAACGATGAATTTTAAATTTAGTATTGGACTAAATAATTGAAAACTATGTTTTATTGTTGATAACATAATTTTGAGTTGTTAATTTTGTGCATAAAACAATATTTCTGTACGTTTGTAAAGAGATTCTGAAATTACATCTGCTCCTCGGATAAGGTAAAAATATGAGATACTTCCGCTTTTTATTTTGTTTGTTCGGTTTATTGCTGGTTGCATCTTGCAATACGACTCGGCATGTAGGAGAGGGGCAATATCTTTTGAATAAGGTGAGTGTAACTTCTGATAATAAGAATGTGAAATCATCGGAGTTAAAATCGTATGTAAGGCAAGAACCTAATCATAAAACTTTTGGTTTAGTTGGGCTTCCTTTGTTTTTCTATAATCTTTCAGGAGACAAAGATACTCGTTGGAATCGGTGGCTGAGAAAAGTCGGGACACCGCCGGTGATTTATGATCCTGACTTGACAGAGAAGTCACGTTTAGAGATTACGAAAGCATTACGTAACCGAGGATATGAAAATGCCGTGGTGACGGTAGATACTATTGCCCGGAAAAAAAAGATGAAAGTCCGTTACCAGGTTAAGCCGGGAAAACCATATCATATTGAAAATATAACTTATAATATTCCTAATGATAGCATTGCCCGTATTATATTAGCTGATACTTCGGCTTTTCTATTGAAGAAAGGGGCTATTTTTGATCGGAACTTGTTGGAGCAGGAACGTCAGCGTATTTCTACGTTGTTAAGAAACAGGGGATATTATGCTTTTAATAAAGAATATATTACCTATACGGCTGATACGACGTCTCGAAATTATGAAGTGGATCTGGAACTGAATCTTATGCCTCCTTTGTTGCAGGATACCACTCGTTCGGATATGGTATTCAGCAAGCATGAAGTATATCATATCCGGAATGTCTATTTTATGACCGATTATAACCCGATGAATATCGAGCAAGATTTACGTTTCAATGTAAAAGATACGGTCGATTATAAGGGCTTCAGGATATTTTATGGGAATAAAAAATACTTGACGCCTGCAACTTTAGTGGAAAATTGTTATATACGTCCCGGAATGCGTTACAGTAATAGGGCGGTCGATAACACATTTTCTGCATTTGGTCGTCTTCGGGTAGTAAAATATGTCAATATACAATTTCACCCTCTCAATATTGACGGAGATACTGTATTGGATTGTTATATTTTGTTGACCGAAGGCAAGCCTCAGACGATCTCTGTAGATGTTGAAGGTACTAATTCGGCAGGAGATCTGGGTTTTGCGCTTGGTTTGACGCATCAGCATCGGAACATGTTTCACGGGTCGGAAACATTTACGACCAAATTAAGAGCAGCTTACGAAAGCCTTTCGGGGGATTTGGGAGGGCTTTTGAACGATAATTACCTTGAGTTGGGTGCGGAAGTCGGAATTTCATTTCCGAAGTTCCTTTTCCCTTTTGTTAGTCCGACGGTACGTCGGCGTATGCGTGCGACAACCGAATTCACATTGAATTTCAACTATCAGCAACGTCCCGAATATACTCGGGTAATTGCAGGTGGCGGATGGAATTATAAATGGTATAGTCATAATAATATGTATCGGCATCATCTCGACTTGGTAGATATCAGTTATATTTATTTGCCGAAAACGACCGAGCGGTTTATCAGTAATCTTGATAGTATTGCTTCGAGTAATCCTTTGTTGAGGTATAGCTACGAGAACCATTTTATTATGCGTTCTTCCTATGTTTTTTATCAATCAAACTTGAGGCCGGGAGTAAAGAAAGTTTCCGGAAATATTTACACTTTACGAGCTGCGGGAGAGATAGCCGGTAACTTGTTGTATGGTATATCTAAACTTACTAGACATAAGCCGGGAGAATATGGAGAATACAGTATATTGGGAATTCGTTATGCGCAGTATGCAAAAGCCGACTTGGATTATGCTTATACTATTTTGTTGAATGAGCGTAATTCGCTGGCATTGCATGTAGGGGCAGGAATCGCAGTTCCTTATGGAAATTCTGAGATGGTACCGTTTGAAAAGCGTTATTTTTCGGGGGGAGCTAATAGTGTGAGAGGTTGGTCGGTCCGAGGTCTTGGCCCGGGACGTTACAGAGGAACGAATCCTATGACGGATTTTATGAATCAATGCGGGGATATTCGATTAGATATGAATGCAGAATATCGCAGTAAATTGATTTGGAAACTTGAACTGGCTGCATTTTTAGATGCCGGGAATATTTGGACAATACGTAATTATCCGTCACAACCCGGAGGTAAATTTCAATTGAAATCTTTTTATAAGGAGATTGCGATGGCTTATGGCTTAGGTATGAGACTAGATTTTAACTATTTTATTTTACGCCTTGATTTGGGGATGAAGTTGTATGATCCTTCAGTTGTGAATAAAAGTAAGTGGGTGATTTCTTATCAAAATTTTAATCGGGATGCGACATTGCATTTTGCTGTAGGATATCCCTTCTGATGGTTGTATATAAAAATACATTTGTCATATTTGGAAATCCGATAAAAAATATTACCTTTGCATCGCTTTTGAATAAAAAGTAAGGCCGGTCGGGTAGCTCAGCTGGATAGAGCAACAGCCTTCTAAGCTGTGGGTCCTGGGTTCGAATCCCAGCCCGATCACCGAAATAATAAGCAGTTAGTCGAATGATTAACTGCTTATTATTTATATGTTTTCTTGCAATTCTTTGTTTTGGACTGGATTTGCTATCACAGTTAAAACTCGATGAATGGCAATAATAAGTGTAGATCTGCCAATTTTTTTACTTTTACAGGTAGTGAATTACTGATACTATATTTAATATTTTCTATACTTACAGGAATGGCATTATCAAAACTTGATTCCCCTTTTATCGGTATTGCCGATTTTACAGATTCTATTTTTACGGGAATTTCGGTATTGTGTAATTAACACCGATGATATGAACGTCAACGCCTCCATCGTTTAATTGTTTTAATGTTGTGGAAGCGGCTCTAAGGGTAGGAATTACTCCATTATTTTTGAAAATCAGAGTGATTAGACAAATAGCAATAATAGTTAAAGTACTTTTGGTATATAAATTTATTTTCATAAAAGTAGAATTTAAATAGTTGTTTTATAAGCTTGTTTTATTAAAATTAAATATAATCTTTTTATATTAAAAAATAATGATACTATTTTTTTATATTGAGCTTTTAGTATTGAAAATTTTACTTTTCTGTTTTCTTTTTTTAAGAAAGTCTGTATAGGTTTTTTTGTATAAATTATGAATATTTGTTCATTTGTATTCTAATTGGAATTGTTTTTGCTGTAAAAAACACTTTTGTTTATATTAGATTTAATATAAATATTCTTAAATTGTTATTAATAAGGAATTTATCCTATTTCATGTCTGAATATTTATTGTTTGTATAATTAAAAATTTTTTTCTGTATTAAAAAAATGTATTTTTGTTCATTATAATATCGAATACACAGATATAAACATTATTGGGGCTAAATCATTTAAAATTGTAATTATGGAATCATTTAAATCTTCTATTTTTAAAGACAAAGCTTTGAAAGCTCTTTCGGGGAAATGGAAGCCATCTGTTATTGTTTCACTTGTGACTATGCTTATCATAGGGGGAAGTATTGCATTCCAGCACGTTTCAGTGCTGTTATATTATGCTGTTTTTTGGCTTTTTGGAAGTATAGTTTCTATCGGGTGTGCGTATGTCTTTCTTGATTTGTATCGTGATAAAAAAGAGCCTCGAGTTGCCGATCTCTTTACTCCTTTTCGACAATACGGACGTATTGTTACCTGTTATATTCAGGTGCTAATGTTTACTATATTATGGTCGTTGCTTTTGTTTGTTCCGGGAATAATAAAGGGATTATCTTACTCAATGTCTTATTTTATATTGAAGGACCGTCCGGAACTATCTCCGGCAGAAGCCATAAAAGAAAGTATGCGCTTGATGAACGGTCATAAAGCCGATTTGTTTATTTTACAGTTGAGTTTTATTGGCTGGACAATACTTGGTCTCATTACCGTTATCGGATTTATCTGGGTTATTCCTTATATAAATACCTCTATTGCCGCATTCTACGAACAATTGAGGAATAAAGATACTGGGTCTTTGAATACTGTTACAGAATAAAATAGAATTGAAAAATGGTCGAAAATAATGGTCCTCAAAAAGTTCTCTATTTAGCTTTTTGAGGGCCATTATTAAAATTTGCCATATTTGTTTGCATCAGAAAATGCTTATTTTGTGTATTTGAGAATAAAATTGACAATGGGTGTCGGATCTGTCAAACTGTGTGGATGGTGTCCGCAACCGAGTTTTGTGATTACTCTAACTGTGCCTCCCAGTTCTAAGTAACGTTTTCTGATAATATCCATGTGCTGTTCGAAGGGTACAGCTTCATCGCTGTCACCGCAAACGCTGATAATCGGAATATTTGCCTCTGCCAAAGCTTTGAGCCTGTAAATAGATTTTCCTTTATCTTCAGTCATTTGATTGTCTTTTAAATTCCATTCCTTCAATACATCGTTCCATAATTTTTTATTGTCTCTTCCAGGCCATAAAAAAAGATCACATAAAGGTGCATCGACATACAGACATGCTACTCGGTCGGTATTTTGTGCAGCCCAGTTGAACGCAAAGAATCCTCCTCTGCTGAACCCCTCGACGGTTACTTTGGAGGAAAGTTGATAAAAATCTCTCATATAGTTGCAAAATTCAGTTCCTAACTTTACGGCATGAGGACTTCCGTATAAATGAGTGAGATCATAATAGGCGACATGAAACCCTTTTGCTAACAGAGCAATATCTACGCTGGGAAATGCTGCGAAAAACGCCGGTCGCCATATCCAAGGATTTCCCGGAGCAGCTTTTTGGGGAACTACTACGATAGCGTTACGGTTTTTAAATTTGAAATCATATCGATCATATCGCTCCCATTTGCTTTTTATTCCGGGAAAAGCTTGCATAGTATGGTATTGCTTTTCATTTTTGATGCTTTCATAAACTGTTTCTGCAATGATAATTGCTCCTTCGGGGTTTGGGTGTATTTTATCCGGAAAGAGATTTGGCATATTATCGGTCGCTGTATGTATATCGATGACAGGTAGCTTTTTTTCTTGTGCGATTTGTCGGATGATGGGTATGATTCCTTTGGTTATGATACTGTCATTGATACCCCATTGTATTCCATAAGCTTTTGCCGGAGTGCATAGATATATTTTAGGCTGGGATGAAAGAGCCTGAAAATCTTGAATCATTGTTTCCAAATCAGATTTGAAGTCATTCTTGTATTTCCAGTTCTGAGGCTTGGAGTCATTCGTCCCTAATTTGATAATGACTATGTCCGGTAAAAATTTTAAGGCATCCCGATATGTTTTTTCTTTCATATAGGGATTATCGCCTTTGTTTATAATAATACGTCCGCTGATCCCGAAATTACGCACTAAATAGTCTTTTCCCAGCATTTGGTTCAATACAGACGGATAACTATCTTTATCTCGGTTTTTTATACCTGATCCTGCGGTTATGCTATTCCCGATACAGGCAACTTTTATTTGTGTATAAGCTGTCGAATATAGAAATACAATAAAGGCAAATAATACTATTTTTTTCATTGTGTGTGTTTGTGTATTAATGAAAAATATTTTCTTTAAGTTCTTTTTATTCACTCAAAGATTCTAAAATTTTTTTTGCGACTTGTTCTGCGAGTACTTGATAGCCTTTGTCTATAGGATGCACACCATCTCCTCCGATAAAATATTCGGGATGGTCGAGTATTAGATTGAATAAATCGTTGGTTTTTATATCTTTTGCTTTTGAAATATGTTTTTGTGCTATTTCATTTCTGGTAACAATGCGAGCTACTCTTTCTTCGAGCCGTTCGCAGTATTTCCCTGTGCGTATAGGTGTGGTTGTAGCCCAAATCAGTTTTGCATTCGGTGCATTTTTGCGAATAGCCTTGATCATGTCGGGAAATGCTGCATCATATTCGTCTTCGGTATATTCCCAGCCGTGTAATCCGTTATTGAAGTGTACTAAATCGAATTTCCCGTAACTCATTATCAGATTTATTTCTTGAATGAGTGCCGGATCTCCTAAACTTTTGGAAGTTGTTAATCGTGCGACATAAGCTTTTCCTTTGAGTAATTTTTCAACTTTTGGATAATATCCTCGTGTAATGGAGTTCCCGATAAGCAATACTCTTGGTAATTTGTCATCGTTAGTATGTGGTAACCATACATCTATCCATTCTACTGTTTCTCGTTTAGGTGTAATTTTTTTCGCCTGAACCGAATTTGCTGTAAAAATAAAAATCGCAATGATAAAAATAATCTTTGAAAGTTTCATGGTTTTGTGTGTTTAATATGTGTGTTTTATGAAAAGAAAAGATGTACTATAAAATGATAAACAAAATTATCTTCCTTTATCTGAATATGAAATATCTTTCTGTTAAATAAGTGTAAATTTATAAATTCTAAAGCTCGATTTTGTAAAGATTGGTTGATTTCTTATCTCGGTATAGGTAATTGCAGGAGTTAAACAAAGTTTATAGGAATGGAGTGCACATTTGAGCCAATAATCCTACAAAACGTTTCCATATCGATCTTTTTCTCCATTCTTCCGGTGTAAGCATAGTGCAATTTTGCTTGTCTTTTTCAAAAATTTCAGAGAGTTCTTCTGTTATCTCTTTATCAAAAATGAACGCATTTACTTCATAGTCATATCGTAAGCTTCTACTGTCGAGATTCGCTGTTCCTACAGTACAGAAAGTACTGTCTATCATCATGATTTTAGAATGATGAAATCCTCCGTTATATAAGTAAATATGAGCTCCTTTTTTCATTAGATTATGGGCAACACGAATCGAACCTTCAGGTGTAAATGCGATATCTGCTTTTGCGGAAATCATGATTTCTACATTGATCCCGCGTTTTAATGCCGATTTTAAAGCTTTTCTTATAGAACGAGTAGGTAAAAAATATGGATTTACAATTTGTATATTCGATTTTGCTACGTCGATTGACTTTGCATAGGTTTGTCTTATTTGTTTTGGCGATTTTTTCGGAGTTCGATCAACAATAGCTATCGATTTACCTTTATGAAATGTTGTATCTGAATAAATGGGAAAATAAGCTGTCCCGCAGATATTCTGTTTAGTAGTCTTATTCCAGATAGAAAGGAATATCTCTTGCAGATAATGTGTGGCTTTTCCCTCGATGCGTACATGCATATCCCTCCATTCTCCTATTTCCGGCAAGCCTTTAATATAATAGTCGGCAATATTCATACCTCCGACATAAGCGATTGTTCCGTCTATAACAGCAATTTTCCGGTGATCTCGATGAAATACGTGGTTTATATAGGGAAAGCGTAGGGGGTCGAAATGATAAATTTCGATCCCTTTTTCACGTAAATTCTTTAAGTGTTTTTTTTTCAATGGTCGACTGTTTGACCAGTTTCCGAATGCGTCGAACAGAGCTCGTATTTCTACGCCTTCTTGAGCTTTATGAGCCAGTAAGGTAAAAAGTTCATTAGCAATAGAATCGTTGCGGAAATTGAAGTATTCAAGATGTATATGATGTTTGGCTTTTTTTATAGCAGAGAATAAATCATCGAATTTTTCTTTTCCGCTTTTAAGCAAATGAATTTTATTATCTGTTGTAACGGGAATGTCGGCATCAGATAAAAATTGAATTACTGCCGAGTCACTGGTGATGGTATCTGATGATTTTGAATGAAAAAATATTGTATCTTGTTGGGCATATAAGTTGTTTACAAATCCGAACATGATGATTGGCAGGAAAAAGAAAAATCCTTTTTTTAGATAGTCTGCAGTTAGAATTATGCGATAAATAAAATGATAGATAAAAGACATGTTCAGATTTGTATTTGGGTAATTCGTTTTTATAAAAAAATTATTGTTCTAGAGTTTATACATAAATAAATAGTTTGTACAATATTAGAATTAAGAACCTGTTCAAAAGTTTATCCGGAATGAAATAAACCTGTTTCGGATTATTTAAAAAAGAGAGAATAGCCTCTTGTTTTAAGTTTTAAGAGTCTTTCAAAATTCTAAAATTATTTTGTTGTAATAATTAGAATATTCTTATAATATTTTCTTTTTGGAAAAAAAGAAATAGGCTCTTAAATTATTTTACGAAATTACCTAAAAATGCAAAGCTTGGCAAATTACTATTTTATTATTTCTACTAAAAAAATTGTCAAAATCTTTCTTTTTATGGCCTTTTTCCCCTTTTTTCAAAAAAGGAGGATTCTGTTATTTATGGAATCCAATTTACGATTCCATTTGCAGGATGTTTTTTTCTCCATTCGATAAAATCAGAGTAATTATCTATTCCGTTTTCAATTACGGCTTGATAATATTCTATTCCCATGATTTTTTCCGTATCTGGAGTTTCGTTCTTCAGAGTTAAAATGGCTAATTTTTTTTCAG
>OBWB01000846.1_pt1 | contig 13047 bp, 9 predicted proteins | sample 1476261 | NCBI WGS metagenome assembly OBWB01 (sample SAMEA2580038, study PRJEB22360) | human gut metagenome | biome: human gut; feature: human-associated habitat; material: faeces | place: Denmark | collected 2008/2010 | reverse complement strand
TCAATCAACTATTTTCCCTAATCACAAAAGTTGTGTCCGAAAAAAGGGTGTGCCATTTTGACACACCTCCTTTAGTTTATCCCAATATTCCTACTACCTAAATTCGTTTATATACAACTAAAGTTCCACAAATAAGCACTAAATACAAATAGCTGAAAAAGCTCCTCATCCGCTTCAATTCAAGTACGACGTAATCCTTACTCCAAAATTTTGTAGTGTCGAAAAATCTTCTTAATTTTGTCAAACTTTCCCCCTCAGAACAAGATTCAATAACCCTTAAAAGTCCTATTTATATGAAAAAATGGATTTTTCTAATCTTATTGTTTCCTCTAACCTGTATCGCTCAGACGTACCAATATATTGGAGTGGAAGATGGGCTAAGCAACCGGCGAGTTTACTATATCCAGAAAGACAGAACCGGATATATGTGGTTCCTCACCCATGAAGGTATTGACAGATACAATGGAAAAGATTTCAAACGATACAAACTAATGGACGGTGACGTAGAGGTTAATTCGCTACTGAACCTCAATTGGCTATATATTGATAAGGAAGATGTATTATGGGAAATCGGGAAAAAAGGAAAGATATTCCGGTATGACCAGATCCACGACTGCTTCACACTCGTATATAAACTGCCCATAGAGAACTTCCGTGATTTGCCGGCTCCGGTAAGTTTCGCATGGCTCGATCAGAGCAAGCATATCTGGTTGTGTAATGAGGAAACTATCTTTATTTATAACACGGATACAGGAGAAGTCACTCACATAAAGAATGACATCAGTGAAGAAATCAATGACATCGAACAGATTGACGACACACATTACTTCATTGGCACGGAAATGGGAATCCACTATGCCAAGTTGGAAAACAACACACTGGAACTTATTCACTGCGACAAGCTGGAGAATGTGAAAGCACAAATACTCGATCTACATTTCGACACAAAGATTCGTAAATTGTTTATCGGAACTTTCCAACGGGGAGTGCTCATCTATGATATGTCGACCAAGTCCGTCACACAACCTCCACATAGTCTGAAAGATATCAGCATTACACGAATCAAGCCCTTAAACGCCAAAGAATTGTTGATAGCGTCAGATGGCGGCGGTGTACATAAAATGAATGTTGAAACCTATCAGATGGAGCCTTACATTATTGCTGATTACAACAGTAATAACGGCATGAACGGCAACAGTATCAATGATCTTTATATAGAAGAAGAACGGATATGGTTGGCGAACTACCCTATCGGAATCACCGTACAGAATAATCGCTATTCCAGCTATAAATGGATCAAGCATTCTATCGGCAACAGACAGTCTTTGATAAACGACCAGGTTAATTCGATTATCGAAGACAGTGACGGTGACTTATGGTTCGGAACCAATAATGGAATCAGTCTCTTAAATTCCAAGACCGGACAATGGCGTTCCTTCCTCAGTTCTTTTGAGAAGAACCAGGATAGCAGAAGTCATATTTTCACTACCCTGTGCGAAGTGCTTCCCGGAGTTGTCTGGGCCGGCGGATACTTCTCCGGCATTTATCAGATAGACAAGAGATCTTCCAATGTCAGCTATTTTACTCCGGCTTCGTATGCATATGAGAACATACGCCCGGATAAGTATATACGTGATATCCGTAAAGACTCACAAGGAAATATCTGGAGCGGAGGATTTTATAATCTGAAACGTATCAATGTACACACTAAAAATATACAACTGTACCACGGACTGAACTCCATTACTGCAATTCTCGAACGCGATGCCAAAAGTATGTGGATAGGCAGTGCGACCGGATTGTTTTTATTGGATAAAGAATCGGGTAAATATGAACGTATCAAACTTCCCGTAGAATCAAACTATATATATTCTTTATACCAGACCAAGAAAGGATCGCTATATATAGGAACCAGTGGCTCCGGATTATTAATTTACGATCCTCACACCAAACTGTTCACTCATTATCATACGGGAAATTGCGCATTGATTTCCAACAATATCTATACCTTGCTTTCAGACGCTGACGAAGATATTCTGCTTAGCACGGAAAGCGGTCTGACCAGCTTTTATCCTAACCAAAAAACATTTCACAACTGGACAAAAGAAATGGGACTTATGACCACACATTTCAATGCATTGTCCGGTACCCTGCGAAAGAACAACAACTTTATTTTCGGAAGTTCGAACGGGGCAGTAGAGTTCAATAAAGACATGAAACTTCCCAGAACCTATTCTTCCAAAATGATATTCAGCGATTTCAAACTGTTTTATCAAACGATCTACCCGGGAGACAAAAATTCCCCGCTAAAGGCAAGTATCAACAATACGAAAGAGCTGAAATTAAAATATAACCAGAATATTTTCTCGTTACAGGTTTCTTCTATCAACTATGACTATCCTTCTAATGTCCTTTATTCCTGGAAACTGGAAGGCTTTTACGAAGAATGGAGCAAACCGAGGACAGAAAACACAATCCGTTATACTAACCTCGCACCGGGAAAATATACGTTAAGGGTACGTGCTATCTCCAATGAGGACCAGCGTATTATGCTCGAAGAAAGGAGTATAGATATTATCATCGCCCAGCCTTTTTGGCTGACCGTTTGGGCAATGTTGCTCTATATCGTTATCCTTGTCTTTATCGCTGCTGTCTCATTACGTATTCTGATCCTAAGGAAACAACGTAAAGTGTCCGACGAAAAGATTCATTTCTTTATCAACACTGCACACGACATCCGTACTCCGTTGACGCTTATCAAAGCGCCACTGGAAGATCTTCGTGAAAAAGAAGAACTAAGCAAGGAAGGAATATCCAATATGAATACTGCATTACGGAATGTAAATGCCCTGCTACGTCTCACCACCAATCTAATAAACTTCGAGAGGGCGGACGTATATTCCTCCGAACTATATATTTCGGAACATGAACTGAACACATTTACAACCGAAATATACAATGCTTTCCAGCAGTACGCCAATATCAAACATATCAACTTCACCCACGAAAGTAATTTCAGGTATATGAATGTATGGTTTGATAAGGAAAAAATGGAATCAATCCTGAAAAACATAATCTCGAATGCCTTGAAGTACACTCCGGAAAACGGTAATGTACAGATTTTCGTGTCCGACAATACAGACTCGTGGAGCGTCGAAGTCAGGGATACAGGAATCGGAATTCCGGCCAGCGAACAGAAAAAACTGTTCAAGCTGCATTTCCGTGGCAGCAATGCAATCAACTCCAAAGTGACGGGTAGCGGGATCGGACTGATGCTTGTCTGGAAATTAGTGCGGCTGCATAAAGGTAAGATTAATTTGTCGAGTGTGGAAAATCAAGGTTCGGTTATCAAGGTATCTTTCCCGAAAGACAGCAAGCGTTTCCGTAAGGCACATCTGGCAACACTGAGCAAACAACGTCAGGAAAACAGAACCCTAAGCAATGTACCTGCTCCCTCACCCGAAATATACGAAAACGCACATAAGAAGTTGAACGGTGAACACCGGCGGATTCTGATTGTGGAGGATAACGATGAATTACGCAACTATCTGTTGCAGACATTATCAGAAGAATATACTGTACAAACGTGTTCCAACGGAAAAGAAGCGTTGACGATCATCCCCGAATACAAACCGGAGTTGGTTATCTCTGATATTATGATGCCGGAAATGCGGGGAGACGAATTATGCAAGGAACTCAAAAACAACATAGAGACATCGCACATTCCGGTTATCCTGCTGACAGCTCTGAATAATGAGAAAGATATCTTGTCCGGACTTAAAATCGGTGCCGACGAATACATCTTGAAACCGTTTAATATAGGTATATTAAAAGCGACTGTCGACAATCTGCTGACTAACCGTGCTCTTTTGCGCAGTAAGTATGCCAATCTGGAGCTGGATGATGAGGAAGAAGATGACGAATGCATCAACTGCTCACAGGACATTGACTGGAAGTTTATTGCCAACGTCAAAAAGCATATAAAAGACAATATAGATAACCCGGCCCTTACCGTAGATGTACTTTGCAACCTGGTAGGCATGAGCCGTACAAGTTTCTACAACAAACTCAGGGCATTGACCGACCAGGCTCCGGGAGATTATATCCGTCTGATCCGGTTGAAGTATGCCGTGCAATTATTGAAAGAGAACACACATAGCATAACAGAAATAGCAGAAATGACAGGATTCAGTGATGCGAAATACTTCCGTGAAGTATTCAAGAAGCATTTTAACGTAAGTCCCAGCCAATACGGCAAAGAAAAGAGAACAAACAAGAAAGGAGGAGAAAAGAAAGAATGAACATCTATCTCGAATCATTTGGAATTTTTTTTAAAATAGGCGCCTTTACTATCGGAGGAGGGTACGCAATGGTGCCGCTTATTGAGAATGAAATTGTTACGAAGCGGAAATGGATTGCGCAGGAAGATTTTATCGACCTGCTGGCTATCTCCCAATCTGCTCCGGGCATTTTGGCAGTCAATATTTCTATCTTTATAGGATACAAGTTGCGTGGTATCCGAGGAAGTATTATCACAGCATTAGGAACAATTTTGCCTTCCTTCATCATTATATTGGCGATTGCTCTATTTTTCCATAGTTTTAAAGACAACCCGATTGTGGAACGCATCTTCAAAGGAATCCGACCGGCGGTAGTGGCACTTATTGCCGCCCCGACTTTCACAATGGGCCGGTCCGCTAAAATCAACCGCCACAACCTGTGGATTCCTGTTGTTTCGGCACTGCTGATCTGGCTATTGGGGTTCTCGCCTATCTGGATTATTATTGCTGCGGGAGTGGGAGGCTTCCTCTGGGGAAAATTTAGAAAAGTAGAAAGTTGAGAATGGAGAGTCGAGAGTTATCGTTCCCTGTTCATTATTCAAGATTCATGGTAAAAAATTAAAAAGAGATGATCTATCTTCAGTTATTCTATACGTTTTTTAAGATCGGGCTCTTTGGATTTGGAGGAGGTTATGCGATGCTCTCCATGATTCAAGGGGAAGTAGTAACCCGTTATGGTTGGGTGAGCTCGCAGGAGTTCACGGATATTGTTGCAATCAGCCAAATGACACCGGGACCTATCGGGATTAATGCGGCTACGTACGTCGGATTCACCTCTACGGGGAGTGTCGTGGGATCGGTCATTGCTACCTTTGCTGTAGTCCTCCCCTCCTTCATCTTGATGCTGACCATTAGCAAATTCTTCCTGAAATATCAGAAACATCCGGTAGTAGAATCCATATTTAGCGGACTGCGTCCCGCAGTTGTCGGCCTGTTGGCTTCCGCCGCACTGGTATTGATGAATGTAGAAAATTTCGGTTCACCGACAACTGACACTTACTCATTCGTTATCAGTATTATCATCTTTCTAGTCGCTTTCATCGGAACCAGAAAATATAAAGCTAATCCTATATTAATGATTATAGCCTGCGGCATTGCAGGACTATTGCTTTATTAATTGCTGGGGTGGTAGGCGGATACACAATATTGAAAATAAACGACTTATGTATTTTCCTACCACCTCCCCCTACGGGGACTCCTCCTTCCCGAAGGAGGAGAATTGAAGATACTACTGAATTGTTAGTCAGCCTCTTTTTCTATTCTTCACTTATTACAGTTTTACTTTTATCACAGTTTTACTTTCTTGCTAACCGACTTCGATTCATTATGAAGACGGTCTAACGCAGTCACCACATAGCGGTACTTTGTTTTTCCTGTTTCGTATGGAAGTTTGTAGAAAGGATTACGAGTGATAGCAACAATATGTGAAGGGTCGTCAAGATTCACCTTTTCTTTTCTGCCAAAACGATAGACCACATATTGCACAGCCTTATCCATTTCCGTTTCAGCTTTCGGAGCAGTCCAGAAAAGCACATAGCCGTCTTCAGTCCATATTTTCTTCATCTTGCGCACCTTGTCCGGAGCCTTATCATCCATAAAGTCGAATACGGGGATTAATGCCGGATATTTGTGATATTCCGAAACCAGCGCATCGCGATATCTTCCCTGATTTTCAACAACAGCTGCCGCATACCATTGACAGCTACCGCCAATCGTCTGATAAGCACGCTGTAAAGCCATTTTCCGGGGAAGCTGATTCATAGAAGGATTCTGCGGGTCAGCGTGCTGAATCGTATTTGTCACTGACTGGCCGATAAATAACGGACGGTTCTCCGAATGCGTAGCCCACCACTTCACCAATGTCTCATAGTCGGCCGCCTTATGACCGATTTCCCAGTAAATCTGCGGAATATTATAATCAATCCAGCCTTCACGCGCCCAAAGCAGAACATCAGCATACAGATCGTCATAATTCTGCAAGCCATTGGTATTACTTCCCAACGGGTCACTTTTCTGATTACGATAGATTCCGAACGGACTGATTCCGAACTTTACCCACGGCTTCACCCCCCGAATGGTTTCGTGCAATTTCTTAATCAACACATTCACATTACTACGTCTCCAGTCCGCCTTGTTAGTAAAGCCTCCGCCATAACGGGCAAAACTTGCGTTATCGGGAAAATCGACTCCCTTAATAGGATAAGGATAGAAATAGTCATCCATGTGGATAGCGTCCACATCATAGCGGGACACAATATCCGTCACGATTTTACAGATATATTCACGACTCTCGGGAAGTGCCGGGTCGAAGTACAATTGGTCTCCATAAGTAACAAACCATTCCGGATGCTGATTATATATATGTTCCGGCGCCAACTGGTTCTTCAGGGAGGTTTTCACCCGATAAGGATTAATCCAGGCATGAAACTCCATATTCCGTTTCCGGCATTCCTCAATCATGAACTGCATCGGGTCCCACATAGGCGAAGGCATTTGTCCTTGTGTCCCTGTCAGAAAACGGCTCCACGGTTCATGTTGCGAAGCATACAACGCATCCGCTTCGGGACGCACTTGAAAGATAATCGCATTAATACCTGCCCCTTGAAGCGAGTTCAACTGGCTAATCAGTGTTTGTTTCAGTCGTTCTGTGGGAACACCGCGAAACTGTCCGTTGACAGCCTGTATCCATGCAGCACGAAACTCACGTTTGGGATATTTGTCGCCCGTCGGCACCTGTGCCCTCACTCCCACAGCCAGAAGAAGAGCCAAAAGTAAAAGATAGTTTTTCAGCTTCATAATATTCTTAAATCGTAATAATGTGACGCAAAGATAATACAAACTCCCGATAAATTCGCTAACTTTGCCGACTACCATAAAACAAGGAGCATTTTATGTCAGAAAATAACTATATTTCGATCAAAGGCGCACGAGTAAACAACCTAAAAAACATCGATGTAGATATTCCACGCAACAAACTTGTTGTCATCACCGGATTATCAGGTTCAGGAAAATCATCTCTCGCTTTTGACACCCTCTACGCAGAAGGACAACGCCGCTACGTAGAAAGCCTAAGTAGCTACGCACGCCAGTTTCTCGGACGAATGAGCAAACCGGAATGCGATTTTATCAAAGGCATCCCGCCTGCGATTGCCATAGAACAGAAAGTAAACAGCCGCAATCCCCGTTCCACCGTAGGAACTTCCACAGAAATTTATGAATATCTCCGTTTGCTGTACTCCCGTGTAGGGAGGACATACAGCCCTGTAAGCGGACAGGAAGTGAAGAAACATTCGACGGAAGACATCATCAACTGTATGCTATCACACCCGGAAGGGACAAGATACACCGTACTGACCCCTATCCACCTGCGTGAAGACCGCAGCCTGCAACAGCAACTGGAAATAGACCTCAAACAGGGATTCAACCGTATCGAAGTGAACGGTGAGATGAAACGTATTGATGAATACAAGCCCGTAGCAGGCGACGAAGTTTATCTGCTGGTAGACCGTATGGCAGTAGCCGACACCAAAGATGCTATCAGCCGCCTCACCGACTCTGCCGAAACAGCCATGTACGAAGGCGACGGAACCTGTATGCTACGCTTTTACCTGCCGGACGGAACAACACAACTATTCTCCTTCAGCACAAAGTTCGAAGCAGACGGTATCACTTTTGAAGAACCCAATGACCAGATGTTTTCATTCAACTCCCCGATCGGTGCCTGCCCCACCTGTGAGGGCTTCGGCAAAGTTATCGGTATAGATGAGCATTTGGTGGTTCCCGACCGTTCTTTATCTGTTTATGAAGGAGCGATCGTATGTTGGCGCGGTGAAAAAATGGGAGAATGGAAAGAAGAGCTGATCCACAATGCGGAGAAATTCGACTTCCCGATTTTCACTCCTTATTATGAACTGACGGACAAACAGCGCCGGTTGCTTTGGGAAGGAAACCAATATTTCCACGGTATTAATGACTTCTTCAAAATGCTTGAAGAAAATCAATATAAAATACAATATCGTGTGATGCTTGCCCGGTATCGCGGAAAAACACTTTGCCCGAAATGCCACGGTACCCGTCTGAAACCGGAAGCTGGCTATGTACGCGTAGGCGGAAAGAATATTTCCGAACTGGTAGACCTGCCTATTTCCGAATTAAAGCAGTTCTTCGATCACTTGGAACTGAACGAGCACGACAGTAATGTAGCCCGCCGGATTCTGATGGAAATAAACAGCCGTATCCGTTTCCTGATTGATGTAGGTCTGGGGTATCTGACACTGAACCGGCTCAGTAACTCCCTGTCGGGTGGAGAAAGCCAGCGTATCAATCTGGCGACATCACTGGGAAGCAGTCTTGTAGGTAGCCTCTATATCCTCGACGAACCCAGTATCGGTCTGCACAGCCGTGACACCGACCGCCTGATTAATGTGCTGCGCCAACTGCAACAACTCGGTAACACGGTAGTAGTTGTAGAACATGACGAGGAAATCATTCGTGCGGCAGATTATATTATTGACATCGGTCCCAACGCCGGACGTCTGGGAGGAGAAGTCGTCTATCAGGGTGACATGAAAGACCTCAAAAAAGGAAGCAACAGTTATACCGTCCGCTATCTTTTGGGAGAAGAAGAAATTCCCGTCCCCCAACATCGCCGTCCGTGGAATAATTATATTGAACTGAAAGGTGCACGCGAGAATAACCTGAAAGGAGTAGACGTCCGCTTCCCGCTGAATGTAATGACAGTGGTTACCGGCGTTTCCGGTTCCGGGAAAAGTACGCTGGTACGTGATATTTTCTTCCGGGCATTGAAGCGTGAGTTGGACGAATGCAGTGACCGTCCGGGAGAATTTTCATCTATCGGAGGCAGTCTGCGCGACTTACGGAATGTAGAATTTGTAGACCAGAATCCGATCGGCAAATCATCCCGTTCCAATCCCGTGACATATATCAAGGCTTATGACGAAATCCGCAAGCTATGGTCGGAGCAGCCACTCGCCAAACAAATGGGATATACCGCCGGTTTCTTCAGTTTCAACAGTGAAGGCGGACGTTGCGAAGAATGTAAGGGTGAAGGCACCATTACCGTAGAAATGCAGTTCATGGCAGACCTCGTTCTGGAATGTGAATCCTGCCACGGGAAACGTTTCAAATCCGACACACTGGAAGTGAAATTCCACGACAAGAACATCTTTGATGTACTGGAAATGACCGTGAACCAGGCGATTGAATTCTTCAATGAACACGGACAGAAGAAAATCGTAAAAAAGCTACTCCCGTTGCAGGATGTAGGACTCGGGTATATCAAACTAGGCCAATCTTCTTCCACTCTTTCCGGTGGTGAGAACCAGCGTGTGAAACTAGCATTCTATCTGAGTCAGGAGAAAGCCGACCCGACTCTGTTTATCTTTGACGAACCGACAACAGGTTTGCATTTCCACGACATCCGTAAACTTCTGGATGCTTTTGACGCCTTGATCCGCCGTGGACATAGCATCGTAATCATCGAGCATAATATGGATGTTATCAAATGTGCCGATTATGTGATTGACCTCGGCCCGGAAGGTGGAGATAAAGGTGGGAACATTGTAGCGGTAGGTACTCCAGAAGAAGTAGCCGCTTGCGGAGCAAGCTATACGGGTCAGTTCCTGAAAGAAAAGCTGAAATAAGTCAAGAGTCAGAAATGGAGAGTTGAGAGATGTTTTGCAGCAAATATAGCGCAATAACTCTCCACTCTCCATTCTCAAATTATTTAAAAGTAGAATCCGAATCCTACTTTAATGCCGAAACGTGAATTATCGGAGTCATCAAAACGCCATTTATAATAAACAGCCGGTTCGATAGTTACTGTCCGCGACAGGAAATAAGCATATCCGGCTTCGATACCCAATCCCCAATCGTTGTTATGACCGCCACCTTTATAACGTCTGCGTTCCCAATCGAGGCCACCACCGATATAAACACCTGTAGTATTAAAATAACAACGTGCTCCCGTACCTAATGTATATATATCTACCGGTTGTGACCAGTCAGCTCCTGCATTTACCATTAATGCAAAACCGTCTGCCAGAAATGTACCGGCTTGCGCGCCGATCCCAAATTTAGCATCATCATTTTTACTGTAAGAAAAGTCCAACCCTGTAACGGAAGGATTTAGAATCATAGTTCCTTTCTCAAATTGTGCCTGTGCAGCTATTGATGCCAACAGCAGACAAATAGCTAAAGCTAATTTCTTCATAAACTTACTTTTTTAAGTGAATAGATTGTTCGTCTTTTTTACGGCGTTCACGCATCTGTTCCTTTTTGCGGAGGACAAGCCAAAGAAGCAGGACAATGACATAAGAACCCGCCACCGTCAGATACTTTTCCGTCTGGCTCACTTCCGTATTACGGGGTAACAGATAAGCCGCCGTCACGGATACATAAATAAGGAATGCAAGTGCAACTCCCGTTGATCTTTTTATTTTCTTCATTCTGATAATTTTCTTGTTTTCTGCTTGCTCAGCCAGACAAAGAACCACACAATAGCAACCACCACACATCCTACACCGATGTAATAAGAGATTGCGTGCGACAGTCCCAAACCTTCAGGAGCAATACATATATAAGTAGAACACACACTTGTCATAAACAAGGCAGGTATCAAAGTAATGACATACGGTTTCTTGGATACCGCCAGATAAACCGTTATTGCCCAGAGGGTAAACACAGCCAATGTCTGGTTGGCCCAGGCAAAATAACGCCAGATCATATTAAATCCGTTCGCATCACGCAGGCTATACAGAAGTAAACCGATAGCCGCCACGAACATCGGAATACAGATGTATAAACGACGACGCATACTCTTTTGTTCCAAGCCCAGGAAATCCGCCACAATCAGACGGGCAGAACGGAAAGCCGTATCGCCCGAAGTAATCGGAGCAGCAATCACTCCCAAGATAGCAAGCACACCCCCGATTGTTCCCAGCCACTCTTTTGTGATTGCATCTACTATGACGGAAGCATTACTCTCTTCCATCCCATTCTCATGGAAAAAGTAAGTAGCGGCGGCAGCCCAAATCAGTGCAACGATGCCTTCGGTTATCATTGCACCGTAGAACACCGGACGCCCATGACGTTCCGAAGTCATGCAACGAGCCATTAAAGGACTTTGTGTAGCATGGAAACCGGAAATTGCACCACAGGCAATACTCACAAACATTATCGGAAAGATAGGAAGTTCACTCGCCTCCGGGTTCGTATTTTGCAGTCCGTCCCACAGTTCCGGCAAAGCGGGATGATTCACATAAAGCATGACGAGAATCCCCACAGCCATAAACAACAAGGCAATTGCAAACAACGGATATATCTTACCTATAATCTTATCTACAGGCAACAATGTAGCCAAAATATAATACGCAAACACAACGATAATCCAGAACGTAGCATCCAGACTTTCCGGCGTCAGTTTCGCCAGCAATCCCGCAGGACCGGCCACAAAAACCGAACCGACCAGAATCATCAGGATAACGGTGAAACCTCTCATTATCTGTTTCGTCGTAAGTCCCAAATAGCGTCCGATAATTTCCGGCAAACTCTCGCCCTCATGACGCAAGGAAAGCATTCCGGCAAAATAATCGTGCACCGCCCCGGCAAAAATACTTCCCAACACAATCCATAAATAAGAAGAACTACCGAATTTAGCTCCCATTATTGCACCGAATATCGGACCTAGTCCGGCAATATTAAGGAACTGAATCATAAAAATCTTCCAGGTCGGCAATGGAATATAGTCTACTCCATCAGCCTTGGTCAGAGCCGGTGTTTTACGGTCGTCGGGACCAAAGACGCGTTCCATCAAACGTCCATACGTAAAATAGCCTACTATCAACGCCAGTAGGCATAGAGTAAATGTTATCATAGTGTGTCGTTTTTTTAGCTTGGCAAATGTAACATAATCTCACGAAACAGCCCAACATTACCGACACTTTTACTAACTTTGCAGGGATTTAAAACAAAAAATAAAGAATATGCGCCTATCTATTCTCATTCTTTCACTTTTGTTTCCTTTCCTCTCCGTGGCAGCGCAGCCCAAACATGAAGTCCGCGCCGCATGGCTCACAGCGTTGTATGGTCTCGACTGGCCCCGCACACGTGCTGTCAGTCCTCAAAGTATCCGCAAGCAAAAGGAAGAATTGGTGGATATCCTCGATAAACTGAAGGCTGCCAATTTCAATACTGTCCTGTTTCAGACACGCACACGCGGGGATGTGTTATATCCTTCGTCTATCGAACCTTTCAATTCTATCCTGACAGGGAAATCCGGCGGAAATCCCGGTTATGATCCGCTCGCTTTTGCCATTGAAGAATGCCACAAGCGGGGTATGGAATGCCACGCCTGGATGGTAACTATTCCGTTGGGAAACAGGAAACACGTTGCCTCGCTCGGCAACCGGTCCGTCACCAAGCGGATGAAAGATATTTGCGTACCTTACAAGAACGAATATTTCCTTAATCCTGGACATCCGGGAACTAAAGAATATTTGATGAAACTGGTACGGGAAGTCGTGAGCCATTATGATATAGATGGGGTACATTTCGATTATCTGCGTTATCCGGAGAATGCCCCTCTCTTTCCCGACAAATATGATTTCCGCCGATACGGGAAAGGGCGTACACTGGACCAATGGCGGCGGGGTAATATTTTTGAAAATTTACATTTTTGAGCCCCGGA
>OBWB01000836.1_pt1 | contig 13291 bp, 19 predicted proteins | sample 1476261 | NCBI WGS metagenome assembly OBWB01 (sample SAMEA2580038, study PRJEB22360) | human gut metagenome | biome: human gut; feature: human-associated habitat; material: faeces | place: Denmark | collected 2008/2010 | reverse complement strand
ACGTTTTTTTCATGACGTTTTGTGCCTTGAGCAGCGCGAAAGGAATGGATATAAAAATGGAAAAAGAAACAATCGGAACGATAATTTCAGTGACTAAACAATGGTGGTTAAAAGTAAACCGTAAATCTGTCCGAATTCATGGCATGGATGGAGCAGACTTTCCATATATAATAAAGATTAAATATACAATAGAAGGCAAAGATTACATTTGCAGGAAGTGCATTGGTGCTAGTAAGAAGATTCCCGATAAAGGTGCAACGCTTAAAGTCATATATCGTGAAGACAGACCATCTAAGGTGAGAATAGAACTCTAATTCAAATAGCCGATGGAATCTCTTTGGTTGAATGGACAGAAGATAATAGAATAAAAGTTTCAAAAGAATTTGGGTGTAATCGCAATACTTATAATCCCTATCAAGAAAGCGATACCAAAAAAAATTTAGAACTCAAAAGGCGAATTGGTTTTAGAGGTGTCAAAGTCAATAATTCCCTATGTTTATACGCAGACCATTATTGCAAAAAAGAAACCATGTCACTTATTCATGAATGTATCGCAGGTCATAAGTGAAAGGAATTTATAAAATCACACTACAATTCCAAAATGGAGGATTAGAATATAAATGGAAAACAAACAAATTGTAAAGAATTTCTATGAAGCAGTTGTATCAAAAAACTTATTGCAAGAACTCCACCAGTATGTATCGAAAGACTGCCTCCTTAATATTGGTAATGAAAAAATACCATTGGGATTAGAAGGTATGAGAGAACATCTTGTTGCTATAAAAAAGACATATCCGGATTATACGATAAAAATATTACGGCAATTTGCTGATGGTGATTATGTAATTTCTGAATTTCTTATGGAAGGTACACATGAAGGGGAATGGATAGGAATAAAACCGACACATAAAAAAATGGTATTTACAGGTGTTGATATTGACAAAGTAATAAACGGCAAAATAGTGGAACATGGCGGTTCCGTTAATACATTTGAAACATTGCTTGAACATGACTTAATTAAGCCCGTATAAGGTAAAAGTATGATGTATCGGACAGAATTAGTAGAAGAAATTACTGTAAAAAATGTAACCGAGAAAATCAATGCCAAAATATAGGAAATGGAAAAGGAGAGATTTCGTCTTGTCACAATGTCTTTTTGGGGAACCGAAAGAGCTGTATTGGTTTAAAAAAGGGATTAAAGGGCAGCTTACTTTAACATATATTTTGCCTTTGATCTGCCGATTATGGTGCATTGGCTTCCTTGAGAATATGAGAAATATGCTCATCAGATTTTTAAATTCTAATGCGTAAAAGAAGTGGTTTGATTAACAGTTATATTTCCCATAGACCATAATTGATAATGCAAAAAATTAAAAATTTCTTAGGAAATTTCGGTGGGGAAATTTAAGGTTTTGAGGTTATTCTTATGGAGTGGTTTCAAGAGGGATTTTTAACAAGTAAAGGAGAAGTGAAAATATGTTACCGATTTCCGACATTCTTATCCGTTCAATAAGTGGGTATGTATTTATAGTTCCAGTTATTATATTGTATTTCTTATATTTAAAAAAATCGGGAAGAAAACAAAGTTTTCTACACATTACCTCTGTATTTGTGTTTTGCTATTATCTATTTGGAATTTTAACCGTAACAGGTATTGGTTATACAAGCACAATATCATTTTGTCCGAGGATTTCCCTAATTCCGTTTTTCGGTATGATAAGTGGACCAATAGAAACCATACTTAATCTTGTTTTATTTGTACCTATGGGCTTTTTTCTGCCATTTCTGTATAAGAAGTATCATCATATAAAGACGGTTGTATTAACTGGACTTCTGTTCTCTTTATCTGTTGAAATTGTTCAAATGTTTGACTGGGGTGCAACAGATATAAACGATCTTATTATAAATACGGCTGGAACCTGCTTGGGATATTGGATTTATTATCTGCTTTCAAAAATTTTACCCAATTATTTTAGAAAAGGGGTTCAATCTGAGAATGCTAATGATATTGTCGAAGTGTTTTTGTTTGCATTTTGTACATTTATAATCATGGTTACAGTTCAGCCTTGGGTAATTCATAGTCTTCTCAATATCGGATAAAAATGATTATTGAATGGGATCCAATAGAGAAGAATCAAAAGTGTAAATTACAATCTTTGAATGGAGTAGACACTAGCAATAGCATTAAAAATATCGAGGTTAGATATATGATAGACCGCAAAGATTACACCTGCCGAAAAATGGATTGGCACATAAACAAAGTTGCTGACAAGGGAGCTACGATTAGAGTTATGGGAGGTAACATGAAAGTATTGGTTAGTGCCTGTATTACGGGAGTGAACTGTAAATACAATGGGAAAAACAACGTAAATATAAGAGCTATCAATTTCTTGAGAGATAAAGATGTTATTTCTATCTGCCCGGAAGTATTAGCAGGTATGAAAATTCCCAGACCTTGCGCAGAAATTGTGAATGGAAGAGTAGTTGATGAAACCGGAAATGACGTTAGTTTAGAATATGATAAAGCAGTGCAGATCGCATTATCAAAAATTCAAAATGAAAATATTGACCTCGTTATACTGCAATCCAGAAGTCCGACTTGTGGCGTCAACCAGATATATGACGGTAGCTTTGCCGGGAAATTAATTTCTGGAATGGGATTGTTTGCAAAAGAACTAAAACAAAGGGGATATAAGGTTATTGATGTTGAAGAAATATAAGTTTTAGTTTCTTATTTACCCAAATAACAAATCTCAATTTGTTTGATTTTATAATATCATTGAAAGGATATAAAAAGTTCATAAGGAATCATAAAAGGCAGGTTTCTGAATGGGAACTTGCTTTTTAACAATCTGGTTTTATTTCTTGTGTCTTTTAAAATATCGAATTATAATGAAATGGAATCTCATTTGGGAAGGAGCATTAATAGATGTACAATATTTTGATAATTGATGATGATCAAGAACTTTGTCTTTTGATTAAACGCAGTATTCTATCGGAAGATATAGAAGCGGATTTTTGTAATACAGGAAAAGCAGGACTACAAAAATTGAAAGAAAAGCAATATCAGCTTGTTATACTGGATGTGATGATGCCTGGAATGGACGGTTTTGAAACGCTGGAAGAAATCAGAAAAGAAAACAGCTTGCCGATTTTGATGTTCACATCCAAAAATGACAGCTTTTCTAAAGTTAGGGGCTTACGGGCTGGAGCTGACGATTATCTCACAAAACCTTTTGATATGGATGAACTGATTGCCCGTATCGTTTCTTTGATCCGCCGTTATACCCGCTTTAATCAGCAAGAGGGCACTGCACAGCAGCAACTTATATTTGATGGATTGAAAATTGACCTCGAAAATCGCTCGATTACTACGGAAAACGGAACTTTTGAACTTCCACCAAAGGAATTTGACTTGTTGCTATATTTAGTAAAAAATCAAGGAAAGATTTTGACGAAACAGCAGATATATGAAAAAGTCTGGGGAGAAGAATACTTCTATGACGATAGTAATATTATGGCGATCATCAGTCGGCTTCGTAAAAAACTAGAAGTCAATCCTTCAAGTCCGAAGTATATCCAAACGGTCAAAGGAATTGGCTACCGCTTTAATAAGGAGGTATAGCTGGTATGGAAATCATCATTTTCTTGTCCATTGTGATTGCTGTTTTGGCTGTGCTGATCTCCATCTTTCTCATTCAGCACGTAAAGAAGCAAATAGCAGAAATGACAGATGCCTTAATTGATGTGAAAAACGGAAATGGCAATCGGCGTATTTTGTCTGCAACAAATGAACTGGTTGCCCCCATTGCCTATGAAATCAATGAGATTGTTGTGGCTTATGAAAACAGGCTTTCTATTGTCCGGCAGACAGAAGAAACCAACCGCCAGCTTATGACGAGCCTTTCCCATGATGTCCGAACGCCCCTTACCACTCTTATTGGGTATCTTGATGCTGCACATAAAGGGCTTGTTACTGGGAAAGACCGGGATGATTATATCGAAACCGCCCGTCGGAAAGCTCACGATCTGAAAGAATATATTGATGTACTCTTTGACTGGTTCAAATTAAATTCCGATGAGTTTGCTTTGGAGATCCAGTCTGTTGAAGCTGCAGAGCTGACAAGAAATATCCTGATTGACTGGATACCTATTTTTGAGGATAAGCAGGTTGATTATGACATTGATATTCCTGAACAACCTGTCCGAGTAAGGCTTGATATGGACAGCTATATGAGGATCATAAATAATCTCATTCAAAATGTAATCGCCCACAGTCATGCAGACAAAGTTGAGATTTCCCTGTCAAAAAAGAAAAATAATATGAGGCTACTGGTGGCAGATAATGGTGTGGGGATTGAGAAAGAAGATTTGAAACACATTTTTGAACGGCTTTATAAGTGTGATAAAGGTCGGTCTGAAAAAGGCAGCGGTCTGGGCCTTTCTATCGTCCATCAATTAGTAGAAAAGATGGGTGGAAACATAACAGTTGAAAGTTTACCAGGAAAAGGAACTGAATTTACTTTGCTTTTTCCTTTGGATGATTGAGCAGGTTCCCGTCCTTGCGGCGGGAGCCTTTGTCATTTTTGCTTTATCCTAAATTGCAAGGTTAATGCAAGGTTGCGGCAAGGTTAATGCAAGGTTGGCGTGATAGAATACCTTACAGAATAGGAGGTTTTGAATATGGATACAAATTACATCATTGAAACAAAAAATCTGACGAAGCAATACGGCTCACAAAAGAGTGTGGCTGACTTAAATATCCATGTGAAGCGTGGGAGAATTTATGGTCTGTTGGGGAGAAACGGAGCCGGAAAAACTACAACCATGAAGATGCTGTTAGGCTTAACAAATCCAACTTCCGGGAAAGTTAAGATCTGGGGAAAGCCTTTGCAGGGGAATGAAAAGAAATTGCTGCCCCGTATCGGCAGCCTGATAGAGTCTCCTGGCTTTTATCCCAATCTGACCGGCACAGAGAACCTGCGTATCTTTGCTACTCTGCGAGGTGTACCAAATAATCATGCCATCAAAGACGCTCTGGATCTGGTAGGATTGCCCTACAAAGATAAAAAGCTCTTTTCGCAGTATTCCCTTGGTATGAAGCAGCGGCTTGCCATTGCACTTGCCGTTATGCACGATCCGGAACTTTTGATTTTGGATGAGCCGATCAACGGTCTTGATCCCATCGGCATTGCAGAGGTACGCTCCTTTATCCGGGAACTTTGCGACGCAAGAGGAAAAACCATTTTGATCTCCAGTCACATTCTTTCGGAGATTTCTCTACTGGCTGACGATATTGGAATTATCGACCATGGTGCATTGCTGGAAGAAGAAAGCCTTGCCGATCTGGAGCAAAAAAGCAGTAAGCATATCCGTTTTACGCTCTCTGATACTGCACAGGCGGCAAGAATTTTGGAACGCAATTTTCATGAAAACCACTTCTCCATACAGGACGACCATAATCTGCGCCTGCATAACCTGGATCTGTCTGTTGGAAAAATTGTAACGGCATTTGTAGAAAACGGATTGGAGGTATCGGAGGCGCATACCTGTGAAGAAAGCCTTGAAGATTATTTCAAGCGTGTGACGGGAGGCGAGGGAATTGCTTAAACTCATTAAATGCGAATTTTGGAAATTAAAGCGGAAAAGATTATTATACGCACTGATGTCATTATCGTTATTTTTTCCGTTGATTTTGGCATATATGGCAAAGGCGGGAACAGGTGCAGATACAACGGAACACTATCTTCAAACCCGATTTGATTATGTTTATACAATGATGTTGGGATATGGCTTGGTTTTTTTGCTTCCTTGTTTAATTGGTATCATTGCCGCTATTTTGTTTTTTATAGAAAGAGATTGCGATACTTCGAAAAACCTTAGAACAATTCCTGTTACAAATACACAGCTTATTATGGCAAAAATTTCTATGCTCTTTATCTTCAGCATTACATTTTGTCTAACAAGCACATTATCTGTCGCATTGTTTTGTAAGCTGTTTCATGTAGGAATGGTTTATGGTATGACTTATAAGATATTTATGAGCCTTATTTTTGGAGTTCTTATTGTAGCAGCTTCTTTGCCGATTGTATTTTTAATTATTTACTTTAACAAAAGTTTTTTGCTTTCTATCCTGCTTGCATTTTTTTATTCCATTTTTAACTGGGGCATAATGGGAACGATTGGGACATCTATAAGTGCTGCAAAAATTTCTTTCTTAAATTCTTTCCCAGTTATGTGTGTTATGAACTGGACAAGCGGCTTAATGATGGATCATTTGCAAAAAGATAATCTTTTGCCGGAAGCCTATGCGATTGTACCAACCACTTGCCATACAATTTTTATTCTGGCAATTACTGTTATACTTTCGTTGTGGTTGATCATTCGCTTTTATAAAAAATGGACGAGGTAAAAGATATGGGAAATATAATAAAAACTGAATTTTTAAAACTAAAACGCTATTCCGTAATAAAAGCCGGAATTATTATGACGGTGCTTTCACCGCTGCTGTCACTGTTTTATTCTACAGCCAACGGTGGACAGACATGGACATTTGACTATTTTATGCAGCAAGTTATGATTAGTAACTGTACCTTATTTTTTCCGATTATCATTGCGTTGATAGCAGGTTATATGATAACAAGGGAATATACAGACGATACGATGAAGAATATATCAACAATTCCTATTCCATATAAACAGTTGCTTTCTGGAAAACTACTTGTTCTATTGTTGTTGACAATCATCTTTAGCCTTATAGGTTGTGTGATAGCATTAGTAATTAACATTATTGCCGGATTTCCGGGAGCGCATTTTGGCAATCTGTTTAATATGTTTATTCGTGTTACTGGGGCGAATATAGGGATCTATATTTCAGTCTTGCCGATTATTTTGCTATTTTGTTGTTCGGCAAATAATTTTTTGGGTGGGGTTGCACTAGCTTTTGTGTATGGATATTTCGGAACTTTTGAAGGAACACTGTTAAATTATTATCCGATTAAAGCAAGCATGATTTTAGTAGACCCTATTTGTGGCGCGGAATATGGTTATACTTATCATATTTTCCCTGCCTTGATCACAATAACCTTGACTTTTTTAATTTCTATCATTATTCTTGCAAATAAAAAGAAAGCACCCGGTACATTGACTGTTACTAAGAAGAAAAAAGTAGTTAGAAAAAAGGGATGGTAACATTCTGATTGCTACTGGTTGATTATTAAAGTTAAATCGAAAATATTTTGCAATGAAATTTATCAATTATCTTTAAAATATTATCTACGATAGCCGGAAAGATTTTCTATTCATGAAAGCTTTCCGGCTTATTTCATTGCAAGAACTTGTTAGAATAATCAAATTAGAATAATAGAAGTATTTATGGACAAAAAAATCCACTAAGATAAAATAAACAGAAAAAAGTATTTCGTGAGGTTTCTGTGACATTTGGGTGATACTCTAAAAAGAAAAAGGATGTGATACGATGCATATTTTAGTAGTCGAAGATGACCATTTATTAAATAATACGTTATGCTACAACTTAAACACCGCTGGATACATGGTGGATTCTGCGTTATGCAAGCAGGAAGCAGAAAATTATATTGAGAAACAAAGGTATGAGTTGATCGTACTGGATGTGAATCTGCCGGATGGGAATGGTTTTGATTTCTGCAAGATGGTAAAAGAGCGCTGTCCGGAGACTGCGGTGATTTTTCTGACCGCAAATGATATGGAAAGCGATATGCTAAAAGGCTATGAACTGGGAGCCGATGATTATGTGACAAAGCCATTTCCCATGAGTGTGTTTCAGAAGAAACTGGCGGCATTGCTGAGTCGAATTGCAAAGCAGTCTGAAGAAGATAAATATAATGATGGAACATTCGCTATTGATTTTAAAGAAATGACGGCTTCACTGGAGGGAAAAGCGTTGGTGTTTACCCCGCTGGAATATCGTCTGCTTAAAATCTTTACGAAGAATCCGCAAAATGTATTAACCCGGCAGATGTTATTGGAAAGGCTGTGGGATATTGATGAGAACTTTGTGGATGAACATGCACTGACGGTAGCGGTCAGCAGAGTGAGAAATAAGATTGAGACCAACGGACTGCAGTATATCAAGACCGTTTATGGTATGGGATATATGTGGGTGGGAGGTGTGCAGAAATGAGACGAAAAAATCATCTTTCCATCAATCATATCTGCCTCTTCTTAGGACTGGTGTTGTTGATGGCAACTAGCGGGATCAGTATCGCTGTATTATGGATCACCGGAAATGTAGTTGCCACCTTGTGTGTGCTGGGCTTTGGTGTGTTTGCGTTTGGATGCGGAGCACTTTTTGTGATGATTGTCCGGAAAAAACTGGTCTTATTTTCTGACCAGCTTTGTGAACTGTTGGACGGGATGATGTCCGGGAAACAAGAACTGTCGGAAGAGAGACAGCATGAGGAAGGTTTGTTCTATAAAATACATTATCGTTTGAAGCGACTGTATGAAGTCATGCAGGAGAACCGGAATCACCTTGCAAAAGAACGGAAGGATTTGCAGGAGTTGATTTCTGACATTTCTCATCAGGTTAAGACACCCATTGCAAATCTGAAAATGATCAACAATACGCTGATGGAGCAAGAAGTTCCGGCACAGAAACAACAGGAATTTTTGATAGCACAGAGCAGCCAGTTGGACAAACTGGATTTTCTGATGCAGGCGATGATCAAAACGTCCCGATTGGAAACGGGAGTGATTTCTTTGGAGCAGAAGGAACAGTCGATTTATGAAACGCTGGCGGCAGCACTGGGCGGGATTTTCTTAAATGCGGAGAAAAAAAAGATTGACGTACAGGTAGACTGCCCGGAGGGACTGATGGTTTCTCATGACCGGAAGTGGACCACAGAAGCTTTGTTTAACATTTTAGATAATGCAGTGAAGTATACTCCGGAGGGTGGAAACATCTGGGTATCGGTGGAATGTTGGGAAATGTATGTAAAGATTGACATTACAGATAATGGGATTGGGATTTCTGAAGAGCATCAGGGAACGATTTTTAAACGGTTTTACAGAGAAGATACGGTATACGATGCAGAAGGGATAGGGATTGGATTGTATCTTGCGCGTGAAATTATCTCACTTCAGGGCGGATATATCGTGGTATTCTCCGAGCCGGGAAAAGGTTCTACGTTTTCGGTACGCTTTCTTCGGAAATAAAGGAAAAAGTTGAAATGTCACAAGATTGTGACATTTCAGCCGAAAAAACACCGAAATTTCTTTGTTTTCGTGACATTCCTGTGAGGTTTGGTCGTTACAATAAGGATAACGAAAAAGAAAGGACGGTGTTCGTATGAATATCTTAGAAACAACTGAACTGAAAAAATATTATGGAAAAGAACCAAATATTACAAAAGCGTTGGATGGGGTGAACCTTTCCGTAGAAAAAGGAGAGTTTGTCGCTATTGTGGGAACATCTGGTAGTGGAAAATCCACATTGCTCAATATGATGGGGGGCTTGGATGTTCCCACTTCTGGTAATGTGAAGGTCAAAGGAAAGGATTTGTTGGGGTTGAACGATGAACAGCTTACAATTTTCCGCAGACGCAATATCGGTTTTATTTTCCAGAACTATAACCTTGTTCCCGTTCTCAATGTATATGAAAACATTGTTTTACCCGTAGAATTGGATGGTGATACAGTAGATAAAAATTTTATGGGTGAAATTGTGCAAATGCTGGCACTTGGTGATAAGATGCAAAATATGCCGAACAATTTATCCGGCGGTCAGCAACAGCGTGTAGCGATTGCTCGTGCTCTTGTATCAAAGCCTGCCATTATATTAGCGGATGTAAACTGAACCCCATGTGCTTACTGTACATAGCGTATATACAGTAGGATTGCATGACAATATAGGTACATGGTACACAAGTAATGAGAAAAAATGTGTATGCAGTAGGAAGAAAGTATTGATATCTGGTATGAGGAAAGAGAGCCTTGTAGCAGTTTTTTTATTGTTAATAATAGATTGGTTTTATGGAGAGAATGAAACGAAAATTGAATATGTTGTTGATTCGAAGAACGATAATTTGAAGAAAGGTGGCTATTGTAGTATAATTTATAAAACAAATAGAAATAGAGAGTTTTAGATTTTACCTAAATACAAAAGAAGAGGAATACAATATGTATGATATTACAAATCCAAATGCTGCATATGACTGGTTATGCGAAACCCTACAAATAAAAAAGAATAGATTTATTGAAAACGACATTATAAAATGCAATAATAATTTTAATATATTTTATGAGAGATACCGTTCTGTAATAGATGAAATTGACATAGAAAATTTGGAAATTGTGGCTTTTCAAGTCACTAGCAATAGTGATGAATGTTCTAATATAAAAAAATATGGATTGCATAATTTGCAATGGGTATTGAGCAATGAGACTGATTTAAAGAGACTACTTCAAGAGAATAGTGTAAATTTTGATATAGAAAGTAAGTTGTTATATATTGATAATGTGGCTTACGATGTGGATTATGGGCATTACAAGAACTTGGATGGAATTTCAAGAAGGAGCAATCAACTATGTAAGATTGCCCATAAAATATATTATGATTTTCAAATCAATGCATTTCTGTTTTGTAAGGATATTTATGATTATTCAACCATACATGAAACACCAGAATTTCTTTATACCTTATCGCTCTTGAATGAAAAAACAAAAGGGATAGATAGTAAATGGAAGAATATATGCAAATCATATGTTGTTAAATTTAAATGTAAGTTAAAAGATTTTGCTTATTTTACTTTTTATGGAGATAAAATTGAATATGAAAAAGATAAGCAGGATAACTGGTCTAGTGTAAGAAAATGGTTATTGTTACAAGCATGTGAAAGTGCATTTAGCAACTTGGAATCAGAGGTTTTTGCTTATATGAAACCGGAGATAGTAATTAAACCTGAGAATATTATAGAATATGTACCTGCTGAAAAATGGAGGAACGATGTACTTAAATACTTTAGAACTATTTAGGCGTTTATCGTAATTTGCAAATCTTAAGGAAGAGAATGAAAGCGAAAAGTCATAGACGACTCCGAGGAGATGGGGCTATGACTTTTCTTTTCCCTCGATGAGATACTCATAGGAAACATGAAAAATTACAGTAAGTGCTTTTAATTCCACATCTGTGACGTAGCGCTTATTCGTCTCAATTCTGGTAATCACATTTTTATCCATATCATACCCATTCAGCTGAAGTTGGTAGGCTAAGAGCCGCTGTGACATATTATGCTGGCGGCGGAGTTCAATGAGCCTTTGGCTGATCAGATTTTTCTCCCCGGTGGATGTTTTCGGTTTCGGCATATTTCTAATCCCTCCTGCAAATAGTGTTGGCAGGTTTGTCTCACTTTTTGCACTTTTTCTATTGATTTTACATGGGATTAGGAATACAATCGGTTGTAAAAGTGAGACAAAAATATACCAAAACAAAATGAGAGAATCAGTTGGAGAAAAGCGGAGAGAATAAGAAAAAGTGATCGTACAAGAGAATTTTGAGAAGTAGCTGTTTTTCCGGTTTAGAGAAGTCCGGAAAAGAATGCATTGATATCGGTGTGGAAGATTTTAGCAAGGGCAACAAGTTCCGATACCTTGATGTTCATACGGTTGGTTTCCAGCTTGGCATAAGTGCTTTTGGACATAGAAATCCCCATCAGGTTTAATTTTGCAATGACCTGATCCTGGGTAAGTTTATTCGCATAACGAATTGTCTGGATATTTTTACCGATATCCATATCTGGTCTGATTTTCTGCATGATAAGGTCCTTTCATTTCTTGAATATTTCGCAATAAAGAAACTTTATATTAATTTTACTGGTTTCACTTTTTATAATGTTTCGTAATAAGGAATTATTTACAAGAAGGGTGATGGGTATGCACCAAAGGGATATGGAGCGGTTTGCTTTCCTGTTTTTATGCGGGAAGCGTGACAGGGAAATCTTATTGGGAAAAGAAAAGATGACGTTTTCAGACTTGGATAGGTTGACGTATGTGACTGACTTTTTAGGATTAAACTTATATAACCTAGAAATCTGGAATGAGCATGCAGGGCAGTTTGGCGAACAGTTTCGGCAGTTGGAACTGTTATACAATGAGACTTGCAGCATTATATCTTGGGATTTAACAGAAGCAGATGAGCATCTGCATGAACGATGGCTTCAGGAGTTTTGCATCCAGGTACAGGATCAGGAAATTCGAAAACAGCTGGAACAAATTATAAAACAACAGTATCAGGAAAAAGGGATGGTGGATCCCGCAGAGACAGACATCGTGTAGGTGCCTGTATTTATAGGAAAAATGTATTTTTAAGATGCTTAAATTTAGAAATAAAAGTAGAGATAATGTGGTAATGGTATTAAATAGAAAAGGAAAGGGATTTATGGTATATTATCTATTGAGAAAGAATTGAAAATACATGAGGTAAGAAATATGGAAGAGTTTATAAAGTGGTTTTTAAATAATTGGAATGCAAATATATTTACTTTATTTACGGTTTTATTATCAGGTATAATTTCTTTGATGATTTCGGCAGCTTATTATCGTAAAGGGAATAGAAATAATCTGAAAATGTCGGTCATTCATCCGATTATTAGTATATTAAATGATAGTTATTCAAGAAATAATTATAAGAAGATGGAGAAAATTTCAAAAGAATATAGTGTAAGATATTTCAAGAGAAAAGAATTAAAAAAATTGAATACACTTTTAGAAATGTATAAAGAGATTAGTGCCTATAATGATATACAAATAAATGCAGATAGTTTATTTTCATATTTTGAGTATAAGTTAAAAAAAGAAGGAATTGATCCTAAACCATTTCCAATTGAATATGAGGGAGAAGTGGTTGCTACAGAGTATCCCCCAGATTTATTCTATTTATCAGAAGATTTAGAAGATGCTCTTAAACGATATGATCCTGATTACGAAGCAGATGAATGTGAAGAGAGAGTAATTTCTATATATGAAAGTTATTGCAAAAAATATTATACATCTAAGAAGATTACATATTTTGATGATTATGCATTGAAACAGGTATTAAAACAATCAGAAGAACGAAAAAAGTGGGATAAAAAGTTCGATAGTGTGAATCGAGCAAAAGAAGAATTTATAAAATTAAAGATAGCAAAATAAAAAGATATTCACAGAGACAGACAGCGTGTAGGTGCCTGTCTTTTTTTTACAGAAAATTAGGAAAAAGATTTCGAAGGGAGGTGATAGGAAACGTGAGCATCAGTATTCATGAATTACTGGCAGT
>OBWB01000831.1_pt1 | contig 13380 bp, 15 predicted proteins | sample 1476261 | NCBI WGS metagenome assembly OBWB01 (sample SAMEA2580038, study PRJEB22360) | human gut metagenome | biome: human gut; feature: human-associated habitat; material: faeces | place: Denmark | collected 2008/2010 | reverse complement strand
TGCGGAACCGTTTCGGTACATCTCGCGGAACCTCTTATGATATGCAATCTCCGCTACTCGGATAACAGGCAATATAGATGATGCGCAAACTCAATAATCAGAATGAATTGAAGTCAAAGGAGACATATTGTGTTCAGCAAAGTTCGTAAGACAAGAAGCGACTGCACTGTCGGCACGTACGAAAAGAAGCACAATCTTCCAACCGGCACCATTCGGAATAAGGATGGACGAAAGGCCCGTAAGGGCAAGACGCTTGCGACGCTCCGTAAAGAAAATGGAAGGGGCGCCACGACCTATCGATCTATTGGCGTCGCGCCGTCATCCTTGTCGTCTTTCTCCGGAAAATCCACCCACACTGCGCCCTCTGGCAGCCCGTCGTTATCTTCCGGAGTCGGAATCAGCCCGAAGTCGTAGGCTTCGGTGCCGTTCTCAAGTATGAAATCGCGTAATTGCCTATTGAACTTGCATTTCCTAAACGTAGGCCGACCTTGGATTTCTGAGAATGTCGTCTTGCTGCAGAATCCAGCTCTGTTGAAGTTCACATCACGCTTGAAGGCTACCCCACTGAAGTACGTGCTACCTTTGAAAGTCGCTTCGATGAAGCCTACGCAACCTTTGAATGTCGCGTCAATAAGTTCCGTATTCCCTTTGAATGTCGTCCTGCAGAAATCTACGTTACCTTTGAATATCGCACCGCTGAAGCTCGCTAGACCTTCGAAGACCGTCCTTCTGAAGTCCGTAGCGTATTCGAAGGTTGTCCCGCTGAAGTCCGTGAGACCTTTGAATGTCGATTTACTGAAGTATGCGTCTCTTTTAAATATCGCTTCGTTGAAGCGCGCTTCACCTTTGGAAATCGCTTCATTGAAGTGAACTTCACCCTTAAAGGTTACTCTACTGAAGTTTGCATCGCCTTTGAAGATTGTGCCGATGAAGACCACATAGCCTTCGAATGTCGCTCTTTTGAAATTAATGTGGTCCTCGAATTTGGATCTATTGAAGTTTAAACCACGTACGAAAGTGATGTCCTTGAGGTCCACGTACTCGTGGAATGTGACCCCATGGAGGTCGAACGCGCAGTCGCACCACAGCTGGTCATCACGCACGATTTGCCGCACGCGAATCTCTCCATTGTCGGCTTTTCGTTCTTTGAGAAGATGGTTTCGCATGACGGCAATGATGGTGGATTCCACGGCCTTGTCCGAGTCTCCGGACCTGGGCTGGTCCGTCGCCGGCTTGCCGTCCGCTCTGAGGGGATACGTCTCGCGATCGGAACGCAGGTAGCCACACAGGATGTCCACCACGCGCTGCCGGTATCCGCCCCTGTAGGTGTCCGCGACGTCCGTCAGCGCGTAAACACCTGCGATGCGTGTGGAGGCCCTGTCAGAACCCAATTGATCGACAGCGTCCTGCATCTTCGTGTTGACGAGGCGGTCCTTCTCTCGGTCCTCCTCTCGTTTCGCGCGCTCCTCATCCCGTCCGGCTTGCTGCCGTTCCTGGTACTTGATCACCAAATAGGCCACCGCGCCCACGCCGCCGACGATCGTCAGGGAAGTTGCAGTGATGCTCGCCACGCATTTCCCTGGCTCCGATGTCAGATGCCACAGACAGCACATGACGGCTGCGAACGCAAGGATAGCGAGAACGACCCATGCGACGATTTTGCCGAGCAACGGCCATCCACCTATCGAGTCCTTCCATCTCTGTAGCAACGTCTTCTTCTGAGGTGGCTGCATCGTTTCTCCCTGCGTTCTATCTTCCATGTTCGTCATCATAGGCCTTCTTCTTCCATCATCGTTGACCATGAAACCGATAAACAAAAGGCCTTTCGCTGTTTGGTGGGTGAGGGCTGATTAGCAGTGAGGACATTCGGGGAGTTTGGCGGTATGGATACCACTTCGCTGTTAACCGCCGCCTTACAGTTGCCCGACCCGTGGAGGGTGCCAGGCGTGGAGTTCCGCGACGGGGCGGACGTCAAGCGCAAGCTGTGCATCACGATCGGCTTCGCGCCCGACTCACGTTTCCATTGCCCCGAGACGGGATACAGCGAGGCGTCGTGCCCGGTGCATGGCGCGGGGCAGGTGTGGCGGCATCTGAACTTCTTCCAGCACAAAGCGTTCATCCACGCGGACGTGCCACGCGTGTCACATGCCCGAGAGGCATGACATCAGAGCGGTGACGGTGCCGTGAGCACGTCTAGGAAGCAGGTTCATGCTCCTGTTCGAGGCGATGGTCGTCGAACTGGCGAAAAGCCAGCCGGTCCGGACGTTATGGCGCAGGTCGGCGAGCACGACACCCGCCTGTGGCGGCCCCGCCGGCCCTTCCGGGGAGGGGGACGCAGATGCCGCCTGTGGCGGCTCGTCAGACATTACGTGGACGAGGCACGCCCGTACGGGGACTACACGGGCGTGCAGGCGATAGGCATCGACGGGACCGGCCGCAAAGGCCGCAACTGCATCACTGTGGTCGCCGACCAGGCGGAGCGCAACGTGGTCCGCGTGGTGCCGGGCAAGGACGCGCATACCGTCGAACGGTTCGTGCAGGATTTCATGGACCGCAACGGCGACCCAAACCGGGTGGGTCTGGTGACGTGCGACATGAGCCTGGAATTCGCCAGAGGCATCTGCGAACACTTGCCCAACGCCGCGAGGGTCATCGACAAGTTCCACATCGTCAAGCACGCCAACGAGGCCGTCGACAGGGGTCGCAGGGCCGAGGGCGGGCACAACACGAAATACCTGTGTCTGCGCAACGAAACAAACCCACTCGAACCCCAATTGGAGATCAAGCGCAGCCTGCGGAGGCGTCGGCCCAGGACCGCTAGGGCCTGCCGGATGTGTGAGCCCTGCAGGACATCTGCGCCGACAGCGCCGACCGGATCGGGACCGAAACGGGGGCCAAAGCATTGCGCTCGCGGATGATGCGCTCCCGTCTGGATCCCATGAAGGCCTTGGCCCGACAGCCACGCCGTCACTGGGACGACGTTCTCGCCTACTTCGGTCATCGGTGCGCCAACGTAATCCTCGAGGGCCTGAACAGCATCATCCAGAACGTAAAAATCCACGCAAGGGGCTTCAGGAACATGAACTGCTTCAACGCGATGATTTGCCTGCGGCAAATTCGATCTACGAACCGTCACTACCTGACCGACTTCACCCACACCAAACAGCGAAAGGCCACAGGGCAGACAGAACCAAATTTCTAGATGATTTTCTTGCAATTTTGAAGGAATACAGAGCCTCGCTTCCTCAACCAATTTTCAGCAAACTCGTAAGTTCACAGGCTGTGAGGAAGATCCAGAAGACGAGGAAGTTTTCAGATGGGAACGATTGAAAAACCGTTCTATCGGCGTATGGCATTTGTTTTCATGCTAAGTTGGTTAGTTAATTGCGGTGGAAGTCTTCGGGCGACACCTAGGAGGAGCCGATGCGTCGGCTCCTCTTTTTAATATCTTCCAGCCCATCAGTTTTTTCAATCGTCTATCTCAATCGCGTGAATCGCGACTTCGCCATTTTCCGAGAACTCGGCTTTTCTGAATTCCAGGCGGAGTTCCATGCCAGTCTCGTCGAACTCACCGTTCAGATTACGCACCAGCGCATCGACCAATCAGCCGCTAGAGCTCTCAGTCATATTCTCCCTACTCCGATAGACGCACCTAGGCTTAACGCCCATGGTATTCGCTCCTTTGACTGTTCGGTGGATAACATGCGGATAATCCGCATTCACCATGAGCCATGTTTTCTTCGCGAGCGCGACGGGCTTTCAACAGATAGAGCCTGCATCCACGTTAGTAATCCGCCAGAACGTGTTCGCGCACTCTCGCGCACTTTCATGCACTTTTGCGCATCTACGCCTTTATTGCATATTTTGCCATTCATGCGGCATGTTCAATTGCCTACTGATGTACAGTATTGTGCATCAGTGTCCATCCAAGGCTACGTTTACGTCCTGAAATGCAGTGGGCCTCTTTTCTATCTCATTGCTGCTACGAGTAGCAGCAACAGCTTCCAAGCCTCTTAGCAATGCTCAAATCCAGGGTCTCTTCCTTCTACCAAGCCACATAGGGATGTATAAATCAACATTCCGCCTTCTCTGAACTACACTGTTCCTAGAAGAGTTTCAGTGTTGAAAGGGGCGCTCAAGGCACCGGTGACGACCACTCAGCAAAGCATCGCCATGAGCCACTTCCCCAGACTCTCGGCATTGGCCGAAGAACACGGCGATTGGCCGAGCAACTGGAACGAGTTCGCCGATATGGCGCCTACCACCGAAGGCTGGCTGCTCTACGGCCATACGCATCAGGACGTTCCCGACGGCACCGATCCGCGAAGTGTGAACGTGGGACTCGACGCATGGGATTTCAAGCCCGTCAGCGAACAGCAGATCCTCGCCTGGCTTGCATCACGGTGCGCCGACCAATCAAAGTGAATTCCACCCTGAGCATGGATCCGGGCTGTAGAATGCCGGGTCGCTGGTATTTGTCGACTCCGGCACTCCAGGTTTGAAGCCATTCGAGTTTGGGACACTGTCGGCATGTTCCCGGATCAACATTGCCGATGATGGCGGTGACTCGAGCTTTGAGTTCTTCGGGGATGATGGCCGTCCATGCCATGTTGCCACGCTGCGCCGGATCGCCTACGAATTCTTGCGGCACGCTTTTGGCTGCACGCATGAACTGCGCTTGTTCGGATGGCGTCAACGGCAGGCAATTGACGATAAGTTTGCGATTATTCTCGATTCCCACCCGTCCCGCCTTAGGACAGACATGAGATAAGCCTTTCGCATGTGAGTGGCGAATAGATTCAGCCGAGTCTGACTTGGCCCCGGCTGAATCACATGTATGCGCCCGTCTGTTCAGGCAAGGGACTCGTACGCTTGCGCATCGACCGGTTCAAGCCATTCGTTGCTCATCGCGCCAGGGTCTCCTGCCGGAACCATGAACGCCAGGTGGGAGAAGGATTCGCCAGGAGCCGCACCATGCCAGTGCTTGGTGTCTGCAGGAATGCACACGGCTTCGCCAGCTTTGAGTTCCTTGGGTTCCTGGCCTTCGATCTGGTAGTAGCCTCGACCACCCACTGCGATGAGCACCTGGGCTCCGCCGTGATGTATATGCCAGTTGTTGCGGCATCCCGGCTCGAAGGTGACGTTGTGGATGGAAAATTCAGGAGTGTCGAGCACCGACGCGAGATAGCTTTGACCTACGAAATACTGGGCAAAGCCGTCGTTCGGCTCTCCCATGGGAAATGCGCTTGGATTTTCCATAATGGTCCTTTCGTTGTAATACGCGTTCATTGAACCTCGACGAAAATGCCGTGTCAATGTATAACGAGTGACGAACATGCTTTTCCATGCAGCAAACGCATATACGTATAATAGAGGCAAGAGGTACGCATTAGGTTCATTCGCGGACCGAGCGGTGCTATAGAAAGCAACATTTCACACATCCAACAGGCAAAGGAGCTCCATCTGATCATGACCGACATGAAGTACGCGCCGCTAGGCTGGTCCGGCATCAAAGTATCCAAAGTATGCCTTGGCGGCATGAGCTTCGGCAAAACCTCACCGGACTTCCATCAGTGGGCCATCGACCACGAGATCGGCGGCACGCTCAAGCGTCTAGACACCGACTATCTCGAAGAGCCGTATACCGCGCATGAGCTAGTCGGTCCACTTTCCCGCCCAGGAGAGAAGGCCTTGGCCGGCACTTTGGCTCCCACACTCAAGGAAACCACTCGAAACTAGCTTCTCTTGACTCCGCGGGGCAGTATCTGCCATATATAGCTGAGTTAGAGGTCGAGGCTCTCCACCCAAGAGGAGACTTCACCGGCCGAGGCGTTGGACGAGAGCCGTTGCCCTTCCTGCCAATCACCGGTGCCGACCATGGTCGCCAAGTCAGAACCGCTGCTGCCCAGCGGCGATGACGAAGAAGCGGCGAATAGAATGACTTTATTGCCGATGAAGTCACGGTCGGTCACAAAGTGATTGGCCGGCCATGCGGCTCCGCCCCACCAAATCGGATAGCCGATGAACTCAGTGATTCAATCACTCGCCTTTCACAGTGATGGGCAGAAACGTTCAGCAACGCCCCTCGTACAGGAAGAAGGAAAGCGAACCGTCTTCCAAACCACCTTGAGTAAAGGAATCCCTACGTATGGTACATTCCGCTTTACGCGTCAAACCACGATAATCATAAAAACCGTAATCGCAGGTAGTGTCAGTGAAGAGGAAATACTCGTTCATTCCAGCATCACGAAACACGCCAAGCATGTGATTGAACAGCTTACGACCGACGCCCATGCCCCGCGCCTCCGGGGAAACCACGAACAGCGTTACCTCAGCCTGATAGCTTTTGCCGGCATCTCGCTTCAACATTTCATCGGCCTGCAAAATCGCAATCTGATCGGCAAGTCCTCGACGACCATCCTTGCTTGCCAACAAGGGCAACGCCAAGCAATTTCGCGCAATAGCATGACGTATCCTCTGCGCTGTGGTAACACGGGACCTCAACGATCCCAATACCACGCCAAGCACCCGACCATCATGTTCAGCGACCGTAGCCTCGGTGGTGCGAGAAAGAAAATCATGCATGTCGATGGCCGCAAGTCGGTGCATATTGCGCAGACGAATCGCCTTGCGCAGCTTATACTTACGCAACCCGCGCTCATCGTTCGGAACGTTCCCATTATCATCCGACTCATCATCCACATACCAAGCCTGACGGACAAGCTCTTCAAGCGCGGGAAAATCCGTGCGACGCATCGGTCGGAGCATAATCATTTCTGAAGTCATGCTCCCCCATCCTAGCCGCAGCCATACCAAAACTCCGCTCACGGATGACATAATGCGCATGGTATTGAAATAACAGGAATGCGTAGGATTTGTTGGCATTGGCATGTGAAGCTTGGGGGTCTGGGGGTCACAAGTTTAGGATGAGACAGGATTGCGTGCGACACGCAATGAATGAGAGGTTCATATGGCAACGTTGATTAGACGAATCACAGGCACTCTATGCTTAGTACTTGCCGTGGCATGTGCATGTTACGCTTTCGCAGTGCGTAACACGCATTCCGGCACAGTATTCTGGATTGTCTGGCTAGCATTCGCGGCGCTGTTCGCCGTGCTTGGATTCGGAGTGCTCTTCCAATGGTGGGCGATGCTGCCAAGACTGGTCAGAGGTGTGGCGATCGCAGTCGCATGCGTCGGTCTGGTCGCATTCGGCACGGTGGAAGGTTGCATTGTCAGCAAAATGCATGCGCAAGGTGAACCAAATCTCGATTATGTGGTGGTGCTTGGAGCTCAGGTGCGCAAGTCCGGGCCAAGCCTTGTGCTTCGTTACCGTCTTGACAAGGCTATTGAGTATTTGGACGCGAACCCGAATACCACATGCATAGTCTCCGGTGGAAAGGGACCGAACGAGCCGTTCCCCGAAGCCCAAGGCATGGCTGATTATCTTAAAGAACATGGCATTGACGAGCAGCGCATTCTTGAAGAGCCGGATTCGAAGACCACTGAGGAAAACATTGTCAACAGCAAGAAGCTGATCAGTGACGATAATGCTTCCGTAGGGGTAATCACCAATAATTTCCACATGTTCCGCGCGTTGCAGATTGCCGACAAATATGGTTTGGACAACGCCCAAGGCATTGCGGCTGGCTCTCCCCCGAACATGCTCGTCAACAATATGGTTCGCGAGTTTTTCGCCGAAATCAAATTCCTGCTGTAACTCATGTTTCGGCAATCTCTGTCTTGCCCTGTTTAAGGATGCCGAAACCGAATACGGAATAAATTGAGGGGTGGAATCCCATATGGATTTCACCCCTCAACGCTTTAGAAAGATGACTCTCGCGAGTCAGGCATTAAGCGAAGCTCACTCTTCGGAAGCAAGTTCGTCAGCCACAGCGGCGGCCGCGGGAGGAGCCTCCACGCTCTCGGCTTCTTCATCTTCAGCGGCTTCGCCAAGGAAGGCGCTCAGGTCCAGGGTTTCACCCTCGGACTTGAAGGTCACGGCACGCATGCCGGCGAGCAGGCCCTTGGAACGGCCGACTTCCTGCACTGCGGAGCCGAGCTGGCCGTTGCGCATGATGGCCTGAATGAAGGCGTTCGGATCCATGCCGTACTGCTGGGCGATGGAAGCGAGGAAGTTGAACACGTCGGCCTGGGAGACCTTGACATCCAGCTTCTCGGAGAGCACGTCGAGCACCATCTGGTCGCGCAGTTCCTTTTCGACGGTTTCTTCGGCTTCTGCCTTCTGCTCCTTGGTGGCGTTGGCCGGATCAGCGGTCACACCCTTGAGCTGCTGCTCAACCATTTCAGCCTTGACGCCCTTCGGCACCGGAATCTCCAGGCCTTCTTCGAGCTTGGCGATGAAAGCGTCGCGGGCTGCGGTGGCCTGACGGCCTTCGGCATCCTTGGAAGCGGCCTTCTTGAGATCTTCCTTCAGCTCGTCGAGGGTATCGAACTCGGAGGCTTCGGAAGCGAAGTCATCGTCGAGTTCCGGCAGCTCTTCAGCCTTGACGGAGTTGACCTTGACCTTGATCTGGGCCTTCTCGCCTTCGTGCTCGCCAGCCTCCAGCGTGCCTTCGAAGGTGGTCTCTTCGCCGGCGGACAGGCCTTCGAGAGCCTCATCCAGACCGTCAAGCATGGTTTCGGAGCCGAGCTCGTAGCTCACGCCTTCCTGGGAGTCGACCACTTCACCGTTGATTTCGGCGGTCAGGTCGATGTTGGCGTAGTCGCCCTTGGCGGCCGGACGGTCCACACCCACGAGGGTGCCGAAACGCTGGCGCAGGGCTTCCAGACGGTTGTTGATGTCTTCATCGGTGATTTCGGCCTTGGCGACCTCGATCTCCATGCCGTCGATTTCCGGCAGTTCGATGTCCGGGCGACGCTCAACGGTGGCCACGAACTTCAGCTTGGTCTCGTCCTTAGCGGATTCCGGCACTTCCTGAACGTCGATTTCCGGCTGGGCCATCGGGTGGATGCCCTTTTCTTCGAGAGCCTTGGAGTACAGCTCCGGCACACCGTTGTTCACGGCTTCGCCAGCAACGGCACCGAAACCGATGCGCTGGTCGATAATCTTGCCGGGCACGTGGCCCTTACGGAAGCCAGGCACGTTCACCTGCTTGGCGATTTCCTTGCGAGCATTGTTGAGATACGGGTTGAACTCTTCCGGATCAACGGTGATGGTGAGCTTCACCTTGGTCGGCTCAAGATTCCTGACGCTGATTTTCACGCTTGCGCTCCTGAAAAATACGGTTCTTCACATTTCTGCCGTTAGGCAACCTCTACATAATAGCGCGACTCACGGACTCTGCAACAAGCGCGACCTGCCACGCCCTAGCGCCCTGCTCAGTGAGGAATTGCGCGACATCACGTTCCTGCGGCTCATCCGTCCAGCAGAGGTTACGCAAATACTGCGGTTTGATGATGACTTCCGCGGGTGTACGCGTGTCTTCCGCTATCTGTGCCACCACCTTGCGTACCTTGTCAAGTGTGGCGAGACGTTCCGGATAGCGTTCCCTCCATGCTCGTGTCGCACGTGGGGCGGACGTGGTTTGCGCTTCTTGGTTCTGAGAATTGTGGTTATCTATGACCGGCCACTCGCTTTCCGGTAGATCAAGCGCCTGCTGGATTATTTTCTTCCACATGCTTGGCTTGATTTTGCGTTGGATGGGCGCGTAGCGTTCGAACATTTTCTCCTGTTCGGCGTCGGCTTGGATGCGCACACGTTCGTTGATGGAACGCACCGCCCTGAATTGTGCGGCATTGTGCGGCTTGCGCTTCGCCACTTCGATGATGGTTCTGTCGGCAAGCAGCAGCGTTGGCGAAATATCGTATTGGCGCGCCAGCTCGTCTCGCTTGGTCCATAGTGCTTTCGCCACAGCCAAGGCTTGACGGTCCTTCATGATTTCGGTGATATGCGAGATGCGCAGCCATGGAACGGGATGCTCTTTGCGTGGCGCGGTTCCTTCGCGCAGCGCGTAATCGAATTCCTCCTCGGCCCATTCGATTTTGCCTTGACGGCGCAGTTCGGCGCGCATGATCGTTTCCAGCTCGATCAGCAATTCAACATCCAACGCCGCATAATTGCGCCAGTCACGCGGCAACGGACGGTATGACCAATCGGCTGCGGAATGCTCTTTGGCAAGTGTCAATCCCAAGTAATGCTCGGTGACGGCGGCCAAACCGAACCGTTTCATGCCGAGCAGTCTCGCGGCGATCTCGGTGTCGAACAACCGCTGCGGCTTCAATCCAAGGTCATTGAATCCTGGCAGATCCTGCAGAGAATCATGCAGAATCCATACCGCGTCGCCTACGGCAGCATTGAAATCGTTCCAATCAACACCTTCGGCAGTCAATGCCTGCGGGTCAAGCAATCCTATGCCGGCACCGTCCCTTTTGAACTGCACCAACCAATCGTCATGACCGTATCGGAAACCGGATGCTCGCTCCGCATCGGCAGCAAGAGACCCGCGTGAGGACGCCAAAGCGCTGCAGTACTCGCGAAATGCCGGTAGGGTGTCGATCACATCGGGCACGCCCTCACGCGGCTCGGCCTGCAACCTTGGCTCGTCAGTCAACGGAATAATCCTCCTCGGATTGCGTCATGGACCGGAGGAATTCCGCCCATGCACCCACCTGAGCGCCTGCGTCAAGACCTCCATCGGCATAGTCTAATGGCGTCCAAGACACACGAATCTCACATCCGGTTTCTGGAGCGTCGGATTGCCCGCCGAATACCGTGCTTCTCGTAACGGTGACGGTTCCTGAAACATGTTCGACACCGTATGCGCCGATCTGGTCCACCATCGCATCCCAATACATGGATGGCGTCAGGCAGTCCCTTTCGTTGCCAGGCAATGGCAACGCGGCGAATGCGGCGCAACGCCAATGCGAATGCCAGTCGTTTCGGTATTTATGCGAATACAACACCATGATCCAACCGGTGGAACGCGTCTCATCGCAGTCCATTTCGACGCCGATGCCGAAACTCGCCATGGCGCATGGTACTGGAATCTCACGATATGACACACCTGATAATCGTGGCATGCGTTCCACGGAAAGCACGGCATCCCACACTTTGTCTGGCACGCCAGAGGGTCGAGTCAACATTGATTCAGGAGGGGCTGCGCAGGCGCACGATCCCCTACCTGTGGTGCGCGCTTCGTTGGGTGCACCTTGAGGAAAAGCATAGATGTCCGCCATGATTCAAGACTACGGCAGCGACACCGTTTCTATGGTATTTCACAGCATTTCGCCACGCGTCGAATGTGAAGATTTTTCCGCGTGGCGAACGCTGGTTCAACAGTTGCGCGAATATTCCTTTTTTCGATCGCCGAGGCACTTTCAAACGATTGATTTGACTGGGATCGTTGGCTGGAATATGCGAGACTTTCCGTTTAGTAGACGGTAAAGCCGTGCGATTGGAATTGTTCCACTACACGCTGTTTCATTGCCGCGGACGGCCCTTTCTGATCTTCCAGCGGGTAGGGAATGTCGAGCATATGCCATTTTGGGCGGCCCAGCTGGTGGAATCCGAGCACGTCGATATGTTCCACGGCGTCGCCGAACGATTCGCAGATCTTCGCCACGTTCTCAACGTTTTCCTCGGACGAGGTGAGCCCTGGTACGAGTACGAAACGCACCCAGATCTTCTTGCCTGCTTTGGCCAGTCGTTGTCCGAAATCGATTGTCGGCTGCAAAATGCCTCCGGTAACCTTCTTGTAGGTTTCCTCGTCACCGGACTTGACATCAAGCAGACACAGGTCGATATCGTCCACCATGTCGTCGGTATAGCTTGCGCCAAGGAATCCGGAAGTGTCGAGGCATGTGTGCACACCCATCTCCTTGGCCGCATGGAACACACGGGAGACGAATGCTGGTTGCATCATGGATTCGCCGCCTGAGAAGGTGATGCCGCCATGCGTCGCCTTGAAAAGGTCAGCATAACGTTCGATCTTTTTGACCATGGCTTCGTAGTAGACGGGTTTGCCATCACGCATTTTCCACGTGTCTGGATTCTGGCAGTACTGGCAGCGCAATGGGCAGCCGCTCATGAAAACGGTCATACGTGTTCCCGGACCGTCGACGGACGTGTTAATGTCCCAAGAATGCACGAAACCGATATCGCCGCTTTTCAGCGCGTTGATGCGATCGCGACGATCTAATCCGATCGGCGATTCAAAGCCTGACAATCCTCCCATAAGCGTCTGGTTGACGTAGCTTTGCGATTCTCTGAGCATGTGCCTGGTTGTGGAGCGAAAATGTACGTTCTCAGACATCCGTGTCCTTTCGTTGTATCTCTCCAATGGGTTTCCCATATTGTACGGGGAAAACAAGGGGCGGAGCTTTCACGCTCCGCCCCATTGTCGTCTACCGTTTCACGCGGTGCCGTTCAGTCTCAGTCGACGACGGCGCCCTGGTGGAACGTACGGGAAATCACGTCGAGCTGCTGTTCCTTGGTGAGCTTGACGAAGTTCACCGCATAGCCGGAGACGCGCACGGTCAGGTGCGGGTACTTTTCCGGATGCTCGACGGCATCCTCGAGCTGTTCCTTGCGCAGCACGTTGATGTTGGCGTGGTACAGACCGTGGCCGTTGCCGGCGTCCAGAATGCCCACGAGGTTGCCGATGCGCTCATCTTCATCGCGACCCAGACCGTCAGGGGTGATGGTGTTGGTCAGCGAGATGCCGTCAAGAGCGTCGTTGTAGTCGATCTTGCCGACGGAGAACATGGACGGCAGCATGCCATGGGAGTCCATGCCGTTCTCCGGGTTTGCGCCCGGAGCGTACGGGGTGCCCTTCTTGTGGCCGGACGGGAAGGCGCCGGTGGCCTTGCCGTATTCCACGTTGGAGGTGATGGTCAGGATGGACTGGGTCGGGACCGCTCCACGGTACACCGGCAGGCGCTTGACCTGGCCCATAACGGTGGAGACAACCCACTTGGCGATCTCGTCGGCGCGATCATCATCGTTGCCGTACAGCGGGAACTCACCCTCGGTGCGGTAGCCGACGATCAGATCGTCATCGGCGCCTTCGACGTACTCGTCCTCATGGCCCGGAGTGGTCTTGGCGTCCTTGTTGTAGATCGGGTAGACCTTGGCGTACTTGCATGCGGACAGGGAGTCGGCTGCGATGGACAGGCCGGACATACCACAACCGAGGGTACGGTACACTTCCTTGTCGTGCAGAGCCATCTCGATGGACTCGTATGCATACTTATCGTGCATGTAATGGATGATGTTCAGAGCCATCACGTAGGTCTCGGACAGCCATTCGAGAGCCTTCTCGTAGTTGGCCTTGACCTTCTCGTAATCCAATGAGCCGTCGGATTCCGGCTGGATCGGCTCGATAACGCCCTTGTCGATGACCTGCATGCCGGTCATTT
>OBWB01000829.1_pt1 | contig 13428 bp, 8 predicted proteins | sample 1476261 | NCBI WGS metagenome assembly OBWB01 (sample SAMEA2580038, study PRJEB22360) | human gut metagenome | biome: human gut; feature: human-associated habitat; material: faeces | place: Denmark | collected 2008/2010 | reverse complement strand
AAAGTCCGTATCTTTGCAATGTGTTTTTCATAGTATTAGATTTAAGGTTAACAAAGGTTGGAGTACAGCGGTACTCCTTTTTTTATGCCCGTACGTCAAGGATGAACTTAGGGGGAGAGGTTATGAAATCAATGATTATCAATCATTATCAATCGTTCAAGGTCTTATGATACTGAGCTTTCTTTATCACCAGTTTGCTTTCACCGGAAATTTGTTGCGACACAATTGTGAAACGGATACGCGTCAGCTTTTTCCGGTTCCAGGAGTGGATTAATTTCGGATCGGTCAGTTCGACGGTATCCGTTGCGGGCGATAAGAGCTTTTTATCGTATTCCACTTTGAACCTACCCGCCTCTCCTGTCAGTATAATGTTTTTGTTGCGGTCGATTTCGACTTCGCAGCAGGTCATCAGGTTTAATACACTCGGTTCGTTGCATGCCGAAAGTTTCCATTTGTCGGTGATTGTGAAATCCTTTTTCCTGTGCAGCGTATAGTTGCGAATCCAGCTTTTTACATTTGCTTCCTGCGGATAGGCACGGGCAATGTCCACCTGGTAGGATACGGTTTTGGCGGTGGCTTTGTATTGCTGGCTGTGTGCGGCAAACTCCCGGCCGTTCTTCTGCGGGGTTCCGTTGATGAGGGGCAGGTTGTGATAATCGGACTGCATGGTCCATATCGTGTACCGCTCCGGTCCGAAGGTCTGTCGGGTATAAGTACCTACGCCTGCATCGATAAGCACTGGCAGGGCATTGTAGTAAAGGATGCACGCCCCCACATCGTTGTGGTTATGGCTTTCCTGATTGTTTCCGCCTTTCGCTGCGAAGAAGAAGCCGTCGCTTTTGCCTTCGGTGTCGCGTGCCACGCAGATTTGGGTGTCTTTAAACCAATAAGTGCCGGTAAGCGGTTCGCCTTGCGGATGGCCGATGATATCTTTGTACATAAAAAGCTCGTCCAGGGCAGAAGCGAAATATCCGTTTACCCCGTCCTTGAAACTTTGGTTTTGCTGTGCCATGAATGAGGCAAATTTCATCATGGCGGGGTCTCCGGTCAGTTCGCCGTACCGGTAGAGGATACCCGGGCTTGGACTTACTTTGGGTGCGGAGTCGGCGAAGTTTACAAAATAGTTGCCGCCGATGTGTACCCGGTAAATGTATTGCGCCATATTACGCAAGAGGGGAGCGTTGAATATGTTCACCTTGTTTCCGGTTGCTTTAGCCAGCAAATCCAGAAACTTCAGGGCATAGCCGGAAGCCCCGCTCCAATAGGTGGGACCCTCGTCGCAGGCTCCGTCCTCGTGATACATGCTGAAAAAGAAATCAGTGGATTTCATCAGCTTCCAGACTCCTTGCCGCACACGTTCCGGGTCTTTCTCTATCAGCATCAGGGCTTGCAGCACGTTGTAGTTAATCCACGGATTCCAGTTATTTACCTGCTGGTCGCCGAATCCCATCCACCAGTAATCATCCCGTGCGAAGTAGGGGTTTATCAGGTTTCTGTTGACTTCCTCGATAATCCGTTCGTTAATCAGCGGGCTCACCTTGTCGAATTCGTCTTTCAGGAAATAGTAAGTCCATGCCATTTGCGCGCCGATGTCGGCCACTACCAGTTCGATGGTCGGTTCATTCCTGTCGGGCAGTCCGGAGCGGTCTTTCTGAAAGCCGAGGTGTGCCGAGTGTATCCAGGACGTCTCGCACAGAAACCATACACCGTCTATGATGGCATCCATAAATCTGCCTTGTCCCTCTACCAGTTCTGCGAGGGTCAAGGCTTGCAGGGCTTTGTGGTTGGCGCGTCCGGTGCGGATTTCGCCGGTGCGCTTAAAGGCAAGGTAGTCGGAGGCAAGGTCCGGTTTCCATTCGTGTTTCAGGGCGTGTTCGCCGTTCCTAATGATAAGCTCCCTCATTTCGGGGGCTGTTTTCTCTTTCCAGGATTTCCGGTCGGTATAGGCGGGATAGTCCACCCAGCTTTGCCGGTAGCGGAGTACATTGCCCAATTCCTCATAGGAAACGGTCTGTTCAAGAAGATGCCTTTCGGTTGCATGGGCGGGAAAATTGATACAGACAGTTGCGATACATACTGAACTTGCCAGTAACAGGCTTTTTATTTTTGACATTTGCGGAATGTATTCTTTACCCTTTATTTTTCAAATCGATGTATCTTTTTAATGCTTCCATATAGTAGTAATCCGCGTAGTTCAGCGGTACGTCTATTTCAGAGCCATGCGGCAGTGAGCCGGTGGAATGCATCAGCACGTAACCTTGATTGCTGCCTTTGGCTGCCAGATATTTCGGACCGGACAAGTTTTTCAGGATTGTTTCGGCATAGTCGGAATATTTTTTGCCGTCGGGTGCAAATGTGCTGAGCTCCAGGAAAGCCGATGCCGTGACAGCCGCGGCAGACGCATCACGCGGAGTCTTTTCACCTGCCGGGGCATCATAGTCCCAGTAAGGAATCAGGTCGTCCGTCTTTACACGTTCCATAATCATGTCTGCAATGTGAACGGCTTCCTGCAGGAAAGCCGTGTCCCGGGTTTCGCGATAGCAGGAAGTATAGCCGTATACTCCCCACGCTTGGCCGCGCGACCAGGCCGATTCTGCATTTTTACCCTGGTGTGTCTGTTTGATTTCCACGCTTCCGTCATTGTTATAGCTGACCACGTGATAGGAGGTGTAGTCCGGACGGAAGTGGTTTTTCATAGTGGTTTGTGCATGCTTTACAGCCACATTCTTATACTTCTCATCTCCTGTCAGCTTATATACGTTGAACAGCAGGTCCAGGTTCATCATATTGTCAATGATTACGGGGAAGTTCCACGCACCGAAGTCCCACGAGCGTATACAACCGATTTCCGGGTTGAAACGGGCGCACAGATTATCCGCTGTTTCTACGAGTACGGCTTTAATGGTGTCGTTAGGGGCGAGGCGGAGGGCATTGCCATAGCTGCAATTCATCATGAAGCCCACGTCATGGGTACCTTTCAGCTCACGTATCGGGTTCAGGATGTTGGTATATTCGATGGCACGTTTTTTCAACTCTTCATCGCCGGTCAGTTCATAGGCATACCAAAGGCTTCCGGGGAAGAATCCGCTGGTCCAGTCGGCAATGCCGCAAAGACGTTTTTGTCCTAATTGCAGGGCTTCGGGATTGGGGTGTAAAGAGTCGATGTATGCTTTGTTCTCGCGCTGCAGCTGAGTATCAAGAAAGTTTACATCATAGCCGGAATGTATGGAACGTGGGAACTTGCTTGTTCCGGAGAGTTCCTCGGCGGTTGATTTCAACTGATAGGAAGCGGCATCGAGTGCGTTGCTTATCCAGGCTTCTTTCTGGACCGGAGTGTTTTTGCAGCCTGTCATGCCTATGAGCAGAGCGGTTGCAAGCAACAGAGAGTTTCTTTTCATGTCAGTAAGTATTTAGTGATTTTTGTTCACCGGCAAAAATATGGATATTCGTGAAATATCCTATGCAGGATTGTTGAAAGGTGTTTGGGTGTAGTTTAAAGGTATGTTACTTTTGTCGAATACTGTTTTAATTCTGTATTTTCTTGGGTGAAAGCATTACATTTACCTCTTCAGGCTTTTTACCTGAAAGCCTGTAAATAGTGTGTGGTTTTCTAATAGGCGGAGTCCGAAATATCCGTCTCCCTCATTCTTTTTAACCGGCAGTCGGAACAGCTCCTCGCCGTTGACACTGTAAGTTGTGACTCCTTTTTCCACACGGATTTTGATGTCGTACCATTTATTTGGAATCAGCAAGTGCGCCTTGTCCGTATACTCTTTGATTACGGGGCGGGCTATGGCATCACTGGTATCCGCCGCTTTGGCAAAGTACTGGCGGAAGCGGGTAGTGGAGTTGTGGTTTCCGCCGTATCCCACATAAAACAGGCTTAGCGTTTTATAATGTTGGAAAATTCCGTTTCGCCATTCGCTGCGTGCGAAGAGATTGTCGGGGGATTCCGGGTCATTGGCGCCCCAAAAGCAGTTCAGGTCGCTAAGACGGTCGTATTTTCCGCCTTGCATCAGCATCTTCACGCGATAGCCGATTTCATAATCACCGGTAAGGCGTTGGTTGTACCAAAGTGTAAGACCGTCGGGTGCGGTAATTTCCAGCGTATCGCTTGATACAAGGATTTTTACTTTTCCGGAGTGGTCTTCGATTGTCCAGTTCTTTAAAACGACCTGTGCCTGAACCGTGAAAGGAAGTAACATCAGTACACTTCCCAATAGTAATTTGTGAAAAGAGCTTTTTGTCATAAATATTACTTTAGTTTACAGTTGATATTCAGATAGTAGTTTTTGCTGTTGTGGCAAAGGTAACCAAATATTTATAAAGTAGAGCCCGATTGTGCTGGAAGGATTTTATGTGTTATATTTTATTGTGCATTGCCTTGGATAAGTGGTTTTTATCTGCAATGGTAAAAACGGATATTTGGTTATCACTCATCACTTGCGTGATAATGTATTGAATAATAGTGCTTTATTGCATGCCGATAACAGTTTTGTGGTGATGACCAAATTCCGGTCATCACCACAAAAAGTAAAATATCAGGATTTTACAATTCGATATACAACTCCTTTTTGAGTATGCCTGCTTTCCAGGTTATTCTTCTTCAAGATACGCCCGAAATGCTTTGCGTGCCCGTCTGTCAGCTTTATGTCACTGTTTTTTGCATGCAGAATTTCCAAAATCTGTATCGGCGACATCCACTCTCCCTCTTCCCCTTCTTGTGGTAAACGGAAATGACAATGGAACAACTGCTCAATCGGACTGATTTGCTCGAATTCCCGGTTATTTTCTTTCAGAACGGCTTCATCCTTGTCATTAAACCAGTATCTTTCGCCGCTGCGTATCGCTTGCATGGCTTGTGCATACAATTGGCGGTAGTTTATCGTCACGTTCGTATCGATGGGGGCAGTCACTTCCACACATACAAAACGGCGGGGGGCCCCGGCGTCTGGGTGCCAGGGGTTATCCTGCCGCTGCTGTCTGTCAGCAGGTCTTTGTGGTTGCTCGTCCCGATGAACGAAGCATACCGCCTTATCTCCTGGATACTGCTTCCGTAGGGCTTGCGCAGGTTGGCAACGGGTTTTTGCAGAAGGTGTTTCAGAAAGCCTTGCTGATGGATGCTCACCTGGTCGAACTCGTCGATATTCACCAGCAGAAAGCGCCCCAGGTACATTTCCGCATCGCGTTTACTGCCGAAATCCAGACTGTCGGTATAGCCGAAGCGAAGTTCGGGAGGAAGGATAATACGGCAGAAAGTGGACTTGCGGTAACCCTGTGCACCTATCAGTAGCGGTGATGTGCTGTTGGCGTGCATCCTGTTGCCCAGTCCGCGCCAATGCGCCACCATGTTCAGAAACCAACGGTAGAACAGCTCACGCCAATACGGATTGTTGCAGGGAACAAGTCCGGCAAGCGCACGGATGCGGTCTTTGCCGTCCCAACGGCCTACGCCGCACAGGTATTCTTCCACCGGATTGTACAGCGGCACGCGGTTAGAGGTCAGGTAGCGGTTCACGTCTCTGTCCCACACACGCAATCCCTCTTGCAGGGCATCCATAGCCACGCTGTTGCGCGCTCGCTGGTCCATTACATGAAAATAGAAGTGGATGGAGTCACGTTGGCGATATTCCAAATCACCCATCAGCTGGTTGTACCGGAATTCGTAACGGCGTTCCATGAACTCGTTCAGTTTCAGCATCGTGTCCTGTTCGGGAGTCAGCACGGATTTTCTGCCGAATCCCCGACACTCGCGGTAGAGATTGTGCAGTGCCGTACGCACCGTCTGTTCGTCTGCCTGCCGTCGGTAGTGCATCATTACCTGCCGGACGGCTTCTTCTTCGGGGATGCCGCTTTTGAAGCATTGCTCGCCTATGGGGATGAGCAGCGGGTGAAAATCATCCCGGTCGCGCTGCCAGTTCTCCACTTCGTCCAGTGCACGCCCCAGGGCTGCCTCAAACAGCAGGGTGAAAGTCTGCGAGGAGTCGAATCCCGGCTGTAACCGCTTTAAAGGGTTGTTTTCCGCCAATTTTCGTTGGCTGAATGTCCGCTCGCCGGGCATCGTCACGGGTTGTTCGAGACAGAAAGGCACGGCATCGGGAGCAAAGTAAGGCGTTTCGTCCAGCGTCATGCGGAAAGTATCGGCAGGTGAGGGTTCTTTCAACGTTACGGGAAACGGAAGCAGGGGCTGGTAACATTGTACCGCCATGTGGTAGGCATGCGCATGGAACAGGCTGATTTCTTCTTCCCGCTGCGGAAGTTTGCCGTTCGGTAAGGCAAACAGCGCCCATATCTTCACGCTCCGTCCGCTGCTTCCTGCGAAAGCCGCATAGGTTTGGGGAAGGAGCGCCGCCTGTTCTTTTACCAGTTCCGCTTCGGACATGCCGGACAGTCCGCCTACTTCCAGCAGTACAATACCGTTGTAGCGTTTCATCCGCCGTTCGCCCTCGCGGTTGCGTCCGTACTCCGTAGCGGGGCATATGCGGGGGAGCTTGTCGATGTGTCCGTAGGTTCCGCCGCTACCATGGCTTGTATATTCGAGCATGGTGCGTAATGCACTGACATGCCCGGGCTTGGTTTCCGACTTGATTCTGGTAATAAATGCGGCTGTATCGCAGGTACTGATACTTTCCGTGCCCGCGTCACGGTTTTCCTTGATAAAGGTTATTCTCATCCGGTGTTGGTTGTTTGGAAAAATTTAGTGGAGATAAGAGCGTTTCTCTTAGACTCTGCAAGATACGCATAAAACGGGCCGGAAGCAAGCAAATCCGCCCTTTTGTTTTAAGATTTTTGCCAGTATTTATCTCCGGAAATAAATGGAAATAATCGGAAAACAAACCGTTGAAAACTTGACTTTTCCTGATGGATTTTGTATCTTTACAAGGTGTAAAACCCCGTTTTGCAATTGCGGGCCGAAGAGCCTTCATATGCGGGCCCCACAGCCCGCAGCCGGCAACCGCCGGGCCTGCAACTGCAAAACGGGGTTTTACTATAAGCATAACGGCATTTTGCATGGTCCGGACAAATAAAAACAACGAAGCAAAGCGTTGTTTATCTTCCTGCTTTTTCCGAACGGACCGCGGAGAATATCCGAATTTATGCGGCCGAATGGCGTAAGCTACCGATACAACAGGATTTTCAATTATTACATAACTAAAAAAAAAGAACGACAATGGCAGCAGAGTATGATTTTCAGAGGAAGCCCAACCCGAAAGGAGACGGCGAATTACAACCCATGTATCCCCGCATCGTGAACAAGGGGACTATCACCGGCAAACGTCTGGTCAGCGATATTTCACAGGCAACCAGTTTTACTCCCGGAGACGTCGAGGGAGTGCTTGCTGCATTGGAAAGCCGCATTTCCTATTACCTTTCCGAAGGGCATCATGTACAGTTGGGCAATATGGGACATTTCTCGGCGGGACTGACAGCACGTCCCGTCATGGACAAGAAGGAAATCCATGCGCAGACGATATTTTTCGGCAAGGTGCATTTCCGCGTATCGCCCGGCTTCCGGAAACAGTGTGCCGGATTTGTGGAACGTGTAAGGGCAGGGTATGGCTTCCGGCATAGTGAGGATATCAGCGGTGCGGAACGTTACCGCAGACTATGCGCATTTTTGGATGCAAATCCTTTCATTACGCGCAAGGATTACAGCGGAATTACGGGACTTTTGAAGAACAAGGCGTTGAATGACCTCAATTTATTGGTGGAGAAAGGTATTTTAACAACATTGGGGCAAGGGTCGCATAAAGTGTATGTAAGGACTGTAAATCAGTGTGTTGCAGAGTAAAATATAACGGAATGTACCTTAAAAACAGTGACGACCGAATATTGGTCGTCACTGTTATAATATTCTTTGTACTACGTCAACTATCCTATAATCAGTAGGTTAGTGTAGGTAGTGATGAGTGATGACAAATATTCCTAATCTAACTAAAGAATTTAAATAGCGCTTAGTAGTAGATGTACTTTTCCCTATCAATTTAGCTATCTTAGACGAATTAAGTCCCGGATATTGATTGATGATATCTAAGACTTCCTGCTCTTTGGAATTTACAGTATCATTTGTTCTATATAACTTCATCAAGCTTTATTTTATTTATCTTTAACCGTATCATTGGGCTATATTCCCAAATTGCCTTTTGCAAAATTAGTGATATTGGATAACGGAATAAATAAAAAAATAAGCGATTTTTCCTTATCAATCAAGCTGTTCTCTCTGTCTTACAAGGACGATTCTTCGGATGTTTTTCATACGGAATCTATGATAGTAATAACAATTTGTTTTTGCGTTTGCTAAATTAGGTTCTTTCCCGCTCAATCGCTTTTTAGTGTGTTGTAATTCTACAGTATCGTTGATTTGGCTTTTAGTTCTGTCCAGTTTTCTTATATTTTTGTAGAAAAAGTATGGGACAGGTAGATAAAAACAGCCTGGGATTACGTTGAATACGTAAACCCAGGCTGTTTTTACGGGTATTTGCGGGGGCTTGTTTACCGATTGTTTTTTATTCTGCCAAAGCCGCCCTTCTACTTCAGTCCGAAATAATTTTCTCCTTCTCCGCCGACAGGACTTATGACGGGAATATTCCCCCCTGCGGCAGTCAGGATTACGCTTTCTCCTTTCTTTAAATCCAATAGGTACTCACCCTCTTTTTGCAGGGTCAATGTAGCATTGCCGGCCTTTACAACCGGATTTGCCATATCGGTGCGTAGGATACACGGTTCTCCGGCAAGGCTTTTGATACGGATGAAGCTTGTCTTTCCGCCTTTCCGTACAGCGGATACGAGGAAAGCGCCTTCGGTTCTCAGGTCCTTGAACTGTACATCTTTCCATTGGGAAGGTACGGCAGGGAATACACGTATCTTTCCGCCCCAGCTTTGCAGCAACATGTCGTGTATGCACTGTGCGCCCGACAACGGGGTCTCGATAACCGGTCCGCTCTCCATATACATGGTGTTGGGGCGCAGGGTGCGGGCAAACAGGCCGTTGAGTTTCTCCAGCGCCTTGTCTCCCTCGCCGAATGCCGCATACAGCGAAGAAGCCCCCGTATAAGTATATCCGAGGATATTGCCCGGCAGGCTGTGCCAGTGTTCTACGGATTTTTCCATAAGTTCCTTGCTGCCGTTCTGCTCTGCATTCAACAGGTAGAGCGGATAGAACATCAGCAGATGCGAGTAGTGGCGGTGCGAGCGGCTGAAAGGTACATCCTTGCCTATCATCATGCCGTTTTCGTCCTGCGGGTAGTCGGTCAGGTGTTCTGCGACTTGTTTCCAGCGGGGTATCAGCTCGTCATCGACAGATAGAATCCTGCTTGCCTCGAGCAATGTATTGCATCCCCAGCGCAGCAGGGCGATGTCGTAGTTGCAGTCTTCGGCAGTACCGTACTCCGGAGAATAGGTTCTTTTCAAATGGAGCTTGCCCGATTTATCTTCTGTCAGGAAAGGCAGATAGAAATTGACGGCCCGTCTCAGTGTAGGGTACAGGGTATTCCTCAATATCGATTCGTCCATGCTGAAGCGGTATTGCAGCCAGAGGTTATGGCAAATCCACGTCAGGTTGCCTACCTGAGCTTTCTTTTCGGTTCCGGGAACATTCACCGTTGCCCCCGTCAGGGTAAAGTCGGTGGCTACGGGCAGTGCGGCGGCATCTTTCCGGTAGGGTTCGGGAACGTTGTTTATCAGGTTGTCCAGATTGTTTCCTATTGCGTCCACCAACGGCATGCCCAGTTCCAGCCGGTTGGATGGGTATACGGACCAGTAGCTCAGTTGCACATTCAGGTTCCACCAGGCATTGGGCCAGGGAGAGAAAGCTCACAGGGGCCCGCTGTGGCCGAGCGGCCCGCCGCCGGTGCGGGTGGCCGATGCCAGCTTGTACATCTGCGCCCAGTAGAAATTCTCCATCTTCTTGTCGGGAAGGCTCACGAAACTTTGCGGATAGTAGTTATGCCACCATTCCCGGTGTACTTTCCGGAGCACGGGCAGGTCGGCTTCCTGCAGGCTTGCCAGTGCCGTTTCCGCCTTTTGCAAAGCCTCTGTTCCGGGAAAGGAATGTGCGTTGCTTACGATAAGCGTGCTTGTATTCTCTTTCCTAATCTCTTTCCAGGCTGTGGCAGTACCGCCGCCGGCGAGCAGGGGCTGCCAGCAGAGGCTCAGCCCATTGCGTGCGGACAGTTGCGGGGCGGGATTGGACACATAGTCTTTTTTGAGGTGGTTCTTGTTACCCTTCCGGATTGCATTCAACTGCCTCGGCGAATCCGTGTTTTCCGGATAGAATTTCCAGGTGAACTCCTTTTCGCCTGCAGGAAGCCGGAAGGAATTCCCCGGGTGACCTCCTTTCCCCCTGCCGTAGCTTCGGCTTCGACCAGGATATAGGGACTCTCGGAAGTGACACAGGCTCTCAGCTTTATCTCTCCCCGGGTGGTACGGATACACCCGGTGGTTTCAGCGTTCCATAAGTCCAGCCTCAGGTCGCCGGATTTTATTTCTCCCACGGGATGCAGGAGAAAATAACCGATAAGCAGCCGGCCTCTTCCATAGATGCTCGCATCGTCTGTGCGGTGGTCGTGTACCATACTGTTGCCTACATCTACCCGTATGGCGTTTTTTCCGGGTTCCTTGCAGATATAGGAACCCATGCTGCCGTTTCCCATGAAGGGGGCTTCGTACCAGGTTTGGGGCAGGCGGGTCCAGGTCATGTCCTGCTGTGACATGAAACTTTTCCAGTCTGTCTGGCTGTAACAGCCGGCTGTCAGGTACCAGATTGCGATTGTGAGCAGTAGCAGTTTCTTCATGTGTCCGTATATGTTTTCTTGCTGTTAGATTTCCAGTTCCGGAACCTCATCCTTCAACTCGGTCTTTTTGCCGTTATCATGTATCACGGTTGCGCCGTAATCCTTGTAACTGACGCTTGCGTCGCAGTCTTTGCGCGTGTTGCGTACTTCGAAAGAAGGCTTTCCGGCGGTGGATATGTTTGCTTTGATATTCCAGTTACCGATTTGGATACTACCGTCTTTCAGTTTGCGGGGAGCAGCTTGTGCGTTTTCCGCATCATTGTCTTTGGCATGTGTGTACACAATTGTAGCGAAGCGGTACACTTTCTGCTTGTCCGATGTTGCGGTGAAGTGCCAGTGGTTGGGATAGGGTGCGAAGTGTCCCTTCTCATCGGCACGCAGCCAGTTGACGGCAGGTACGAAGAACCGGGAGGTCGTATCCGTTTCCAGCGTTCCGGAGGAGAAGAGATAGGCATCGGACGCACCGTCCTTGCTGGTGGCCCGTATGTGTACGTATTCCCGGGTCTTGTCCACATTCATGGGGTTGGTAACCGTATGTAGCAGGTAGCTCCAGGTCACGGGTTCTTCGGCTTCCAGCTCGTCGTATATAAAGGAATAACCGCTTTTGCCTAAGGTTACGATGTGGCGGCGGAAGATTTTCAGACCGGTATCGTCCCAACCGTTTTCAGGGGAAAATTCCAGGTTGCTCTGTTCGCCGCGTAGCAGCCAGAGCGGAGAGATAACCTTTCCGTAAGCATTGGAAGCATCGCCTGCCACATAGCTGATATTGTCGCTGACATAGTAACGGGGAATCCAGCCGTAACCTTCCGTTCCGATGCGTTGTCCCATGCCGTTCACCAGAATGGTGTTGTGGGCGCGGGTGGCGCGGTGGCAGTAAACGCCGTGTATGTCGGTAAAGCTGGTATGGTGTCCGCTACTGTAAAAGAGCGACTGGCCGTTCCAGAAAGTATTGAAAGCATTCTGGTTGGCTATGGCGTGCGAGGTACTGCCGTAAGGACTGCTGCGGAAGCTGAGCATGGCGCTTTTGCGGGTATCGTCCAGGTTGGTGGAGAACGAGGCCAGTCCGCTCTGCGGGAATACATGTCCCATGGGAAGGTCTTTCAAACCCGGCCCGTCCGGCAAGGGCTTGTCGCATTGCAGGCGGAACCATGCAAGGCCGCCGGCTTTCGAGGTGCTTCCCTGTTCGAGTATGTCGGGCTGGCGGGCGCTGATGTGGCGCACGTAATCTGCGGCAAATGTATTGCCGGTCATACGCGCCAGAGCATCGGCGTAGCCAACACGCGTACCGCTCGGGGTAAGTATCTTCTGGTGCGAGCTGCCGTTGCCGCCCGATTTTGAGAATGGCGGCTGCTGGTAGATGACGTACAGGGCATTTCCCTGATACCAGGGGTCGGAGAAATAGTTGAAGCCGGTGAGGCGGGTATAGAAATAGGGCACTTCTACAAGTGTACGGATGTTGACGTGGAAGTAGGAGTCGCCGTTGTGCCAGGCTCCGTCCTTGTTCAGACCGGGGAAGCGGGCGAGCCACAGGTTATAGCAATAGTCCGTCCACGCATCGGCTTCGGGCAGTTCACCGTAAACGGTAAAGGCTGCCATGGTGAGGATGCGGAAAGTCATCTGCCACACATGGTTGTCGGCGATGTGGTTTTCCAGGCGGTTGATATCGTGCATGTACATGCTGTTGCCGAATGCTTTTATTTCGTTCAGCAGGAATCTGCGCGTGGCATCGTCCAGAACATCGTACAGTGCGTCGTATGCCATGGAGCAGAGCGAGAGCAGGGTGGCTTCGTTGAAGTCGCCCACCACGTTTTTGTTGTCTCCCCAAGTGGCCATCTCCTTGACGCGCTTCACGGCTTCGTCGGCATAGCGGCGGTCTTTGGTGAGCAGGTAGGCGCGGATAAGTACGTCGGTATTCGCTTCTTCGCTGTCGATGATGCGGCGGCTTTCGCGGGTGAGCATGGCATTTTTCTGCATCTCGTTGGCCAGTCCTTTTGCCAGGTCCGAGTTAATGTCGTTTACCGACTTCATCGGGGTGGCGAGTACTTTGTCGGCACGTTTGAGGTAAGTCTTACGTTCGGTTTTGCCCTCACTGCGCTTTATGAAACCGTCCCATTCGTCTCTGTCGAGCCATACGCGGGGGTGGTGGGCAGGCAGGTTCTTAAGTACGGCATCCAGTGCGGGCGGGCAGAACTTCCGGGGATTGTTCTTTACCGTAAATTGCAGCGTATCGCTCCATTCGGTCTTTCCGTCCGTAACATAGCCGTATTGCCAGTACCATGTGCCCGGAGCCAAATCCTGTTTGGGGTTGAAGAACGGCCAGCGCGTCTCGGCTTGTACGGTCGTTTCCGGCTTGAATGCCGGAGTTTGCGAGTAGCGCAGGAAGTAGCGTAGCTTGCTTTTGTCTGTTTCTTTTTTAGGGGTGTTCTCTTCCGCACCGTCCAGTCCGCTTCGCAGGATGTTGAGGCCTGCCGGCAGCGGCCATTGGAAAGACACGGCACGGTCGCTGATTTCAGCGCCGTCCAGCGGTGAGGGAGTTGCACGCATTTCGTGCATCAGCGTTGTGTCGGTGAGCCTGATGGTGGCTTCTCCGGCCGTTTGGGCCTGTGCCGTGGCTGGCCGGACGGAGGCGAGACAA
>OBWB01000811.1_pt1 | contig 13694 bp, 10 predicted proteins | sample 1476261 | NCBI WGS metagenome assembly OBWB01 (sample SAMEA2580038, study PRJEB22360) | human gut metagenome | biome: human gut; feature: human-associated habitat; material: faeces | place: Denmark | collected 2008/2010 | reverse complement strand
AAAACATGGACTCCCCCGCCGGCCCGCCCCCGGTCATCCCGCCGATCCCCGGCATCGACAGCCCGCATGTGCTGCTGTGCAAGAACTGGGATCACGCCATCGCCATCAAGGAAAAGGCGAAAACCGCCAAGTCGGCAGTGGTGATCGGGTCGGGCTATATCGGCGCGGAAATCGCCGAGCAGTTCAGCGTCACCGGCGTCAAGACCACGCTGGTCGACGGCCTTGATCGCCCGCTGGCCAATAATTTCGATAAGACCATCACCGATCAGGTGGCGGCCGCGTTCGAGGAGCACGGCGTCACGCTCGCGCTCGGCCAGAAGGTGGTCGAGTTCCGCGACAATGACGACGACACCGTCACTGTGGTCACCGAAAAGGGCGAGTACACGGCCGAAATGGCGATTCTGGCCGTCGGCTTCCTGCCGAACACCGACCTGCTCAAGGGCAAGGTGGACATGCTGCCGAACGGCGCGATCGTGGTCGACGACTACATGCAGGCGTCCGCGCCGGGCGTGTACGCCGCCGGCGACTCCGCCACCGTGTTCTACAACCCCACCGGCCAGCACGATTACATTCCGCTGGCCACCAACGCGGTGCGCCAGGGCCTGCTGGTGGGCCGCAACATCGAGACGCCGACCGTGAAGTACATGGGCACGCAGGCCACGTCCGCCGTGCAGCTGTACGATCTCTCGCTCGCCGCCTCCGGCCTGACCCGCGCCGGTGCCGAACGCCGCGGGCTCACGGTCCGCGAGACCTCGCTCACCGAGGATTATCGCCCGGACTTCATGCTCACCACCACCCCAGTCACGTCGATTCTGACCTGGGACCCGGAAACCCGCAAGGTCAAGGGCGGCCAGTTCTGTTCCAAGGCCGATATCTCCGGCGCGGCAAACGTGATTTCCATGGCGATTCAGGCCGGCTTCACCATCGACCAGCTCGCCAACGTGGACTTCCTGTTCCAGCCGAACTTCGACAAGCCGGTCTACTACGTCGGCGCCGTGGCCATGAAGGCGGCGGCCGAGTAAGACGGCTGTACCCACCGCAAAAAGAAACCCCGGCGTGATGGGCGCCGGGGAGAGAAAGGAGAGAAGAAGAAAGAGGTTAAGTTATGCAGCTTGTTCGGCCGTGATTACATATAACAACACCAGTTTCAATGCAACATGGGCACTGTCTGGGAATCGTCTGGGAATCACGGCCCGTACAGGCTGTTGCTTGTTTTTGGAGCCGATTTACCGGCTGGCCTTGATCTTGTGGGCCAGTTCGGCGTCCCACATCGCGCCGGTGGCGGACATCACCGAGTCCGCGCCGGCGTCACGGTACGCCTGGTAGTCGGCGGGCGAGACCACGCCGCCGACGCCGTTGATCGCGAAATCGAGCCCGAGCTTTTCACGAATCGCGGCCAGACGGGCGACCATGTCGAGGCCGGCGCCACGAATCGCATTGCCGCACACGCCTGAGCGATCGCGGCCCGCGCCGGGCAGGGCCTGATTGCCATTGGCATCGACCAGTTTGGCGGAAATCGTATTGATGGTGCTGAAGCCCTGCACGGTGCCGTGGCCCACGGTGGAACGCACCATAAGCTCCAGAGCGTCGTCGCTGGGGATGTAGGCGAGCTTGACCATCAGCGGGATGTCGCCGATCTCCTGCTTCACGGCCTCGGTGATGCGGCCCACGAGCAGCGGATTGTGGCATAGCAGGCGGTTGTGGCCCTCGTTGGGGCAGCTGGTGTTCATCACCATGAGCTTGGCACCGGTCTCCTTGACCAGGCGGGCGGTAGTGGCATGGTCGGCGATGTATTCCTCCTCGCTCATGCCCTCCACACGCGAGCCTTGGAAGCTCGGGACCAGCACTTGACCGGGACCGGCGGCCTCGATGGCGGCGCGCATGTCCGGCTGCCAGGCATCCGGGCTTTGCGAGGGCACACCGAAGCTATTGGAGATGGAAATCGGCTGTTCATAGTTGGTGTCGGCCAGCACGCCTTCGTCCAGTTCGGCGCTGCCCGGCGTCAGTGAACCGTCCGCCGACTTGGGGTGTACGGCGAGCACGTTCGGGAACGGGTTGCAGCCCCAGGCGCGCGAACGCACGGTTTTGTAGGTCGCCAGATCGAAACCCATGTGGAAAGCGGCCGTGGTGAAACGGCTGTTGAGCAGCGGGCCTGCGGGAATGCCGAAAGGCAGATTGACCGGCTGGCCCAAAAAGGTGGCCAAGGCGCCCTCGGAGGCACCCTCGCTGGTGGTTCCGGCGGCATCGGCACCGTTGCCATCCTTCAGCGCCTCGGCGAACGCGCCGAACGGCCCTTGCTCATAGTTGTCTTCGTAACTGCGGCTGACATCGTAAAACGGCTCAAAATCACTCATGCTTCAACGATAAGCCAACCTGCATGCGCACACGCACACTCAACCCATCATCGCGCCGACAAACGAAATAATGGCGAAAGCGGCATTGGCTACCACAAAGATGATGAACGTCGGAGCTGCCCAGCCAAAGTACGTGTCTGGAATACTACGATTCGTACGGTGATATTGGCGCATCTCTTTGCCGTATATCACGAATATGATAATCGATCCGATCACGCCGATCACAGATAGCGACAATGAGAATATCAAATATGCGTTGTCATCAAGATAGTTGCCGGCAAGGGTATCGATGGTGCCGGAAAGAATCGCATTGTTGAAGATGTGCAGTGCAATCGACCAAACCAACGAGTATTCCATGGCCACGAATCCCAGAATCAGGCCAAAGAGGAACGCGAATGTGCCTTGCACTACGTCGTCATGGAACAGGCCGAACACCATTGCCGAGGTGACGATGGCGAAGTTCTTGCCCAACGGCTTGAGCTCCTTCATCAGTACGCCGCGGAACAGTACTTCCTCGCAAATCGGAGCGACCAGCCCAACGTACAGCCACATGCTTACGGTGACGCTGGATTCGGCGATGCTGTCTGACGTGGGAGAGGCAAGATCGATGCCCAGCCTGGAAAAAGCGACCTGCACCAACATAACGATGCCTTGCACGCCCATGCCCAGCACGATGAACATCAACGCCCAGAGAGGCTGCATGCGCCCGCCGCCATATTGGCTGATGTGGCCAAGCTGATTGGGCTCCCCGTACGAGTCGCGATGCTGGCCACCAAGCCAGAATTCGCAGGTGAAGATGTCACGGTGGCGCATGAGCAGCAGAAATCCGAACGCGACGAACACCGATATCAGGCTGATGATGCCATCCCACTGCACGCCGGACAAATCGCTCGCGGTTATTACGCCGACGATAATGGTGGCGACCATTGTGCCCAAGAGCATCATGCCTTCATAGGCGAGAGTCAGTCCCATTACACGATTGACCACCTTGCGACGCCACGTGCGCCATACACGGCGAGGATCGATCGGCATGACCACGGGCATTGCTGCGGGCATCGTGGCAGGCATTGCGTTGGGCATTGCGACTGGCATTGCCGGAGCCGGTTGCACGAATGGTTGCGGCGCAGCGGAATAGGGTTGTGGCGCGTAGCCCACTGGTTGAGCGTAGTACGGATGAGCGAGGGGCTGTGGAGCCGACTGTTGCGCCGGGTATGGGGAATAGGCGGATTGCGCCGGGTATGGGGAATAGGCGGATTGCGCCGGATACGTCGGCTGCGTGGGATACATCGGCTGGGCAGGATACGTAGGTTGGACGGGATATGTCGGGTATACGAGCTGCGCGGCGTATTGTGCAGGCTGCACAGCAGGTATTGCGGCTTGCGGCACAGGTTGTGAAACACCTTGTGAAACAATCCGTGGAACACCCTGTGAAACATCTTGTGGAGGTAGCGGTTGTGCCCATGCCTCCGGCTGACCCGCATATTGCGGCTGCATGCTCGGCCCAGGCTGAACATACTGTGGCGTCTGTGGCATCGGCGTCTGTGACTGTGCCGCAGACTGCGGTGCCGGTCGAGGTGGCAACGGTTGCGCTGACAGCGATTGCGCCGGAGCCGTATCGGAATCGTTCGACGGATTCATGTCATTCATGGTCATGATGCTCAACCTAACCGTCATTACTGGATGAATCGTGATTATGTCCACAAATGTGTACGAATTCAGGCACAGTATTTCGAACGCTAGGACGGAGTTCATGAGTGTTGAGGAAAGCGCCGCCACGCCGGTGTTGGTGGCTGCGGTGGATAACGACCGTATGGCGTTGTTGGCACTGAAGGGAATATTGCCGCAACTCCTGCCCGCCGCGCAATGGATGTGGGGCGCGGGCACCAGTGAGACCTTTGTTTGATGCGATGCGAGCGACCCAATAACCTCAATCAGACACAGAGCCAACGGCCCTGGGCCTGCAATTATGGACTCGCCTTTCGGCGAGGCTCAATGCTGGCCTCGCTGCTGTCGCAGCTCGGCACAGGGCCTGCTAAAAGCCCACAGGGCTTTCAGCAGGCCGATCGCGGCTAAATAATGCCGCGATCGGCCAACGGCCCTGTCCAGTCTGCGTCCTCAGGCTCGCGGGCGGACTCGATTCTTTCTTCGGCCCAGTGTTTGGCGGGGATGGTCTTGGGCTTGAAGGGGAACTTTTCGGCGCGCATCTTTTCGTAGGCGGCGATGTCGTCCTCGTGCTGCAGCGTCAGATCGATATCGTCGTAGCCGTTCATCAGACGCCAACGCACGTAATCGTTGACCTCGAACGGCAGGGTCACGTCGCCGCAAGTGACAGTGCGGGTCTCCAGCGAGACAGTCATCTCACGACCAGGCTCTTCCTCCAGTAGCTTCCACAGGAGTTCGACGGACTCCTGCGGCATAATCGCGGCCAGCACGCCGTTCTTGGCGGTGTTGCCGTAGAAGATGTCGGCGAAGCTCGGCGCGATGACCACGCGGAAACCGTAATCGTGCAGCGCCCACACGGCGTGCTCGCGGGAGGAGCCGATGCCGAATTCGGGGCCGGCGACCAGAATCTGGCCCTTACCGGCGTATTCCGGCTTGTTGAGCACGAAGTTCGGGTCTCGGCGCCATGCGTAGAACAGGGCGTCATCGAAGCCGGACTTGGTCACGCGCTTCAAGAACACAGCGGGAATGATCTGGTCGGTATCGACGTTGGAGCGGCGCAGCGGCACGCCCACGCCGGTCAGTGTGGTGAGTTTTTCCATAACAATTTTCCTTTCGGGGATCTCTCCCCCAGTCAGTCTTCGACTGACAGCCCCTCGTCAGAGGGGGCTCACGTGTATTGACTCAGAGATCGGCGGGAGACGAAATTGTGCCGCGGATGGCGGTGGCGGCGGCTACGGCCGGCGACGCCAGATGCGTGCGCGAGCCCTTGCCTTGGCGGCCCTCGAAGTTACGGTTCGAAGTGGAAATCGAGCGCTCGTTCGGCACCAGCTTGTCCGGGTTCATGCCCAGGCACATCGAGCAGCCGGCGTTACGCCATTCGGCGCCAAAGTCCTTGAACACCTTATCGAGGCCTTCCTTCTCCGCCTGCAAACGCACGCGGGAGGAGGCCGGCACCACCAGCACGCGGTGGATGTTCTCGGCCTTGCGGTGGCCCTTCATAATCGCGGCGGCCTGGCGCAAATCGTCGATACGACCGTTGGTGCACGAACCAATGAACACGGTGTCCACGGCGATGTCCTTGATCGGCATGCCTGGCTTCAAACCCATGTATGTAATCGCACGTTCGGCGGCGGCGCGCTTGGTGGCGTCGGCGATCTTGCCCGGCTCCGGCACGGAGGCGGTGATCGGCAGACCTTGGCCGGGGTTGGTGCCCCACGTCACATATGGACCGAGCTTGGTGGCGTCAATATCCACCACCTTGTCGAATACGGCATCGTCATCGGTCTTCAGCGTCTTCCAGTACGCCACGGCCTGATCCCACAGCTCGCCTTCCGGCGCGTGCGGACGGCCCTTCAGGTACTCGAACGTGGTCTCGTCCGGCGCGATCATGCCGGCACGCGCACCGGCCTCGATGGACATGTTGCACACGGTCATGCGCTCGTCCATGGTGAGGTTGCGAATCGCCTCACCACGGTATTCGATCACGTAACCCTGGCCGCCGCCGGTGCCGATCTTGGCGATGATCGCCAGAATGATGTCCTTGGCCGTCGCGTCCGCGGGCAGCTTGCCGTTGACGTTGACGGCCATGGTCTTGAACGGCTTCAGAGACAGCGTCTGTGTGGCCATCACGTGTTCGACTTCGGAAGTGCCGATGCCGAACGCCAGCGCGCCGAACGCGCCGTGCGTCGACGTATGCGAATCACCGCACACGATGGTCATGCCCGGCTGGGTCAGGCCCAGAATCGGGGCGAACGCGTGGACGATGCCCTGATCGGCGTCGCCCAGCGGGTGCAGGCGCACGCCGAACTCCTTGCAGTTCTTCTCCAAAGTCGTCAACTGCAACGCGCTCGTCTCATCCGGGTTCGGGCGATCGATATCAACGGTCGGCGTGTTGTGATCCTCGGTGGCAATGAGCTGATCCACGTGACGCGGCTTGCGGCCGGCCAAGCGCAGGCCCTCAAACGCCTGCGGGCTGGTGACCTCATGCATGAGCATCAGATCGATGTACAGCAAATCAGGGGCTCCGTCGCTGCCCTTGCGCACCAGATGATCGGCCCAGACCTTCTCGGCCAGTGTCGTTCCCATAGTGATTCCTCCAAAAAATTCCGCGCGAGGTATTGTGTTCGCGCCTTGTTCGTGGTATTAGCCTATGTGCTTGCGATGGGCCCGGCCATGAGCATGCCGGATATTGAGATACGGTCAAATGATGGCCTCAATATGACTCGGATACGACTCGAACATGACCTAGTCATGACTCGGTTCCGCTCCAGACATGTCTCTTCGGCATCCACGAACGCCCTTTCAACTTCATGGCCACCCTGTGAGACACTTCCCCAATTTGCTATTTCACTATGTGAGATGGCATAATCGCCCTTATTATGACTGATTCCCAAGAAGAGCCATTGAACAACAGCTTGACCGAGTCCGAGCCGGTTGAAGACACCACCGCCAAGGACGATGGGGAAATCCATTCCGGCGTTGGCGTCCTTGATAAAACTGTAAAGATTCTTGACGCACTGGAATCCGGCCCGTCTACGCTGGGCCAGCTTGTGGCCGCCACCGGTCTCGCTCGACCGACCGCACATCGTTTGGCTATTGCACTGGAACGCCACCGTTTCGTACTGCGCGACCAGCATGGCCGATTCGTACTCGGCTCCCGTTTCGCCGAACTTGCCGCCGCAGCAGGCGAGGATCGTCTGCTGACCGCCGCCGGCCCGATCCTGCAGACCCTGCTCGATCGCACTGGCGAGTCTGCGCAGATTTACCGCCGCCAAGGCGATCAGCGCGTGTGCATCGCCGCTGTGGAACGCACCTCCGGCCTACGTGATTCCATTCCGGTGGGTGCCATGCTGTCGATGGAAGCCGGTTCCGCCGCCCAGATTCTTCTGGCTTGGGAGGATTCCGACCGTCTGCACCAGGGATTGCGCCACGCCAAGTTCACCGCCACCAAGCTGGCCGCCGTACGCAAGCGCGGCTGGTCCGAGTCCGTGAACGAACGCGAAGAGGGCGTGTGCTCGATTTCCGCCCCGATCCGCAACGCCTCCGGCCAGGTCATCGCCGCCATCTCGATTTCCGGCCCGACCGGCCGCATGGGTGCCGCCCCCGGACGCCGCTATGCGCCGCTGGTGATGGCCGCCGGCAAGTACCTCACCGAGGCACTGGTCAAAGCCGTTCGCTGAAACATACCAGTCAATCCAACCGATAGCCCAACCGGCAGAAATCCCGCGTCACAACGAAAGAGACGCGGGATTTCTGCCACTAATCGTCCAACACAGCGGAAGGCCACCGAAACCTCGAATACTTCGCGCCGCTTTCCGCCTCTATCAGGAACAGTTACCTGAATAAACCGGGTTACCTGAATAAACCGGACAGTTGACTCCATAGCGACGGCTTGCGCAGCAAATCATCGCCCTCGCCCTCGCCAGGCGCGGTCTGGTTCACCGCATAGGTATAGGCGCGTTTGGAACTGGGCTTGCCCACCAGTTCGCCAAACTCCAGCAATTGCGTACGCGGCTCGTAAGGGTGACGGATATCAAATTCGATCAATCGCGTGGCGCGTTTGGCCGGAGCCGGTCCGTACGTATTGAATCCGCAGGTTGGCGTAGCGATAAGCAACAGACCCTCATGTTCGCCGACGAAACCGTTGCGATGATCATGACCAGCTACGACGCCGAAATACCCCTCGCGCAGCAATTCGAATTCGTCTGACGTATCAGGGCAGGATATGCCTTCTCCCAAATATCCGCCGGGCTGGGTTTGCAATTCGTCCAGCACGTAGTAGGTATCGGCGTGCGAACGATAGCCCTGCATGGCAAACGCCGCGTTGGCCGCCACCGGCTTCAGCACGTTGTAATACTCGGGCATCGGCATGTGCTGGAACACCATTGATTTCGCACCGATACGGTCGGGCACGGCGTTCAGGAAGGCGAGCGCTGCGGGCGATGGTGTGCCGAAGCCGCCGCCATGCACGTAATCGCCGGAGTCAAGAATGACCAGACCCAGCACATTGCGCGTATGGTCAACGTCCATAACCGGCAGCGCGAAGGTGCCTGGTTCACCGGAACCAGTGGCACCAGACGGCGTCTGCACAGCGCCACCCGCTCCACAGGTATATGCAATCTGGTTCGGCAAGGTCTCACTCGGCGGATTGACACAACCGGGGAACTCACGATAGATACCGTCCAGTTCCGCATTGCTTAGCCCGCATTGGAAATCATGGTTGCCATACGTCACAGCCCACGGAATGCCGCGCGCCGCCAACGGCTCAGTGAACTGGCCAATGGCCTTGCGCACCAGCGCTCGGGTATGGTTCAGCGCGGATTCGGCAATAGGTTCGTCACACCAGCGACGTTTACGGAATGAATCGGCGAACGCCGGATCGTAGCCGGCGATCTGGTTGCCGGAGAAAATCACCAGATCAGGCCGTGTGGCATCAAGGCTGGCCTCAATCAGGGTGATGGTGTCTTTGGAGACTTTCGGCCCATCCTGAATGTCGGCAATCTGCAGCACGCGGAACTTGCCGGAATAGTGGAATTGCAGTCGTCCGAGACGCGCAGAGATAGAGACCGGACGGCCGTCTTCGGCATCGGCCGGCTTGATACGAGGTTTCGACGACATCCCCTCTGGCGTACGCTGTGTTTCCGTCATGCCCTCCACTGTACACACAAACGAAAAGGCCCGCCGGAGCGGGCCTTTTCTACAAGTTCAACTACTGGAGCAGAATCTCTGCACAACATCATCGTTGTAACGGTAAGTCTTTCCAATGCCCGTCCAACGTAACAGTCCTCGTGACCATACACTATTTGTGGGCTCTGCTCTGTTCAGTTGTTCTTGTACCTCATAATCTATTCATCACTCCCGTTTCTCGCAACCTGCAGAGAGTCGTTGTGCGTTTTTTATCACAACTGTTCAATCGCACTTTCTGGCTATCGGAAAACGAGCTGAACCGTTCACATCGAACCCGTCCGATGTTCGATTTCGTTCGTTTCACCGCCGCTCACGGCGTGTCGCGAGCGACGCTAGCACACTCAAAACCAACCAACACCGAACTAACATGAACACCCGTTGAATTCTGGCGCGTTCAGTCGTTTTCCGGCCACGCCAAAGCTTACGATATAAGCTATGGCACAGATATTTGACGCACCCTCGAAGGCAATTCTGCGCAGCCAAATCGCAGAGCATATTGCCGAAAACGACAACAACGACCGCCGCGTCGATCAGGAAGGCGAGGCACCGCTGCCCAAGGACCGTTTCTTCGACCGCGAGCTCAGCTGGCTCAAGTTCAACCAGCGCGTGCTCGAATGTGCGGAGAACGAAGACATGCCCCTGCTCGAGCGCGCCAACTTCGCCGCGATCTTCGCCTCGAACCTTGACGAGTTCTTCATGGTCCGCGTCGCCGGCCTGAAGCGCCGTATCGACTCGGGCATCGCCGTGCCGTCTGCCGCCGGCCTGAGCCCGCGTCAGCAGCTGCGCGCGATCAGCGAGACCGCACACCGTCTGCAAGACGAGCACGCACATTACACGATCGACACCATTCTGCCGGAATTGGAGAAGGAGCGCATCGTCCTGCTGACGTGGGACAAGCTCACATCCTCCGAGCAGGAGCGCCTCTCGCGCTACTACCGCCAGCAGGTGTTCCCGGTCCTGACGCCGCTCGCCGTGGATCCGGCCCACCCGTTCCCCTACATTTCCGGCGGTTCCATCAACCTGGCCGTGATTGTGGAGAACCCGGCCTCCGGCAAGTCGCACTTCGCCCGCGTCAAGATCCCGGGCAACCTGCCGCGCCTGGTGCCGGTGGACGACATGACCGATGAGGAGTCCAAGGACGAGCGTTACGGCTTCATCGCCATGGAAAAGCTCATCGCCGCGCATCTGGAATCCCTGTTCCCGGGCATGATCATCAAGGAGGCCCGCTCCTTCCGCGTGACTCGTAATGAGGACATCGACGTGGAAGAGGATGACGCCGAGAACCTGCTCAACGCCATGGAGAAGGAGCTGCTGCGCCGCCGCTTCGGACCGCCGATCCGCCTGGAGATCACGGACACCACGAGCCCCTTCCTCTCCCAGCTGCTCGCCGACCAGCTCGGCGTGAGCCAGGACGAGGTATACCGTCTGCCCAGCCCGCTGGACCTGACCGTGCTCTTTGAGCTCGGCAGCGTGGACCGCCCGGACCTGAAGAACCGTCCGTTCGTGCCGACCACGAACCGTCAGATCGCCGAGGTCGAGTCCTCCCGCGCACAGGATATTTTCGCTGCCATCCGCGAGCGCGACATCCTGCTGCATCACCCCTATGACTCCTTCTCCACTTCCGTGCAGGCCTTCCTTGCGCAGGCCGCCGCGGACCCGAAGGTGCTGGCCATCAAGCAGACCCTGTACCGCACCAGCTCCAACTCGCCGATCATCGACGCCCTGATCGACGCCGCTCATGCCGGCAAGCAGGTGCTGGCTTTGGTGGAAATCAAGGCTCGTTTCGACGAGGACGCCAACATCGCGTGGGCCCGCAAGCTCGAACGCGCCGGCGTGCACGTGGTGTACGGCATCGTGGGCTTGAAGACCCACTGCAAGCTCATCGAGGTCGTGCGTCAGGAAGCGGACGGTCTGCGCCGCTACTGCCACGTAGGCACCGGCAACTACAACCCGAAGACCGCGCGACTGTACACCGATCTGGGTCTGCTGACCTGCGACCCGGTGGTCGGCCAGGATCTGACTCGTCTGTTCAACCAGCTCTCTGGTTACGCGCCGAAGTCCAGCTTCCACCGTCTGCTGGTGGCCCCGCGTACCGTGCGCACCGGCCTGATTCAGCGCATCCGCCGCGAGGAGGACGCCGCCCTCGCCGGCAAGGAGGCCTGGATCAAGATCAAGGTCAACTCCATCGTGGACGAGAAGACCATCGACGCCCTGTACCGTGCCTCTCAGGCCGGCGTGAAGATCGACATCGTCGAACGCGGCATCTGCGCTCTGAAGCCCGGCGTTCCCGGCCTGTCCGAGAACATCCGCGTACGTTCGATTCTCGGCCGCTTCCTGGAGCACTCCCGCATCTACGCCTTCTGCAATGCGGACGGCCCGCAGATCGGCGAGGGCCCGGCTTCCGGCCCGGAGGTCTACATCGGTTCGGCTGACCTCATGCACCGTAACCTTGATCGCCGCGTCGAGGCTCTGGTGCGCGTCACCGCCCCGGAGCAGATTGACGAGCTCATCAAGTACGTGGACCTGCAGATGGCCGACTCCACCATGAGCTGGCACATGCAGCCCGACGGCACGTATGTGCTGCACACCAAGGACGACGAGGGCCGCCCGCTGGTCGATAGTCAGGAATACCTGATTCGCAAGCACCAGCGTCGCCCCAATTCACACAACTGATTTCACTCGATGCTCCCTGTCAGCGCAAGCTAACTGAGGGTGGTTACGATGCCCGGCTCCTCTTTCGAGAGGATGCCGGGCATCGTTGTTCAGCGCGCAAAAACTACGTAGCAGCGGTCCAACGTGACCTACAATACAAGAGATGGGTACGAACAGTATGAGACGAATCGTGGAAGCCGCCGGCGGTATTCTGTACCGGTGGAAGGATGATGCCGAGCCGACGCGGGCATCATCTCCATCAGTGAAATCCAATATTGCCACCGATGGCACCATCATCGCGAACACCACGGATTCTGACGGCGAGACCACGGCAGCACCCGGCGCATCGGACGCGGCTTCCACCCCGGACCCGGCGCAGGCCGACAGCCCAGCCACAGCGGACAACGTACTCAACCGCATCGAACTGTGCATCGTGCATCGCCCGAAATACGACGACTGGAGCTGGCCGAAAGGCAAGGTCGACCCGAACGAATCGCACCGGCATGCCGCCGTACGCGAGATCGGCGAGGAATCGGGCCTGTCCGTGGAACTTGGCCCCTATCTGGGCGACATCGAGTACCCGCTGTCCGAAGAAGGCAGCAAACAGCGCCATACCAAGGATCGGTCGGCGGATACCAAGCATATCCAGTTCTGGATGGCCACGCCGATCAGCGCCATCGACAACCTGCGGCGTACCCATGCGTTTGGCCCGGTGCATCGGGCGGACATCGGCGAAATCGACGAAGTTTTGTGGCTGACGCCGGCCGAGGCCCGCAAGAAGCTCAGCCATTCCACCGATAAGGACATCCTCGCGCTATTCGTTGATCGGGTGCAGGAGGGCGCGCTTGACGCCGTGCCGGTGATTATCGTGCGCCACGGCAAAGCGGAAGCGCGCAAGCTGTGGAAGGGTTCGGACGCGAACCGTCCGATCACGCCGCGCGGCGCGGCTGCGGCATACGCGCTGAACCGCGAGCTGGCGTGTTTCAATCCGACCCGACTGGCCACGTCGCCTTGGGTGCGCTGCCAGGAGACGTTGGAGATGTTCGCGTGGCAGACCGGACGAGACATGGTTCATCTCGATCCGCTCACCGAAGATGCATACGCCGCTGCGCCGGACACCGCATGGGAGTGTCTACTCAGCGAAATCGAGTTCGCACTTGAGCGCCGTCAGCCCATAGCGATATGCATGCACCGGCCGGTGATTGGTGGTATGTTCGGACACCTGCGCAGCATGTGCGTTGCGCCGTCTCTGAGCAAACGCCTGATCGCCAAGACACCGTTCATGCCGACCGGCACGGCGGTGGCGCTGTTCGTCACTCCGACGCCTCATGGTCCCAAAATCATCGATATTCAGAAGGTTCAACCGCTTGTCTACTAGACCCGCATTTCCTGATTCATCCAACTCCTCGGCCGCTGCCGCTGCAGCTCATGCCGCGCACAATGGTGCCGCCGGCAGTCTGGGCCCGGGCTTCGGCTCGTTGCGTGCGGCCGGAGCGGCATTCGGACCTGCTCGCATGGGTTCTTCACGCCCCTCGCGCCCGGCTCAGCTCGACCCGGCTGTGGCCGATGGATTGGCCGGTGGCATGGACCCGCAGGCGTTGAGCGAGATGAGTCATCTGTCTGCTGCCGCATTGCTGGATCGTGTGCGCCATAGCGAAGACCCGGCGGTTGTTGAGCGGGTGCTCACGTTGGTGGAGACGGTCGGCGTGGATGAAATCGCCGAACTATGGAGCGATACCGAGCCGGATTCGCTGCCTGGTGTGCTGTGGCGACTGTATATGTTGCGTACGTGGATGCGATCGAATCGCGACTCGATCGCGCATCTGTGGCGCTTGGGTG
>OBWB01000796.1_pt1 | contig 13917 bp, 7 predicted proteins | sample 1476261 | NCBI WGS metagenome assembly OBWB01 (sample SAMEA2580038, study PRJEB22360) | human gut metagenome | biome: human gut; feature: human-associated habitat; material: faeces | place: Denmark | collected 2008/2010 | reverse complement strand
TTTCAAGGTAGGACCATTATTCACCATAAGTCCGGTTATCACCGCCGGTGGAGCATAGCTATTATAACGTATCCGGGCAGGATCAACGAAGGTAAGACCGTTTGTCCCGCCAAACGCCAACTCACCCGTTTCCAGTCCGCAAGCGCTATTCACGTTAAACACACGTCCTTGAACGCCCTCACTCTCATCATAGCTATTCCAATCGAACGTATAATTATTATCCGTATCCCGATTCGGAACGATATTCAATAAGCCGTTCTTCGTTCCCACCCAAACCGTATGATATTTATCCTCCAGAATAGACATGATGCTGTTATCCGGTAATCCGGAAGAATGGTTCAACCGATACATCTTATCATTCAACCTATCATATATATGTAGCCCATGATTACTCCCGATCCATACCCATTGGCGGCTATCACAAAATACGACATTGATGATTTGATCCTCAAACACGGAACGTCCATCCTTCGTGCCATTAAAAGAAGTAACAGTCCCCGTCTCCGGGTTGATCCAGTTCACTCCTAAAGAAGTTCCAACGACAATATTCCCCTTCTCATCCCCGGAAAGGCTATATACGATATCCGAGTTAATCGCATTCTCCTTATCCCCCATACGATAATACGTCCATTTCCCGGTAGATTGATCCAAGCAATCCAGGCCGCCTTCCAACGTGCCGATCCACAAACGATTCTTGGCATCGACATACAAACTATACACGCTATTATTGGATAAGCCGTCCTTACTGCCCGGGATATCCCGATAATGCTTGAAACGTTTCCCGTCAAAACCGGTCAACCCCTCCATATAAGTACCCAGCCATAACTTGCCATCCAAATCTTTCGCCATACTAATCACGACATCGCCGGAGATAGCGTTCTCGCTTTCCCGCCCCGCCCGGTAGCGGACATACTCCCCGGTTTCCCGATCGTAACGTAATAGGCCGTTTCCGCTAGTACCGATCCACAGATCCCCTTCTTTATCTTCTACGATACAATTAAAGTCATTGTTAAAGATATCCCGCATCAACTCCAAAGGGTACCGGATAGTCTGGAATTTAAAAATGCTCTCATGATAATAGTTGAAGCCGTTTTTATAAGTGCCGGCCCACATAATCCCCGTATCATCCCGATACAAGCAGATCACGCTATTCTGGCTCAAACTCGTTTGGTTAAACGGGTTATTTCGTATATAACGCATCCGGTCCAGACGTTTATCCAAGATATTGATACCGCCATGATCGGTAGCGATCCAGATATTACCGTTCATATCCTCCGCCACGTCACGCACCATTATAGAGGATAAAGCGACCGGGGTTTCGGTCGTATAATGTTTCCACTCCTTGCTTTTGGGATTTAGGCGAAAGAGACCTCTACTATATCCGGGATTTAAGAAAAACCACAGATCCCCGTCACTATCGGCGAACACATAGAATAACTGGGCATTCGCATATTGAGTCAGATACTCATCCCGATAGACAGATTCTCCGGATGCCTTATCGATCCCCTCTACCACTCCCGAGGTATGGACTACATATAGACGATCGCCCACGTCACTCATATCACAAACCCGGCCATCCTCTTTATTTAGCGGATACGAATAAATCTTCCCCCTCGCTTGATCATAACGGCAAAATTCATTCGTATAGGTAGCGAAATAGAGTTGTTTATCATTGTCGACGAATATCTTAGCGGGAGGATTCTCTAGACGTAAGCTATCTAATATTTCCTTCTCCGGAATAAAACGGTCATTACCGGGCTCATATACGCAAAGTTGGTTCGTATTATAGGTAATCCAAATACGCCCATCGGCGGTTTCTTGAAGTTCGGAGACATGCTCCTCCCTAAAAGGCAACCCGCTTTCCTTGTATTTATAATGCTTAAACTCATACCCATCAAAACGGTTTACCCCAGAAGTGGTACCCAACCACATAAACCCCTTCCGGTCTTTCAGGATACAAGTGATCTCATTGGAAGACAGACCGTCCTGTACTCCCAGACGGTTGAAAAGAATATCTTCCGCCGCAAGTCCGGATCCCAATATTCCCCAAGACAGGATCATTATGATACAGAGTAGAGTTTTCGTTTTCATACTTAGCAAATATAGATATTTCCCGAGAACGAACCAAACCAACCGGTATCTAATTCTGCTGCAATGCGGGTTGCAGTAAACATACACGTAAAGTATCCATATATAAGAACATGATTATTAAAAATTATCCCGTACATTTGTCTTTCGATTGGAATAGAAATGAATAAGGCGCAATGATTGTTGTAAGAGATTTTGACAGACTGAAAGGAAAGGAACTGGTGGCTACGATCGGATTTTTCGATGGTGTGCATCTAGGACACCGTTTCTTAATCGACGAGATGAAAGAGATTGCCAAAGCACGTAACCTGCCATCGGCCGTAATCACCTTCCCGGAACATCCCCGGGCCGTATTGCATGCGGATTACCAACCGAAGCTATTAAATTCTTTCGAGGAAAAGTTACAGCAATTAGAGACTACCGGAGTAGATTATTGCATCGTATTGGATTTTACGATCGAGCTATCCCGGCTCTCGGCCAAGGAATTCATTACCTCTATTTTAGCGAAGAGCCTGCATGTAAAGACCTTATTGATCGGATATGACCATCGTTTCGGGCACGATCGGACGGATGGCTTCGAGCAATATGTCGTTTATGGCACCGAATGTGGTATCGAGGTGCTGAAGGCATCTCCCTATGACGAAGGAAATACGGCCGTCAGCTCTTCCGAGATCCGGAAATTACTTCAAGCCGGAAATGTAGCTGAAGCCGCTTATTTACTGACCTATCCCTATCAATTGCTGGGCCATATCGTCAGCGGCTATAAAGTGGGACGCACGCTAGGATTTCCCACGGCGAATATACGGGTAGATGAGCCTTTTAAAGTCATTCCGGGTATTGGCGTATATGCCGTATGGGTGGAGGTGGAAGGCGAACGATATAAGGGAATGCTTTATATCGGTGACCGTCCGACACTCAATAATGGGAAGGACATATCCATGGAGGTCAATATTCTGGATTTCTCCGGAGATATCTACAATGATAGCATTCGTGTCTCATTCGTTCAATACGTACGCGGAGACATCAAATTCGATTCCTTAGAAGAATTGAAAGCCCAACTGGAGAAAGACAGATGCACCGTAAATAATTTATTATAATATGGAAAGATATTACGAAGCGATTGATTTATTAAAAGGCATGATCTCCCGTCCGTCTTTCAGCCGGGACGAGACCGCCGTAGCGGATTTCCTGCAAGCAGAATGGCAAAAGGCCGGACAAAAGGTGTTCCGCAAAGGCAACAACCTGTGGATCATCGCCCCGGATTTCGATTTCGGTAAACCGACCCTTTTACTCAACTCCCATATAGACACCGTCAAGCCCGCTTCCGGTTGGACCAAAGACCCGTTCACTCCCGAAGAGACCGAGGATGATCAATTATATGGACTGGGCAGTAACGATGCCGGGGCGAGCGTAGTCTCCCTCTATGAAGCCTTCTGTATCTTAAGCGAGAAAGAACAACCTTATAATCTAATCTTCCTTGCGTCTTGTGAGGAAGAGGTATCCGGGAAGAATGGCATTGAAAGCGCATTGGCCGAGCTTCCTCCTATCTCCTTCGCTGTCGTAGGTGAACCTACGGGTATGCAACCCGCCGTAGCCGAGAAAGGGCTAATGGTACTGGATTGCACCGCTATCGGAAAGGCCGGACATGCCGCACGTAATGAGGGCATCAATGCCATCACTTTAGCGATGAAGGATATACAATGGTTCAGCACCTATCAATTCCCGGAGAAAAGCGACTTCCTCGGACCGGTGAAAATGACTGTCACCATCATCCATGCCGGTACGCAGCACAATGTCGTTCCCGATAAATGCGAATTCACGGTAGATATCCGCACCAACGAATTTTATACGAACGAACAGTTATTCGAGCTAATCAAGGAAAAGGTTCATTGCGAGATCAAGGCCCGCAGCTTCCGCCTTAGCTCCACCCGCACGGATCTGGATCATCCTTTTGTGCGACGGGCGATCTTGATGGGAAAAGAGCCTTTCGGCTCTCCTACGCTTAGCGACCAAGCCTTGATGCGTTTCCCCTCCGTAAAGATAGGGCCGGGAAACTCGGCACGTTCCCATTCCGCAGACGAATACATCAAGGGACCGGAGATCCGGGAAGCGATCGATACCTATGTAAGGTTACTGAATGGATTACAACTATAGCTTATGTTAAAAAAGATACTGGGGACAATAGGCTCGCGTTATCTGATAGCTTTCCTTAACCTAGCGCTGATCTTCATCAATGCGAAGGTGCTGGGAATCGAGGGCGTGGGGATGATCGGGTTGATCGTGGCCTCGGTAAATATAGCGGTAATCGTCAACGGGATTTTATGCGGGAATACGATTGTCTATTTCATGAACCGTTACTCCATGCGGACAATTTTCCTTCCCGCATATCTGTGGACCCCTATCGGCTCTTCCTTAGCTTGCGGCTTCATGTATCTTACCGGGCTTTTACCCACCGGCTATCGGCTGGATATCTTCTTGTTGGCGATCTTGAGCTCTACGGTAAACGCCAATGCCCGCTTCTTGTTGGGTAAAGACAATATCAAAGGGTTTAATCTCACGTTTATATTGCAAGGAGGACTGCTATTTTTCGTCTTACTCTATTTCTATTATATATTGAAGCGCCCGGACGTACGGTCGTATGTCTGGGGATTATATGTCACGAACGGCATAGCCTTTATTGCCAGCCTATCGATGCTTGTTCCTTATTTCTTAAAGGAGACATCCCGGTCTTCCGGCAAATCACTCTACGGTCTATTAAAAGAAATGTTTGCCTACGGCCTGTGGGCCGGTGCGGACGGGTTGGCGGAAACCTGTACTACCCGACTCAATTATTTCTTGATACAACGTTTCGCCGGGTTGGGAAGCGTAGGCTTGCTAGACGCTGGGACCAAGATCTCCGAGAGTGTATGGAATATTAGTCGCAGCGTAAGTTTCATCGAATACAGTAGCGTGGCCAAGACCTCAGAGGCAACGGAACAAAAACGTATTACCTTACAGCTTTTCAAATTGACCTTTTGCGCTTTAGCCCTCGTGATGGGATGTATCTTATTGGTACCGGAATGGATATATACGGATTATCTTTTCAGCGCCGAGTTCAAAGGCATACGTAAAGTGATAGGCGGATTATCGATCGGAATCGTAGCGTTAGGCTGCAACAGCATCATCAGCCATTATTTCATCGGCAGCGGAAAGATCCGGTACAGTACGGCAAGCTCGTGCGTAGGGCTTATTGCCTTATTAATCTCCGGCTTTCTACTCATCCCGTCTTACGGGGTCGTAGGTTCCGCTATCACGACCAGTATCGCCTTTACCTCTATGCTGGTTTTCTCATTGACGGTCTTCTCCCGGCAAACACTTACACGCTGGAATGAGTTCCTTCCGAACAAAAAAGACTTCCAAGCTTGCAGAATTCATATACAAAAATCCTTGTAATTCTATCACGAATTTTATCGATAACGCTATCAAGTTCACGGAAAAGGGGACAATTACGCTTGAAATGATTTCGTGCAAGGTACAGGTCTCGGGTTATCAAAACATGGACTGTACCTTATAAACAAACTCCATCCAAACCCAATAACGGATCGCTTTTCCTAAGAACATGGAGATCGCCACGACCCATATATTAGCCCGCAAGAAACCTAGAGCGACAGCGATAAAATCACCGATACCGGGAAGAAAAACAAAGAAGCCCATCCAAGAGCCTTTTCCCTTGATCCAATCCTGCACCTTCTGTAGTTTTACCGGATCGAGTTTGAGGTATTTCTCGATCCACTCTACCTTTCCCAGCATCCCCAACCAATAGCAGCTCATTCCACCTAAGAAATTACCAAGCGTAGCGGCGATCATACAAGGCCAATAAGCCGAACCCGCCAATAATACACCCGTCAATACGACCTCACTGCTAAACGGCAAGATCGTAGCCGCTAAGAAAGAAGCGATAAACACCCCGATATACCCGTAGGCTATAAGAAATTCCATATACGTATCATTAATAATGCGATAAACATAACTACCGAGAAATGGAACAGCCAAAAGATATATTTCCCCCGGTTCACCGTAAAAAAATGGGCGATCAAGATAGACGCCGGTACACAGGCCATTTCCAGAAATTCCTCGGACGACTGCTCATAGATAAAGAACAATCCAAACGACCAAATGGCCATGACAATCAGAAAAGAAAGAAACTGACGAGTACGCAAATTATCCTCATACTCATGTGTAACGATGTTTAATGAGGCAATGATCGTTAATCCCGCCACTAAAACGATCTGTATCCAATCTATAATTCCCGTCCCTAGTACCGCAAGGAAACGGATCTTGAATAAGGAGGTGAAAGGTATGGTAAATGCCGTGAAATCCCGTTCCCAGACACACCATCCGAAAACAAACCAATAAACCGTCAAGATTCCGAACAAGGAAGCGACAAAGGTCCGGATATTCAATGTCCTGAAATTATACATCCCCAACCAAAACAGCGGCAAGAACCAAAGGATGTGTATCCACAACAGACTTCCGATACTGATAATCAAGGATGCGTTATAAGCCTTATCCGTAGCGTCCGGGTCATGATAAGAGGTAAATAACTGATAAAGGGCCAATATCAAACAAAACACCCCGACAGATGTTGATTTCAAGGGAAAGAAATCCGGGTTTGTACTTGTCAACAAGGCATAGAAGAGAAAGGGAAGCAATGTCTTCTCACGAATCAACATCAACGCATAGTTTACCCGATGCACCAGAAACGCACCACCGGCCATCAGCAAAAAACCGATCAAATAGGTAAACAACTTTCCCGGAAGAACCAGACAAAGGGCATTCCATAAAGGAGGAGCCGTCACCTCTCCATACACGGGATAGCCTACCGAATCCACATACCCCACGATCCAACAAAAAATACAAGCGCAAAGCATGTACAAATGGGTCATAGGTGTCGCTATAGTATATCTACGTCCGTAATATGAAGTTGTTCCTCTTGCCATATACCTTATTCTTTCATATTCACATCCTAAAGGAATGAAATAAGTGGCAAAGGTATGAAAATATAACAAGTAAACTGCATCGGCCAACAAAGTTTACTAACCTTGTCATTTCAATTAACTGATTTGGCCGATGCAGCTAACAGACTTGGTCAATGCAGCCAACTGCAAATTAGCTATGTCTTTTTACCATATCACTTAAATATTATATTTACATTTGAAAAATATTCTCACAGAGCGTTGCATTGTTCAAAAAGAAACGTATATTTGTGTTGTCTGGCTAAAGAGCGGTCAGAAAAATAAAAAGAAAGCGTTTTTTGCTTTATCCTTGGTTCGAAGTCTGGAAAATTTCAAGCAAGGAGGATGAAGACAATGTAGCGCTCATTCTGTTAGTGCATGTACACGGCAAGCATTCGCTATGCCAATACATAACTTTACAGCGTGGGAATATTGTTTACTTATTCATCCTTGCAAGGTATTTCCAGACACCCGAATCAGATGAATAGAAAACAAGTCTCACGCTTACTTTGTTTTAAACCTAAAAATTTATATTACCCATAGGAGACAGAGGGAACTTTATTCAGGAAAGGACTTATGGGTACACAACGTCGGTGTTATGAGATCCAAGCCAACGTATCCCACTTGTAATTCAGGATCAAGAGGTACTCCCTCTAACAATTCATGTAAACAATTGCTCAAAGCCCTCACGGCTACTTTGTTAACGTTAAGAATAAGCCCTTAAACGTATGTTAAATTGATTATTTATGAGCAAGATTTAATATAGAGAAAACCATATAAAAGCGCTTAGATTCAAAATCTTTCTTACTATGCAACTCTAATGTAATCTACTTGTCACATGAATAGTCGTACTTTGTAATAGCTAAAAATTAAAACGATTTATGAAAAATTGCAAACATGTAGTCCCTATTCTGGGAGCCTTTTGCTTGATGGCATCTTTATCCTTTATGCCAAAGGAAGCTTGGGCAGAGTCTTCATTAGCACCTATCAGCCAGCAACAAGGCAGTTATCAGTTAACCGGTACCATCCTCGATGGAATGGGTGAACCTGTAATTGGAGCCAATGTATTGGTAAAAGGAACAACGAATGGAGTAGTAACAGACTTAAATGGAAAGTTCAGTTTACAAGTAAAGCCAAACGACATTCTACAAATCAGTTATATCGGTTATAATTCACAAGAAGTGGCAGTCAAAGGCCAACATACACTTAATATTACCCTGAAAGAAGATGTGGAATCTTTAGATGAGGTAGTGGTAGTTGGTTATGGGACAATGAAGAAGAAAGACCTAACCGGCTCTGTGAGTAGCGTGAAGGCAGATGAGCTGACAGCCTTTACCGTAGCCAACCCAGTACAGGCTTTACAAGGAAGAGTTCCCGGCGTAGTACTCTCCCAAAATACAGGTGATCCTTCCGGAGACTATTCTATTAGGATACGTGGAGTAAACTCTATCAAAGGTGACAACTCACCCCTATACATTATCGATGGTATTCCTGCCAGCACAGCCTCTATCAATACCTATGATATTGAATCTATGGAAATTTTGAAAGACGCATCCGCTACTGCCATCTATGGTTCACGTGGTGCTAATGGTGTCGTGATGATCACGACCAAGAAAGGGAAAAGTGGAAAAGCGAAAGTCTCATACGATTTTGAATATGGATTCCAAAAGCAAATCAAGAAACTGGATTTGATGGATGCCCAAGAGTGGGCCCGTTTTTATAACGAATACCTTGTAAACGCAGAGATACTGGAAACCGCTCCCTTTAGTGAAGCTGACATAACCGCCATGGGGAAAGGTATGGACTGGCAAAAAGAGTTCTTTCAAAATGCTCCCATTATGAATCATAACATCAATGTATCTGGAGGTACCGATGACCTAAAATATTTTGTCAGTGGCTCTGCCATGACTAAAGATGGTTTGATCCCGAACAGTTATTATAACAAGTACAATTTGCGTAGTAGTTTGGATATGACTATGAGCAAGATGATAACCGCTTCCGTCAGTATGGGCTACAGTATGATTAACCAGATGAACCAGTCTGATGGAGGTGGTAATGGCGGTTCATCTATGATTGGTGCTGCTTACTCCGCCTCACCAAACTTTTATCCTTATGATGAGAATGGAGATTATAAAGATCTACGCTCTTGGTACAGCTGGTCTAGCCATGAGATCAAGAACCCTTTATGTATGGCTTATGAGTCCACTTATAAAACCGTGACAAATCTGACCAACATCAACGCCGCCTTGAACTTCAATCCGATTAAAGGCTTAAGCATACGGACCAGTTTCGGATTGGAAGGATCTGATGCCCGCTACGATGGTTACACCACCAAAAAGTATATTTACAAAAATAATACTGCCGATGTCAACCACAAGCGTAGTACGAACATCATTAACGAAGATATCGTGACCTACGATTTTTCGTTAAACAACATCCACAGTTTTAACGTAATGGGCGGCTTTACTTACCAACAAAATGTTTACAAATCGATCGCAGCCTCAGGCAACACTTTCTTGAGTGACGTTCAAGAAACGAACAACCTGTCATCAGCAGGAACAGCCAACACACCAAGTACAAACTACAGCAAATGGGTCTTGATGTCTTATCTTGGGCGTATCAACTATAGTTTATTAGGACGTTACCTCGTAACAGCCAGTTTCCGTGCTGATGGATCAAGCCGCTATTCGGAAGGATCAAGATGGGGATATTTCCCTTCTGGTGCTGTGGCATGGCGTGTGTCTGAAGAGCCTTTCATGAAAGAATTTGAAAGTATTTCAAACATGAAGTTGCGTGTTGGCTATGGAAAGACAGGCTCAACAGCTATTGATCCCTACATGACACAAAATCTACTAACCACAGGTAAGACTGCTACTGGAAGCGAGAACGTACCTTACTACTCACCCAGCAGTACCTATCCAGAAGATCTGAAATGGGAGACGACCTCGCAATGGGATGCCGGCGTGGATTTGGGATTCTTTAAACAACGTCTACGTATTACCGCAGACTACTATTATAAGAAAACCACGGATCTACTGAATACAGTATCACTTCCTTCATCATCCGGTTACAAGTCCACCGTACGTAACATCGGTAGTATAAGCAATCAAGGCGTCGAATTATTGATCGAGGGTGATGTGGTACAAAACAAGGACTTTGGCTTAACCTTACAGTTCAATATAGCTCATAATAAGAATCGCGTCGAAGAATTAGCTGATGGTAAAGATATCCTTGGCACAACTTATAGCAACTATGGATCTGGTTCCATCACAATTATCCGTGAAGGTGAGCCATTAGGAGCTTTCTATGTCTACAAAGACACTGGTTTAGACGAGAACGGTTCTTTATCTTATGAGGATATGAACGGAGATGGCCAGTACACCGATACGGAAGACCGTTACATCGCAGGTTCTCCTTTCCCTGATTTTACATATGGTTTGAACTGTGGTATCCGCTATAAGAACTGGGACTTCAACTTCTTTTTACAAGGCAGTCAAGGTAACGACGTGTTTAACTTGAGTGAGATGCGAAACTACAGCTATGGCCAAGGCATGAATATTGAGCGTAAAGTATACTACGAGAGTTGGCGAGAAGGTCAAGACAACAGTCATGCTGCCTATCCCAAGATCAATGCCGTTGGTTCACTGAAATACTCTGACCGCTTTATCGAGAATGGTTCCTATCTGCGTCTAAAAAACATCTGTTTAGCTTACAATCTGCCATGTGACAAGTGGGCTACCAAAAATTGGCTAAACGGTATTCGTATCTTCGTTAGCGCACAGAACTGGTTGACATTAACGAAGTATAAAGGTGTAGATCCTGAAGTTAGCTCAAAAGGCAGCGACGTGAATGCAGGTATAGACCATTTGACTTATCCAAACAGTAAAACCCTTTCCATGGGTGTGAGTGTTAAATTTTAAAATAAGCGAAAACAATGAGACATCTAATAATAATAAGCGCAATGGCCGGAGTTACTCTACTAACAGCTTGTGACAACGCCTTAAATGAGACCGATTATACTTATTCGATCTCAAGCGAGACATTTTATAATACTGTAGAAGAAGCAAATGCTGCGGTATTAGCACCGTTAGACGCAATGCGGTCAGCCTATAATTCAAACTTCTTCGCCACATTAGAGATCAATACAGAATATTGTTATCCAAAAGGAGTTTATCAAACATACAAACAATACAATGGCTTTGTGAACGCAACACATATGAACCGGAGTGATTCAAACTGGCAGAGCCTCTATAAGGCTATTATGTTCTGTAACACCGCTATCGAGCGGATACCTAACGCTACAAAGATGACCGAAGAGGAAAAGTTGGCCTATCTGGGAGAGTTACGCTTTTTACGAGGCTTCAACTACTTTAATCTCGTGAAATACTGGGGTGGTGTACCTTTGAAAACAGATAAAAATATCACAGAGTGGAATATTCCCAAGAGTAGCAAAGAAGAAGTATACAACTTCATAATCGAAGATTTAAAATATGCTTTAGATAATTGTCCTGACAAAAAACGTTATTTGGCTACTCCAGATAAAAATACCGTACGGGTCTGCCTAGCAGATGTATATATGCATACAGGAGATTACATCGAGGCAAAAAAGCTAAGTGGAGAAGTGGTGAACAGTGGTACATACCAATTAGTACAAGTTGCGGAACCACGTGACTTTGACAAGGTATTTGGCGCAGACTTGACCACCTCTACAGAGGAGATATTCTACATCAAGACTTCACGTATTGATGGTAAGACATGGGACTACCTATCCTATACCTCACATCCAAAGTATGAGTTCGTTCCCGGTAAAACCATGTTAAATGGTAACGGCTATTACACGCACTATACAGACCTGCGTAACCATATCATCAAGAGCTGGGACACGAATGACCTACGTTACGGTATGAACATAGGTTTTTATGTATTCGGCAAAGACGCTTACGGTGAATATACTTGTCTACTCACAAAATATACGGATCCGAACGCACAAGGTAATGGCGCAAATGTATCTATTCCTTTGATCCGCTATACAGATGCTATGCTGATCTACAGTGAGGCTTGTGCCCGTGTTGCCAATACCCCAACTATGGAATCCATTGAAATGTTAAACCAATTGCGCCGACGTGCCTATGGCAAAGATCCTAAAGTACCTAATGCTGAACTGGACTATAAGTTGAGTGATTACGCCAGTATGACCGCTTATATGGATTTACTATTAAAAGAAGAGACTTATGAACACTTCAATGAGGCAAAGCACTGGGACTTCATAGTCCGTCAAGGTCGTGCTCAAGAACTGGTAGGTAAGTACTTTAATGTGGAGACCGGTGAATATACACAGATTCAAGAACGTCATTATTTATGGAAAATACCAGACAGCGAATTCAATTATAACAAAGCAATGGATCAAGTTAAAGATCAGAATCCGGGTTATACCAGCTCCAATTAAAAAAGAAAAAGATAAATTTGTAACAAACCAGTCCCGGGTTACTTACGCCCGGGACAAAACAAATCAGATATATTATGAACAGAAACAAATTTTTAAAGACATTATCCGCAGTCTGCATCTCCACTCTCTTAATCTCTTGCGGACAAAAAAAAGAACAGAAACCATTACGTCTACTCTACTGGAATATACAAAACGGTATGTGGTGTGGACAAGATGATAATTACGAGAAATTCACGACTTGGGTAAAACAACAAGATCCTGATATTTGCGTATGGTGTGAGGCTCAAAGCATCTATAAAAATGGTACCGCGGATCCTTTGGATTCCCAAGAACGTTTTCTGGTAGATAATTGGGGAGTATTAGCCAAACGGTACGGACACCCTTACTGGTACATAGGCGGACATCGGGATAATTACCCGCAGGTCATCACCTCTAAGTATCCGATCGAAAATATAAAAAAAATAATAGGTGAGGAGCCAAACCAAGTAGTAACCCACGGTGCCGGTTGGGCAAAGATCATTGTAGACGAAAAGGTTTTAAATATAGTAACACTACACACATGGCCACAACAATGGGCTTTTCGCACTGAAGACCAAGAAGCAAGTAAAGCTGAAAACGGTGGTGATAAATACCGTCGCATGGAAATAGAGTATATTTGTAAGCACACCATTGGTACTAGCACGAATGCTACCAACGAATATTGGATGATGATGGGTGACTTCAACAGCCGCAATCGCACAGACAACGCCATCTATCGATATCCGGAAGATAGTCCTAAGTTTTTGACGCAAGACTATATCGCTCAAGAAACACCTTATGTAGATGTCATCGCTAAGAAGTATCCAAATGAATTTAAGACAACAACCGGTAAAGAAGCCCGCATTGATTACGTATATTGTACACAGCCTTTGTTTGACATAATCCAGTATGCAGACGTAATTACAGATGAGTACACGAAGCCTGTACGTGACCCGAAAGAGCTATCTAATTTCTGGTGGCCATCCGATCATCGTCCGATTATTATTGATTTTGATCTGAGTAAATTAAAATAATACTATCAATAATCTTACCCAAGCTTACAAACTTTAATGTAAACTTGGGTAAGTATAAGCTACTTATTTAACGATCTGATACGAACCCGCACGATACTCGTGAGCTTGGCTTTCGCCCGGAAGTGTCACGAGAGCGACCGCTCCTTCGGGAATGGTGAAATCCCAAATCCACTGGTCTCCCTCATACTTCCAAGAGCTCTTGATAATCCCTGCCGCCGAATTGTACTCCGCATTTACGAACTCCAGACGCTTATCGGGAATCGGCTTCATGATAATGCGCTTGAATCCTGGCTCCGACGTATCCGCAGAGATACCAGCCATGGTCTCCCACATCCAT
>OBWB01000795.1_pt1 | contig 13931 bp, 11 predicted proteins | sample 1476261 | NCBI WGS metagenome assembly OBWB01 (sample SAMEA2580038, study PRJEB22360) | human gut metagenome | biome: human gut; feature: human-associated habitat; material: faeces | place: Denmark | collected 2008/2010 | reverse complement strand
GTCTCGAATCCGGGCACGTGCCGCATCAGCGCGGGCGCGGTGCCCAGCGGCTCGTAGACGACCTGCACGGGGTAGGTGCGGCCGGAGACCTCGATGACTGGAACCTTCTCGTGCAGCGCATGCTCGAAATGCTCCTGAAACTTCACCGAATCGATGGTCGCCGAGGTGATGATCAGCTTCAGGTCGCGACGTTTCGGCAGCAGCGCGGTGAGGTATCCGAGCAGGAAGTCGATGTTCAGGCTGCGCTCATGCGCCTCGTCGATGACGATCGTGTCGTATTGCCGCAGCTGGGGGTCGCGCTGGATCTGCGCCAGCAGGATGCCGTCGGTGACGACGCGCAGCCGGGTCTTCGGCGACGTCTCGTCGGTGAACCGCACCTGATAGCCGATCTCGTCGCCCAGATGGACGCCCATTTCGGAGGCGATGCGTTCGGCGACGGTTCGCGCGGCGAGCCTGCGCGGCTGCGTGTGCACAATCTGCCGGCCGTGCGTACCGCGGCCGAGCTCCAGCAGGATCTTCGGCAGCTGCGTGGTCTTGCCCGAACCGGTCTGGCCCGAGACGATGACGACTTGGCTTGATGACACCGCCTTGGCGATGTCATCGCGAGCCGCCGAGACCGGCAGCTCGGAAGGATATGTGAATTTCATCCGTTTACTTGTTCCTCAACACTTCAATGACGCGATATCCCTTCGCGGAATGATACTTCGACACCTCATAATCGTCGCCCAGCGCGGTGGCGAGCCAGGGGATCAGCGAGTCGGCGCCCAAGTTTTTCTGCACCACCAGGTACGCGGCGCCTGCGGGGGTGAGCCGCGGCAGCCACGTCATCCGCCGGTCGTGCAGCGCGTCCTTGCCGATGCGGATCGGCGGGTTCGACCAGATCGCGTCGAACGTCAGATCGGCCGGCACCTGCTCCGGCGACGCGGCATGGATGTGCTCGCAGCCGTTGGACTTGGCGTTGGCGCGGGTCAGGTCGAGCGCGCGTTCGTTCACGTCCACGGCCCAGACGTCGGCCTTGGGCGAGGCGAACGCCAGCGCAAGCGACACGGGTCCCCATCCGCAGCCCAGATCCAGCAGCGTCCCCGTCTCCGGCGGCTCCGGCACCTCGCGCAGCAGCACCGACGTGCCCAGATCCAGGCGCGAGCCGGAGAACACGCCGTTCGACACCTCGACCACGGCATCCTGCCCGCGCAGCGTCACCTTCATGCGACGGCGAACGTCCTCGGAGGACGGTTCGGCGGCGAAATACTGTTCGGTAGCGTTCCCGTCCCGCTTCGAGGCGTCCGAGGCATGCTGCGTTTTCATTCGTTCTCCCGCATATAGATGAGTGATGGCTTCCGACTTGGAACCATGATAGTCAAAGGCATGGTTAGCGGGGGAGGGCTGCGGATTCCTATGCCTTCGAGAGCGCTGCGCCTCTTCGAGAATGCTTTCTGGCGCAATTATCCGGTAGATATCTACCGCAGTGACATTGCGTGGTGCACAATGCAATTGTCGGGCGGATGGATTCCGCCATCAATGGCGAAAGGATGGGATCATGAGTGGTGCGGATAAACTGGGATACCTGATTCGTGCGCTTTCGAGGACGAAGCGCAAGGATTACGAGAATTACGTCGTCAATGCCATATGGAACCGGTTGGCGATGGGCGATGTCAAGCCGGTCACGCAACAGCTGGTGTTGTGGCCTGACGGGCGTCGGTCTTTCGTGGACCTGTATTTTCCTCAGGCGATGATCGGGGTGGAATGCGATGAGGCCTATCATCAGGGGCAACGGGAACGTGACCGCGAGCGCGAGATAACCATCACGGACGTGCTGCGTCAGATTCGCGGCGAGGACTATCGGGCGTTGCATGTGGATGTTTCCGGATCGTATGAGCAGGTGGAGCGATCCATCGACGACTGCGTGCGGCGGATACGTGCAGAGATAGAACGGCGCAGGCAGGCGAACGAGTTCACGCCGTGGACGGAAGCCTACGTCGATTACAAGGAGTTCTACAAGACGAGGGACGCCGTCAGCGTTGCGGATGACGTCGGCTTTCCCCGAATCGCCGACGCGGTCAACACGCTGTGCGGTTCCGAGTACAAGAGATTTCAGGAATCCTGGTTCGTCCCCAGCGTGATGCGCCAATGGTACGGCGACCGATATCGAGTCTGGTTCCCGAAGCTCGCCATAGGCGGGAAGGCCGTGGCAAACGGTTGGAACAACCGGCTGTCCGATGACGGCACCTATATCTACGAATACAACGAGGACGCCGATCTGGTGGATCCGGTCGGCGACGACGGCGACCCCAATGACATCCGTATAACGTTCGCCAAGTCCGCCGACCCGGTGACGCGGATTCAGGCGTATCGATTCGTTGGCGTGTTCCGCCGGATCTCGAACAGCGAGGACGGAACACGAAAGCGGTACCAGCGCATCGAAACCGTCTTCCCGATTCATCGCACGCCTTGTCTGCCAATCCACAGATAATGGCAAGCGTTTGGAGAACGTCGTTCCGTACTCACCATCGTGCATGCGATGCGGATCACCTGCGATGCGGACCACCGTGGTGTGGTTCATGCCTGCAGGGGCGTTTCGTGTCGGATGCCGAGTGACAGATGTCGAGTGACGGATACCGAGTGGCGGATGACGAGCAGAGAGCATGAGTGACAGCAGAGGTGCCATTGAGCCAACAGAATACCGTTGATGCGAATCAGGCCGGTCAGCCGGGCGAACAGGAAGAGCCGGTGCTGACCGGTGTGCTGGCCGACCAGTCGGACGTCCTGCTGGACGAGAACGGCGATGGGCACGTCGGGCAACGGGACGCCGAGGAGTGGGAGGAGCGCGAATCCCGCAACCAGCTCAAGCATGTCGCGGGTCTCGGGGAGCTGCAGGACGTCACCGAAGTCGAATACCGCAAGGTCCGCCTTGAGCGTGTGGTGCTGGTGGGCGTGTGGTCCAGCATGACCACCACCGCGGCTCAGGCCGAGGAGTCGCTTCGCGAGCTCGCCGCACTGGCCGAGACCGCCGGAGCGGTGGTGTGCGATGGTCTGCTGCAGCATCGGTACAAGCCCGACTCCGCCACATACGTGGGTTCGGGCAAGGCCCGCGAGCTGGCCGACATCGTCGCCGTGAACGAGGCTGACACCATCATCGTCGACGATGATCTGCCGCCCAGCCAGCGGCGTGCGCTGGAGGATGCCACCAAGGTCAAGGTGGTGGATCGCACCGCGGTGATACTCGACATCTTCGCCCAGCACGCCACCAGCCGTGAAGGCAAGGCACAGGTGGAGCTCGCGCAGCTTGAATACATGCTGCCGCGTCTGCGCGGTTGGGGCGGGTCGCTGTCGCGTCAGGCGGGCGGCCGTGCGGCCGGGGCCGACGCGCCCGAACCCGGGGGGGGTCGCGCGGCCGGCGCGGATGCGGGCATCGGATCGCGAGGCCCGGGCGAGACGAAGATCGAGATGGACCGTCGCGTCATCCGGAGCCGGATAGCCAGATTGCGGCGCCAGATCGCGCAGATGGCCCCGGCCCGTGAGGTCAAGCGCGGTTCGCGTCGACGGTACGGGCTGCCGACCATCGCCGTTGTCGGATATACGAACGCCGGCAAATCCTCGCTGACGAATCGTCTCACCGGTTCCGCGGAGCTGGTCGAGAACGCCCTGTTCGCCACGCTCGACACTGCGGTGCGTCGAGCCCGGGCCAAGGACGGGCGACTGTACGCCTACGTCGACACCGTCGGCTTCGTGCGAAACCTGCCGACCCAGCTGATCGAGGCGTTCAAATCCACGTTGGAGGAGGTCGCCGAAGCCGACATCATCCTACATGTGGTCGACGGTTCGCACCCCGACCCGTTCTCGCAGATTGACGCCGTCAACGACGTGCTCGCCGACATCGAAGGGGCCGAGGAGATACCGCGCGTCGTCGTGTTCAACAAGATCGACCGAATCGATGCGGCCACACGCGAGCGGCTGGCGGCGCTCGAACCGGAGGCGAGTCTGGTGTCCGCCGCCACGGGAGAGGGCCTTGACGACCTGCTGCGGCGCATCGAATCGCTGCTGCCCGTTCCGGGCGTGCACGTGTCTGCGCTGCTGCCCTACGACGCCGGTTCGCTGCTGTCGCGCGTGCGCGAATACGGCAACGTCGATTCCGTCGACTATCGCGCCGATGGCATATGGATCGAGGCGGATGTGGACCGCCGACTCGCCGCCCAGATCGTCGATAGGGCGATCGATGAGACGGACGGTGATGGCAGCGATCACATCGATGCTGGGCATGATGTCGATTGATTGTTCTACCCATTGCCGCTGACGCAATGTCTGTGAGCGTTCACAACAATGTGACGCAAATCACCTTGCCTTCGGGGCGATAATGACTACGGCAATCAGCGCAAACGTCATCATGTGTAGATACAGTAAGTGTGTTGTCAAAATGAACCCCGCCAAACACGGGGCACTGTGCTAAGAGAGGTCTAGCAAACATGGTGGATTCACCCATTAAGCCCACAAAGCTCGCCATCGTCGGTGCCGGCGCAGTCGGTTCCACGCTCGCCTTCGCCGCCGCCCAGCGCGGTGTCGCCCGTCAGATCGTCCTCGAAGACATCGCCAAGGAGCATGTCGAAGCCGAAGTCCTCGACATGCAGCACGGCTCCAGCTTCTACCCCACCGTCTCCATCGACGGTTCCGATGACCCTGAGATCTGCCGTGACGCCGACATGGTCGTCATCACCGCAGGTGCCCGTCAGAAGCCCGGCCAGTCCCGCCTCGACCTCGCCGGCGCGACCATCAACATCATGAAGTCCATCATCCCGAACATGATGAAGGTCGCCCCGAACGCCATCTACATGCTCATCACCAACCCGGTGGACGTCGTCACGCACGTGTGCCAGAAGCTGTCCGACCTGCCGACCAACCAGATCTTCGGTTCCGGCACCAACCTGGACTCCGCTCGTCTGCGCTTCCTGATCGCCCAGCAGACCGGCGTCAACGTCAAGAACGTGCACGCCTACATCGCCGGCGAGCACGGTGACTCCGAAGTCCCGCTGTGGGCCTCCGCCACCATCGGTGGCGTCCCCATGTGCGACTGGACCCCGCTGCCCGGTCACGAGCCGCTCGATGCCGCCAAGCGCGAGGAGATCCACCAGGAAGTCAAGAACGCCGCCTACAAGATCATCAACGGCAAGGGCGCCACCAACTACGCCATCGCCATGTCCGGCGTCGACATCATCGAGGCCATCCTGCGCGACTCCAACCGCATCCTGCCCGTCAGCTCCATGCTGAAGGACTTCCACGGCATTTCCGACGTGTGCATGTCCGTGCCGACGCTGCTCAACCGTAAGGGCGTCAACACCGCCATCAACACCCCTGTCTCCGACCGCGAGCTTGCCGCCCTGAAGCGCTCCGCTGAGACGCTGAAGGAAACCGCTGCTCAGTTCGGCTTCTGATATCGGATTGATTGACGGTGCGCCGGTGCAGATCGGCGCATGAACCGCCCTCAGTCTTGCTTCGCGCCTTGCCATGCTGGCGCGGCTGTCGGCCAAGAGCCGGCGGTGCTCTCATCTTGCCCCCCCCGGCGGGAAGGCCATCGAGTGAAGCGAGACTGGGGGTGGTTTTTGTTTATCGGCAGGGGGTCCTCCTCGTCCTGGTATTCGCCCGCATCTGCTCACGGAGAACGTCGGCGCGCCGTTCGATTCGGTGTATAGTGAACCCTGTTGTTTGAAAACCTCGGCTTCGGCCGAGGTTTTCGTCGTTCTAGGGCTATTGAAAATGATTGTAGGAAACAGTTTCACATAGCAGGCAGAAGGAGAGGTACACTATGCCGCACACGCATGGAACGGTGAACGAGGTGACGCGCGGCAGCAAGGCGCACCAGCGACGGCTTATGATGACGCTGACCTTGACCGGCACGGTGTTCGTGGCGGAGATCGTCGGCGCCATCATCACCGGATCACTGGCATTGCTGGTGGATGCCGGGCATATGCTCACGGACATGTCGGTGTTGATTGCATCGACGGTGACGGCGGTGCTTATGCGTCGAAAGCCCAACAGCTCCCGCACCTGGGGTTGGGCCCGGCTTGAGGTGCTGACCGCGGAGGCGGGAGCGATGATCCTGCTGTTCGTCGGATTGTATGCGCTGATCGAGGCGGGGATGCGACTGTTCGGAGGATCCGCCGAACATGTGGCGGACAGTGGGCTGCTGCTGTTCTTCGGCATTCTGGGTCTGGCTGCCAATGTCGGCTCGATCATCATCCTCGCCGGGCAGCATAACGACAACATGAACATGAAAGCCGCGTTCCTCGAAGTGGTGAATGATGCCCTGGGCTCGGTGGCGGTCATAGCGTCGGCCGTGGTCATGATGCTCACCGGGTGGGATGGCTTCGATGCCATCGCCGGCGGCCTGATCGCGCTGCTGATGATTCCACGTGCGGTGAAGCTGTTGCGCGATGCGCTGAAAGTGCTGCTGGAGGAGACCCCGGACGGATTGAATCTCGACGAAGTACGTACGCATCTGGAGAATATCCCTCACGTCGTGGCCGTCCATGATCTGCATGCGAGCACCGTGTCCACCGGTATGCCCATGCTCATGGCGCATGTCGTGGTGGAACCCGGCATGAGCATGGATCAGGCGGCGAATGTGCTCAGCCAACTGCAGGACTGTCTGCGCGAGCATTTCCCCGTCTCGATTCCCCACACCACGTTCCAGCTCGAACCGCAGGGGTACCGTTCGCCCAGCGCCGAACAGTTGCACTCCTGAATGGGACGCCGCATTGCGCGGCTTGATACGACAATGGGTTGGGTGATTGCCTGAAATCGGGCGATTACCCAACCCATCCGTCGTATCGAGAGTGTATTGAGTTGCAAGGTCCGGGACGGTTGGCTGCGGTCAGAGTCGACGCAGCACGCTGACGACCTTGCCCATGATCTGCGCGTGGGTGCCATCGATGGGGGAGTATGCGGGGTTATGCGGTATCAGCCAGATGTGGCCATTGTCCTTGCGGAACGTCTTGATCGTGGCCTCGTCGTCGAGCAACGCGGCGACGATGTCGCCGTTGACTGCGGACGGCTGTTCGCGTATGACCACGTAGTCGCCGTCGCAGATGGCGGCGTCGATCATCGAGTCGCCGTGCACTTCGAGCATGAACAGTTTGCCGCTGCCCGTAAGCCGTTGTGGTAGCCGCATGACATCATCGATGTGCTGTTCGGCGGTGATCGGGATGCCGGCGGCGATGCGCCCGACCAGCGGGACGTCACGGGATGCGCGAATCGACTCGCTGGCCTCCGTGTCCCCGGGGAAGGGGAGTACCGTGGCGGTTTGCGAGTCCGTGCCGGAATCATACAACTCGATGGCGCGGCCCTTGTTGGCGCTGATATGAAGATAGCCCTTGCGCTCCAGCGCATGAAGCTGATGCTTGACCGATGACGGGCTCTTCAGCCCGACGGCTTCGCCGATTTCTCGGAAGGACGGAGCGAATCCCTGTTCCGCAATGTGCTTGCGTATGGCATCAAGCACCAGATGCTGCCTTTCGGTCAGGGCGTCATCGCGTTGCCGCGTGGCGTTTTTCGAGGTGGGTGCTGGTGTGCTCACGTCGACTCCTTTCATCTTCGTTCAATCATAGCGTGATTTGTTCCATGAAAACAAACATTCGTTCGATATGGCGTGTTGCTTTTGTCGAACCGCTGTGTCACTATGAGTACAGTTGTTCTATGAAACATGAGTTCGAGAAGGAGGGCGACATGATGGAACAAATGATTGAGGCAGCGGGGCTCCAGTGTGCATCGAGTCGTCATGATGCGATGCGCGATGTGGCGTTCGATGTCAGAAACAGCGATGTTCCAACGTTTTCGAGGAATATGGATTCTTCCGATGCGCGACGGCGTGATTCCCGGGTGATTATCGGAGTGTGCGATGAGCATGGTGTTCGCATGGCGAAGAAGGGTCATTCGACCATGTGTTTGACTCTTCGCGGCAAGATCGTGTTCTCGATGATGGGCGCCCTGCTGTGCCTGTGCATGATCGGCCTGCTGATGCCGCAGGTCGCCCGGTCGGCGCCGGATCCCTCCGCAGTGTACAGCTATACCGTGCAGCCGGGGGACACCTTGTGGTCATATGCCTCGGCCATCACTCCTGATGGGGGCGATGTGCGCGACACCATCGATGATCTGATATCGCTCAACCATCTCGATGGTGTCTCGTTGCAGGTGGGGCAGCGGCTCAAGGTGCCGATTGTCTGATTCCGGCGAATTCGGAGCGGTGCGTCCCCATGAGTGCTTTTTCGAATCGCTTCTTCGGATTTTTCCGCCGGCCGCTTCCGGATTCGGATGTGACCGTTGACATGGGGAAGGGGCTTTGTCAACGCTTACGATATTCTGAGGTCATGCATTGTCCTTATTGTCAGAATTCCGATACCAAGGTCATCGATACGAGAATCAGTGATGACGGGTTCTCGATTCGTCGCAGGCGTGTGTGTCAGATATGCCACAAACGCTTCACCACCGTGGAAAGCACCATGTTGTTGGTGCGCAAGCGTTCCGGAAACGTAGAGCCGTTCGACCGCAAGAAGGTGGTGTCCGGCGTGAGGAAGGCCTGTCAGGGACGGCCCATCAACGAAGACGATCTACGCACACTCGGTCAGCGCGTCGAAGAGGATCTGAGGGCGAGGGGGCTTGCCGAAGTCGATTCGGACGATGTCGGCAAGGCGATATTGGCTCCTCTACGGGAGCTCGATGAGGTCGCCTACCTGCGATTCGCCAGCGTGTATCAGAATTTCGATGGTCTTGAGGACTTCCAGCGAGCCATAGACGATCTGCGCAAGGAAAAGCACACCGAAGCGGAACAGCACTGAAACGGAACGGTGCTGAAGTGAAGCAGTGCTGAAGCGGAACTGCGCTGGTCGAAACTGCACTGACACGAATCAATGTTGATGTCGATGCCGACGTCGACATGTGACGCCTGATATGCGACCGGCCCCTTCCGTGATCGAACAGCGGAAGGGGCCGTGTGGAAAACCGATGACCGGCTTGTTCAGCTGATCACGCGCATGCGAATCGTGCCTTCGATGTGGCTGAGCGCGTCCAGCGTGGTCTGGCTGGGCTTCTGCGATACGTCAGTGACCACGTAGCCGAGTTCGCCCTCGGTTCCGAGAGACTGCGCAGCGATGTTGATGTTCTCCTCGCCCAGCACATGGTTGACGCGGGCGAGAACGCCCGGCAGGTTGGCATGCAGATGCGCGATTCGAGCAGCGCTCTTGCACGGCCCCAACGTCACCTGGGGAAGGTTGACCGAAAGCATGGTCGACCCCTTGTCCCAGTAGTCCTCAAGTCGCTGCGAGACGAAATGACCGATTGACTTCTGCGCCTCAAGCGTCGAGCCGCCGATATGCGGGGTGAGAATCATGTTGTCCTCGTCGGCGAGATCGGTGTCGAACGGATCGCCGCTCTTCTTCGGCTCGACGGGGAACACGTCGACCGCGGCGCCGGAAAGATGACCGGAATCCAGATGACGCTTCAACGCGTCCAGGTCGGCGACGAAGCCGCGGGACAGGTTGATGAAAATGGCATTCTGCTTCATGCGGGCGAACTGGTCCTCGCCGAAGAAGCCAGTGTTGGACTTGCGGCCGTCCACATGCAGGGTCACCGCATCGGACTGCACCAGCAATTCGTCAAGGGTCTCGCAACGGTGGGCGTTGCCCATCGCCAGCTTCTCCTCGATATCGTAGAACACGACGCGCATGCCCAGAGCCTCCGCCAGCACGGACAACTGCGAGCCGATATTGCCGTATCCGATGATGCCCAAGGTCTTGCCGCGAACCTCATGCGAGCCGGAAGCGGACTTGTCCCACAAGCCATGACGCATGTGATGCGTGTGGGCGGGAATGCGGCGCATCAGGCAGATGATGTCGCAGATCACCAGTTCCACCACGGAACGGGTGTTGGAATACGGGGCGTTGAACACGCCGATGCCATGCTTGCCCGCATAATCGAGATCCACCTGATTGGTGCCGATGCAGAAGCATCCGACCGCGGTCAGGGACGGGCAAGCGTCGATGACCGCTGCGGTCACGGGCGTCTTGGACCGTATGCCGAGCAGGCTCACGCCGTCAAGCGCCTCGATGAGTTCCTTCTCGCCCAGGGCGCCCTTGCGCGTCTCCACTTCGAAACCGTGATCGCGCAGCGATTGCGCCGCATCCGGGTGAATGTTTTCCAATAACAGAGCTTTTGCCATGGTACCTACCTTATAGCTGCAAAGCCGTTTCGTCTTCCCCTGTCCGCACTATAACCAATCGCTGCGTCGGTCTGGTCATAGCCACGTAGAGATCCGAAGCCGCCACCAGGCGCGAGGGAGCATCCTGCTCGATACGTCCGGGCTGTACGACCACTACGGCGTCGAATTCAAGTCCCTTGACCGACTCCGTGGAACCGACGCTGATCTGCGCGTCCCACTCGTGCTGCTCGGACAGCCGGTTCGTCTCTTGCTGTCCCAGCGTACCCGGAAGCGTTGAAAAGATAGTGGATCGGAGCGGGTCGAGCATGTGGGCGGGGGCGATGACCGCTACGCGACCGGTTCCGTCCGCATCCACGAACTGCTTGGCTAGCTGCGCGACATGCGATGCCGCGGTCGCGATCGTGTCGGATTCGCCGTCGACGATGATCCTGCGCACGGCGTCCGGTATCGTGCGCACGGCGTTGACCGTCGAGATATACAGTCCCGCCTTCTGCGCGAAGTCCGAGGCCAGGTCCGAAACCTCCTGCGGATTGCGGTAGTTGATGGTCAGCTCGTTGAGATCCCACCGCCGCTCGCCGAACAGCCGGTTCATCGTGCGGTCCCAGCGGCGCGTGCCGCCGAGCGCAGATGTCTGAGCCACGTCGCCGACGATGGTGAACGAGCGCGACGGGCACCGGCGGATCAGCATGCGCCAGTCCATCGCGGTCAGTTCCTGAGCCTCGTCGACGACCACATGCCCGTATGTCCACTCGCGGTCGGCCGCGGCACGCTGTGCGATGAACTCGCCGCCCTCGCCGTTCATCTGGTCGACCAGCATCTGCGAGGAGACGATGCCCGACCCGAGACCTACCGAGTTCAGGGTGTCCTGCGCGAACTGCTCCTCCTGGGCGCGCTTCGCGTTCTTGGCGGCGATCTGCGCTGCGATCTTGGGGTCGGGCCCCAGAAGCTCCATGGCCTCGTCCAGCAGCGGCACGTCCGATTGCGTCATCGGGGCGCCCTTGGGGCGGGTGAGCGCGGCGATGCCGTCGTCGTCAAGCCACGGCGCGAGTGCGCGAAGACGGAGCGGATGGGACCACAGGTTGTCGATCAGCCACGTGCCGTTCATCGGCAGCCACGCGAGGTTCAGCGCGACCCTCACCTTGTCGTTCAGGCGAAGGTTCGTCAGCGCCTCGTTCAGCTCGTCGTCGGACGGCGTATAGTCCAGCTGCTCGGCGTAACGGTCCCGAAGCGCCATCAGCATGGTCCGCACGAAGGTCTCCCGCGCCTTGTTGTGCGGCTGGCGCGTGCGCTTCGCCTGGTCGATGGCCGCCCTGACATCGGTGTCGAGCATGCGGACCGCGAAGCCGTTCACGTGCACGGTGGGCAGGTCCTGCGGAACCCGTTCGCGCAGCGCGATGGCGTTGGCCACGACCTGCGCCATGCGGCGGTCTCCCTTGAGCTTGGCGGCGAGCGGCGTGTCCGTCGCGGTCGCCTTGATGCCCGGGATGAGGTCGGCGATGGTGCGGCTGACGACGCCCGTCTCGCCGAGCGAGGGCAGCACCTGGTCGATGTAGCGCAGGAACGTCGTGCTCGGGCCGATGACCAGCACGCCGGAGCGCTCCAGCTTGCGCCGGTGCGTGTACAGCAGGTATGCGGCGCGGTGCAGCGCGACCGCGGTCTTGCCGGTGCCGGGCCCGCCCTGCACCACCAGAGCCCTGTTGAGATCTGAGCGGATGATGCGGTCCTGCTCCGCCTGGATCGTGGCGACGATGTCCGTCATCTTGCCGGTTCGGCGCGAACTGAGCGATGCCAGCAGGGCGCCTTCGCCGGTGAGCGTCCCGGCCTTCGAGGCCTTGTCCACCTGCTCGGAATGGACGTCGAGCACCTCGTCCTCGATGCCGATGACATCGCGGAAGTTCAGTGTGATATGGCGGCGCATGACGATGTCGCCGTGGTTGGATGGCGTCGCCTCGTAGAACGGGCGGGCCGCCTCGGCGCGCCAGTCGGTCAGTATCGGCTCGTGGTTCTCGCTGGACAGGCCGATGCGGCCTATGTACCGGCGCTCGCTTTTCACGTCATCGAGTCGGCCGAACACCAGACGGTCTTCCATGGCGCGCAGCTGGGTGAGCCGGTCCTCGTACATGGTGGCGAACGAGTCGCGTTCCGTGCGCTGGGTGGGGGACCCGTGCGAGCCGGCCGCACGTACCGTATCCAATCGCGTGCGCGTCTGCGATCGCAGGGCGTCCAAGCGGGCGTATGCGCGGTCGACCGCTTGCTGTTCCTCGTGCAGTTGCGTTGATAATCCCGGCATTGATGTCCGTTCTCTCGGTGAAAACTCAGGCATTCAAATGTAGCGCAAGGGCAATACGAAGCCGTGTGGATGTGTCCTGCCGCAACGGCGCTCCGAAGCGGTTGTGGAGGATACGCATTAAAACTATGTGGAAAAACCATTTCGTGGGGATTTGTGGTGAGAAGTGGGGTACAGTGGTGGATTGGTGTATCCGGATTCACGGTTAGGAGGTGGAACGTTGGCAGACGACTCGCAAGTCCAGAACGCTACGAACCCCTCCGCACAGCCGGAGCCGATGGCTCTGCCCCCGCTGTTGCTGGGCACGTACACCCCGAAAATCGACGCGAAGGGCCGCATGGCCCTGCCCGCCAAGCTCCGTTCCCAGCTTGGCGCGGGACTCGTCATGGCGCGCGGTCAGGAACGGTGCGTCTACCTCCTGCCGCAATCGGAGTTCCGTCGCATCGCCATCCAGATCCAGCACACGTCGATGGGTGACAAGGCCGCACGCGACTACCTGCGCGTGTTCCTGTCCGGAGCCGTCGACCAAGACCCGGACAAGCAGGGACGAGTGCTGGTACCGCAGATGCTGCGCGACTACGCGAACCTCGGCGACGACATCGTGGTGATAGGCGTGGGCACCCGCGCCGAGATCTGGAACCGCGAGGCTTGGGAACGATATCTGAACGAGAAGGAACAAGGCTATGCCGACATAGCCGACGACGTGCTTCCGGTGGTGGGATTCTGATGACTGATTATGCTTCGATTCACCAGCCAGTACTGCTTGAGCAGTGCGTGTCGCTGGTCGCCCCGGCGTTGCAGGACCCCGGATCCATTGCGGTCGACTGCACGCTCGGTCTGGCCGGCCACACCATCGCCTTCCTCAAAGCCGCGCCGCAGGCCCGCGTGCTGGGCATCGACCGGGATGCGGAAGCACTCGCCATGGCCACCGAGCGCATCGCCGGGGAAGGACTTTCGGACCGCTTCATACCTGTCCACGCCGCATTCGACGCGTTCGGCCAAGTGCTTGACGACCAGGGCATCGATCGGGTGAATGCGGTGTTCATGGATCTGGGGCTGTCGAGCCTGCAGATCGATGAGACGGACCGCGGCTTCTCCTACGCGCACGACGCGCCGCTCGACATGCGCATGGACGTCAGCCAGCCCCTGACCGCGCAACGCGTCCTGGCCGAGTACCCCGAGCGCGAGCTGGTACGCATATTCCGCGCATACGGGGAGGAACGGTTCTCCCGCCAGATCGCCCGCGAGATCGTGCGCCGTCGCGCGCAGGAACCTCTGACGACGTCCGCCCAGCTCAACAGGCTCGTCGACGAGGTGGTGCCGCAGGCGCACCGTCCCGCAGGAAACCCCGCCAAGCGCGTGTTCCAGGCATTGCGCATCGAAGTGAACGGCGAACTGGACAAGCTCGCCGGCACCCTGCCGCCGATAGCCCGTCGACGCCGC
>OBWB01000792.1_pt1 | contig 13952 bp, 10 predicted proteins | sample 1476261 | NCBI WGS metagenome assembly OBWB01 (sample SAMEA2580038, study PRJEB22360) | human gut metagenome | biome: human gut; feature: human-associated habitat; material: faeces | place: Denmark | collected 2008/2010 | reverse complement strand
GACGGTTGTGCCGGCTGTGCGGGCTGTGCCGGCTGCGGAACACTGTCCGAACCGTACGGTTGTTGTTGATTATCAGTCATGCGGGTCAGTCCCCTCTCAATCGGGAACGGCAATACCTTCTTACCGTTTCTGCACAACATCATCTCATGTTTTGCCCAATAGTAAAACCTGCCGCGCTACGATTGGGCCATGAGAAGTTTCCTGACCAGCTGGTTGATTATGACTATCGCCGCCGCCGTCATGGTCGCGGTGACTCCCGGCATGACCCCGGTGGGGGAGCCTCCGATTCTCGGCATCGCCGCGTTCGCTTTGTTCATGGCGCTGATTAATGCGTCAATCAAGCCGATTGTGCATCTGATCGCACTGCCGTTTGCGATTCTGTCTCTCGGGCTGGTCACCTTGATTATCAATTGGCTGTTCATGCGACTCGCCAGCTGGCTGGCGGTCAGTCTGTTCGGCGTGGGCGTCTTCGTACACGGTTTCTGGTGGTCGGTACTGGGGTCCTTGGTCCTGACCATTGTTGCGGGAATCGTCGGGTCCATCTTGGATCAGTGACGGTGCTCGCTGGGCGAATATGAGTAATGGCGGTTGGAATCGGACTGATTCCAACCGCCATTACTCATATCAAGCTACGGGATCGAGCGGGGCGAACATTACTCGCGCACCAAGCGGATATGCTCCACATCGTCGCGCCGGGAGCGACGGAACAGCACGAAACGATTGCCGATGGACTGCACCACTTCGGCGTTCAGCTGCTCGGCAAGCTCGGCGGCGGCTTCCTTGGCGGTCAGGCCAGAACCGTCCTGCACGGCGCACTTGATGAGCTCGTGCTTCTCAATGGTCTCATCGGCCTGATTGACGGCCGACTCGGTCAAATCGTTCTTGCCCACATAGAACAGGGGCTTCAGCGAGTTCGCCATCGCGCGCAGCTGCTTGATTTGCTTCTTGGTCAATGCCATGGGAATTTCCTTACATCTTTCGTATAACCACACCAGCATAGCAACCGGTGCTGTCTGCGCTGTTTGCCGCCCTACAGCGCGATGATGGCCGCGATGTAGATGATGACGGCAGCGGCGAATATGAGATCTCGCGCGGCGATGGTCAGGGCACGCCAGTGGGTGCGGCGGATGCCCTCCTCGTAGCAGCGGGCGTCAAGTGCGAGGCTCAGGTTGTCCGCGTGACGCAACGTGCCGGCGAAAATCGGCACGATAATCGCGCTCATCGCCTTGATGCGCTGGGCCAGTGAACCGGTTTCGATGGAACCGCCACGCGCGGATTGGGCGTCGACGATGGCGCGGGTTTCGTCGGTCAGCGTTGGAATGAATCGCAATGCCAGACTCATGACCAGCGCGATTTCTTGGGCATGGATACCGAGCCGGTTGAGCGGACTGATCAAGGTGGCGAAGGCGTCGGTCATGGCGGTAGGCGTGGTGGTAGTGAGGAACACCGCGCCCAGAATGATTACCAATGCGAAACGGCAGGCGTACAGCACGGCTATGGTCACGCCCTGATCGGTGATGCTTAGCGGGCCAAGCGCCACCACCGGCGTGCCGGTGCGTACCACAAACAGATTGACCACGCCCATCAGCACCAGCAGGATCAGAATCGGATGAATGGATTCAAGCACCCGTAACGGGTTCAGGCGTGCCGCCGCGATAACGGCCAGGGTGATGGCGATGCCCAGCGCGAGCTGGGTTGGCGTGTTCACCGCGAACATCGTGAACATGGCGGCCAGGAAGCCCACCATCTTCACGCGCGGGTCAAGTCGGTGTATCACTGAGTGCGCAGGGCCGTTGGAGGATACGGCCGGCTCGGTGACGGTGGCCGTGACGGGGCCGCCGGATGCGGGGGCGGCAATCGGCATACGGACCACGCGGTCGGCGATTTGCTCGGCCTCCTCCCGGTCATGGGTGATGATGAGCACGGTCACGCCACGCGATTTGAGCGTGCGCAACAGCTCATGGATACGCTTCTTGGCTTGGGCGTCCAGACTCGCGGTCGGCTCGTCCATGATGAGCACGTCAGGATTGCAAGCCAGCACGCCGGCAATGGCTGCCAATCGTTGTTGCCCGCCGGACAGGTCGAAGGGGGAGCGGTCGGCAAGATGCCCGATATGCAGCAGTTCCAGTGATTCGCGCACGCGGTCGGCTACCTCGGTCTCGCCAAGCCCTTGGTTGCGTGGGCCGTACGCCACGTCCTCGGCTACCGTGTCAGCGAACAGCTGATGCTCTGGATGCTGCATCACGTAACCCACATGCCGGCGCAATTGCGCTAATTGCTTGCGATTCGCCGACTTCGGGCGCACGTTGCGACCGCGCTTGCCGGTCGAGGCCACCGGAACACCGGCCACTTCGATGCTGCCGGCGGTCGGCGCAGTCAGTGCGCACAACATGCGCACCAGCGTCGACTTGCCCGAACCATTCACGCCCATCAGTGCCACGGTTTCACCGCGCGCGATGGTGAACGACAGGTCATCGATAACCGCCCGTTTGGCCGAAGGATAGCGATAGGTCAGATGCGAGACGCGAATAATGGGGTTCGTCATATCACCGATGCCATCGGAGAGCAGCGGCAGTTCGGAGCCGTCTTCGCGCTCCCGCTGGCGGGGGCTGTCGTTCGTAGGGCGACTGGGGGCGGCTTCTGTGCCGATACTACCCTCAGTCTCGCTTTGCGAGACAGCCTCCGCTAGCGGGGATCGATTATCGACGGCTGCAGTGATACCAATGATTCGCCCGGCCTCCATGTGCACGATGCGATCGGCATGAACGGTTTCATCTGGATGATGCGTGACATGCACAATAGTGGTGCCGCGCGCCTGCAAATCATCCAAAATGCGCATAACTTCGGCGCGTGCGGATTCGTCCAGCATGGCGGTCGGCTCATCCAATACCAGCATTGCCGGGTTCATGGCCAGCATGCCGGCGATGGAGGCGCGTTGCTGCTGCCCGCCGCTCATACGGGTCGGGTCGGACTGGCGTAAGTTCGCCAACCCCACGGCCTGCAATGAATCAACGATACGCTCGCCGATGAGCTCGCGCTCCAGCCCGAGATTCTCCGGGCCAAAGGCCACGTCATCCTCCAACACGGTAGTGACCAGCTGATCCTCGGGATTCTGGAACACCATACCGATGCCGTGGCGGGCAGCACGATAGGCATCGGCATTCGGGCCGGCTGCGTACACGCGCTGCCCCAGTAACGTCACTTCACCACCGTCCGGCGCGGTCAATCCCGCAATCAGACGGGCTAACGTGGATTTGCCCGACCCGTTCGGACCGACCAAGCATAGGCGCTCGCCGGCATGGACCGTGAGTGAAACGCCATCCAAAGCCCATGAGGTGCCGCGGTCATAGCTGAAACGAATGTCCTTGAGCACGGCGGCGGGGGAGGCAGGCTCGGCGGAAGCGTGAGGTTCGGCAGAATCGTGGAACTCGTCGGCGTCGAAGGAATGGGGTGCAACGGTCATGAAACAGCAATCCGTAACTGATAGGCGAAAACGCAGAATCCCGGCCCGTGCCGGGATTCTGCGTTCTGGTTCTTTGAGTGGTCTTTGAGTGGTCGTTAGTCGTGGCGGGCATCGGCCCGTCTCAGGCCAGTCACTGCTGCTTGGACAGCAGGTTGGAGATCGGCTTGTAGATCAGGAAGGTGATCACGGCGTGAATCGCCATCTTAGCCACGTTGAACGGCAGCAGAATCGGCAGAATCATCGCGGCCACAGCTTGGTAGGTCATGTGCGCGTAAATCGGCGTGACAATCAGGTTGCTCACCAGCGCCACCACGATGGCCAGCACCGCACCCACCAGAATGCCGATGGCGGCACCCTTGCGCGTACGGATCTTACGGTAGATGAACGCGGCCGGCACAGACAGGAACAGCGCCACCAGCACAGCCATCAGCGAACCCCACGGATTGGCGAACATGTGCGGCACAAAGCCGAGCACAGACACGATTGCGGCGGCGGCCGGGCCATACGCCAAACCGGGCAACAAGCGATTCGCATGCGGGCCATACGCAAAGCCGGCAATCAGGCAGACGATGCCGGACGGGTCGTACTTCAGCCAAGTGACCGGCGTAATCGGGAATTCAATGAAGCTGGTGACCATCGCCAGCGCCACGAACAGTGCATACATGGCGATACGGCGCGTGGACCAGCGGCCAGAATCGGCCACACCAGTGGTGTGTGAGCCAAGTTTGGCGCTGGTGCTGGCGGTGGACGTGCTGGCCGAACCCTCGGCCTCGGGTGCCACAGAACGAACAACTTGCATGCGAATACGCGAAGATACACTCATAATGAGCCCTCGTTTCTTCCATCCGGACTATACCGTTGGCTCCGGAATCTCACCGGATCAGCCGCTTGCGCGGGTCGCGGGCTTCCTGCCATCCCCGTTATGAAACCCGGGGTGCAGGTTACCGCCAGTAAGGAATTGCACCTTCCCTGAAACTGACAGGCTTATTCATACGCCATGCGCCGGACGTATGCAACCCGCGTTTCACTGTGCAGAAATTCGTCTTGTGCCGGTCAAGTGCAACAATGGGAGCCATGGCTGAAGTGAAGAAACCCAACAACACCATCGACAAGCTTGCCCTGATCGTCACCACCTACAAACGTCAGCAGTTGCTTGAGACACTGTTCGATTCGATTCTGGCGCTTGAACAGGCACCGTGGCGCATTGTCATCGTGGACAATGAGCAGTCCGATCAGACGGCGGACATGGTCGCTGCGTTTGCCGGCAAGGTGACCGGCCAATGGGGCACCACCGTGGCCGACCAGTCCGGTAACGAAGAACGTGTGGTCTATGCGCCGCAGACCGAGAACCTGGGTGGTGCGGGCGGTTTCTCCGCCGGCGTGGCCAAAGCCTACGAGCTGGGTGCCGCATGGTTCTGGGTGATGGATGACGATGTGGCCGTGCTGCCGGACGCCATTGCCAAGCTGTCCAAGTGGACCGACAAGCACGAGGTGATTCAGGGCTCCCGATTCGACTACGATGGCGGCCCGTTCTACTGGCAGTACGACTTCATTGTGCCGCTGGGCATCCCGAACCCGATTGCGCCCGCCGCATTCGGCCCGGCCGGATACCGAGTGATGGACACGCTGTGCTTCGAAGGCGGCCTGTTCAACCGCCGTGTGGTTACGGAAATCGGTCTGCCGGACCCGCGCTTCTTCATCTACTGGGATGACACGATGTATGGCTACCGCGCCAGCAAGGTCACCAACCCGATTGTGGTGCCCGACGTGATCCTGCGCCGTACGCGCGAAATCGGCAATTGGGATATCGCCGGCGTGCGCCAGCTCAACTCCACATCCGACATGAACCGGTATCACATCATGCGCAACCGCGGATACATGGCCCGGTACTTCATGACCTATGGTGACTTCCGTCCGCTGGTGTTTGGACTGGGTACCGTGCTCACCGCGGCCAAGGAAGTCATTCGCCTGGTGATGGTGGATCGCGAGCACCTCAAGACCGGTTTGGTACAGATTGCCAAGGGCTGGTGGGACTCGCGCAAGCTGATGCACGACCCCACCTGGAAGCCCATGCCGTCGCTGAAGTAGCCGTAGTAGTGGCTCCCCTCTATGAGGGGGGTCACTACAGGTTACTTATGGATGAACAGGCCACCGTCGCCCCAAGCCCACTGGCCTTGGCCGGCACCGATCTGGAAGTGCAGCTTGGCGATGCCCATGTCATTGAACGCGTGATGCTCATCTTCCGCACTCTGATCGATATGCGCGGCGGCGGTATCGTCGGCCGGATTATACGAGAAGGTGATTGGCTGACGGTTCATCGCGCTCGGCGCCTTCATCGCAGCCTCGACGCCGGACTTGAACCAATCCGGAGCGGCCTCGCGCCCCTCATCGCTCATTGTGGCGGTGAACTGCTCATAGGTCTTGGTGGCGCGGTGCGTGCGTTGCGCTTCGCATAGCTCCTCATAGGATTTCGCCTGATAATCCAGATGATTCTTCGGATGCCCGATCACCACACCGAGATACAGCTCCTGGCCAGAGGTGACGCGGCAATGCTTGGCCGCCTCCGCCTTGTCCCATGAGCCGGCGACCCATAAGGTGCCGAGGCCGCGCAACGTGGCCGTGAGCACCATGCGTTCGGCATAGAAGCCGGCACGCTCTTTGGCTTCCTCATCGTTCGCGGGGCCGACGATGGCCAGATAATTCGCCGCATTGGTCAGATGACCTGAAGCATTGGCTTCGGCGAACACCTTGGGCTGGTCGCGCACCAGCTGAATGTTGAGATCGCCGAGTAAGTTGATCGGCTGAAGCGCCATCTCGAGCTGGCGGGCCGTATCGTCGTCGATCGGCTCATCATCGTAGGCGCGTACGGCGGTGCGGATGTTAATTGCATCAATAAGTTGGGTATGTTCTGCCATACCTCCCATTATCGCGCGCGACACAGAGTCAGGCCACCATAGACGCCGATTTTTCCTAGTATGCGAAATCGCATGCATTGCCCATTGTCAGGCTTGAAAAACGATACGAATAGGGTACGTAGTGACCGGCGACGATGCACACGTTTGCACAATTGGTGTGTAATGGTTTCGTGTTGAGCGTAATTCGCGTTAAACTGGGCGCAACCTTACGAACTGATGAAAACGTATGGAAAGGAAGGTCAACGATGATTGAAACTGCACAGGCTTTCGGTGTTGACATTGGCGGTTCCGGCATCAAGGCCGCACCTGTCGATCTGACCAAGGGCGATTTCGCCGAGCCACGATTGAAGATTCTCACTCCCGAGGTCTCCACTCCTCAGGCCGTGGCCAAAATCGTCAAGCAGCAGCTCGACCACTTCGAAGTGCCTGAATCCGCACCCGTTGGCATCGCTTTCCCCGCGCCGATCAAGCCCGGCCAGAAGCTCGACTTCATGGCCAACCTTGACCAGTCTTGGATTGGCGTGGACGTTACTGAAGTGTTCTCCGAAGCCTGCGGCCGCCCGGTCGTCGTGGTAAACGACGCCGACGCCGCCGGCCTGGCCGAAGTCCAGTTCGGTGCCGCCAAGGGCCAGGATGGTCTGGTCATCGCCACCACACTGGGCACCGGCATCGGCACCGCCTTGATTTACAACGGCGTGCTCATCCCGAACACCGAACTCGGACACATCATCCTGAGCGCCAAGCATCTGGACGCCGAGAAGTATGCCTCCTCCGCGATTCGCGAGAATGAGGAACTGAGCTACAAGAAGTGGGCCAAGCGTCTGACCAAGTACTACGGCCTTATGGAGAAGTACTTCAACCCGGACCTGTTCACCGTCGGCGGCGGCGTGAGCCGTCAGAGCGAAAAGTTCCTGCCGTACGTGGATATCAAGACCCCGATCGTGCCCGCCAAGCTGCGTAACCAGGCCGGCATCGTCGGTGCCGCCTACTATGCCAGCACCAAGCAGCAGTGAGCCAGTGAGCGTGGGTGTGCAGCGCTGACCCGCGAATATGCTTCAGGCCGTCCGACTAGTCGGGCGGCCTTTTGCATTGCATAGGAAAGGTATGCGACGCGTTCCCGGGAATGTTGCGCAAAGTGGGCGTGTGTATGGAGGTCTGTGGCGACGCGTTCCCGGGAATGTGTCGCGTTTGAGGGTGTGATTCGGGTCCAGAGCGACGCATTTCCGGGAATGTTGCGCGTTTGAGAGCGGGGCAGGGGGCACCACGCTCTATCGTGGGAGGGTATGAGCGTGCATTTCTCTTCTCGTGTGGATATTTCTGCGCCGAATCCCATTGCGGCGGCCGAGGCGGCAGCCAAGGCAAACGGCATCGCACTCAGCAAACTCAACGATTCCAATCCGACCCGCCACGGGCTGGCACCTGAATTGGTGCCGAGCGTGTATACGGCCGACCCGCGTGGACCGCGTGCGGCGCGAGAAGCATTGGCCGCATTCCTCAATACGGCAAAGGCGGTAGACGCAAGCAGCCCTCAGTCGACTTCGCCCGCCGCCAGCGAGGGCGGGAACGAGCGCCATGCCGCTTTCAACAATGCGAATACCGCCATCGAGGGCGTTGACCCGGACGCCCTGTACTTGCTGAGCTCCACGTCCGAGGCGTATTCGTGGCTGATTAAGTTACTTTGCGATGCCGGCGACGCGGTGCTGGCACCCAAACCCGGCTATCCGCTGATTGAGTCGATTGCACGGCTTGAATGCGTTGACACGGTCGAATACCAGTTGCAATTCGACGGCTCCTGGTTCATCGACATCGCCGAACTCGAGCGGCTGCTCAGCGAGCCCGGTGGCGAACGCATCAGAGCATTGGTGCTCATCAACCCGAACAATCCGACCGGTTCGTACGTAAAACCAACCGAGCGTGCACGTATCGTGACATTGTGCCGTGAGCATGGCATCGCCCTTATCGCCGATGAAGTGTTCTTCGATTACTCTCTCGAACCTTTCCCCGGCAACGCACGGCTCGCGGGGGAGCGCGGCGTGCTCACCTTCGCCCTAGACGGATTCTCCAAAATGCTGGCCGCGCCGCACGCCAAAGTCGGGTGGATTCAGGTGTCCGGACCTGCCGAGGACGTTGCCGAGGCACAGCGTCGACTGGACGTCATCGCCGATGATTATCTGCCGATGAGTGACATCATCGCCGAACGGATTCCCGCATTATTGAACGCCGCGCCCGCACAGACCAGACGGGTGGGGGAGCGCGTGCGCAATAACTTGGCCAAGTTGCACGAGTTGCTTGACGCCGATCCCAACGGGCTGGTCAGCGTGCTACGGGCCGAAGGCGGCTGGAACGTGCTGCTACGAGTGCCTTCAGTCATCGATGAGAACGAGCTGGTGCTGCGGTTGATTGACGAGCACAAACTGACCGGACAGCCCGGCTACTTCTTCGACATGACTTCCAATGGATACCTGGCCGTTTCCCTGCTACCCGAACCGGACGAATTCGAGCGTGGCATCCGCGCCGTGCTCAATACCGTCGCCGCTTTGCTGCGATAGGCCGGTGTTTGCCGGCACCACGCCTGTACTCCACGTACAATAGCGGCATGGGATTCTTGTTTAGACCGAAAGAACTGCCACGCCCGGCGTCGCTGACGTTCACTTTGGATCAGGCCGGGCATACGTATGATGATGGGCACGTGGGACTTGCTCCCACGGACATCACCATCAGCGAGCTGCGGGTGGCTGTGATCGGACTGAACGGCGCAGGCAAATCCACATTGCTGGGTCTGCTGGACGGTTCGTTGAAGGCCAACGCCGGCACGGTGACCATTGCGGGCGGTGAGGAACGTCTTGACCCGGCTGTGAAGAAGGACGCGAAGCGCATCGATAATCTGGTCGGCAAAGTTCGCCGCGAGGAGATTCCGAACAGCTTTTACCAAGCGGCGAATATTTCCGAGGCTGTTTCCGAAGCGCTGAAAAAGCACAAGGTGCCCGAGTCAGAACGTCATGCGCGCATCGGCAATCTGTTCGCGCATTTTGATTTGGCGCAGGTCTCCAAGGCCAAGGCCAGCGAACTGGACTCCGAGAAACGGCACCTGCTGGCTATTGCGGCCGCGCTGAGCTTTGAGCCGAGTGCGATTGTGGCGGATGAGCCGAGCAAGGGATTGGATGAGATTGGCGCCGCGCATGTGGCCAAGGCGTTGTTCAGCTACAACAAGCAGGTGATTTTCGCCACGCATGACACGGATATGATCCGCCGGCCCGAATACGCCATCGACCGCGTACTGGTGCTGGACGAGCACGCGGTCGCGTTTGACGGAGCGCCGGCTGAGGCTGTGGCGTTTTATGAGGATCTGATTCGCCGCAAGTATGAGGCTGCGAAGCGGTAGCAGATAGGAATCGGCCGTTGGAGGATTGGCATCGGCCGTGAGGTCGATGCCAATCCTCACGCGAAGTAGAAGCCGCGGAAGCCGTACTGGTAGACGCGGTAGATGTATCCCGAACTGAGCACCATCTTGTACTGTGCCTTGAGGTTGCCGTCGTCATCGTAGACGCCGAACAGGCCCTGCATGCCGATGTCCACCAGGTTCAGGTCATCGGACAGTTCCTGTGCGGAGGAGACATACGGCGAATACGGCACATCGAAGTCCTGCACTTCGGTGTAGGTTCCGGCGTTCTCGTCGACCAGGTACTTGCGGAACTGGGAGTTCGAGTTCTCATCCTTGGAGCTCTGCGCGGTCGAAATGCCATCGATCATGGTCCAATCGAAATCAGGACGGGTCATGGCATAACCGAAGTCGTTATCGAACATGTAGATGTAGTACTGGCCGTCCTCCAGCGAGGAATCGTACTGCACAGTGATTGAGTGCTGGCCGCCGGTGTCGCCGGAATCGCCCACCTTGGTCAGGAAGGAGGGCTGCGCATCCATGCCATTCCATACGCTCGGCTCGCCGATCATGTAGTCGAGCGACGGCGTGCCTTCGATGTCATTGATCTTGATCATCGTGGAGGTCTCACGTGCGGACAGCAACGCGGAGCCATCATCCATGAGCTGGATGGTGTTGAAGTGGATCCAGTCCCAACGGTTCGTGGCGGTCGGATCGGATTCGTCGATGCCGGAATGATCGGTGGATTGCTTGTAATCGGGGAACAGGTCGCCGAAATCCACCAGCAGGCTCACCTCGCCGGAGTCGGTGTCCACCTTGATGACCTGATCCTGCACGGCATGGTCCGAATGTTTCAGATCGGTGGCCAGAGAGACGATATTGCCGTCGGAATCCAGCGCGTAATCATGGTGCAGGATGTACTGGTCGCCCAGATTGATGATCTTGACCAGCTTGCCTAGGCGGTTCATGCCGACGAAATGCTTGGTGGAGGCGGAGAACCACATGATGCCGTCATTGTCGAACAGCAGACGGTGCGAGCGGTAGTAGAGCACCGGGATTTCGCCGCGAATCACACCGTTCGCGTCATAGTAGTACATGAAATCCTGCTCGTTGGAATCATTGCCGAGAATCGCGTACAGGCCATTGCCGAGCGTGGTGACCGTGGATTCGTCGGGGGCGACGGCCTGTTCGAGCCGTACTTCCTCCTCGCCGAGCAGTTTCGGGCCGGTCTGCTCGATGGTGCGCGTGGTGGCGTTGCCGTCGGTGTCGGTGATGGTCAGGGTAATGGTGTTCTTGACCTTGGGGATCAGTCCCAACACCAGAAACTCGTGCTCGGTGGAGGCGATGTCATTGCTCGATACCGTGGTCGTCTGACTCGCCGTGCTGGTACCGCCGACATTGCCGGAACCGTCGGCGTCGCCGGCGGCGGCTCGTCGCCCCCCGCCGCGGGCGGCGGCCTCACGGTAGGCGGCGGCCGCCTCATCGCTGGTGATGGCGTTGGCCGTGTAATCCGGGTACCCCTCAGCGGAAACGGTGTAGCTGACGGTGGAGGCCTGATCGGTGGTGAAGTACACGTACATGGACGTGGTGTTGGTGCCGTACGGGTTCACCTTGGTGTAGATGCTGTCGACTGTGCGTTCTTTGGCGTCGCGCTCGTCGGCGATCTCGGTGTCCATCATCTGCTGGTATTCGTCGGTATAGACGTTCTCGATCTGGGCGTTGAGCCGCTCCACGCGGCGTTCCTTGATGGAGGCGCTGACGTCGTCCTGTGAGAACAGGCACAGACCAATGGCGATGGCTGCGGTGACGGCTGCTGCGGATATTTTGAAGACGCGACTACGGACGGCAGTGGACACGGGGAAACCCTCACGACAGTATGGGTAAACGATTAGTGAATTACGTCACATACATTATGCCGCAGGTCTTGGAAAACACCGGCCGGAATGCTGGGAGAATACTGAAGCTTGGCGGGTCGCCGAGCGGTCCGGTCCTATAGCAGGGTGAACCAAGACTGAACCTGATGCCAGAGCGTCGGATTGTTGGCGATCATCGAATCGCTGCGCGACTGCACGAAGCAACTTAGTATGGCTATGCCCAGCGCCCACAATACGGCCAGCATCACGACCCAGCGCATCAGCCAACGCCACGGAGTGACGCGGGCGATGCCATCGCCTGAAGCGGCGTCGTTGGCCCCCGCCAATGAGCGGCTCCGTTCGCGCCCATTGACCAGCCACAGTAGCCCCGGTATGGACGCCAGCGAGATCAGCCAGCCGAAATCGGCGGAATACCGCCATCCCAAACCGCCGACGCGGCTGTCGAATACGACCAGCACCGCCGCCACGGCCAAGCAAGACATCAGCCATGGCCGCATGCCGTGTGTTTCCAATCTGCGCAGCAGGGGCAGCGCCAAAGCCATCAAGGTCAGTGGCGTGGCCGTGAAAATCGCGCCGACCATCACCTCGTAATAACCCCATTGCGGCATCGGGGCGGGAGAGCCCGCCAGCCACGGGAAACGATCCATGAAGCGCAGCGGCAGGAACAGGTAATACCAGATGTTGGCGGGCATATCCGCGGACGGGGTGGTATACCGGGTCATATCGGATATGGAGAACTGATACGCATTGCCGAAATTGAACGGGGAATCGAACCGAACCATGTTCCACGCCATCAGAGGCGTCACGACGAGAATGGCGGGAATGATTACCGCCAGCGGCGCGCGCAACGCCTGCAACGGCTTGATGCGGCGTGTGCGCAGACCGGTGCCCAGCGCGCGAATCTGCGGCCAGAACAGGGGGAACGCAAGCAATGCGGCCAAGGTGAACGTCGGTCGGCATCCGAAATTCGCCGCAATGCACAAGGCGCCCAAGGCCAGTCGTGGCAGGGAGAGAGGCTTGGCATCGCCCGCCTGCCATCGGTCCGATGGTCTCAGCGGACGGCGGGACGTGTCCGCGCCGAGCCATAGCCATAGTCCCAGCGACGTCAACGTCAGCGATGCGGCGAACGGTATCTGATAGAAGTTCGTGCGATACAGCAAATACCCCATTTGCGCGCTCACCAACGATGAGACCACTACTAACGACGCGGCCGCCACCGAAGTCTTCGGCATCACACGATGGATGACGCGCAGCACCAGCAAGGAGAAGAAGATGATGAACAGCAGCACGAGAATATACTCGGCGGCGGATGTCGGCAGATTATGACCGGCCAGCAGACGATAGGGGACGAACAGCAGCACTGCGGGCAACACGCCAAAATAGGAATACCAGTGACCGTCATAATACGCGTAATCCCAGTAGAGCGGACTGGCTCCATTGGCGAGTAGCTGGGCACGTGTGGCTACGTCATAGGGGTGCTCGGTGGCGGCCAGCTGTTCGGGAACCGGCAAGTCGAGCCAGGGCCGGCCGGCGACCAGCGCATCGGCCACATGCCCATACTGGTCGAAATCATAGGTGTAATCGCCGGAAACGTGGAAGACGAGCGAAGACGTGTACCACAGTTCGTGGATGATGGATACGCCGATAAGCAGGGTAGGAATCGCCAGAAGCCCCACGAAAGCAAGTCGTTGCCGAGTGCTGGACGGGTCAAGCGTGATACGCCACAGGCGCGATCCCGGCCTCCAGACGGCAATCATCAGCAACACCAAGGCCATGGCGAGCACGCGCATCCAATTGATGACGAACGGTACGCGCACGTTGGCGCGGGCGTCGGTGACCGGTACGATCGCGCCGCGCTCTTCCTGAATCCAAATACGCACGATGCCGGCACCCGGCGCCTTGACATAATGGCTGCGAATAGCGTCGGGATTCATCGACTGGGCCTTGCCGGTGATGCCATCGACATCCGCGCGCACATGAATGGTCGCCAGCGGTTTGAAGACTTCCTTATCGTCGTTCGCTTTGGATTCGGCCTCGGCCTGCTCGCGGGCCTTATCGATGACCTTGCTGCTCTCGGTATCGATGCGTAGGTAATCCGACGTGCCGTCCGCGGTCAGTTCAAGATAGGCCTTGGTCGGATCGGTGACGGTCAACATGCCATCATTCCGGCGCGTGAGACCCGAACCCAGCGTGTTATGCACGGCGTTCGTATCCGTGCTCGCTCCGAGCGTACGCCAGAACGGCAGGTTGAACACGATGCACTCCATGGCGGCGATGGCGGCGACGGCGGCCAGCAAGGCGATCAGCAGGCGCACCAAACG
>OBWB01000783.1_pt1 | contig 14134 bp, 13 predicted proteins | sample 1476261 | NCBI WGS metagenome assembly OBWB01 (sample SAMEA2580038, study PRJEB22360) | human gut metagenome | biome: human gut; feature: human-associated habitat; material: faeces | place: Denmark | collected 2008/2010 | reverse complement strand
GTCATCGTCGAAGGGGGTGGGGCCGCCGGTGGGCCGCCTGCCGCGATCGCGGCGATTGGCATGGGACGCTACGGCGGCCAGGAGGTCAATTTCAGCTCCGACGCCGACATGATCCTGCTGTATAGGCCCGCGGACGGCACCGACGAGCAGGTCGCCAACCAGTTCGCCCGCAAGGTGGTCGACGCGCTGCGACAGGTGCTGCAGGGGCCGACCACGCTTGAGCCGAAGATCGAGATCGACCTGGATCTTCGCCCCGAAGGCAAGAACGGCCCGCTGATTCGCTCGTACGCCTCCTGCCGGGAGTACTACTCGTCATGGGCGAACACGTGGGAACATCAGGCGCTGCTGCGCGCCCGGTTCGTCGCCGGGGACCGGGCGCTCGGCGAGGATTTCCTCCACGACATCGCGGACCCGCTGCGATACCCGATAAGCCCGCTCACCGACGCCCAGCTCGGCGAGATCCGCAAGCTCAAGGCGCGCATGGAAGCCGAACGCCTGCCGCGCGGCGTGAGGCGCGACAGGCATCTCAAACTCGGCAAGGGCGGCCTGTCGGACGTCGAATGGACCGTGCAGCTCCTGCAACTGCAGCATGCCGGCAACAACGCCTCGCTGCGGCTGAATTCGACACTCGCGACGCTGGACGAGCTGGAACGCCGCAGGTTCATCGACCGCGGGGACGCGGCGGTGCTGCGCAAGGCGTGGCGCATGTGCACGGCGGCCCGCAACGGCAACTACCTGTGGAACGGACGCGTCTCGCAGGCCGACATCCTGCCCGACGACATGTATTCGCTGGGCGGCATCGCCGTGTATCTGGGATACGATGCCCACCGTGGGCAGCATTTCGAAAACGACCTGATGGGAACGATGCGCAAGGCCCGCGACGTGGCAGAGCATCTGTTTTATGGACGCTGATATGAGACGGTCGTGTGTGTCGCCTGTGAAAAATCAGAAATCTGCATTATAGTCGGATAGGTCACTTCAGTGGCCACCTTATCCGCTTCACGCATGAAAGGTGAGCTGTGTCAGTCACAGAGGAGCCGGCGGAGACGCCGTTGGTCGGTCAAAGCGTCATCACGCTGGATACGCTTTCCATTTCCCAGATTCGAGATTTGCTGCACAAGGCGGCATACATCGATGCGAACCGCAAACGCGTGGCGCATACCTGCGACGGCAGGGTGTTGGCCACGCTTTTTTATGAGCCCAGCACGCGCACTCGCCTGAGCTTCGAGACCGCCATGCTGCGGCTCGGCGGCCAGGTCATCGGGTTCGCCGGCGCGCAGCTCGCCTCGGTGTCCAAGGGCGAGTCCATCGCCGACACGCTCAAGACCGTGTCCAACTACGTGGACGTGGTCGCCATCCGCCACCCGAAGGAGGGAGCGGCGCTGGTCGCCTCGCGCGCCGCGTCCGTGCCCGTGATCAACGCGGGCGACGGCGGCCACATGCACCCCACGCAGACGCTCGCCGACTTGGCGACGCTGCAATCGCGCTTCGGTCGTGTCACCGACCTGACCATCGGCCTGTGCGGCGATCTGACGTTCGGCCGCACCGTGCATTCGCTGATCGAGACGCTGTGCCGCTTCGGCAACGTGCGTTTCGTGCTGATCAGCCCCGACGAGCTCAAGACCCCGCGCTATGTGATCGACCGCATCAAGGCGACGCCGTCCTGCTCCTACGTGGAGGTCAAGGACCTCGTCTCCGTGATCGGCGACCTCGACGTGCTGTACATGACCCGCGTGCAGCAGGAGCGCTTCTTCAACGAGGATGACTACCTGCGTCTGCGCGACACGTACATCCTCGACGAGGACAAGCTCTCCAAGGCCAAGCCGAGCATGGCCGTGCTGCACCCGCTGCCGCGCATCAACGAGATCGCCGTCGAGGTCGACGCCGACCCGCGCGCCGCCTACTTCGAGCAGGTCAAGAACGGCATGCTCATGCGTATGGCATTGGAAAGCTCGGTGGTCGGAGACCAGCTGCCGGGATATGAGCCGCTCGACCCCAAGGAGGTTCAGGCCTGATGGAAGTCACCAGCATTCAAAACGGCATCATCATCGACCATGTGCCCGCCGGCACCGCGCTCAAGGTGCTGGAGTACCTGAAGATCGATCCGTCCAAGACGCGGCTGGCGCTCATCATGAACGCCGACAGCCACCTGTACGGCACGAAGGACATCATCAAGATCGAGGATGAGGAAAACGTCGATCTCGACGTGCTCGGCCTGGTCGCCCGTCAGGCCACCGTCGGCATCGTGCGCGGCGGCAAGATCGTCCGCAAGCTCAAGCCCACGCTGCCGGAACACGTGGTGAACATCATCACCTGCGTGAATCCCCGTTGCGTGACCACCACCGAGCGTGGCATCGACCAGATGTTCCATCTCGTGCATTCGCAGCGTCAGGAGTACCGCTGCGACTACTGCGACGAGGAAGCCAAGTTCTGACCTCACGCCCGTCGTTTCGCGGTTTCGGACGTCAAGCTCTGGCGACCGAAACCGCGATCCAGCGGGTGCAACCGTCTTCATCAGAGCCAACCCCACAAGGAGATGCATATGCTGATCTTACGCAACATTCGCGTCTGGGACACCGGCGAGATCATCGACATGGTGATTCCCTCGGCCGACGCACGCAATCAGCCGGAGGACGGCGGTGTCATCGAAGGTGACTTCGACGCCACCGGGCTGACGGTCGCCCCCGGCTTCGCCGATCCGCACGTGCATTTCCGCGATCCCGGCCAGACCTATAAGGAATCCATGGTGTCCGGCTGCAGGGCGGCTGCGTCGGGCGGCTACACGAACGTACTCATCATGCCGAACACTGTCCCCGCCATGGACGGGCGTGCGGTGAAGGCCGGCGCATCCGGTGCCGCGGAGGTGCTGGACGCAGGCTGCAGCGACGTCATCGACTACCTGCAGCATTACGAGCGGGTGCACGACGTGTCGCTGCCGGTGCGCTACGACCTGTGCGTATGCGCCTCCAAGGACCGCGCCGGCGTCGAGGCGAGTGACCCGGCCGACTGGCTGCGCCATCTCGACGGCCATGACATGGATGGCAAGGACGCGTGGCAACTGGCCCACCCGGTCACCGCCATCAGCGACGACGGGGCCGCGGTGACGCCCGGCCTCCTCGACCAGGTGCTCGCCAACGTCAAGGAGAGCGGCCTGTATCTCATCGAGCATTGCGAGCATCACGACACCGGTGCGGTCAACGACGGCCCGGTTTCCCGCAAGCTCGGCGTGCCGGGAATCCCGGAGGACACCGAACTGAAGATCGTCTCGCGCGACATCGAGAAGGCGCGCGAGACCGGCGTGCACATCCACTTCCAGCATGTCAGCACGGCCATCTCCTTCGACGCGATCCGCAAGGCCAAGGCGGAAGGGCTGCCAATCACCTGTGAGACCGCGCCGCACTATCTGGCGCTGTGCGACGAGGACCTGCTCGAATACGGCACGCTGGCGAAGATGAACCCGCCTCTGCGATCGGCCGTGGATCGTCAGGCAACGATTGCCGCGATCGCGGATGGCACGGTCGACCTGCTGGCCACCGATCACGCGCCCCACACGCTGGAGGAGAAGGAACGCGGCTTCCTGGAGGCGCCCAACGGCATCATCGGGCTGGAATGCGCGTACGGCGTGTGCCACAAGGTGCTGGTCGACGGGGGTTACATCTCCGACCAGCGGCTCATCGAGCTGATGAGCGTCGCGCCCTCGCGCCTGATGGGCCACCGGCCGACCGACGTCGCCGCGCTGCTCAACGTCACCGCCCCCTGCGCGTCCAAGCGCACTCTGGACCTGTCCACCGTGGAGCACCCGGAGAACGTCGACCTCGCCATCCTCAACACGTCCGAGGCATGGACCGTCGACCCCGAGAAGTTCCTGTCCAAGGCCCGCAACACGCCCTTCGGCGGATGGCATGTCACCGGGCGTCCGCTGGCGACCATCATCGGCTCCACGCTGGTATTCAGCCGCATTCACTGACGGCAGATTCGAACCGGCCCGCAAACCCGCAGCGCGGCGCGCGCGGGCCCGGCACCCCGCCGTCAGCGGCGGGACAGACACATGAAAGGAAGTACCACGCATGGATCGTTTGATCGAAGCCATTGAGGAGGCACAGAACCCCAGCATCGTAGGACTCGATCCGACGCCTGCGCTGGTCCCGCCGCAGGTCGTGGATTCGTTCACCGACGAGGTGCGGGAATCCATCGAGGATGAGTCCGAATTGCCCGCGGCACGTCTGGCCGTAGCGTATTTCGAATTCAACCGGGCGATCATCGATGCGGTCGCCGACATCGTGCCCGCGGTCAAGCCGCAGATCGCCATGTATGAGGCGATCGGCCCGGCCGGGGTCGACACATACACGATGACCTGCGAATACGCCCAGCAGCAGGGCCTGTACGTGCTCGGCGACATCAAGCGCGGCGACATCGGATCCACGGCCGCCGCATACGCCGGTCATCTGTCCGGAGTCACCGACGGCGACGGCCTGTATGACCCCTGGCACGAGGATGCCGTCACCGTCAACCCTTATCTCGGCACGGATGGCATCACGCCGTTCGTCGAGGCAGCCACGGCGCACGACAAGGACATCTTCGTTCTTGTACGGACGTCCAACCCTTCCAGCTCCGAATTGCAGGAGCTGGAGCTTGCCGGCGGCGAGAAGCTGTACGAACGTACAGCGGACCTGGTGGAGGGCTGGGGCGCCGACACCATCGGACGCCACGGGTATTCGCACGTCGGCGCGGTCGTCGGCGCGACCCATCCGCAGGAGGGCAAGGCGCTTAGGGCCCGGATGCCCCACACTTTCTTCCTCGTGCCGGGGTACGGTGCGCAGGGAGGCAAGGCGGGCGACGTCGCCGGGATGTTCGACGCCGACGGCTCCGGTGCCATCGTGAACTCCTCACGCGGCATCATCGGCGCATGGCGCAAGAGCGAGGAATACCGCGAGGACATGAGCGCCGACGACGCGCTCGACCTGGTGGCGCGCTGCGCCCGCAAGGCCGCGCAGGACATGCGCGACGACCTGCGCGTCAACGTGTACCGCTGAGGCGGTGAACCGGCTTCGGGAGACGCCGCCGAATCACCGCATTTCGTTGCGCCACGAGCGCGTCACGGCATCGTCATGCCGTAATCTTGAACTGATGGTCACATGTATGGAGGAGTGTATGCCAGCAGCCACCTTCACGCCGGTCGATGATGTCGTAAGCCAAGCGACTTCCGCCGGTTTCTTCCCCGGACGACATGCCGTCGACGTCACCGATGTGCGCAGGCTGTCGGACGGCGTATTCCGCCTGACGTATAGTGTGCGCATGTCCTGCGCGGCCTGCCGGACGGCGTATTCCGCCTGACGTTCCGCGACGGATACATCGCCGCCCACGCCAAGGCGGCGCAGTTCGTCAACCTGTTCAGCCATGACAGCATGATGCTGATGCCGCGTCCGTTCGGGGTGAGTGAGGTGCGCGACGATCTGGTCAGCGTCATCTTCGCCGTCGTCGGCAAGGGGACGCAGGAGTTCTCGCGTCTTCATGCCGGGGACCGGATCGACGTGCTCGGCCCGCTCGGCCGCCCGTTCAACACGAAACGCGACGCACACTATCTGCTGGTCGGCGGAGGCCTGGGCGTGCCGCCGCTGATCTATGCCGCGCAACGGTTGCAGGCGTCGGAAAAGTCACACTCGACCGCGGTGTTCGGCTACAGGAACGTGCATTTCGCCGATGAGATCGTGAGCTCTTACGCACACCGCACGCTGAGCATCGACGAGTCGGAAGGCAACGTCATCACGTTGCTCGACCGCATGGAATCACAAGGAGAACTGGCGGCCGGCGGCCTGAACGGGCGGGGCGGGGGCGCCGGTCGTGCTGTCGTGCGGCCCGCTGCCGATGATGAAGGCGGTGGCCCTGTGGACGACCGCGCGGGGCATCGAATGCCAGCTCAGCATGGAGCAGCGCATGGGATGCGGATACGGCACATGCGTGACCTGCGTGGTCGATACGGTCGCCGGGCGCAGCAAGGTGTGCTCTGACGGACCGGTGTTCACCGCCCAGCAGCTCGGATGGGAGGCGTGACCATGGATGCCGTCACCGACACGAACGTATATGAGCCGCACCAGTGGAAGCATTCGACCATCGTCGCCGGCGTCGAATGGAAGAACCCCGTCGGCACCGCGTCCGGGACGTTCCAGCTCGCGGCATGCCGTTGGTTCTATGACGTGAGCCAGATGGGCGCCATCTGCACCAAGGGTGTGTCCCCAGAGCCATGGCAGGGCAATCCCGGCCCGCGCACGGCGGAGACCCCCGCCGGCATGGTGAACTCCGTGGGGTTGCAGAATCCCGGCGTGGATCATTATCTGGTGGACGAGCTGCCCAAGCTCAAGGACCTCGGAGCCACGGTCATCACCAATGTCGCCGGGCATAGCGACGACGAGTACGCCGAAGTCGTGGCGAAACTGGCCGACTCGCGCGCCGACATGCTGGAGATCAACGTCAGCTGCCCCAACGTCAATCACGGCGGCATGAGCGTCGGAACCGACCCGGAGGCGCTGCACCGCCTGATCGACCGCCTGCGCAAGATCACCTCAAAGCCGATGATCGTGAAACTGTCGCCCAACGTCACCGACATCACGACGATCGCACGGGCCGCGGTGGATGCCGGCGCCGACGCGCTGAGCCTCATCAACACGCTGGTCGGCATGCGCATCGACATCCGCACCGGCGAACCGATCCTCTCGAACCGCACGGGCGGCGTGTCCGGCCCGGCGATCTTCCCAATCGCGCTGAGCTACGTGTGGCGCGTGCGTCAGGCGCTGCCCGACATTCCGATCATCGGCATCGGCGGCATCGACTCGGGGGAGAAGGCACTGGAATACCTGTATGCGGGCGCGAACGCCGTCGAGGTCGGCGCGGCTGCCCTGTACGATCCGACGGCACCACTGCGCGTGGCCCGCGAGCTCGACGACCTGTTGGATTCAAGGCCCGAACTTGCGGCGAAGCTCGCAGCGGGGGAGACTTGGAGATAACCATCAATTGAGGAGGGTATTGTGACCATCGCAACTCTTGACCATCGCTTCACCGAATTCCTGCTGGAATCGAACGCGCTGAAGTTCGGCGACTTCACCCTGAAATCAGGGCGTCAATCGCCGTATTTCATCAACGCCGGCGCGTTCAATGACGGTCGCAAGATCGCCACGCTGGGTGCGTTCTACGCCGAGAAGATCGCCGAGGAGATCAAGGCCGGGCGTCTTCCGCACGACATTGACACGGTGTTCGGCCCGGCTTATAAGGGCATTCCGCTGGCCGTATCCACCGCGATCGCGCTGACCTCCGGCCACGGCATGCAGGTCGGCTACACGTTCGACCGCAAGGAGAAAAAGGACCACGGCGACGGTGGCATGATGGTCGGCACGCAGCTGGCCGACGGCATGAAGGTGCTGCTCGTCGACGACGTGATGACCGCAGGAACCGCGGTGCGCGAGGTCATCCCCAAGCTCAAGGCCGAGGCCGACGTCGATATCGTCGGTCTGGTGTTGAGCGTCGACCGTATGGAGAAGACGAAGGACTCCGACCTGTCCGCGGTGGCCGCGGTCGAGAAGGAATTCGGATTCCCCGTGCTCGCCATCGCCAATGTGCGCGAGATCTTCGAGGCCGGGCGCAACATCGTCACGTCCGACGGCCAGCCGTACGTGACCGACGCCATCAAGAGCGCGGCCGACGACTATCTCGAACGCTACGGCGCCTGATTCGTATCCGGCGCTGACGGGCTGCGGCATTGCATTTGCCGTAGCCCGTTTTCTTATGGGCGTGTCGCCGTTTTACTTCAAGTACTTGAGGTTTTTAGAGTTGACGATATGAGCACAACAACCGCATGGCATACGATTCGCGAGGCGGCGATGATTTCCGGGCTTCCGGAGTCCACGCTGCGCTACTACGAGCAGATCGGCATCATCGCTCCCATCGCCCGTGACCCGAGTTCGGGGCATCGCGCCTATTCGAAAAGCTCATCGAAGAGAACCGGAACATCATCGAGCAGGTGAAGCGCCTGCAGCCCGACGCCAAACAATAGCCGGCAACCGACAGATATTCACAACAAAGGAGTGATTGACATGATCGAAATGATGAAGGCTGCGATATTCGTGGAGCCCGGCAAGATGACCGTCGAGGAGGTGCCGAAGGCGACGCTTCGGCAGGACGACGACATCGTGATTCGCGTGGTGCGCACTTGCGTGTGCGGTTCCGATTTGTGGTTCTTCCGTGGGCTGAGCAGACAGGCCGCACACAGCCAGGTGGGTCACGAGTCCATCGGTGTGGTCGAAGAGGTTGGCGCGGCGGTCGAATCCGTCAAGCCCGGCGACTTCGTGGTTGTGCCGTTCCCGTACAGTTGCGGCAAGTGCCCGGTGTGCAAGGCCGGCTTTGAATCCGTGTGCCCGCACGGCGGCTACTTCTCCGCCTGTCAGGCCGAATACCTGCGCGTACCGGAGGCGGACGGCACCGTGGTCAAGGTGCCCGGTTCGTCGGAAGACTACGATGACGCGACGCTTGCTTCGCTGCTGACCATTTCCGATGTGATGTCCACCGGTTATCACGCGGCGGCTTCTGCCGATGTCAAGCCCGGTGACACCGCCGTGGTCATGGGCGATGGCGCAGTTGGCCTGTGCGGTGTGATTGCCGCCAAGATGCGCGGTGCCACGCGCATTATTGCCATGAGCCGTCACGAGGATCGCGCGGCGCTCGCCCGCGAATTCGGTGCGACTGATATCGTGCCCGAGCGTGGCCAAGAGGCTATTGACAAGGTGCTGGAGATGACCGGTGGCTATGGTGCGGACGCGGTGCTCGAATGCGTGGGCTCCAAGCAGTCCTTCGACACGGCGATTGGCCTGATTCGCCGCGGTGGCGTGATTGGTCGTGTGGGTCTGCCGCACGACGTGGAGATCAGCGCCGAAGGCACGTTCTACGGCAACATCGGCATCAAGGGCGGCCCGGCTCCCGTGCGCCATTATGATCTTGACGCCGGTCTGCTGGACGCGGTGCTTGAGGGGAGGATCAACCCCGGTCGCGTGTTCACCGCCGAGTACGACCTCGACCACATCCAGGACGCCTATGAGGCCATGGACCAGCGCAAGGTGATTAAGGCGCTGATTCGCCTCTAGGCGAGGCGGTTGTATCAGCGAATCGTTCTCAATAAGAAACGTGCGAGGATTCCTCACAAAACAGCACAATCGAACATCAAGGGGATGCCCGGAATTGCAACGTTCCGGGCATCCCCTTGTTCGTTTTGGCCTCAGCGACGGCTCGCACTTTTCTTATTGAGAACCGTTCGCTGAACACCCGGCGCGCGTCTATTGCGCCGTCGAGGCGCCCACCGAAGCGAGTCGCTGATTCACGCGGGTCTGAACCTCGATATAGTACTGCTGCTCCTCGGGGGTCAGCGAATTCTCGTCGATGGCGTCGAGCTTCTTCATGGCATCGTTGTACTTGACCATTATCTTCGCGTAGTCGGCCGCCATGCTCGCCGGGTGCCCGCCGGCGTTGTACTTCTCCATGAAGTCGGCGTACTCGTTCATCAGCGACTCGTAGCTGTCCATCGCGGCCTTGAAATCGGCGTCGGAGCTGGATCCGGTGGAAGCGTCGCCGGAACCCGAATCATCGTTGTTTTGCGTGGCGCCGTTCCCGGACGTGCTGGAAGTCGAAGAGTCGTCCGGGGCGAGGATGAGAATGGCCATGATGGAGTCGCCCTTGGAATCGTATCTGATATTGACCGAGTAGCCGGCGGCGTTCTTCGCGTTGAACGCGGAGGAGCTCTTGAAGTAGTCGACGGTGAATCCCTTCTCCTGCAGAGCCTTGACATAGTTGTCGTACGCTGTGGCATCGGTGCCGCACACCTTGATGTAGAACGCGCTCGAGCTATCCTTCTCGATCTTACCCTTGGAGGATTCCGGCTTGGGCAGCTGACTGGCCAGGTCGGTCGTCGGCCATGAGTAGGCATCGCATTTGGCCTTCGCGGCTTCCTTCGCGGCCTGTTCCGCGGCGTCATGAGAGGCCTTGGCCTCGAGGCCGTTGCGTACGACATCCACGCCGCCGACGATCAGCGCCACCACGGTGATACCGACCGCGACCCAGGCGAGCACGCGCCCCTGCGCCTTGCCGTCCTTGCGGGTTGTGTAGACGGAGAATCCGGACAACAATACCGGCAACAGCGCGAAGAATGCCAACAGACCCCAGCTGTTCACACCGATGAAGGTGATCAGCAGGAACACCGCGGCGACGATGATCGCGAACACCGCCAGCTTGGAGGTCTTCTTGTTACGGACATCGGGTGCGTCGGGTGTATTGGGAGTGCTAGGAGTGCCGGGGGCGATGGGGATGACGCCCGGCGTCTGCGGCGGCACGGTGTTCCCCGCGGGCTGGACCGGCATGGGCTGAGTGGGCTGGACGGGTTGCGGCCCCGATCCTTGGGGTGGCTGTGGCGTGAAATCGGATGGGTTCGTCATGGTCTGCTCTTTCTCTTCAATCGCGCGTTTATGCGCGGACACTGGTGACATCGTCCATTGTCATGGGCGATGCGGCGGCCCGTCATCAGTTGCCAACTGAATTTCGGAAATTTTTTCCGCATGGATGATTCCGGCACCGGAGCCGTGTCGCACGCCGCCGCGCCATGTAGTCTGGTCACAGTGAAACGAACGGGCCAGTCGATTGACGCTCCCGACGGGAGATCTCCCGGCGGTCCGGCATGTGAAGACATACCAGGGGAAGGCGAGGCATGAACGTCAACGATCCGGCGCATCTGACCGATGAGCTGCCGGAACGTCTGCTCGCCAGCGACGACATCGAAACGCAACGGCTGCTGCGTCTCGCCGGAGTGTCCGAACTGTACTGCAGGCAGCGGCGCTCGGGGGGACGACGACGATTATGGACGAACGGCAGACCATGCACGCCATGATGCTCGACGACGCCTACTGCGTCGAACGGGTGCTGGCGGACGGCGCATACGGCGTCACCGAAATGGTGAGCCTCGATGGAGCCGGGCCGTTCGTGCGCAAGAAGATGCCGCTGCGGCTGGCGAGGCGGCGACTGTGGTCCCCACACTCGCCGAATGCGCTTCGTCGCGGTGCCGCGCGTCGAGGCGACCTACGAGCTGCCCGACATGTTCGTGGTCGTTTACGACTACGTGGACGGCGTGACGCTCGACCATTACGTCGGCGAGCGCGACGATGACAACGGTGATGGCGTCTACGGCTCGGATGTCGCCATTTCGCTCATCCTGCGCGACGAGAAGGGGAACTTCGTGTTCTGGCGTAGTGAGTATGTGCGTAAACCGGCCAAAGGCGAATCCCGCGCGTTCTCCATCCAGATCTATGGTCTGCCCAAGTACGCCTCCTATGAGGCGTACGTCTATGCCTCGTAGATGTTTCTCCTTTGGAAGAGGTACATTTGTCTTGTTGCGGAGAGCTATCTGCGTTCAATGAGGTGCCTGAAACATGAGAACCCGAGTATCAACGTTGCAATGACGGCGTTTGTACTCGAGGGTTCCCCATTCGGTGCCTCTCTGAAGACAGTTAGCATTCTACAGGAGGTCGAATGTACCTCTTGCAACGGTCCGAATATGTCCCTTGTCGGCCAGTTGGCGTCCCTACAATGGGGGATGACGTGACGCGTCGTAGGAGACTTGAGTGAAGGGGTGCCCAATATGCAGCGGATACGGGACGATGCGCGCCCGGAGTCGATCGAGGTGCGCGGCGCGCGCGTGCATAACCTCAAGAACGTCGACGTCGACGTGCCTCTGGGCGAACTGGTCGGTGTGGCCGGCGTCTCCGGTTCGGGCAAGAGCTCGCTCGCACTCGGCGTGCTGTATGCCGAAGGCTCACGGCGATATTTGGAGGCGCTGTCCACGTACACGCGCCGCCGCCTCACTCAAGCGAGCCGCGCGCAGGTGGACGAAGTACTGCACGTGCCCGCCGCGCTGGCCCTGCACCAGCGGCCCGCGGTGCCCGGCATACGCTCCACCTTCGGCACGATGACCGAATTGCTCAACAGCCTGCGTCTGTTGTTCTCACGTCTCGCCTCACATGTGTGCCCGCATTGCGGCGCACGCAACGAACCGACTCTCAACGTGGCCGCCGGCCTGCCCATCGTCTGCGCGAATTGCGGCAAGGAATTTCACGCGCCCGGCGCTGAATCCTTGGCCTTCAACTCGGCCGGCGCATGCCCGGCCTGCGCCGGCACCGGCATCGTGCGCGAGGTGAACCGCGCGGCGCTCGTACCCGACGAATCGAAAAGCATCGACGAGGGCGCGGTGCTGCCATGGGGTTCGTTGATGTGGGACCTGATGAAACAGGTCGCCGGCGCGATGGGCGTGCGCACCGACGTGCCGTTCAAGGACCTCACCCCCAAAGAACGCGACATCGTCTTCAATGGCCCGGCCGTCAAGAAGCACATCCTGTACAAGCCGAAGAAAGGCGACGACTTCGCCGAACTCGACTTCACGTATTTCAACGCCGTGTACACCGTCGAGAACGCGCTCGCCAAAGCCAAGGACGAGAAGGGACTGAAACGCGTGGCGCGGTTCCTCGAGGAGAAAACCTGCCCGGATTGCGGCGGCACGAGGCTCAGCGAGGCGGCGCGCACCCCACGGGTGCGCGGACTGAATCTCGCCGAGGCGAGCGCGATGACCTTGGACGCGGCGGTGGACTGGGTGCGTGGCGTGCCCGGATCGCTCGGGGCCGACATGCGCCCGATGGCGACGAACATCTGTGAATCCTTCCTTGATGTGGCCCGCCGGTTGTTGGAGCTCGGACTCGGCTACCTCACGCTCGATCGCGCCGGAGCGACCCTGTCGACCGGCGAACGCCAGCGCGTGCAATTGGCCCGCGCCGTGCGCAACCGCACCACCGGCGTGCTCTACGTGCTCGACGAACCGTCCATCGGCCTGCACCCGGCGAATGTGGACGGTCTACTCGGCGTGATGCGCGACCTCGTGGCGGATGGCAACTCCGTGGTGGTCGTCGACCATGATGTGCGTGTGCTCAAGGTATGCGATCATCTCATCGAAATGGGTCCGGTCGCCGGTGCCGAAGGCGGGCATGTGATCGCGCAGGGCACGGTCGGCGACGTGGCGGCGAATCCACGCAGCCGCATCGCGCCGTTCCTGGCCGATGGCGAAAGTGTCCGTGAACGCGGGTGCATGCCCGTCTCGCATATGTTCGACCTTGGGCATATTCGCATGACAACCAGTCAGCTACATACGGTCAAGCCGCTGGATGTTGATATTCCGCGCGGCCGTCTGGTGGCGGTGACCGGCGTATCCGGTTCCGGCAAAACCACGATGGTGCTCGAATCGTTGATTCCCGCGCTCAAGGCACGGTCTGAGGGGGAGAAGCCGCCCGAGCATGTGCGTTCGATCGACGCCGACGGCATCGAGCGCGCGAACCTCATCGACGCCACGCCGATCGGCGCGAACGTGCGTTCCACCGTGGCCACCTACGCCGACATCCACGACGACCTGCGCCGCGCCTTCGCCCGAAGCGACGAAGCCAAGGCGGGCGGTTGGAAGGCCGGCGACTTCTCCTACAACACCGGCAGACTGCGCTGCCCTACATGCGACGGTACCGGTTCGATTTCGCTCGACGTGCAGTTCCTGCCCGACGTCGACATCGAATGCCCCGACTGCCGGGGCTCCCGGTATGCGCCCGAAGCCGACGCGATTCACCGCACGACCAAGGACGGGCGCGAACTCACCCTGCCGCAGCTGATGGCGATGAGCGTGGATCAGGCGTTGGCCGTGACCGGCGACATGCGCAAGGTGCATGCGCGACTGACCACGCTGCACGATCTGGGTCTGGGCTCCCTGCCGCTGGGCGAGCCGACGCCGGCGCTTTCGGGCGGTGAGGCGCAACGCCTGAAGCTTGCCAGCGAAATGGGCAGGGCTCAGTCGGACGCCGTGTTCGTGTTCGACGAGCCGACCATCGGCCTGCATCCGCTCGATGTGCGGGTGCTGCTCGGCGTGTTCGACCGACTCGTGGCGTCCGGCGCGACCGTCCTGGTCATCGAACACGACCTCGACGTGATCGCCAACGCCGACTGGGTGATCGACATGGGGCCGGGCGGCGGCGAAAGCGGCGGGGGGGGGGGGGCGCGCCGGCGGCCCGCGTGGTCACCA
>OBWB01000778.1_pt1 | contig 14344 bp, 13 predicted proteins | sample 1476261 | NCBI WGS metagenome assembly OBWB01 (sample SAMEA2580038, study PRJEB22360) | human gut metagenome | biome: human gut; feature: human-associated habitat; material: faeces | place: Denmark | collected 2008/2010 | reverse complement strand
GGAGCTGGTGCGGTACAGGGTCTGCTTGATGGCCAGCACGCGCGGGTCGGCGGCCGCTTGGGCGAGGAACGCCTGCACCGACGTGGAGAACGAATCGTAGGGGTGGTGCAGCAGGATGTCGCGCTCGCGGATCGCGGCGAAGATGTCCTGTGCGCGACTCGATTCGACTTCGGCGATCTGACGGTTCGTGGTCGGGATGAACGGGCGGTTCTTGAGGTCCGGGCGGTCGAGTGACTGCAGTTCGAATAGTACGGTGAAGTCGAGCGGCGCGGGCAGGCGGTAGACCTCTTCCGGGTTGACGCCGAGCTGGTCGGCGAGCAGCTGGGAGAGGAACGGGCTGGTCGCGTCGGAGATCTCCAGGCGGATCGGCGGTCCGAAGCGGCGGCGCAGCAGCTCCTTCTCCATCGCGTTGAGCAGGTTCTCGGCGTCATCCTCTTCGACGTCGATGTCCTCGTTGCGGGTGACGCGGAACGAGCGCGCCTCCTTGATGATCATGCCGGGGAACAGGGATTCGAGGTGCGCGATGATGAGGTTCTCCATCGTGATGAACCCGAAGCGCTCCTCGCGGCTCTCCTCGTCGGTCAGGTCGTCGACGGGGACGAGGCGGGGCATGTTGCCGGGGATCTTCACGCGGGCGAAGTGGGATTTGCCGGAGTTCGGGTTCTCCACCAGCACCGCGAGGTTCAGCGAGTTGCCGGAAATGTAGGGGAACGGGTGCGCGGGGTCGACGGCGAGCGGCGTGAGCACGGGGAAGACCTGCTGGCGGTAGTAGCGCGAGAGACGTTCCTGCTCGGTGGTAGTGAGCCGGTCCCAGCTGAGCAGTACGATGTGCTCGTCAGCGAGGGCGGGGAGCAGCTTCTCGGTGACGTAGTGCGAGTGCTCGTTCTGCAAGCGGTGCGCCTGCTCGCTGATGGCACGCAGCTGCTGGCGGGGGCTCAGGCCGCTGGCCGCGGTGACGGCGATGCCGGTGTCGATACGGCGCTTGAGGCCGGCGACGCGGACCATGAAGAATTCATCGAGGTTGGAGGCGAAGATCGCGGCGAAATTGCAGCGTTCCAGCAGCGGCTGGTCTTCGTCCTCGGCGAGTTCGAGGACTCGCTGGTTGAACTTCAGCCAGCTGAGTTCTCGGTCGAAATAGCGATCCGCGGGCAGCGGCTCTTCGCCGGCTTGCGGCTCGCGCTTGTCGGGTTTGTCTGTCTCGGCTATGTGCTCGGCGATTTGGCTGCGCAGGATAGCCTTTGAAGGTGCGTCAAATGTTTGTGCCATGTATATAACTTTATGCGAGAATATGGCAGTTTCCTATGCGGCGTGTAAGAAATTCAGCGGTTGTTTACCATTTTCGTACGGATGGGGTGTCGGGTGATGGTACGGCGACACGCCGATGGGTCGTCGGTTCCGCACACAAGTGAACAACGAACCCGTCCGATAGGAACATGAGGTGACAGTTTTCCGTCATAATTGAGCGGTATCGAACACTTGCGCAAAAAATCGCACAACGTAGTTGGGTGAGTTGCGGTATCGCGGTGTTGCGCCTAGATTATGAAGTGCAAGGACAACTTAAGAGCAGGCCCACAATAGTGTATGGTCACGAAGGACTGTTACGTTGAACGGGCAATGGAAAGACTTACCGTTACGACGATGAGGTTGTGCAGCGATCTGCTCAAGATGGACTTGCAGGAAAAACCCGCTCCGGCGGGTTTTTCCATGTGTGGCGGTCTAATGGCGAGGGTGGCTTGGCTCGGGTTGGGGTTCGGACCGTTGGCTCCTGTTGTTCCGCGTGACTTCCTGTGTGCAATCATTGGGTTAAGTGGTCGAAAGTGTGCCTTACCCGGGTGCATTGCCGGTGTGTTGATGGGGCAGCGTGATCGTTTGGCCCGGCCTTTTCTGGCGCCGAACTCGCAATCACCGGGCTTTGGCCTTCGAAACGATATTTTTCGCCGAATCGCGGATTGCGGCGATTTCGGCTCGTGTTGCGGTGGCGATGGTGGTGGCGGACGGCAGTTGGCGGCGGGCTGTACCACACCACGTGATTTTATGCGGTTTTGGGGCTGGTGTGGCCGGGGAGGATATTGGGGTGCTTCTGGGATTGTTGGAAAATGGCGGTTCTCATGATTTGTGCTGTACCACACCATGCGATGTGAGGGTTCACATTTCATTGTGAGGCCTGCGGAAAAGCCACACAATGCAATTTTTGTGTGTTTTTCCTCTGGTGTGGCACGCCGGTGGTTATGACGGGCGGGTGGGTTCTGGTCAATGTTTGCCGTGACCGACTGACCGGCAGAGATGATCGTAGGCGCGATGGGCGTTCGTGAGCGCGGGGTATGCGACGTTCGGCGAGATGCGCACGGGCGAAGGTTGCAGAGAGGTTGGCTCGGATTCTTCCCGACTCCGCTGCCGGGTGTTTTCGACTGGATGCTAAGTGGAGACGGTTCCATATCACGCGAATATGCCCATCTAGGCGTCGTCTGTCCACAAAAACTGTGGATAACACGCCGTGATGTGGATAAGTCGCGGGCCTTCGACCACATTGTCGTCTCACGTTGCGCCGCTGCGGCGCTATTCGTTTCAATCGGAATATGACACACAACGTTACAGTTCAGAAGATTGGCGCCGCCGCTCCGCCGGGTGCAGCGGCGTCGCGGCAGGTTCCCATGCCGCCTCGCCGGGCCTCCCCGGACGCTTGGCGAAGGCCGGCTGCGCAGGTTTCCCGGCTTGACTCGGATGCTGCAAGCCATCGGATGCGTGCGCGCAAGCCCATGACCATGCCGCGAGTCGTATGCCCGAGCCCAGTCTCATCCGTGGACGGCAATCAGTCGATCGGCACGCTGACGCATGCAGGATGCCGTAATACAGTGGTGTTCTCTTCCGCGTCCGGGGGAGCGGGAACCAGCGTGTTCGCGGCGATGGTCGCATGGCGCTTGGCCCAGCGCAAGTTGCAGTGCGCACTGGTCGACTGCGATTTCGCGGCCGGAGGCATCGACGTGCTGCTGGGCATCGAAAACGAGCCGGGCCTGCGATTTCAAACAGTCGATATACCACTCGGGAAAACGGAAGGTGCGGCGCTGAATGGCGAGTTGCCGCAATGGGAGCGCGTGGGGGTGCTCGCCAGTCAACCTTGGAACGGTTCGGATCCTGAGCCATGGACGGTCTCTGCCGTACTTGAGGCGTTGGCGCAGGCCAATGATGTGGTGGTCGTCGATATCGGGGCGCCGAGCGCGTTGCATTCGCTGCCGATGCTGCGACAGTGCCGTCAGGTGGTATTGGCCGAGCTGACGGTGCTCGGTCTGGCGCGTGCTCGGGCGGCGAGGGCGATGATGATACGGCAAGGGGAGTCGCGCCCGATTATGGTCGGTGTCGTGCCCCGCGGACTGTCGCGCCGCGGCGGCGTGGTCGACGCGCACGAGGCATCGGAGTATCTGCATGAGGAGCTGGCCGGGGTGGTGGCTCCGGACCGCGGGCTGCATGGTGATGTGCTGGAGGGGCTGGGCATCCGGGCTATCGGCAAGAGCAGCCGCAAGGCGGTGGATGCAGTCGTCGGTGCCATCGAGACGGGGTTGGGAGGTGATGTCCCATGATTGAATTTGGGCCGTTGGATGCGCTGGCACGCGATCCAACGGTCACCGATGTCGCGATCACCTGCGAGGGAAGGGTGTGGGCGGACCGAGGCGGAGGAATGACGGAGTGCCGGTTGCCTATGCCGTTGCGCACGCCGCGAATAGTGCGTGAATATGCGGTGCGGCTGTGTGCGCAATTGGGACGGCGTCTTGACGACGCCTGCCCGATTGCGGACGCGTCGAGCGAGGACGGGATTCGCGTGCACGCGGTGATCGCGCCACTGGTCGCGCAGGGCGCGGCGGTGACGATTCGTTTTCCGGATCGGCGGTTGCTCGGATTGACCGGATTGCGTGATGCTGGGATGTTCCCGCCGGACTGGCTGACGTTGCTGCGGAATCTGGTGAAGAACCGGGCTCGAGTGCTGATTAGCGGTGGCACGGGCAGCGGCAAAACCACGCTGCTGAAAGCGCTGCTTGCGGAATGCGATTCATTGGACCGTATCGTCACCGTTGAGGAGGTTCGGGAATTGGGGGATCTCGGACGCGCCAACCATGTGTCGATGGTGGTGAGAGGGGCGAATGTGGAAGGCGCCGGAGCCGTAGGACTGCCGGAGCTGGTCAAGGCGACCCTGCGCATGAGACCGGATCGGGTGGTACTGGGCGAATGCCGTGGCGAGGAAATCGCCGATCTGCTGCGCGCGTTCAATTCGGGCCACCTTGGCGGTATGACCACATTGCACGCAGATGGCATTGACCGGGTGCCGGCGCGATTGATCGCGCTGGGCATGCTGGCCGGCCTTGACGCGCATACGTTGACGATGCTGGCGGAGGGGGCGTTCGACGTGATGCTGCATCTTGAGCGGCATCATGGTCGCCGGAGAATCGCCCAGATCGGGTGCCTCGGCATGCGCGACGGAGTGTTGTCCGGCGACGTGATGGCGTTGTGGGACGGTGAGGGCGCCATGATGCCATGCCCGCGCTGGCATGATTTCACCGGGCGATGGGGCATGTGAGATGGATCATGTGAATGAGGCATGTGAGGTGAGACATATGAGCGTGGTCGGGTTGCCGCGATGCGTCGCGCTGATGGTCGTGCTGGCATGGATGCTGTGGCCGTATGCCCCTCGCGGCCGTGCCCTGTTGCCGGTCTCTTCGAGGGTGCCGCGAGCAGGGCGAAAGACCGGTGCCGGTGATGCCGTCCGTAATGGCCGTGTGATGGGGCTGTCCGGCGTGATCGCGCATATGAGTTCGTCTGTTCGGGCCGGCGGCATGATCTCAGGTGTTCTTGCCGATGTCGACGGGAGCGGATTCGCAGGGGTGCCGTTGACCGCAAGCCGGTTGAAACGGCTGCTGATGCGACAGCGAATGCCGGGGGAGAGCGCCGCCCAGGCCGAACATGTCGCCTTCGAACTCGCCGTGGCCTGTGCGATGTGCGAGCGGTCAGGATGCTCCCTTGCCGATTGTCTGGATGTGGTCGGCGAGAACCATCGGATTTCCAGGCTGTTGCATGATTCCCGACGCAGTGCTTTCGCGGTTCCGCGCGCGACGGCGGCGCTGTTGGGCGCGTTGCCGTTGGTCACCATAGGTTTGGGAGAGCTGCTGGGCGCTCGCCCGGTGCAGGTACTGTTCGGCTCCGCGCAGGGCAATGCGTGCCTGGCGGTGGGCGGCGCAGGCTACGCGCTGGGACTGCTGTGGATGTCATCGATGATGCGGAACACCGGTACGAACGCTGATACCGTCTGATTGCCGTCATGAACATTAAGGGGTGGGGTGATGTGGAACGCGATGGCGTGCGCCGTCATGGTGTTGATGGCATTGATGATATGGCCGGACTCGGCACGGTCGGGCCGCTTGACTGGCGTGCCGTCCGATGTTGCGGGAGAAGGGGGTGCTGCTGCTGTGTCGTTGCCGTTGCTGATTGGACTGTTGTCGGTGTCGCTGCGGTCAGGCATGTCCGTCACGCGTTCTCTGGAGGGTGTGGGTGAGGCTGTCGGAGGGGCTCTTGGCGGCGGGCTGTGTGCGGTTGCGGACGCTCTGCACCGCGGATCGTCATGGAAGGATGCCTGGAATGCCGCCGATTTCGGTGATTATGCGGAGACTTCGGCAATCCTTCGTGGCGTGTTGGAACCATCGTGGACTCGTGGTGTTTCACCGATCGGCCCTCTGACGACGGCTTCGGAGCAATGGATGGAAGGCGAGCGAACCGCGATCGAGCAGGAGTCGGCGTCTCTGTCGGTGAAACTGCTGCTGCCTACGGGATTGTGCATGCTGCCGGCGTTCGTGTTTCTAGGCATACTCCCCTCGGTGATGGCGTTCGTGGGATGAACTTGGTGGCGACGCCACCCGATGGTCGGTGAAGAATGCTGCACGGCCGTCTGTCATCCACATAATGTGTGGATGACACGCCGCATTGTGGATAACTCGGCAGCCTTCGACCACATTGCCCGAAAACCCGATGGTGGGCGGGCCTGATGAGGCACAGTGGAAAGTGCCTTGTAGTTGGGCAAGGCCAGTCGAGAAAGGATTGTCATGAATATCGAGGAGACGATGATTGCCATTGACGGACGTACCGGGCCTATTGCGGCGATGACACGTACGGTGGGCAACATGGGGGCGTCGGCGCGGCGGGGCATTTGCCTGTTGGATGCACGGCTGCGCACGTTGAGCGCGGAGCCAGAGGAAGGGGCCACCACCGCGGAGTACGCGGTGGTGCTGGTCGCAGCCACGGGCTTCGCGGCCGTGCTGGTCGCGTTGCTCAAATCGGACACCATCAAGACGTTGCTGACCAACATCGTCAAGAAGTCATTGAGTGTGGGATGACGGGCATTCACGATGGCGACGATGTCACATGCTGACAGGGGAGCCGCCACTGCGGAGTTCGCGGTGGTGCTTCCCGCTGTGGCCATGGTGGCGATGGTGTTGCTCTGCCTGACAAGAACGGTCACGGTGTCCATGCGATGCCAGGATGCCGCGTCGGCCGTAGTTCGCGAACTGGTGACGAGGGAAGGCGGCCTATCGGGAGCGGGGATGTCCGTCAACGCCGTGGCGAGTGGTATCGCGGGCGAAGGCGCGGTGGTGTCGGTCGCTGATGATGGCCATTCGATACGCGTGACGGCGCAATGCCCCGTGCTGCCGGATCCATTCGGCGTTCTACCCGTCAAAGTAACCGGCTCGGCCACAGGATGGCGGTGATGCCTAAGTCCATCTTGCCCTCGCTGGCGGGCCGAGCCGTGAGCAAACAGCAGAGCTGTTTGTAGGCGAGGGGTGAACGTCAGTGAACCCAATGGACGGCATGCGTAGCATGTCTGTAATTGCAGGGCCCGGAGGGCTGTCGCGGAGCGACTGTGCCGTCTTGCCCTCCCGCTGGCGGAGGCTGTCGCGCAGCTACTGGGGTGGTCAAGCTTCCCCTGCGCAGCTTGCCTCTGATGCGGTGGAATAGCGACGAAAGGAAAACACGATGACGCAACGAATTCAGCCTAGGAGACCATCGCCCGTGCGAGACTATTGCTCGCGGCTGATGCAATCCGATGAAGGGTCGGGAACGATGGCCTGCGTGATGCTGATCGCGCTCGCGGCCGCACTGATAGCGACCGCCGCGTCGGTCGGAGGCGCGCTGCTCTGCCGGTCGCGTGCGCGGAGCGCTGCCGATGCCACGGCATTGTCGGCGGCGTCGGCGTACTGGTCTGGTGGCGCATCCGATCCGTGTGCCGTAGGGCGGCGTGCCGCGGCAGAGAATGACGCGCAACTGGAGTCGTGCGCCGTCGAGGGAGATGACATCGTCGTGACGGTGTCCGTGCCGCTGTGCCTGCCATTCATGTCACGTGTCAGCCAGCGTTCCCGCGCCGGGCCCATCAGCTGTGAATAGTCGATGGGGCCACTCGCGGCGTGTGGGCAGACAGCATTGATGCCGATGCCGAGACCGATTGCGGAGCCTGTGCTGGCGTGGAATGCCGTTGATGCATTATGTTTGACGTATGGGCGAAGCGAAGACAATGGTGGCGTTGATCGGCAATCCCGTTTCAAACAAGGGGTGGGGTGCCGTCGTGGGCGAACAGGTATTCACGATGCTGGCCGAAGCCGGACAGCGGCATGGATTCGACGTAATGGATCTGACCGGCACCAGCTTTGATGATTCGCTGACGGCCGCTCGCGAGAACCGCGCCCTATACGACTACTTGGTGGTCGTAGGCGGCGACGGCATGATCGCCTTGGGGGCCAACGCCGTCTGCGGCAGCGGCATCCCGCTCGGCATTGTGGCGGTCGGTTCGGGCAATGATTTCGCGCGAGGTCTGAAACTGCCCGTCAACCGGGTCAAAACCGCGGTGGAAGGCATCGTCGGCGCCATCGCATGCGGCACCTATCTGGATGTCGATATGGGACGCGTGCGCTCGACGGAGATCGCCTGCATGGTGCATGACGAGTCCGGTGAGCCCGTGGTGGATGAGGAAGGCCGCCCGGTGAACGGGCTGATCGACCGATACTATGCGGGGATGCTTAATTGTGGGCTTGACGCAAGCATCAACGATCGGGCCAACCATTCGCGCCTTCCCGGAGGGTCAGCGCGATACGCTGCGGCGGTGCTGGTGGAGATCGCCCGCATGAAACAGTACGGCTATCACGTCAAGGCCACGCTGTCGGACGGCACGGTGGAGGAACACGACATCATCGCCCCTCTGCTCACAGTCGCCAATGCACGGTACATCGGAGGCGGACTGGAGGTGTCTCCGTACTCCTTGCTTGATGACGGAATGCTGGATCTGGTGTGGCTGAACTGCAAGCCGAATGTCGGCCAATGTGCCAAAGCGCTGTCCAACGCCTATAACGGGAGGTTGCTCGCCAGCCAGATATTCAGCTGGAAGCGTGTGCGCCAGGTGGAGATAACCCGCGCCCACGAGGGAGACGAGCCTCCGGTGCTGATGGCCGATGGGGAGTACGTCGGGCATCTTCCAGTGACCGTCACCGCGCAGGCCAAGGCGTTGCGCGTATTGGTCCCGCCTGCGGTCGCCCACTGGCATGACAGCCGGAGCGAGGAGCATATCATGGCGGCGATCGAGCGCGACGGGCGTGACCCGGTGACCGGCGAATTCATCTGACCGGCGAGTCCGCCTGAGCGGAGCCTGCCTGTCCGGCGGCTTTCGGCCGACAGGCCAACGATTGACGTTGACGAGTCCGCAAACGTCGCCGCGGCGGCACCATCTGGGCAAGCCCCCGATGCGTGCGCAAGTAATGGGGACAATAGGGAAAGACACCCGGAAATAGCCGGGTTGCGATAGGTTGGAGCTTATGGCACTTGCACTGTATCGACGTTATCGACCGGACACGTTTGAGGGGGTCATCGGTCAGGATCAGGTCACTGTTCCGCTGATGCGGGCCCTCGACAGCGGCAAGCTCACGCATGCGTACCTGTTTTCCGGGCCGCGTGGCTGCGGTAAGACCAGTTCCGCGCGTATCCTCGCGCGGTGCATCAACTGCGCCAAGGGGCCGACCTCGCATCCATGCGGGGAATGCGCCAGTTGCAAGGACCTCGCCACTGGCGGTCCAGGTTCCATCGACGTGGTGGAAATCGACGCGGCCAGTCACAATGGCGTCGACGACGCCCGTGAACTGCGAGAGCGCGCCGGATTCGCCCCCGCTCGGGATCGCTATAAGATTTTCATTCTTGACGAGGCGCACATGGTCACCCAGCAGGGTTTCAACGCGTTGCTGAAGATTGTCGAGGAACCGCCGGACCATGTGATGTTCATCTTCGCGACCACCGAACCCGACAAGGTGATCGGCACCATCCGTTCGCGTACCCATCATTACCCGTTCCGGCTGGTTCCCCAGGAGGTCATGGGACCGTATCTGGAGGAGATTTGCGCCAAGGAAAGCATCAAGCCGGAACCCGGCGTGCTCAAGCTGGCGATGCGCGCCGGCGGCGGTTCGGTGCGTGACACCCTGTCGGTGCTCGATCAGTTGATGGTCGGCGCGGTTGACGGCGTGATCGCCCACGACGCCGCCGTGGCGCTGCTCGGCTTCACGCCGGAGGCGCTGATCGGCGAGGCCGTGGACGCCGTCATCGCGCGTAACGGCGAAGCGCTGTATGGCGTGGTGCAGAAAGTCGTGGTGGGAGGATTCGACCCGCGTCGGTTCGTCGAGGATCTGCTGGCGCGGGTGCGTGATCTGCTGGTGCTGACATTGGGCGGCGCTCAGGCAGAAAGCGTGCTTTCCGATGCTGCCGAGGCCGAGGACATGGACGACCTGCGTAGGCAGGCGTCGTCGCTTGGCTTGGGTGCGTTGACGTCGATGGCAGAAACCATCAATACCACCCTGGGGTCTATGACCGGGGCGATTTCTCCGCGCATGCGGCTCGAATTGCTTGCCGCGCGCTTACTTGCCGGGCGAGAGGGACTGGATGTCGCGCCGGCCGCGGGCGGCACTGCGCCCGGGGCGGACTCTGCAGGTACTGGCCGCGGAGCTGCAGGAGTGAATGCGCGAACAGGCGGCATCGCCGAGAGCCGGTCAGGCGGGACGACTCCGCGCAGGGGAGGATTCATCGGATCCGCTCGCAACCAGCAGACGGACGCTCGCCAATCGGCGACAAGCCAGACGAATACGTCACCGAGCCGAACCACCGGCACCCAACCTGATCGCGCACTCCAGACGGAAGCGCCCACTATGGCGGAAGCGCCTGCAACAGCGGATGGGCCAACCCGGGGCCCCTGCTCAGCGCCCGCCGCTCAAGCACCGTCCGCCGCTCGAGTACCGTCGGCCGGTGAGCCGACAGCCGCGCAATCCTCTCCGCAGGGCGACGACCGCACGCCGGACGAACGCTGGGATGCACTGGTCGCCGGATTGCCGGCGGACGTCGCCGCGTACGTGAACCGCAGCAAGGTGCCGCGCATCCACTTGGAACAGCACGAGCCAGGCGGAAAAGGCACGTTGTGGATCAAGTTCGACAAGGCGCTGAGCAAGTATGCCTTCGCGAAGGCCGTCGCTGGTGAGGAAGTCGGCGGAACCCGCAACGTGGTGCAGATCATGCGCGCTGAGACCCGCAAGGCGTTCGGCGACCAAGTGCAGCTCGCACCCACCAAGAAGATGGCCGACGGGCAGGTCGCGCCGCCGTTCGGCCAGCTGCCGGCAGACGAGCAGCAGCGCATCAGTGCCCAGATCGTCAAAGCGAGTCTCAGCGCATCATTGGGGGCGATGAGCGTCGGCAACAATGCCAAGGAGCCGCAGACTCCTCCCGAAAGCGGCGACACCGCATCGGCCGATGCGGACGAAGTCCATCGAGCCGTACCCGACGCGCCGGACGCGACAGTGGCTCATGACCGCGACAATAACCGGGCGGTCGCACAGGATACCTCGCGTGCGGACGCGCAGTCGGCAGTGGATCCGTGGGCGCTCCCGGAAGCGGGGGCTGGCGACGCTTGGTCACCGACTGACGATGCGTCTCACAATGTTTCACGGGATGTTTCACGGAATGCTCCGCAAGATGAGGATCATCACGCGAAACACATCGCCGTGCCGGATTTGAGCGACGACACCGACCCGTGGGCCAACGACGGCGGTAACAGTATGCCCGTTGACGGTGTACGCGGTGGCGACGCGCCCGGCACACCTCAGAACGTTGCCCATGCGCAGTCACAGTCGCGAGAGGACTCCGAGCGCACCAACCCTGGCCCCACCGCCGTGCCGGAGTCCATGTCCGCGGAAGACCCCTGGGCTGGCATGCCGTCATCAGTCGCTTCCGCTTCGTCGAGCATCGCCGCGCCAAGCGCAGGCTCCCCGGCAGCTCTCCAAGGGCCTTCCGACGACTTGGCTGCGCCCGGGCGCCCGGAAAACCCCGGAGTCGAACCGGGAACGACGCATCTGCAGCAGACTCCCGGTGCCGCAGCCGGTCAGAGAGCATCCCGCCCTGCGTATGACGACACCGATCCGTTTGCCGGAGCCGACCCGTATGCGCAGGAGGACATTCCCATGCCGACCGTGGCACCGGAAGACGACGAATATTCGATGAATGACGTTTCACTTGGCTCGCCCGAGACGATGAGTCTCGACGACGTCAAGCAGTTCTTCGAAGTCGTCAAGCCGGTGGAGGAATATGGTCCCGACGACCCCAAGAACCCCAGGAACATCCAGCACGTCAACAAACATGATTCGGAGTGAGCACACCAATGGCTTTGGCATATGACGGAGCGATACAGCGACTCATCGACGCATTTGCCGGACTGCCCGGCATCGGCCCGAAAGGGGCGCAGCGCATCGCCTTCTATCTGCTGTCGGCCTCCGACGAGGAGACGGGCAAGCTGGTCGACGCCATCACGGAAGTCAAGGAAAAAGTGCGGTTCTGCGACATCTGCGGAAACGTGTGCGAGGTCAGTCCGTGCCCGGTATGCGCCGACCCGAGACGCGACCACGGGGTGATCTGCGTGGTCGAAGAGCCGAAGGACGTGATGAGCATCGAGCGCACCCGTGAATACCGCGGCCAATACCATGTGCTCGGCGGCGCCATCAACCCGATGGCCAACGTCGGACCGGCCGACCTCAACATCCCCAAGCTTCTCGACCGCCTCAAGACTGACGAGGTCAAGGAAGTCATCCTCGCACTCGACCCCAACATCGAAGGCGAGGCGACGACGACATACCTGAGTCGTCTGCTCAGCCCGCTCGGCATCAAGGTCACCCGGCTCGCCAGCGGTCTGCCCGTCGGCAGCGACCTCGAATACGCCGACGAGGTCACGCTCGGGCGGGCCCTCACAGGTCGCCGCGAAGCATAAACGCGGCTGCCAGCGTCGGCCCGTCCCGGCGCCGCCGACGCGAATCATCGCCCGGATACCTGTGCCCGCAGCGCGGACGTTCCTGTCCGCATGGCGGCGCACGCGTGCGCGGCAGTGCCGAAATTCCTATAATCGTGCCGCTTGCGTAGTATTGACGCAGATGCATTCCGCGAGAAGATAGGACAGCAGTGGCTCTCATCGTGCAGAAGTACGGCGGCTCGTCGGTCGCCGATACCGAATCGATCAAGCGCGTGGCCAAGCGCATCGTCGAGACCAAGAAAAAAGGCAACAAGGTGGCCGTGGTCGTCTCCGCCATGGGAGACACGACCGACGACCTGATCGACCAGGCGCTGAGCATCGACTCCAACCCGCCCGAGCGCGAGATGGACATGCTGATGACCGCCGGTGAGCGCATCTCCATGAGCCTTCTCGCCATGGCCATTCACGCCGCCGGGGACCGTGCGCATTCGTTCACCGGTCAGCAGGCCGGATTCTTCACCGACACCCGTTACGGCGCCGCGCACATCAAGGCCGTGAAGCCCGACCGCGTGCAGAACGCGCTGTCGCTCGGAGACGTGGCCATCGTCGCAGGCTTCCAGGGCATCAACGCCAAGGGAGACGCCACCACGCTCGGCCGCGGCGGCTCCGACACGTCGGCCGTGGCGCTTGCCGTGGCGCTCGGCGCCGACATCTGCGAGATCTACACCGACGTGGATGGCGTGTTCACCGCCGATCCGCGCATCGTGCCAAAGGCCAGTCGCATTCCGGTCATCGGATACGACGAGATTCTGGAGATGTCCAGTTGCGGTTCGAAGGTGCTGGCACTGCGCTGCGTGGAGTACGCGCAGCGGTTCAACATGCCGCTTCACGTGCGCAGCTCCTTCTCGCATCGTCCCGGCACGCTGATCGTGCCCGACGGAGTCGACCCGCGCAGCCTGCCCAACATCGACTGATGTCGTCCACTGACATACGACATATTCGAGACCTGATTTACCGTTCACACAAATACAAAGGCGAAAAAACATGAGCGACAACAACAGCAAATCCATGGGTGACCTGTTCCCCGACCTCGGCCCGGAAGCCCCGGTCATCTCCGGTGTGGCGCACGACCGCAGCGAAGCGCTGGCCACCGTGCGCGGCGTTCCGAATGAGCCCGGCATGGCGGCGAAAGTGTTCACCGAGCTGGCGGCGGCCGGTGTGAATGTGGACATGATCGTGCAGGCCGGCGCGTCCGTGGGCACCGCGGAGATCTCCTTCACCGTGCCGGAATCCACCGTCAAGGAAGTCGAGAACGTGCTGATCGACAAGCATGACGAGCTGGGCTACAAGTCGTTCGACGTCAACCGGAGCGTCGGCAAGGTCGCGGTCGTGGGCGTTGGCATGAAGACCCATTCCGGCCTGGCGGCCAAGTTCTTCACCGCTCTGAGCGACAAGGGCATCAACGTGCTGATGATCTCCACGTCCGAGATCCGCATCGCGGCGCTCGTCCCGCTCGACCAGCTTGACGACGCCGTGCGCGCGCTGCACACCGCCTACGGCCTCGACGCCGATCAGGTCGAAGCCGTGGTCTACGGCGGCACCGGTCGCTGATTTTTGACGCAATCGCGTAATTGACCACCCCGCCCGCTACGCGGAATATCTCCGACAGCAGGAGCCGGCTGGGTGGTCAATTTATCTGGTTTGAGCGTTCTTACCCCCTCCTTCCGTATTCATTCGCGCTCCTGAGCCGAATGAGGAGCACATGGAACGTTCCAATGGAATTATGCGGCTCCTTGTGGCAGCGACGGTCGCCGCCACACTGCTGCTCGCCATGGTCATAGTCGCCGTGATCGTTACGGTACGATTCCGCCGTAATCCGCGCGGCAATGCACGTCACCTGCGTTGGCGACGACACCCGATATGCCGAACGGCCTGGTTGACTGCGGAATCAATCCGTGGTCAACCCGGCCGTTCGATGGTCTCCAGCCGCAATTTCAGTCTCAGCGGCAGGGTGCCGGCGACTCGCGCTGTTATAAACCAGGGAAGAGCTCG
>OBWB01000775.1_pt1 | contig 14472 bp, 10 predicted proteins | sample 1476261 | NCBI WGS metagenome assembly OBWB01 (sample SAMEA2580038, study PRJEB22360) | human gut metagenome | biome: human gut; feature: human-associated habitat; material: faeces | place: Denmark | collected 2008/2010 | reverse complement strand
GTGTTCGTAGGGTGCGGCCATCGGCGAGCCGACGATGGACGACCGTGACAATGCCACCGCCGCATTGTCGGCCCTGTGCGCGGAACACGGCGCCTGGGCGGTCCGCGTGCATGACGTGCGCCGCAGCCGCGCCGCCCTGACAATCGGCTCCCTCTGGCGACAATACCAAAACTAACCCTCCTCCCTCAGCCGGAGGGCCGTCGGCGAAGCTGACTGGGGTGGTCACCCGCCACCAACCTAAACGAAAGGACGCAACCGTGGACACGATTCGCCTCACCGGCGTTCAAGGCATGGGCACGCACGGCGTGCTGGACTACGAGCACCAGCGCGCGCAGCCCTTCATCGTCGATGCCGTGCTGCATCTCGACCTGTCACGTGCCGGGTCCAGCGATGACCTGCATGACACGGTTGATTACGGGCGCGTCGCCAAACGGATCGTATCCGTCATCGAAGGCGAGCATGTCGACTTGATTGAGCGGCTGGCGGCTCTCATCGCTGACGCCGTGATAGCCGACCATCCCGCAGTCCAAGGCGTAACCGTCACCGTGCATAAGCCCAAAGCTCCGATCACCGTGCCGTTCGCCGATGTGAGCGTCACCATCGAGCGATGGCGGAGCGGACGGAATACGGACGGCAAAACTGGTCGAGCTGATGAAGGCCGTGTCACGCCCATGCACCACGCCGTGATCGCACTCGGTGGCAACAAGGGCGACGTCGCGGCGTCGATGCGGTCCGCGATCGCGGATATCGACGGCCTTGAAGGCACACAGGTGACTGGGATATCGCCGTTGTACCGCACCGCTGCATGGGGCATGCCGGATGGTACCCCGGATTTTCTCAACGCTGTCATCGAGGTCACGACCGAGCTGGACGCGGCGAGTCTGCTTGGCTGCCTGCAGCATATCGAAGTTGCTCATGGACGCACGCGGGAACAACATTGGGCGTCGCGCACACTGGATCTTGACATCATCGATGTCGATGGCCTCGTCAGTGAGGACCCGAATGTGACTTTGCCGCATCCGCGTGCGTGGCAGCGGGCGTTCGTTTTGGCACCGTGGCTGGCTCTTGATCCGGCCGCCCGGCTCGCGGGCCCGCACGGGGGAGAGATTGCCGATTTGCTGCACGAGGCCGGTGACCGCGAGGACGTACATCGCATCGACGACAGTTGGATGACCGGCATGGCCGACGATGCCCCGGTGCAGCCGTCCGGCAGCGCAGCCGACATACCGCAATTCGATGGAACCGTCGACGGTTCGGCGCGGAAACCGGGCGACGGCGATACCGCTACCGTTCAACCGGCCATACACACGGCCGTCATCTCGATGGACAGCCGCAGTAACGAGGCCGAAACCCTGTTCCGCACGGCGATTGTCGCATTGGAGGGCATTCCCGGTGATCAGGTCGAGGGCATCTCGCCGCTGTATCATGTGAGCCATCTGCATGGGTCGGATGCCATGTCGGCTGTCATGCAAATGACGTGCCGGATGGACGCGAAGGCGCTGATTGCCACGCTCGGTTCCGTTGAGGAGTCGTTGAACGGGGATGTCGACCTCGATCTGGTGGATATGCCGGGAACGGTCTGCGATGAGCCGGACTGCCGGGTGCCGTGGCCGTCAGCCCGCACCCATGCTTCGGTGCTCGCACCGTGGATGGACATGGACCCGCAGGCGCGGCTCGGCGGCGACCCGGTGTCGTATCTGCTGGCCATGGCACCCGACGCCGACCGTGTGGGACTGCTGTCCGACACTTGGATTGTAGGGAGTACGGAATGAAGATACGTCGCACCCCATGGTGGCAGTATGTCGTCGCGCTGCTGCTCGGTCTGATCGCGGGCTGTCTGCTTGCGCAGGTCAGTGAGTCCTCGGGGCTTTCGTTGTTGGGGGCGCCATGGTTCGTGTCCGTGGTGCTCCTGTTGCTGGGCGTTGTCGTGCTGGTGATGGCGCTGCAGGTGCATCAGTACGCCACCACCGATCCGCAGAAGCGGGCCCGACTCAAGCCGCTCGACCCGACCAAGGCCGTGTACACGCTTATGCTGTCGAAGGCGCTGGGGCTGACCGGCGCTGCGCTGGCCGGCTGGTATGTCGGGCAGATTCTGCTGGTACTCGATCATATCGAGGCGGATTACTATGCGACGGCCGTGGCGCAATGCGCCGTCGCCGCCGTGATATGCCTGGCGGACATGGTGATCGGTATCGTCGGCGAATGGCTGTGCCGGCTGCCGCCCATGGAGGGCCCGGAGAACCCCAAGATGAAGGCCGCCAAACGCCGCCGCGGCATCGCCTCCGCCGCCGCCAAAACCCGCCACTAAGCCCCTTCCCGCTGGCGGGAGGTGCCGCGTAGCGGCGGAGGGTAGTCCGGTGCCAATCAGGACCACGGATCCCGCACTCTGATCACCGGCAATCTCCGTGCCCCTTCAATAGGTGAACACCCCCGTCCGCGATAAACGGGGTTTCGCAGGTGCAGGAATAGGATCGCCATGGAGAGAGCATGGAATCCGCGGTTCCGCTGATCGGAACGCACATTCTGTGATGGGCCGTATCCGAGAGGGAAAAGCATGAAGTCCTGCATGCACTGTGGGCAGTACACTTGAAGCAGGCGCCAAATTCTGCGCGAAATGTGGAACCAAGGTCGAGAATGCCGTACCGGTGTCTGGCCCGGCTGCCCAGACCGGTCCGGCAGTTCAAAATGGCACACCAATGACGGTCCAGCCTCATTATCAGCCTCAGCCTCAGTACCAGCCGCAACCGGGATACCGGCCGCAGCCGCAATTCCCGGCACCGAACCAGTCTCAGCCCCAGCCTCAATACCCGCCGCACTCATCGTCCGTGGCCTCACTGCTGTGGCACGCGGATCATGGCCTCCTGCGCCATCGCGGCGACGAGCTCGCCGTCCTGCGTGTACACCTTGGCCACGCCCAGTCCACGCCCGTGCGCGGCGGTCGGCGTATCCTGCACGTACAGGTGCCACTGGTTGATGTCCACGTCGCGATACCACCACATCGAATGGTCGATCGACGCGTACGAGATGCCAGGCGTCGAGATGCTCAGCCCCGCCCTGCGCAGCACCGGTTCCATCATCACCTGATCGCAGCCGAGCGCTAGCATCGCCCGATGCATTACCTGCGGCACGTCTACCACGCCGTCGGCCTTCATCCACACCAGCTGCTTGCCTGAGTCGTGCGCCGCGCTGTCCTTGTCGGCGCCGAGCATGATGGTCGGTGTGACGTGGCGGATGTCGAACGGCGACTTCTTCGCATAGAACTTGGCGAACGGCGATTTGTCGGCATATGGTTCCATCAGCTCCTTGGCACTGGTGAGCGTTTCGGGTGCCGGCACGTCCTGCGGCATCGTATCGGAGAACTCCACTCCGGACTGCCCCTGTTCCTGGAAGCTTGCGATGGTGGTCAGGATCGGCCCTTCGGACTGCGTCACGTTGACCCGGCGCGCCGAGAACGACCGGCCGTCCCGCAGGGTCTCCACGTCGAACAGCAAATCCTGGCGTATATCGCCCGCCGCGATGAAATACCCGTGCACCGAATGGGGGAGCCGGCTGGGCGAGACCGTCTTCGACGCGGCGATCAGCGACTGCGCGATCACCTGCCCGCCGTACACGCGTCCGGTGGGGAAGTACAGGCTCTCCCCGCTGATGTAGGTGTGTCCGCGGTATTCGGAAGGGTCGCCCAGTCTCAATACCTTTACCAGATGATTCAACGGTGTCGTGCCGTCTTCGTGCGTCATTGCCGCTCCCTTCCAGTGACGTGCCGGGACGTATATCATGCGGTATATATACGGTCCGTTTATATGTTCATGCTTTCGCTCGGCTCCCAGCCGGTTTCGGTACTCACAGCAGTGTAGCGTGACCAGGTAAATTCGGTCGGCCGATTTTGTAACGAGCGTAAGCCGATGATGAACGCGACGTGACGTGGAATATGGGTGCCGGGCGTGGAAAAGGCTGGAACGCAAGGCGACATTCATGCATCTTGCTAATTCTGTTAACACAGTGTACGTTTAATCAGTGGTGATGTTGTGACGGCTTTGTCTTGCTTTGCCGGCTCGGCATCCATCGGAGACGATGAAGCCCTCCTGTCATAACCGCAACAAGAGAATAAAGGAAGTTTCAATGGAGAAAAGCTCCAATAGACGTTTCGGTGTGCGCACCGTTGCGGCCATTGTAGCCGGCCTGATGGTCGGTGGCATGTGCACCGCGATGACGGCCAGCGCCGCCGACGATAGTGCAGCCGGGTACAGTGCCACGGCTCCCGTGAATCTCACCCGCCCGGCCACCGTCCCGAGCATGGACGGCTGGACCGGCGGCACCGGCGCATGGACGCTGGGCGAAGGCACCCGCGTCGTGTCGAGCGATGCACTGGCCGCGCGTGCGCAGAGCCTGGCATCCGAGCTGACCAAGTTCACCGACGTGGACATCAAGGCCGCGACCGGTTCAGCGACGGGCAAAGACATCTCGCTCACGTTGGATGCATCGAAGAAGGCCGAACTGGGTGATGAGGGATTCAAGCTGTCCATCGGCTCGAAGGGCCTTGAGGTCATCGGCGCGACCGACATCGGCGTGTTCTACGGCACCCGTTCCGTCTCGCAGATGCTGCGCCAGGGCCAGCTGACCCTGCCCGCCGGCACGGTCGCCACGAAGCCGAAGTACAAGGAGCGCGGCGCTACGCTGTGCGCCTGCCAGATCAACATCTCCACTGACTGGATCGACCGTTTCCTGTCGGACATGGCCGACCTGCGCCTCAACTACGTGCTGCTTGAGATGAAGCTCAAGCCCGAGGAGAGCAACACCAAGAAAGCCGCCACATGGTCGTACTACACGCGCGACGACGTCAAGAAGTTCGTCAAGAAGGCGAATAGCTACGGCATCGACGTGATTCCGGAGATTAACTCCCCGGGCCACATGAACGTCTGGCTGGAGAACTACCCGGAGTACCAGCTTGCCGACAACTCGGGCCGGAAGGATCCCAACAAGCTCGACATCTCCAACCCGGAGGCCGTGAAGTTCTACAAGACGCTGATTGACGAATACGACGGCGTATTCACCACGAAATACTGGCACATGGGCGCCGATGAGTACATGATCGGCACCAGCTTCGACAACTACAGCAAGTTGAAGACGTTCGCCGAAAAGCAGTACGGAGCCGGCGCGACACCGAATGATGCGTTCACCGGCTTCATCAACGACATAGATAAATACGTCAAGGCCAAGGGCAAGCAGCTGCGCATCTGGAACGACGGCATCGTCAACACCAAGAACGTCTCCCTGAACAAGGACATCGTCATCGAATACTGGTATGGTGCCGGCCGCAAGCCGCAGGAGCTCGTCCAGGACGGATACACGTTGATGAACGCGACCCAGGCCCTGTACTGGTCCCGTTCGGCGCAAGTGTACAAGGTCAACGCCGCAAGACTGTACAACAACAACTGGAACGTCGGAACCTTTGACGGCGGACGACAGATCGACAAGAACTACGACAAACTGACCGGTGCGAAGGTGTCCATCTGGCCCGACAGCTCGATCTACCAGACCGAGAACGAGGTCGAGAAGGAGATCTTCGACGGCATGCGCTTCATCTCGCAGATGACCTGGTCCGATTCCCGCCCGTGGGCGACGTGGAACGATATGAAGGCGGACATCGACAAGATCGGCTACCCGCTGGACATCCGCGAATACGACTACACCCCGGTCGATGCCGGCATCTACGACATCCCCCAGTTGAAGTCGATCTCCAAAGGTCCGTGGGAGCTCATCACCACGCCTGACGGCTACTACCAGATGAAGGATACAGTGTCCGGAAAGTGTCTTGCGCTCTTCACCGGAAGCAAGCATCTCGATGTCGTCACCCAGGTCGGCGCGACGCCGGAACTGCGCAACTGCGCCGACGTGTCCGTCGGTCAGGATCAGCGCGACACCGCCAATGAGCGTAACACGCAGAAGTGGCAGATCCGCGCCGACAAGGATGGCAAGTACACCATCTCCCCGGCGCTGACGCAGCAGCGTCTCGCCATCGCCACCGGCAACGAGCAGAACATCGATCTGGAGACCCATCGTCCCGCCGCTGGCACCGTCGCTCAGTTCCCGGCTGACCTGGTCAGCGACAACGCGCTGTTCACGCTCACCGGCCACATGGGCATGTCCGCCACCGTGGACTCCAAGACCGTGAACCCGGCCTCCCCGTCCAAGATCACCGTCAAGGTGAGGGCCGCATCCAACGCGAACACCGGTGACGTCACCGTCACCCCGGTCGTGCCGGAAGGCTGGGAGATCAAGCCCGGAAGCGTCAGCCTCAAGTCGATTCCGGCCGGCAAGGCCGCCATCGCCTACTTCAACGTGGTCAACACCACTGGGACGGGCGACGCCACCGTGCAGTTCAAGCTCACCAACACCAAGACCGGTGAAGAGCTCGGCACCACCAGCGTGGCGCTGACCGGCAGCCTGACCAAGGACGTGGAAGCAAGCGACTACGCGGCGAGCTCTCAGGAGACCACCGGCGAGCATGCTCCCGTGGGCAACGCCTTCGACAAGAACGCAAACACGTTCTGGCACAGCAAGTACTCCAACCCCAGCGCCAATCTTCCGCACTGGCTGGCGTTCAAGGCGTCGCCCGGCGAGGGCAACAAGATTGCGGCCATCACCCACCTGTACCGTCAGGACAAGCTGAACGGCCCGGCCAAGAACGTCGCAGTGTACGTGGTGGCGGCCAGCGCCGCCAACAGCGTTGCCGATGTCCCCAACTGGGGTGAACCCGTCGCCACGGCTGAGTTCCCGTACACCAAGGAACTGCAGACCATCGCGCTGCCGAATACCATTCCGTCCGGTGACGTGTACGTCAAGTTCCAGATCAACGACGCATGGGGCCTCACCGAAACCAGCGCAGGCGTCACCTGGGCGGCTGTCGCCGAGCTGGCTGCGACGGCCAAGGCCACTCCGGTCGAGCTCACCGAGCCCGAGCAGCCGAAGGACAACCCCGAGGTGACGGAGACTCCGGAGGCTACGGGTGTGACCGTTTCTGGCGATGGTGTTGCCGATGGCGCGCTGTCGCTGAAGAAGGGCACCACCGCGCAGCTGACCGCGAAGGTCGCGCCGGATGACGCGGACCAGGCGGTGACGTGGGCCTCCAGCGATGACAAGGTCGTGACGGTCGACAAGACCGGCAAGGTGACCGCCGTCGCGAAGGGCGTGGCGAAGGTGACCGCGACCACGGCGAACGGCAAGTCCGCCTCTGTGACCGTCACCGTCACCGAGGACTCTGAGGTGCCCGGCCCGACTGGCCCGACCGAGCCGACCAAACCGGGTACGGAGAAGCCGACCACGAAGCCGACCACGAAGCCGAACGACGGCAAGCTCAGCGCCACCGGCGCCGACACGGTGGTGCTCGCCACCATCGCGGCTCTGTTCGCGCTGGCCGGCGGTGCGGTCGTCGCGGTTCGTCGCCGCAGCGTCCGCTGACGCTGATCGGTTCTGACCGATCAATAGCCACAGGAGGCCCCTCACCAACCGTGAGGGGCCTCCTCGTATATGTTATGCGCCATGGTCTCGCCCCCCCCCGGCGCTGCGCGTCACCTCCCGCCAGCGGGAGGATATTTGGCGAGGGGCCGAAAACGCGAGAAGCCCCCTTGCGGGGGCTTCTTCATGACTTAATCAAGTGTCACACGCGGGTCAGCTTCTTGTGCAGGCGGTGCGGGCGTGCCGCGTCCTCGCCGAGGCGGGCGACACGATTCTCCTGGTAGGCCTGGAAGTTGCCTTCGAACCAGTACCACTTGGCCGGGTTCTCGTCATCGCCCTCCCACGCCAGGATGTGCGTGGCGATGCGGTCGAGGAACCAACGATCGTGGGAGATGACCACGGCGCAGCCGGGGAAGCCGAGCAGCGCGTTTTCAAGGGATTCCAGCGTCTCGACGTCCAGATCGTTGGTGGGCTCGTCGAGCAGCAGCAGGTTACCGCCCTGCTTCAGGGTCAGGGCCAGGTTCAGTCGGTTGCGCTCACCGCCGGAGAGCACGCCGGTCAGCTTCTGCTGGTCGGAGCCCTTGAATCCGAAGCTCGCCACATAGGCGCGGGTCGGCACTTCGACGCCGGCCACCTCGATGAAGTCGAGTCCGCCGGAGACAGCCTCCCACAGGTTCTTGTTCGGGTCGAGGCCTTCACGGTTCTGGTCGACATAGCTGATCTTCACGGTGTCGCCGATCTTCAGCTCGCCGGATGTCAGCGGCTCCAGACCGACGATGGTCTTGAACAGCGTGGACTTGCCGACGCCGTTCGGACCTATCACGCCGACGATGCCGTTGCGCGGCAGCGTGAAGGACAGGTCATCGATGAGCACGCGGTCGCCGAAAGCCTTGTGCAGGTGCTCGGCCTCCAGCACCACGGAGCCCAGACGCGGGCCGGCCGGAATCTGGATCTCGGAGAAGTCGAGCTTCTTGTTGTTGCGCGCCTCGTTCTCCATCTGGTCGTAACGCTCCAGACGCGCCTTGTTCTTGGCCTGACGGGCCTTGGGCGAGCTGCGCACCCATTCGAGCTCGTTCTTGAGGCGCTTGGCGAGCTTGGCGTCCTTGGCGCCCTGGATCTCCAGACGCTTCGCCTTCGTCTCCAGGTACGTGGAGTAGTTGCCCTTGTACGGGTACAGGTGGCCGCGGTCGACCTCGCAGATCCATTCGGCCACGTTGTCCATGAAGTAACGGTCGTGGGTGACGGCGATGACGGCGCCCTTGTACTGGTGCAGGAACTGCTCCAGCCACAGAATCGACTCAGCGTCGAGGTGGTTGGTGGGCTCGTCGAGCAGCAGCAGGTCGGGGGCTTCGAGCAGCAGCTTGCACAACGCCACACGGCGACGCTCGCCACCGGAGCACACGGAGACCGGGGTGTCCATGTCGGGGCACTGCAGCGCGTCCATGGCCTGTTCGAGCTGTGAGTCGAGATCCCAGCCGTTGGCCGCGTCGATCTCGGTCTGCAGCTTGCCCATCTCGTCCATCAGCGCGTCGAAATCGGCGTCCGGGTTGGCCATCTCCTCGCCGATGGCGTTGAAACGCGCGACCTTCTCGGCGATCGGGCCGAACGCCATCTTGATGTTCTCGCCCACGGTCTTGGTGTCGTCCAGCGGCGGCTCCTGCTGAAGGATGCCGACCGTGAAGCCCGGTGTGATGTAGGCCTCGCCATTGCTGACGGTCTCCAGTCCGGCCATGATCTTCAGCAGCGTCGACTTGCCCATGCCGTTCGGGCCGACCACGCCGATCTTCGCGCCCGGCAGGAAGCTCAGGGTCACGTCGTCGAGGATCACACGGTCGCCGTACGCCTTGCGAGCCTTGATCATCTGATATACGAATTCTGCCATATAATACCTAACCATTCACTAAACGTTGAAATTCCAACGTTTTGCTGGACCCTGATCCGGTAATGACACAACCGGTTTCGGGGGTGTCCCGAACGGCAGTCATTCGTGTCATCCGCCCGGCCGTTTCCGTGTCGCCACGGCCGTTCCGGTCCACGCAAAAGCACCTTGTGGATTATCCCATACGCCATCGTCATGGCGCAACAGCGCGAACGCGTGCATGCGGCGTGTCCCGACGCCGCCAGAATGAGTCCACGGGGGGGGGAGGGAATGTCATGAGGCGTTTCGGAAAGGCCATGGCGGCGTTGGCCGTGGCCGCATGCACATTGTTCGGGGGCGTCGCCACTGCGAACGCGGCGGATGTAACGAATAAGGACAATCCGATCACGTCGTCCAACGTGAGGGTGTCGGATGTGGGAGCGCAGACGGCGAACGTGTCGTTCGACTACAAGATCGACCCTGCGCAGGTGGACGAGATCAAGGACGTGTGCTTCTCTATCGAGGTGCAGCGTATCACCGACATCACCCCGATAGAGAAGGCGCACTCAAGTGCGAATACCATCGGGGGTACTGGATTCCCATATGCAGCACGGGCGTTTCCGATGATGAGCTGACCGCAGGCTCGTACGACAGCATCTATGGCTTCCATGGCGATAAGGAGTACAAGGGCGTCTTTAACGACAATGACCTATCGACTGATGGGAGCAAGGTGGCTTTCAAGGCCTCTGGCCAATGGTTCGCCAGGTATTTCAACAAGAACTCCTGGAATGGCAAGGCTTCCGGCAGTTTTGGTTTCCCATTGATTGGCTTGACTCCCAACACCGCGTATACGAACAACGCAAAGGGCTCTGATTTTCCTTCGTACCCCTATCAGGAAGTCGTTCAGGACACGTCGAACGAATTGCTGCGTAATGGCGTGCATGTGAAGACCCCGGTGGATATCCGGCAAGTCGCGCTGTACGCGCAGCCCATCTACAAGGATTCCAATACCAAGGTGAGCCATTGGGTGGAGGACAACGAGAACGCGTTGAAGTTCGTCCCTGATTTCACGACGAAGTCCGTCGCGGCTGCGAAGCCTGCTGAGACGTTGCCTGATAAGACTGACGTGAAGGCTGCGGTTGCCGGTGGCAAGGTCGAGCCGGGCAAAACCGCCCGCGTGTACATCGATAACCTGAAGGATGAGGCGAAGGGCAAGGCGGATGCGAACAGCCTGTTCTGGTACGCGTACATCTATTCCACCCCTCAGGCGTTGACCGGCCCGGGCGGCGCCCCGTTCGTGACGGTGAAGAAGGAGGAGAAGACCGGCAAGTACTACTTCGACGCGCTGATCCCCTCCAACCTGCCTGACGGCGAGCACAAGATCAGCGTTCAGGACGAAAACGGCACCGCGCAGGCGTGGACCCCGGTGACCGTGGGCGACACTTCTCCCACTCCGACTCCGGTTGACAAGTCCAAGCTGAACACGGCCGTGGGTGACGCCGCCAAGCTGGCTGAGAAGGATTACACCAAGGATTCCTGGGCTCCGTTCGCGAAGGCGCTGGCCGACGCGAAGACTGTCGCCGGTAAGCAGGATGCGTCCCAGGCTGACGTGGATGCTGCCGTGAAGGCCTTGGCTGACGCGCAGTCCGGGTTGAAGAAAGCGGAGACCGTTCCCTCGAAGCCAAGCAAGCCGGACAATGGCGACAACGACAAGCCGTCCGACAGCAACAAACCGGTTGCAACCAGACCGTCTGCAAGTGACAAGAAGGCCGATTCCAAGAACGATGGCAAGAAGCAGGGGTTGGCCAAGACCGGCGTTGACGTGCGGTCGTGGCCGGTGCGCTGGTCGCCCTGGCCGTGCTGGGTGCCGGTTTTACAGCGGTGAGGAGGATCCGCTGCTAAACACGTAGCCGGTTTGCCGAACCACTGACATCAGGGGTGGGCATGTCCTTTCATGGCATGCCCACCCTTTCGTCGTATGCGGGCTGAGTGTTTTTATGCAAGCGTCTGTTGGAAACGATGCGGGATATGGCGGTTATTTTGCTTGTTTGCGGCGTAACGCTTTGAGGTAGTTCTGTTTGAATGAGCGCCAGTCTCCGAACATTTTGTGATCGGTTTCGGTGTTTTCTCCGGCTTTGAATTTCAGCGCGGTCAATTCGATGGTGCACATGAGATCGGCTGCTTGTTCGAGGCGGTAGTCTTTAGGGTCGGCTTTGCGGTAGATGACCGCTTCCTTGGAGAGTGCATAGCCGATGGATGCCTTCAACGCGTTGGTAACGACCTGCTGTCCGTTGTCGTAATAGATCTTGATGGTGTCGTACGACTGGAATCTGTCGAGGTGTGTCAGCAGATAGTTCGCCAGGTCTCGCCGCAGCTGAGCCTCGAAACGACGTTTGTCGTTGTCGAACTCGCTTTTGCGGTGTGCGAACGTCACGTAGGTGAAGGGCAGATTCCGTGCGAGGGTGAAGAACGCGACGAACAGGCGCTTGCGGTCGGCCATGCTGAGGGTCTCGTAGTCGGCGTGCCCGTTGAGCAATGGTCCTGCGTGGAAGGGAATGTCTGGCAGTGAGGCATCCGCGAGGTGTTGCTCATAGCGTTCGATGTGGGGCATGACCGGTTCTGACTGGTCATGGAACACGAGCGTGATGAGATAGTACTTGGAGAGTTTGCCCCATTCGCCGGACTCGTCGACCATGATGCTCAACTCGCGCATCGCCGGCCTCCCCGGATGAAAAAGAAGTGCCGGGGGAATACCCCCGGCGGCTTGGAGCCTTCCTTATTGCTAAGAGAAAGCAAGCCTAGTTTACTGGTCTTGTGTGATGATGTCAATCCGTTCTCTGGATTCAAGGGAGGCGGTGATGGTCACGGGTGGGCCAACGATGGTTTCTGGTCTGGGGTGAAACGATGAGGTTTCTGATTTTGATTGAAGCTTGTTTCGGTTTCGCCGTTGGTTCGGGGATTGGTCTGTTGAGTAGGCTGTGCCCGTGGCTGAATGGGATAGGTATGCATTTATGCTTACGGTGTTGACGTGAATCAGCGGAGCTGCGGGCCAGGACATGTGTCTAGTGTCATCCGTTCCGAACGCAGTGAATTGCATGATCATCTGAATGGAATCCGACTGATTGATGACACAACAGGTGACACAGTCTTGACACAAAACGCTCGGGAACCACCGGGTTGGTTCCCGACACACTTTTGTGTCAGCGGACACGTCAAGGAAACGTTGAAATAGCAACGATCACGAAGGCTGACCCATCTGAACAATAAATGCGAACCTGTTCGACCAGGTGTTTCCTCACCCGACGGTCGCCGTGGATCCCAGCGGCGAATGGATCGTGCACGATCCCGACGGCCGGCTTCCCGATAAGTGATTCGGTCCGTCTGCAGTGTGCCGACGAACCCATGAGCGGGCTCGTCGGCGGGCTGATATGTCAGTGTTTTTCGACGGGTGGGCGTGATTAGTGGGTTTCGCCCATGATGTCGGTGGCATCCTCCTCGACGCTCACTGCGGCTTCGATCGCGGCCTCGATGGCCTTGGCCATTGTCGTGATTTCCATGGTGGGCGTGCCGTTCGGCTTGCCCACGCCCTGCGCGGTCGCGTACGGCACGTGGATGAAGCCGCCCTTGACTCCGGGGAACCTGCGGTCGAGCAGGTACAGCACGTTGTACATGATGCTGTTGCACACGTAGGTGCCAGCCGTGTACGACATGAGCGCCGGGATGCCGCTCGCGTTGATGCGCTTGACCATGGCCTTGACCGGCAGCGTGGCGAAATACGCGGTGTCGCCATCCTCGCGCAGCGGGGTGTCGAATGGCTGCTCGCCGTCGTTGTCGGGGATGCGGGCTTCGGCCAGATTGATCGCGACCTTCTCCACGGTCACGGCCGAACGGCCTCCGGCCTGACCGATGCACAGCACGTAATCGGGCTTCTCGCGTTCGATGGCCTCCTCGACCACCATGGCGCTGCGCGTGAACACGGTCGGAATCTCCAATTTGACGACGCTCACGCCCGCGATGGATTCGGGCAGCAGCTTGACCGCTTCGAATGCGGGATTGACCGGCTCGCCGCCGAACGGATCGAATCCGGTGACCAGGATCTTGCTCATAATGGCTCCTTTGCTTGAAATATATGGATGGAATACGGTGTCACTGGGCGATGAGCATGTACACGATCTGCACGACGATCATCACCATCGCCGGCAGCACCTGCTTCTTGATCACGCCCATGCGGTCCTTCATGTCGAGCATCGCAACGGGCACGATGTTGAAGTTGGCCGCCATCGGCGTGCACAGCGTGCCGCAGTAGCCGCAGGTCAGCGCGAGGATGCCAATCGCCGCCGGGTCGGCGCCATAGGCGAGCACGAACGGCGCGCCGATGCCCACGGTCATCACGGTGATCGCGGCGAACGCGTTGCCCATGATCATCCACGATGATGATCAGGATCGCATCGAGCTTGAGGGCGAACCCTATGATCACGATGACGATTCCCAGCAACACGAGATAATCCGGTTCCATATGGAAATCCTCCCTGTACTGTACACGCATGAGGTTGCGGCAGTGTGCCCGAGGCGTGTGAATAGGATAAGTCTACGATTATAGGGCATCGCACATGCCAGGGGAAGAGACGGTGGTGGATGGCCGCCGGCGTAAGTGGTACGGCCGCAGGTTCCGCGGTATAGCGATGGGTCTCAGCGCATCGTCGAGAAGACGATGACTGGTGGGGAAGGCCGGAATGAATTTCGGCATGACGTTGGCGTCGTTGGCGGCGCTGCTGGCGGCGGCCATTGTGGGAGAAGCAGGGCAAGACGGGCGTGTTCGTCGCCGCCGGCGGACAGGGGAGCGACGAAGTGGTGTCCGAAGCCGAATCGATGCGGCGGTACCTGACGGAAAGCCGCCATGTTCCCGCCGACGCGGTGCTCATGGAGGACCGTTCCACCACGACCATGGAGAATCTTCGTTTTTCGAAGGAGATCATGGATGCGTGCAGCGGCGTGCAATCGGTCCCCGGGCGCCGTGGCCTCGCCTACCGTTGCGCGCTGGTCACCAGCGATTACCATGTGTTCCGAGCCAGCGAATACGCGCATCATATCGGGCTGAAGGCGGATGGGGTGCGGCAGCCATACGCGGGGCTACTACCGGCCCCCCGCGCGGCCGGACT